>Ga0066670_10000499_pt1 | contig 11810 bp, 9 predicted proteins | sample GraSoiAngelo_119_FD_66459 | JGI IMG/M metagenome (GOLD analysis project Ga0066670, IMG submission 66459) | Grasslands soil microbial communities from the Angelo Coastal Reserve, California, USA - 14_0919_05_20cm | ecosystem: Environmental > Terrestrial > Soil > Grasslands | place: USA...
CGCGAGGAAGCCGGCGCCGCTGACCCTGGATCTCGACCACCGTCTCGGTGGGTTTCGTCTCCAGCTCCGCCATCACGCCTCGAGCCCGCAGCTGTCGATCCTCGGTCCCTCGGGTGCCGGGAAGAGTGCCACCCTGCGCTGTGTCGCCGGTCTCTTCGGACCCTCCGCCGGCACCGTCCGGTTCGGGAGCCGGGAGATGACCGGCGTGGCGACGGAGCGACGTGGGGTGGGCTACGTCCCACAGGAGCCCAGCTTGCTCCCCCACCTGGGCGTCTGGGACCAGCTGCTGTTCGGAGCGGGCACCGACGCCGCCGTCGCCGCCTACTGGCTCTCCCAGCTGCGGTTGCGAGGGCTGGAGACGCGACGGCCCGGACAGCTCTCGGGCGGGCAGCGCCAGCGGGTGGCGCTGGCTCGGGCGCTGTCCCGCTCCCCCGATGTGCTCCTGCTCGACGAGCCGTTCTCGTCCCTCGACGTCCCCGTGAAGGCCGCGCTCGGCCGGGAGCTCCGTCAGCTGCAGCGGGCCACCGGCGTGTCGAGCGTCGTGGTCACCCACGACCCCGAGGAGGCGGCGCTGCTGGCCGACGAGGTGATCGTGATCGCCGAGGGACGGATCCTCCAGGCCGGGCCCCGAGCGGAGGTCTTCGGCCGGCCCGCGTCGCCCGAAGTCGCCCGACTGGTGGGCATGCAGAACTTGAACAGGGGCGTGCTGACCGGGCCCGAGCGGCTCGTCTCAGGTGGGGTCGAGCTCAGGATCTCGCGGGCGGGGCTCGCTCCCGGCACGGCCGTCCTCTGGTCGATCCGCCCCGAGCGGGTCAGCCTGGCCCCCAGCGGTCCGCATCGGGGCGAGGTCGTCGATGCCGTCGACCTCGGTACTACCACCGAGCTGCTCGTACGCCTCGGCGACGACCTCGAGCTGAGGGCTCGCCCGGGCCCGGCAGCGGACGCCGAGCCAGGGCAGCACCGTGCAATCGACATCCCTGCAGACGCGATCAACATCTGGTCTGCCGCCGGTGGCGTCGACCTGCGAAGCGACGGCGTCGATCCGCTCACGGATCCGAGGCCGGCGAAGCGCTGAGGGCTGCTCGACGGTCCACCTCGTGGTCGGTCTGCCATAGCGACGCCGTTTGGGGCAGGATGGGTGAGCGCGACGGCCGGTCCTTCGGGCCGAGCCCAGGAGCAGGAGGCCACCATGGATCCTGACGGGTTCCAGCAGGGTTGGCACCACGGGATGGGTGCCACTCTCGAGCTCTTGGCTGTGTACGGCGCGATACTGCTGATCGCCGCGCTCGTCGCGGGCGGTCTCTGGTGGGCGCGCCGCCGGCGCGCCACGATGGAGGCGCCGCTCCACCGGTGGCCGACGGCAAGCCTGGCCAGCCCGCCCCCCAAGTGGGGACGGCCGCAGTGGCCCACCGACGAAGGTCGCCTCCGGGCCTCCCACGCCGATCGCGATCAGGCGGTGACGCTCCTCCGTGAAGCGACCACGGAGGGCTACCTCACGCTCGACGAGTTCGAGGAGCGCTCGGGCAAGGCGTACTCGGCCCGCTATCTGCGGGATCTCGATCAGCTCGTGGACGACATCCCGGGGCACCCCCGGCCCGCGGCGCTCGAGTCCGCCCACGGCCGGCCCGGGAGGCCGGCCCCTACGCACGGCCGGCCTGGGAGGCCAGCCCCCGGTCAGGGGCACTGGCAACCGCTCCCCGCCCGCGCCCACCCCGCGTTCGGTGGCGCCTGGATCGTCTTCGCCCTCATCATCCTGACGATCGCCCTCCACGGGTGGTGGCTGCCGATCTGGCCCGTCGTGCTGATCGGCTTTCTCGTCCTTCGTGGCAGCCGGCATCACCGCCGGGGCCTGGACGGCCACTGGGGGTCGCGGGTCTAACCGCCGCCCCGCCTCCCTCCGGCGCGGCAGGAGGGCCGGGCCGAAGGGACGAACTCCCACCTGTGAGGGCTCATCGCCGCCTGTCGCGCGGTGGCGCCCAGGCTGGGGTGCTGGCGCTGGTCGTGTGCCTCGTCGCGGTGATGGCGCAGACGCCGGCCATGGCCGGGCGGGCGACGGTAACGCCGGCAGGGGCCACGGGCGCCAACGGCGTCGCCGTGTCAGCGTTCGACAGCGCCCCTGTCGTGGTCACCGGATCGCAGGTGCCGGACTGGTCGGCGGGTCCGGAGCTCACGGCCAGGGCTCCCCAAGGGCCAACGAACTACGGAACCGCCGACTCGCAGCGGGACACGCCGGCTCCCCTCCGCAGCGACTGTTACCAGGCCGATCCGCGGCCCGACGTGAACGGGTGGACGGACCCGGACCACGGGGACCACAACTGCTTTCAGTCGAACCAGCTGCCCGTGCGCACGCTCCCTGGCCGGCGGGGTGTCCCGACCGGCAGCCTGCGGGCGTACCGCTGGAACGGGCGCGGCTTCGTGCAGATCCCGTTCCAGGTGGACACCAGGTGGGAGCACTACATCTCCAACAACGCGTCGGGTTTCGCCTTCTACTCGGGCGTCGACGAGGAGCTGACCTACACCTTCGACCGAGAGGGGTTTCGCTACACGACGAACGCGCCGTTCGACCCTGCAGATCCGGCGATCGTCTGCCGGGCCCAGCCGGTCGGCGGCGGTGCCACCCCCGATCCCAACCCCGGCCTCATCGACACCGACGAGATGGCCTTCATGGCCCGTGACGCGGGGGCACCGGCCCCGGCTTCGGGCGCGCTGCCGAGAGGAATCGTCGCCGCCAAGCAGGTGCAAGTGACAGACCCGGCCACGGGCATCACCCGGTACGTGTACGTGATGCAGTCGGCAGCCGCAGGCCGGGGTGGCTGGGCCGTCCCCATGGCCTACACGGCCGACAACTCGCCGTACGTGCGCTACTCCCGAGACGCCAACGCCGAAACGTTCGTCGCCTCCCAGAGCTCGTACTCCGACTACGGCGCCGCGCCCAAGGGCCCGGTGTGCACCCCGCAGGGCCAACCCGTCGTCGGGCAAGGGTTCAAGAGGGTGGCCGACGGCCAGCTCGCCCTCGACCCGCCGACGTACGTGCAGCGACGGCCGCTCGACACCGCAACCGTGCGCAGCACCGGGTACCGCTTCCGGTTCGACGGCCGGTGGCTGATGGACGATCTGCGGGTCTCGCCCGACGGCGCCGGGCTGGCGCGAGCCGACTACGGACCCAACATCATCGACCGGTTCAAGGGCCGAGCCTTCCAGCAGTCGCCGGGGGGCAAGACCCCCTGCTGCGGCTACGAGGACGAGCAGAGCAACTGGGGCGGCTCGTCGCAGCTGATGGGAGAGCGATGGGGACCGGTGCGCGTGATCCGGGTCACCTGGGGCGCCGACTCGGGCACGAACGTGGTGCGGACCGACACCTTCTACCCGTACTCGATCGACCACGGCTCGGAGCTGCGGGTGCACCCGATACCGCCACTCGACGGCATCTACACCCAGTGGGACATGGCGGCAGGCCAGATCACCCGCTACTACAACCCCTACAACCCCCAGGGCGTGCCGGTCACCGGCATCAACCCCGTGCTGTACGGCGACATGAACGCCCACATCGGCCCGGACGGCATCTCCTACTCCAGTAACGACACGGTCGGCCGCACCGTGCAGTCGGCAAACGGAGGAAAGCCCGTCCAGGTCGGCCACCCCGACAACGCGACCTGCACCTCGGACGCCTGCGTGTACGGGTCATTCAACGTGCCCGATGCGAGGTTCTCGGGTCTGGCGTCCGAGGCCCTCTCGTGGGACGAGCTGGCGGGCCCGGCCGGGACCGTCGTGGAGCGATGGGGCGTCAGCCAGATCACACCGGTGGGCACGCCCGTTGCAGCCGTCGAGGCCGTGCCGTACTACGTCGACGACTCCTGCTTCGACGACGGAACCGGCGGTGACCCGGGCCCGCATCTCGCTCCGCGCAGCCCGCACGAGCCGACGACGTGGGGCTACGACGCCGGCGGCGTTCCGGTCTCGCCCGCGCCACCGGGGTCAGTCGTCAACCAGCGCCGGTGCTGGAACCACCACGCAGACGGCACCCCGTACAACATCCCCGGCACCGCCACTTACGACCCGGCCAAGCCGCCCGAACGACCGGATGCCCCACCGGACCCGGCGTTCTCGCCGCAGGGCGACGTCCGCTACCTCCAGGGCGACATCGCCACACACGGGCTCCACCTGCTGTTCAACACCGAGAGCGACAACGCCGGTCTGACGGTGCCGGTGGACGAGGTCGACGCCGTCGACCATCAGGTTGTCCTGCCGGGAGCGCAGGGCAACGTCGGGGCGAGCTACTCGCAGCGGTTCGTGACACCACCGGCCGTCGTGGCCACACCCTGGCCTCGGCGCTGACCGGCGCGAACACGACGGAGGCCGAGACCGGCGAGTACGGTCCAGTTGCATGGCATCCCACTCCCACTCTGACAAGGTTGCAACGTTTCGTTCGTTGCACGTGCCCGGCCGCCCGCTGCTCATGCCGAACCCCTGGGATCAGGGATCGGCCCGGCTGCTCCTCTCCCTGGGCTTCCAGGCGCTGGCCACGACGAGCAGCGGCTTCGCGGCGACACTCGGCCGGCTCGACGGCTCGGTGACCCGCGACGAGGCGCTGGCGCACGCGGCATCGATCGTGGGCGCGGTCGACGCCCCGGTGTCGGCTGACCTCGAGAACGGCTTCGCCGACGACCCGGATGCCGTCGCCGAGACTGCGGCCGGCGCCCGCGCCGCCGGGCTGGCCGGCTTCTCGATCGAGGACTTCACCGGGGATCAGGGCTCACCGATCTACGAGCCGCGACAGGCGACCGAGCGGGTCGCGGCGGCCGCCGAGGCCGCCCATCGGTCCGGCGACACCGGCCTGGTCCTGACCGGGAGGGCGGAGAACCTCCTGCACGGCGTCCGCGACCTCGCAGACACCATCGCCCGCCTGCAGGCGTACCAGGAAGCCGGTGCCGACGTCCTCTTCGCCCCCGGGCTCCGGCGGATCGAGGACGTTCGCCAGGTCATGGCGTCGGTCGACCGTCCGGTGAACGTGCTCCTGTTTCCCGGCGGGCCGACCGTCGCCGAGCTTGCCGAGGTTGGTGTCGCCCGGATCTCGGTGGGCGGTGCGTTCAGCTACGTCGCGCTCGGTGCGACGGCCCGAGCCGCGCGCGAGCTGCTCGAGTCGGGCACCTACGGCATGGACCTGGCCGCCGAGGGCCGCCAGCTCGCCACGGCGGCGTTCGGGACGTAGGTCCGGAACCGCCGGTCCTCCGTTGCCGACGGCGGTCCGGTGCTCGCGCCGGCACCGCCTGTCCGGTGACGGCTGAGCAGACTCAGGGCTTCCTGGCGCTGAAGCGGACCTTGTAGTCCAGGACGGCGAGATCGACGCCGGTAAAGCCGACGGCTTCGAGGCGGCCACCCAGGGTGTCGGGATCGACGGGCACGAACACGTCGTCGGCGTGGAACTCCCGAAGCCACTCGGTGTCGACAGAGTCGCTGCCGATGAAAGAACCCGTGCGACGCAGGACGCGATGCACCTCGGCGAAGAACCGGTCCTGGATCTCGACGGACGGGACGTGGTGGAGCATGCTGAAGCACGTCGCCGCTGAGAACCGGTTCGAGGGCAGACCCGAGTCGCTGGCGTCCGCGTGGACGACCTCGACGTTGGTGTCCTGGAGGCGCTCGGCGAGGGCCGTCGCCAGGTCGGCGTCCACCTCGACGGCGGTCAACCTCGATGTGCGCTGTCGAAGGAGATCCGTCGTCAGACCCGGCCCCGGTCCGACCTCCAACACGTCGTCGCCCAGGTCGGCGACCCCGAGGGCCCAGGGCAGGAGGTCGGTCTCCAGCATCTGCGCCCACTCGGGACTGGCCAGGAACTTCAGATGCCCTTCGTTCATCGTGTGGACACTACCGCTCGATCGTGCCGACCTTCGACGGCATTCAGGCGAGCCATCGCTCGGGCACGGTGAAACCGGCGCGCAACACGAGATAGGCGTGCAACGCGGTGGCGTCCCGGAGGGGTCGGGCCGACACGACGCGAGGCGCGGCCGCCTGCGTGAAGGCGACCGTGCGGCCGACTTCGGGCATGGTGCGGGTCCGGTAGACCAACGGCGGAGGCCGACCGTCCCACCAGTCGTACAGGGCGTCCGACAGCCGACCGCAGGTGTCGAGCAGCGGGTCGCCGTGTCGTCGTCTGCCCACGTCGAGGCGTCCGGTGCTCACGCGATCGTCGAGGCCGAGGGCGTCGAGGTTCGACTGGTGGGTGAGGTGCAGCCCCGCGGGCACGGCCCGCAGACGCACGAGCCACAGCTCGCCATCGGCCTCGGTGAGCAGTCGGGTGGGAAACCGCTCCCGCGCCGCGGCTGCCGCTCGGTTGGCGGCGTAGCGGACGCGGAACCGACCCGAGAGCGGGTCGAAGCGTCCTCTTGGTGACGCGAACGGCTGCCATGACCAGTCGCCGGGTCGGCTGGTGTCGATCCGCCACCAGGTCCCGCGGTTCGCCGAGAGACGAAGTCCCTTCGGCCGCCCCTCGGGGAAGTCGCTCAGGACTGGTCCTGCGCCGCCCGGACGAGGCGGAGCACGGTCTCGATCTGACCGGCGGCGAGGAGGTCGGCGAGCGTCCGCCCGTCGAGATCCTCTCGTGGCGCCCGCATGAGCGCATCCGCCACCTGTGGATCGGGCGTGACCTCCGACAGCGCTTCCAGCACCGCCGGCAGGCCCGTCCTCGTGTCGCCGCGCCGGGCGTCGAACTGCCAGGCGGGGTGCAGGGTGCGAGCACCGGCCCGCCACCCGAGCAGCTGCCCGCGGCGCCGACGCCGGTCGACGCCCTTGCGGTCGCTGATCGAGCGCAGGAGATCAACCACCTGCGGCGTGGCCAGGGCAGCAGACGCCGCCTCCTCGCGCCGCTCGCGCTGGCGTCGCTCGTTCACGACCGTCGCCGCACCGAGGACGCTGGCGGCGGGACGGCCGAAGGGGTCCTCGGGACCCTCCGCCTCGCCCGCCAGGAACACGACCGCCTCGGCCAGGGCGGGGTCCTCGCCGGAACGCTCCTCGAGCACCTTGATGGCGTTGGCAACCGTGGCGGGCATCCTGTACCTCCTGACCCTCCTGACCAGAAGTCTACAGCGTCTACGCACTACCGTCTACGGTGTCTACACACGTACGCAATCGCGGCAAGAACGGCCCCCAGACGCGGTGGCGCCCGACCCTGCAGTGATCAGACCACGGAAACGCAGTGCAGACGTTACAGGGTCGTCGAAACGGGCCGGCGGCGACCGTTCTTGTCGCGTCTTGTCGCGCCCGGGGTCGGTGGGTGGTCGCCGACCATCACCGGCCAGGCCCTGCGGTAGCGTGACGGCGTGGGTGGCGACCGCCTGCGCGTCCGGCGGGTCTACGAGGCGGCCGGAGCAGGGGAAGGGCGACGCGTGCTTGTCGATCGGCTCTGGCCTCGAGGGGTGAGCAAGGACGCCGGGCTCTTCGACGAGTGGGTACGGGAGGTGGCTCCGAGCGACTGGCTCCGCCGCTGGTACGGGCACCGACCCGAGCGCTTCGAGGAGTTCGCTCGCCGTTACCGGGTCGAGCTGAAGACGTCACCGGCGAAACCTTCGGTCGATGCTCTACTGGCGCACGCCCGTAAGGGCTCGTTGACCCTTCTGACGGCGACCCGCGACCTGGAGCGCTCGGGGGCGACCGTCTTGGGCGACCACCTCCGGCGGCGGCTGCGATGAGCGCCGATTGCGGGCACGGCCGGACCAGAGGGGGCATCCTGGGGTGGTGAGCGACGCACCAGGTAGCTCAGAGAGCAACCATCCGGGTCCGGCGAGTCCCGGCGGGGGCGCTGACGAAGCTGGCCTCTCCGAGAATGCTCCGGCGGATCAGAACGACCCCTCGGCACCGACCGACGACCTCCGCAGCGAAGCGGATCGCGCCGAGGCTCTTGCCCGTGCGACCGTAGCCCGTGCCGAAGCCGCCCAACGGGCGACCCGGGCTCGAGCCGAGGCCCTGCGAAGGATCTCGGATCAACACGTGCAAGCGGTCCGGGACGCTGAAGCGGATCGCACCGTTGCTGTCGACCAGGCCGAGCAGCGCTACGCGGAAGAGCTACGGGCCGCAGAAGAATCGGCGCGTGCGGCAGTCGAGTCGGCGAGCGACTCGAGCAACACCGCCCTGCAAGCTGCCGCTCGGGCGATCAGCCAGGCGTCGGACGTTGCCGCGGCGAGCGCCCGCTCCCGAGACCGTCGGTTCGATGAGGCTGAGTCCCTCCGATCGAACGCCGTCCTCGGCGCCAGCCGCGAGCGGGCCACGTCCGTACAGGCCGCCTCGGTGGCCCACAGCGAGGCCCTCGACGAAGCCGACGAAGCCCGCCGTCGACAGCTGGAGGACCTACCGAGCCTCGTCGACGAGGGGCCGGACTAGACGGGCTCGACGAGGCCGTTGACACGGCACTCCGGCTGCGTCTCCTCATGGTGCTCCGAACCAGGTGGTCAAGGCGTCACGCAACCCGGTATCTGTGCCCTCCCCAACCCAGGCGACGTATCCGTCGGGCCGGATCAAGGCGGCAGCGGGAGCGGTGACCGGTCCGAGCACCGGCAGCTCCCACAGGCCGGCGTACGCAGCATCGATCGGCTGAACCCGGTCGGCCCACGGAGTGATGTCGAAACCGCCGGGCTCACCGAGGTTCAGCAGCACCGGCCTGGCGTCGTGCAGCAGGGTGAAGAGGCGCAGCGGGCCGTCGGCGGTCACGAGATCCAGATCGGGCATGCGGCGTCCGAGCAGGGGGTGGCCCTCGCCGAGGTCGTAGTGAACGTCCAGACCAGACAACATGGCGGCGAACCGCTTGCGCGGCTCGTCCATGCTCAGCAGCTCGGAGATGGTGTCGCGCAACGCACCGGTACGCTCGTCAGTGCCCGTGAGCGCGACCTGAGCCATGGTGTTGCGCAACACACGGGCACCGACCGGATGCCGCTCGGCGTGGTAGGTGTCGAGGAGGCCGTCTGGCGATCTCCCGTCGATCACCTGGGCCAGCTTCCATCCGAGGTTCACGGCATCCTGCACACCGGTGTTGAGGCCCTGCCCACCTTGGGGGGGATGCACGTGCGCGGCGTCGCCCGCGAGCAGCACACGGCCCTTGCGGTAGGACGCCGCCTGCCGGGTCATGTCGGTGAAGCGGGAGATCCACTTGGGGCTGTGCACCCCGTAGTCCGTCCCGTCGACGGCGATGAGCGCCTCGCTGAGATCCTTCAGCGTTGGCTCGCTGGCGTGCTCGAGGCCCTGTTCAGTGAGCACGACCCGCACCGACCCTCCGTCCGCCCGGCCGATGCCCCCGCCCTGGCGCAGGCCGAGCACCGGCTCCTCGTCCATCTCGACCTCAGCGATCAGCCAGCAGGTGGACGGATCCCAACCGGGGAACTGGATGCCGGCCGCCTTTCGGATCACACTGCGTCCCCCGTCGCAGCCGACGAGGTAGTCCGCCCGTAGCGACCGGCCGTCGGACAGCTCGACGTCGACGCCGGTGTCGTCCTGCGTGAAGCCCGTCACCTCATGCCCGCGGGCGACCGGCACCCCCAGCTCGCTGACCCAGGCGGCCAGTATGCGCTCGAAGTGGCTCTGCCACAGCGCCAGCCCGTAGTTGTGGCGGGTGGGGAAGTCGCTGATATCCAAGGGGATCCTGGCGAACGCCTGTACCTGCATCGCCTGCCCCTCCGCGAGGAAACGATCGGCGATGCCGCGCTGATCGAGCACCTCGATGGTGCGCGCATGCAGACCGCCGGAGCGGGAGCCGTCGAGCGCGTGATCGGGACGCCGCTCGACCACCACGACGTCGACCTTCGCCAAGGCCAACTCTGCCGCCAGCATCATCCCTGTCGGACCGCCTCCGGCGATCACCACCGCATGCTCGGCCATGCCGCACCCCCCTGTGTCTCGTTCGGACCGGAGATTGTGCGCACCCACGAGGGCCTTGCCGCAAGCGCCCGGTGGGCGCTACCTTGAGAATGGCAAGGAGTGAGCGACCCTCCTTCGTGTGTTCGGTGCGGGGTTGCGTAATCGGGTCTGGCACCCTTCAGGGAAGCCCTGATGTGTGCCAACGCGCGGTCGATCGACCGGTCCTCTGATGCCTAGGTGCTGATCGGGATGGTCGTGTCGTGGCGCGTCGGTGCCGATCGACGCAGGAGGTGAGCAGAGGCCGTCATGCCAGGGTGGCTGTCATGCCGCCGTCGACCGGGACGACGGCGCCGGTGATGTAGGTCGCGCGGTCGGAGCACAGGAACGACGCCAGCTCGGCGACTTCCTCGGGCTGCCCGCCCCGCTTGAGGGCGGTGCCCTGCACCAGCTGAGGGAGGCGCTGCGCCGCGCCCGGTCCTCCCGACATCTCGGTCTCGATGAAGCCAGGGCAGATGGCGATGGCCCGAATGCCCTGCGTGCCGTACTCGACGGCAGCTGCCTTGGTGAGTGCGATGACGCCTGCCTTTGCAGCTGAGTACACGCTCACGGGGAACGGCGTGGCGTTGAGCCCTCCGGTCGACGACCAGTTGACGATGACGCCCCCGCCAGTCGGGAGCATCGTCCTGATCCCGTGCTTGGTGCCGAGCATGACCCCCCGGAGGTCGACGTCCATGATCCGGTCGTACATCTCCATCGAGACGTCGGCCAGGGCGCCGGCGTCGCCGATGCCGGCAACGTTGAGAACGGCGTCGACCCGTCCGAAGGCGTCGAGGGCGGCGGCGAACATCGCCTCGACCTGGTCCTCCTTGGTGACGTCGCATCGAAACGGCACCACTGCGTCACCGAGCTCCTTGGCGGCCTCCTCTTCGCGTCCGCTGATGTCGGCGGCGAGCACCCGGGCTCCCTCCCGCACGAAGGTCCTCGTCGACGCCCTAGCCATCCCCGATCCCGCGCCGGTGATGACCGCGACCTTGCCGTCCAGCTCCACCATGTCGATCCTCCAGAAGGTGTCTGCGCTCGAGAAGCTAGCCGATCGACTATCTTGGCGGGGCGTGAAGCCGTCGGCCTTCGAGTACCACGCTCCCGGCAGCACGGACGAGGCTGTTGCGCTGCTCGCCCAGCTCGGCGACGAAGCGAAGGTGCTCGCCGGCGGGCAGAGCCTCATCCCCATGCTGTCGCTGCGGCTGGCGGTGTTCGACCACCTGGTGGACATCGGACGGATCGGCGAGCTCTCGGGCGTCCGTGTCAATGGGGATACGGTGACGGTGGGCGCCGGCACGACCCAGTCGACGATCGAGGCGAGCACGGAGCTGGCCGCCGCCGTGCCGCTGCTCTCGCGGGCCACGCCGTTGATCGGTCATTTCCAGATCCGCAATCGGGGCACCGTCGGCGGCTCCCTCGCCCACGCCGACCCGGCCGCCGAGTACCCCGCCGTCGCCCTGGCCCTGGCTGCGGAGATGGAGGTGCTGTCGCCCCGCGGTCGGAGGTGGCTCGCCGCCGCCGACTTCTTCACTGGCTTCTGGAGCACCGCCCTGGAGCCCGACGAGATGCTCGTGAACGTCCGCGTCCCGATATGGACCGGACGCTGCGGTTTCGCCATCCGGGAGTTCGCCCGCCGCCACGGCGACTTCGCTGTCAGCGGTGCGGTCGTCGCCGTGCGGCTCGACGCCGACGACCGGGTCGAGCGGTGCAGCATCGCCTTGATCGGCATGGGCTCGGCGCCCGTTCGGGCGACGCGGGCCGAGGCGGCCGTGGTGGCGGGGGATCTGGTGCCACGAGCCGCAGACGACGTGGGGGCGATCTCGGTGGCCGACCTCGAGGACATCCCGTCGGACCTGCATGGCTCGGCCGACTACCGCAAGCAGGTCGGCGCCGCCATGGTGACCAGGGCGTGGGCCGACGCGATGACG
>Ga0066670_10000503_pt1 | contig 11800 bp, 9 predicted proteins | sample GraSoiAngelo_119_FD_66459 | JGI IMG/M metagenome (GOLD analysis project Ga0066670, IMG submission 66459) | Grasslands soil microbial communities from the Angelo Coastal Reserve, California, USA - 14_0919_05_20cm | ecosystem: Environmental > Terrestrial > Soil > Grasslands | place: USA...
GGGAGACAGGTTATGAAGCGCATAAGGAATTCTGCACTGTGGTGGATTACCGGAACGATGGGTCTTGCAATGATGGCACTGGTGGGCTCTTCCACTGCCTGGGCGCAGGGTGAAAAGCGCTCGGTGTTCACGGAGCGCGATTTCCATTGGCAGGGACACCTGAAGGCCGGGCAAACACTGGAGGTCATCAATCGAAACGGGGAAATCGAGGCGAGCGCCGCTTCCGGTGATGAAGTGCAAGCCTCAGGAACTTGGAGAGGCGACGGTGACGACCGCGAACCATTTATTGAGGTCGTGGAATACTCGGATGGCGTGACGATTTGTGCCGTGTACGCAAAGGACAAAACGCCGGGGCACTGCCACCGCGGCGGAGTCTCCTCCGAGTCCTCGGGGTGGTGGCACGGGAGCCACGCGAGGATTAACTTTGAGCTCCAAGTTCCAAGGAGCGTGGGCTTCAAGGCACTGACGACCAACGGGAACGTGCTGGGCCATAACCTGACCAGTGTCGTAGAGGCGGCCACGACAAACGGCAACGTGGACGTTTCGACGAGCGAGTGGGCCTCGGCGTCAACAACGAACGGTGGAATCCACGTGTCCATCGGCAACGCGAAATGGAATGGCGAGTTGAAGGTGAGGAGCACAAACGGCAGTGTGGACGTAACGCTTCCTGCTTCCGCGGAATTCAAGCTGGATGCAGCCACGACGAATGGCGGGATTCATACCGATTTTCCAATTACCGTGCAGGGAAGCTTCAATTCGAAGGAGCTTTCAGGGACCGTGGGCGGAGGCGGGCGGGATTTAAGAATCTCCACGACCAACGGCGGAATCAAGCTGATGAAGAGCTGAGGAATAGTCGAACAACTCGCTCACTTCCAACCCTATCGTGGCTTTGTGAATTCGTGGCGGGAGGTGATGCCCTTTCCTTCGGTTAAGGTGAGGGTGGCGCCGGCGGGGACGGCGGAGAGGCGGTCGAACTGGCCGCTGGGCCAGCGGATTTCGATGGAGTCGGCCTTATCACGCTGGCCGAGGCCGAAGGTCAGCACGAGTTCGCTGGCGGAAAGATAGCTTGAGCCGCTGCGGAGCATTTCAGTTTGCGTATCGCCGCCGGCGGTGAGCTTCACGACGCCACCGATACCATCGCGATTGGACTTCGTGCCGATCAACTTGATGCGCAAGCTGCGATTTGCTGCGGCAGCGCCCTGCGCTTCGTTGCGGAACAAGTACACCGGGCCCCCATTGGTCGACAGCAGCAAATCCAGCTTGCCGTCATTGTTGATGTCCGCATACGCCGCGCCACGCCCCACACGGGGGGCCGCAAACGCCGCGTCCATCGATTTCGTCACTTCTTCGAATTTCCCTTCGCCCACATTGCGGAAAAGATGCACTCGCTCCGCATAGCTGACATTGGCTTGCACTTTTTGAATGTCGTCATCGACGTGGCCGTTGGCGATGAGAACGTCCTGCCAGCCGTCGAGGTCGTAGTCAAAAAAGAAGCAGCCGAATCCCAGTGTCAGCAGGGACGCGCGGCCAATTTCCGAGCGCGGCGCTTCATCAACAAAAAGACCCTTGCCTTCGTTGTGATAGAGCGAAACCATCTGGTTCGAGAAATTGGTGATGAGCACACTGGCGTAGCCGGAATGGTCGTAGTCGGCGGCGTCCACGCCCATGCCGGCGCGCGCCACACCGTCTTCGCTGAAAGCCACTCCCGCAACGACCGCCTTCTCGCTGAAGGTGCCGTTGCGATTGTTGCGATAGAGTTTGTTCGGCTGCGTGTCGTTCGAGAACAACAAATCAGGCCAGCCGTCATTGTCGTAATCGAGAACGGCCACGCCCAGCGTTTTCGAAGTCGCGTCACCCAGGCCGGCTTTCTGCGTCACGTCCTCAAACGTGCCGTTTCCCCGGTTGTGCCAAAGTCGCACGGCCGTGCCTTTGTACGATTCCGGCGTGCAATAGGATTTACTCTTTCCATCCAGCGTGCAGTAGAGGTCTGTTTCGGGCGTCCACTGCACATAGTTTGCGACTACTAAATCGAGATGGCCGTCCTTGTCGTAGTCCATCCAGGCAGCGCTGGTACTGAATTCTTTGGGCCCTTGCAATCCCGCTTTCTGCGTCACGTCGGTGAACGTGCCATTGCCATTGTTGTGAAACAGGCGGTTCTGCCCATACGCGGTGACGAAAAGGTCGTCGTAACCGTCGTTGTCGTAATCGCCGACGGCCACGCCCAAGCCATACATCTCGACATCCAATCCGGCTTTGCGCGTCACGTCTGTAAAGGTGCCATCGTGGTTGTTGTGATAGAGCTTCGGCGTCGACTGTTTTTGCTCGTGGCCGGGCCAGTCCATTCCGTTGACCAGGAAAATATCGGGCCAGCCCTCGTTGTCGTAGTCGATGAATGCGACTCCCGGGCCCATGGTTTCAGGGAGATATTTCTTACCGAAGGCGCCATTGTTGTGAACAAAGTGGATTCCGGCCCGTTGCGTGATATCACGGAATTGAATGGAGGAGGACTCAGGCGGAGCGCTGATAGCGGTTTTTTCAACCAGAAGAGACGCCAGTGCGATGACACAAAGAACTGCGAGCGGACGTTTCACTCTTCCTCCGTTTCAGTCGCGGCCCACGCCCAGCGCATCGGCGACGCGATTGATGTAGTTGAACCAGGATGCAATCAGCGTGATTTGCAGGATTCCTCTGTCGTCGAAACCCACGGCACGCAGCTTTTTGTGATCCTCGGGACTGCATTTCGTGGCGTCCCTGGTCAGTTTCACAACGTAGTCCAGCATCGCACGGTCCTGCTCGCTGATCGGCGCGGTGCGGTAATCCTTCTTCAGGGCCGCGACCATCTCTTCATTCAGGGTGACTCGACGCAGAAACTCTGCGTGGGACACGATTCAATAGTGGCACCTGTTGGTGATCGACACCATGGTGGCAATCATCTCGTGCTGGTGCCGCTTCAGCGGCAATTCCGGAGACATCAGCGCACCAAACGTGCTGAACGCGTGATACAGCGCTTCGGGTATCAGCGTGTGGCTCGCAACAATGCCCGCCGTCTCGCCATCATTCGCGGGCTGAACCGGCGTGGCGTATTCGACGGGATACAGCTTTCGCTGCGATTCGACCGCCTCTTTGACGCACTTGTCGTCTTCCATGCGAACGGTTTGGATCCAAGTCATTTCCCCTCGCTGTCCGGCTTGGCGTTTGGAAGCTAATTCCCACCGCCCGGTTTTGCATTTTCTGCCCTGGAAATCTTGGCAGCGATCTTGGGTGCCGCGGATTTTCTTGGCGACGCGGCGTTCAGTGCGACGCTGTAGTGCTCGTGAATGGCCTGGCGCTCGTTGTTGTCATCGGGATGCGCCTGGCGATAGGGACCCGTGATAGCTTGCGCGGACTCGTCGGCTTTGAACCTTAAGTAGCGCGCCTTGTGCTCTTCTGCTTTTTTGTCGTTGCCGAGGCCGTTATAGCAGAGCATCAGATTGTAATGCGCCTGCAGATCTTCGGGGTCGATAGCCAGTGTTTTTTCGAACTCGGCGACAGCATCGGCGTAGCGTTTTCCAAGGAAGAGCACGCGGCCGAGTTCGTTGTGCACGACGCGGTCGCGCGGAAATTGCTCGAGGACGGTTTTCAGGTGCGCCATGGCGCCGTCATAGTCGCCGTCTTCGCGCAGGACTTTTGCGTAGAAGAAATTTGTACGGCCAAGCTTGGGATCTATGGCCAGCGATTTTTCGAGGACTCTGCGTGCCCCTGCGGTGTCGCCTTCCTGCACAAGCACGCGCCCAATGTTGGTCCAGCCATCGGGATTCTGTGGATCGGCTTCGGTAATTTTTTCGAACGCCGCGGCGGCGCCTTTCAGGTCGCCTTGCAGGAAGAGGCCGATTCCGTAATCGTTCCAGCGGGCCCATTCTTCCTTAAGACTGACGGTTTTCGGCTGCGGTGGCAGAGCATTTCTCGGCAGAACGCGCAACGATTTAGTGTCCTCGGCAAGCACGGTAATCGGAAGATTCGGAATCGCTTTGATATTGCCCGACACGATCGAAGTGTCGCCGTTGAAGGCGAACTTGCGATCATCGTAATCAGGTGTCGTTTCTTTGGCATCGCCGCTCACCAGTTTGGTCACATCTTCGGGAACCCCGGCAAAAGAGAACTGCGTGTTGTACCAACTGAATTTGCGGTAGTTCAGCTTCGCGTGCAGGGTGATCTTGTAGCCACAGTTTTCGGGAACGTGCAGACGGTAGTGCACGGTATCGGCAGCACCAGGGGGAATCAAATGCACGTAGACGACGGACCGCGTAGCCCAGGCATTTCTTTTGTTGATGACGTTGCCGTGCCCATCAATTTGCAGCGAACGGTAAAAATGCGCGCCGGGCTCGACGGGGCCCTTGCCGTTATCCTCGACTCGGCCGCTCCAGAAAATGGTTTGGCCTTTTTCGTCCGTGGCTTGCAATTCCAGCCAAACGTCGAAGGCATCGACAGTACCGCCGGGGAAAAAGTGGCCGACCTTGCGCGTTCGAACGACCACGTCCACGCGAACATCATCGCCGCGGCGCACCGCAGCGTCGGTTCGATCAATGGGCGCCGTGATCGCGCGAAGTTCGCCAGCCGGGCCTTTCGGCAACGAGGCTTCCGACTCTTCTCCAACAGCAAAAGCCGTCGAGAGCTCCTGTTTGCCCAACTCGTTGCGAACCGGCGCCGCGGATTCTTTTCCAGCAGGAGAGACGGCGAAAATATCCACGCTGAGTTGCTTGTCCTGAAGAAAGCTCTTCGCGAATTCGTATTGCGCTTCGTCCCGGTTGGCGGTAGGAACCGCGGTATTCGCGCCGGGGAAACGATGGGAATGTACCAGGCCGTTGATGTTTCCATCATCCTTCGACGGAGTCATTGGCATGTGGCAGTCCGCACAATTCATGGGGCTCTTCGGATAGTAGAACGCGCGCGCGCCCTGGCCGGAAATTCCACTAGCCTGCCAGTTGTCGTATTCATTGAAGCCGCGAATCCAGCGGTAGCGGTTCACCGGAACATCCAAGTGCACTTTGTGACAGGAGGAACAGAACTCCGCCGTTTCCGTGCGCATAAAGGGCTTAAGGAAAGTGCGGCGATGCGGTTCCGGGTTCAGGCGCACGACAAAATCATGGAGCTTGCGCACGATTGGATTTTCGCTGGCCGCCAATTCATGGAGCTTCGGATACTCCAGGAAAAAGTCGCCCTGGCCCATGGTGCTCTTCACTTCCACGATGCTGTGGCACATCAGGCAGCCAAGGCCGGCACGCGCTTCTGGGCGATTCACAATTTGCTTGATCGGCGTGTCAAACAGACCGCTGTAGAGCAGCGCAGGATCGTGACAACCGGCGCACCATTTTGAGGAGCGCACGCCCGCGACGTCCTGCATGTACTCGATGCTCTTGCGATACCACTGATTGTTGAATGAAGAAAAGTGGTGCATCGAGCTGTTCCATTGCGCACAAATGTCGGCATGGCAGCGCTGGCAGGCGTCCGATTTCATGAAGTATTGCGAAGGAATGTTGACGTCGTGCTTGGTCTGCGCGGAGCTGGGGAAGAATTTCCCGCCAGAACCATCCCCTTCGCGGTCCATCGAGTCAGGCGGCAAGAATGGATTGATGATGCGATTGGCTCGCGCATCGCGCCAGCCGATTTCGCGTGTCCGCCACAATCCTGCAGAGATCGTAAATACCACAAGGGCAAGCCCCGCAAATCGCAATGCCTGGCTGGCGAAGGTTTGTCCCAGCCACCCTTTGGAGCGGAGCCAATCCGCCAGAAGCAACAGAGTTCCGGCCACGCACAGGACAATGTGCGCGTACAGCCAATTCCAGAGATGATGCGGAGTTCCGATCTTGATCAGAGCCATCCCGAGAAGGGTTCCAGCAGCAAGGAGCATCCACCCCATGCGAGCGACAGTGGTTCCGGTCCAAAGCAAGGAAACTAGAAAAACCAGAAGCAACAAAAAGACGAGGATTCCAATGGCGACGTGAAGCAGATCGGCAACCGCGTAGGTGACGGTGGCGGAGGGGAATCCGTACAAATAGGCCGCGCTTAGAGCGAGAAGAACAAGGCCACCGGACAACCAGCGCTTGGACGACTCAATGCGCATCAAAGACCTCTTCCGAACGATCACGCGCTAGAAAAAAAGCGACCGGACGTCTGAGATCCATCCGGTCGCGATTCAGTTTGGGGTGCCCCGAAGCAAGCCAAGGTATGGCCGAGCTGGAGGCGATGCTGCTAGTGGGCATAGTTATATTTTTCCGGCGCGAAGCAAGCAATACTTTGAAAGCATTAGAAGCCGCAAAATCATGCAAAACAATTAAATTAGCGGCAATAATAGAAAAGGATTAGGAATCTAGAACGGCTCTATACCCTTTCCTTCCAAGCACTTATAGGCTCTTTGCGTTTTAAGATTTTTGTATTCTTCGGTACGCCCGCTGGGCCACTGGATGACCACGCGGTCAATCCTGTCGCGCTTTGCCAGTCCGAAGGTCAAGGGCAGCTCGGATTGAGAAAGATAACTCGAGCCGCCACGCACCAGTCGTGACTGGTGAAGGTCGCTGGCGAAGATTTGGACGTTCCCTCCAATCGCATCCCGATTGGACTGCGTCCCCTGCAATTCGATTCGTACGCTGCGGTTGCCAGCCAGTTGCTCGTTGCGAAAAAGAGCGGCCGGACCGTTGTTCGTGGTCAGAAGAATATCGAGACCTCCGTCGCGGTCAAAATCGGCATAAGCCAGCCCGCGACCCACCCGAGGCTTCTCAAACTCCCCGCCAACTTCTGCCGCCACCTCGCGAAATCTTCCGCTTCCCTGATTCAGAAAAAGCTGTGGTGGCTGTGCATAGCCTACATTTCCGCGAATGTTTCGCACGGTCTCGTCAATGTGTCCATTGGCAACGGCGAGATCGAGCGCGCCGTCCAAATCCACATCGAGAAATATGCAACCGAAGCCGAGAGTGCTTTTGGATGCGCCGCCAATTCCTGCTGCCGTGGCAACGTCATCGTAAACACCTGCCTTTACGGAGTGATACAAGCCGATCATCTCGTTGTCGAAATTGGTGATGGCAATTCCGGGTTGGCCAGAGTTGTCGAAATCTCCGACGTCCACGCCCATGCCGGCGCGCGCTTTGCCTTCTGTGCTGAACGCCAGGCCAGCTTCCACGGCCACATCCTTGAACTTGCCGTTGTGGAGGTTGCGATAGAGTTTGTTCGGTTGCGTGTCGTTAGCGACGAGCAAGTCCGGCCAGCCATCCTGGTCATAGTCCAGCATGGCCACACCCAGGGACTTTGAGCTGCTGTCGAAGACACCGCTGGTGGCGGTTACATCTTCGAACGTGCCGTTGCCGCGGTTGTGAAACAGCCAGCAGGTATCGCCGCGATACGCTTCCGGGGTGCAGTACGACTTGTGAGTGCCGTCGAGACTGCAAAAAACATCATGCTCCGGCGACCAGCGAACATAGTTGCAAACGAAGAGATCGAGATAGCCGTCGCGGTCATAGTCAAACCACAGCGCAGAAGTACTCAGCCCCTGGCGGCCAAAGAGACCGCTCGAGCGCGTGGCGTCTACAAAAGTGCCCTTGCCGGTGTTGTGGAAGAGACGGCTCTGGCCAACACACGAAATGAAAATGTCAGGAAAGCCATCATTGTTGTAATCGCCGACGGCTACGCCCATTCCGTACATTTCGATGTCGAGTCCCGCGCTTTTGGTGACGTCCGTGAAGGCGCCGTTGCGATTGTTGCGGTAGAGGCGCAGCGTGGAGCGCCGGCGCTTGTGGCCGGGCCAGTCCATCCCGTTGATGAGCAAAATGTCCTGCCAGCCGTCCGCGTCGTAATCCAGAAACGCACAACCGGAACCGAGCGTTTCCGGAAGCAGTTTTCCGCCGTAAGCGCCAGAATTGTGCTGAAACTGAATTCCTGCCGCTGCGGTGACATCGGTGAGGCGAAACCCCAAGTTCGAAGGGGGACTTGCCACGATGCGAGAAGCTACAACTGCCGCCAGACCCGAGCCCAAAGTCGCGAAGAGAAAATCGCGCCGGTTCAAGGCAGGTTCACCAGACCGTTGCGAATTGCGTACACGACGAGTTCCGCGGTTTTGTGAATGCCCAGCGTATCCATGATGTTGGCGCGATGGACTGCCACAGTGTTGGCGCTAAGATTCAAGTCCGAAGCAATTTCTTTGTTCGACTTGCCTGCTACAATTTGCTGGAGAATCTGCAGTTCCCGTGGGGTCAGACTGCCGCCGCGTTCACCCTTGAGCGCTTCTTTGCGAGAAACCTGGGGATCGAGAACGGTCATCCCTGCCGCGATGCTTTTGACCGCGCTGACCAGGTCGAGGTCCATGGCGTTTTTCAACACGTAGCCGCGCGCGCCGGCCTGGAGCGCCTGACTGACCAGCGTCTCCTCCGAATGCATACTCAGCATCAAAATTCCCGCTTCCGGATATATTTCGAGTATTTTTCGTGTCGCTTCGATTCCGTTCAATTCGGGCATGGCGCAATCCATGACGATGACGCGCGGTTTCAGCTCCGCCGCCAAGCGCACGGCTTCCAGGCCGTCGCTTGCTTCCCCAACCACCGAGATTCCCGGATCGTCCTCCAACATGCGGCGGAACCCGCGTCGAACCAGCGCGTGATCGTCCGCCAGGAGGACGGTTATTTTATGCGGCATGACTTTCCACTTTCTCCCGAGGGATTTGCAGACGGACTTGCGTGCCACCTTGCTGGCGGGGAGCAATGGTCAGCTTCCCACCGATGATCTCCGCGCGCTCGCGCATGGCAACCAATCCAATTCCTCGTTGCATTTTCTCCGCGACGAAACCCGAGCCGTGGTCCTCCACTTCAAGCTCCACCGAATTTCCCGCGTATTTTAGGCGAACCCACGCCTCGCGGGCACCAGAGTGGCGGCTGACATTATTCAACGCCTCCTGCAGCACACGGTAGATGTGCACGCCTGCGCTCGCTTCAACAGAGAACGGCTTGCCGCTCTTTTCGTAATGCAACTCGATGCCCGCCTGCCTGCCCACCGTGGGAATATACCAGTCCAGAGTGCTTTCGAGCCCAGCTTCTTCCAGCAAAACAGGATGCAGCGCCTGCGACAGCGTTCGAATGTTATTCAGCGTGGTTTGCGCGATTTCCTGCACTTCTTTCAGGTCTGCGTGAAGAGACGTCCCTTGGCCGGCCTGCTTGCCGGCCCGCCGGAGCATCGAGCCAATGGCCGTGAGCACTTGTCCAAATTCATCGTGAAGCTCGCGCGAAATGTGCCGCAGCGTGGATTCCTGCGTAGAAATCAGCTTTTGTGCCAGGTCGCTGCGCTGCTCGGAAAGTTCAGCGAGGCGCGCAAAGATTTGCCGGTTGCTGCGAATGAGGTACAAACTGGTGAGCACGATGGCAATCAAGGTTGCCGCAAGAAACAGATACAGCTGCCGCTGCACGCCGTCGTAAATCTTCGCAATGCTGGCGGCGGCTTGTTCTTCGCCTTCGTTATTCTCGACCAGCAGGCGTGAGACTGCCCCGCTGAGCGCTTGTTCGCGTGCCTGGAGCGACAAACGGATCTGGTCGCGCGCTTCGGGCTCTTTTCCGCTCTGTGCAAGCGCGAACATACGGTTGACGGCGTCCCAGAATTGGGCAACCGACTGCGTCAGAAATTTACGTTGGTCCGGCGTGCGGCTGGCGACGGCCAGCCCTTCTTCGAGCTTGAGGGCTGCGTCCAAGTCTTGTTGCATCCGTTCGAACTGGGCGGTCCATGCCGTCAGCGGATAGCGCTCGGTGGTGTCCAGCATGTCGCGCATAGCCAGCGCCACCGAATTGAGATCATTCTGAATCCGAAGCAGCTGAAGGGAGTCCTTGCGGTTGCGATCCACCATTTCGCTCTGCAGCTTGCGTAAGCCGGCCAATTGCATGGTGATGTAAGCAGCGTAAGCCACGACCGCGGCCAGCGTGATGACCAGGCCGAAGAGAAGCCGATTTGTGGGTGAGCGGTGAGAAATTGCGGCCTTTTGCACGAGCTAAGAATACCTCAGGCCGTGGCTTGATTTCGCCGCGACGAGCAGAATCATACGTCGATCAGATTCAGACGCGAGTCCCCGGGCGCAGTACGGCGATTACGGCCAACATCACCGCGCAGCCAGCCAGCGGTACCAGAAGTCCAATGCGCAAACTGCCTGAGTACCGCGAGACCACGCCCACAAGCGGCGGCACAAAGGCGCTCCCCAGCGCCGCAAGGGCAAACATCACGCCGCCTACCTTTCGCGCGCGGGTACCATACCATTTGGAAAGCCAAGCAATCAGAATGGGAAAAATACTTGCGAGACCGAGTCCGGCAAGGAAAGCTCCACCGAACAACGTCACGAGAGAATGTCCCGCAAGGAAGATAGTCTCCCCTGTCGCCGCAAGAAGCAGTCCTGCGACAGCGACCGTAACTTCTTTCAGGTGAAGAAGGATGGCCGCCGCTGCTCCTCGCCCGCCGAGCAACCCGGCGAAGAAGAACATAGGAGCTAATGCCCAGGTGTTGGTGCTCCAGGCCGTCGCCCTTTGCGCATGCGCGGGGGCCCAAGAGGAGGTCCCTACTTCCGTTCCAACGTACACAAAAAAGAGAATCCCAAGCAGGGCTGCGAGTCCAGTTCCGGCAAGCTTTTGGTTTGCAGACTCAGAGGCGGACTTCTCTTCGTGCGGAGGCTTTCCAAACGGCATAGCTAGAAGAACCATCGCGAGGGCAGCAGCGAACGCTCCGACAACATAGAGAAGAAGCGTGATATGCGACGTGCGCATTGCCAGCATGGCGAGAGGGGAAGAAGCGATGGCTCCAGCGCCCCAGGCGAGATTCATAATGCTTAAGGCGGAGGCGCGCCGCGCTCCATACGATTCACCCACCCATAAGTTCGTGCCGGGCGTAGCAAACCCATAGCCCAGCCCGTAGATGCCGCTGGCTGCAAGGGCCAGCACAAATGTGGGAGCGTTCAGCAAAGCAAAGCCAAGCCCAAGTAAGGTGATGCCGAGCGTAATGGCGGGTTTGAATCCCCTCGACGAGATCAGTGCGCTGGAAGCCAGCACGCCCACGAACGAACCCGAAAATTGGACGAACAAAAAAAGGCCGGCGCGGCTGTCGCTCAATCCCCATTTGGCCTCGAACATTGGAAGGAGGGGGCCAATCAGAGAGATCACAATCCCGTTGACGACAAAGCCTGCACAGAGCAAATAAAAAATCACGCTCTGCGAAGATGGCGAGGTGACTTCCAGAGTTTGCGTTTTCGAAGACATCATGGCATTTTGCCGGAGCCGGGCATTTCGCGCAACGACACTCGATAATGCGCGAGGGAGTGGAAGCGTAAGCAAATGATTGAGGTAGGACTGATTGGATTCGGGCTGGCGGGAAGAGCGTTTCACGCGCCGGTGATTCGCGCTGTCCCTGGCATGCATCTGGCCGCGATTCTGCAGCGCACCGGAAACGAAGCGGCGGAAAAATATCCGGACGTCCGCATCGTGCGTAATCTGGACGAACTGCTGGCGATTCGTGAGATTCAGTTGGTGGTAATCGCTACGCCAAATGACACGCATTATTCCTTCGCACGGCAATGCCTCGCAGCAGGGCGCGACGTGGTCGTGGACAAACCGTTCACGACCACTGTAGAGGAGGCCGAGTCTCTGGTGCAGTTCGCAAAAGAAAATGGCCGGCTGATTACGGTGTACCAGAATCGTCGTTACGATGGGGATTTCCAAGCCCTTCGAAAACTGGTGGCGGAAGGAACATTAGGGCGCATCGTGCGATTCGAAACGCATTACGACCGGTATCGCCCGCAATTGAAGCCAGGTGC
>Ga0066670_10000504_pt1 | contig 11790 bp, 11 predicted proteins | sample GraSoiAngelo_119_FD_66459 | JGI IMG/M metagenome (GOLD analysis project Ga0066670, IMG submission 66459) | Grasslands soil microbial communities from the Angelo Coastal Reserve, California, USA - 14_0919_05_20cm | ecosystem: Environmental > Terrestrial > Soil > Grasslands | place: USA...
CCCCGCGTCGGTCGACCCCTCGCGCTTCCCCGACACCCGTCGCTTCGCCGAGGCGATACCCGTTCGCCGTGCTCCCTTGCCCGACTGGTGGGGTGGCTCCGAGGCGCCGCTGGTGTACGTGAGCTTCGGTACGGTGCTGGGCCACATGTCCCTCGCTGCTGACGCCTACCGGACGGCGCTGAGAGCAGTTGCAGGACTTGACGCCCGCGTGCTGCTCACGGTCGGTCGCCAGTTCGACGCATCGCAACTCGGGGAACTTCCGGCGAATGTGCACGTGGAGTCGTGGGTCGACCAGGCCGATGCGCTCGCCGACGCGGACGTCGTGGTCTGCCACGGCGGCTCGGGCACGACCTTTGGGGCGCTGGCCGTGGGCGTACCGCTCGTTGTCGTGTCATTGTTCGCAGATCAGGTCGTGAACGGAGAAAGGGTGGCCCGGACGGGGGCGGGCGTGTCCCTCGACACGGGTCGGGATATCGAGGGCAACCGCCGAGCTATCAGCGCTCACGACGCGCCCCGCATCGCCGAGGGAATCGGAACGGTCCGAGCTCAGTCCTCATACCGCCAGCGGGCTCAGCTCGTGGCCGCCGAGATGGCCGCGGCGCCGAGCGTGGACACGCTCCTCGACGCCCTGCTGGCGACCTTGTAAGGGTGACGTGCTGGCCGCACCTCAGCTGCTTCTCGAGTCTGAGCAGCGCCGGTCCAGCACCTCGAGCGCTCGCAGGTCGAAGGTGATCGGACGTCGTGAGACCCGACGCAGGTCGAGACGCTCGACGATCAGATCCAGATCCGCAGGCGGTTCCTTCCAGCTCGCTACCTGCGGCAGCGCCAGGTACATCAACAAGGAGGTCGGACTGATCCCCCGCTCTCGCATCGCCCGGACGGTCACGTCGCCGGTGCCGCCGACGCGGACCGGCCCACGATGTGGCCGCGTGACCAGAGGAACGTGCCCGGCCTGGGGCGAGTCGGCGGCGAGCGCGCCCCAGATGTGGATCTGCTTGGCGGTGATTCGTCGAAAGGGCTCGGAGCGCACCAGATGGGTGATCCGGTCCTCGATGTCATCGATGCTGCTGGCCAGGTAGAAGGTCGGGGTTCCCGAGCTCCGTACCAGCACAGGGTCATCGAGGTCGTCGTTACGGAGGGCGACCCTGCCCCGCGCCAGGTCATCCCACTCGACTGTTCCCCCGGTCGGAGTGCGGAACCGGATCGCGGCGCCATCTCTGTAGGTGTGGCCGCCCGCACCGAGGTGCTCGAGCGCCTCCAGGTACGAGTCGGTCATGTCTGCCTGGTCGCGCGGCTGCTCGGGTCCGAGGAGGCCGAGCCACGTGAGATCGCCGAGGATGGCATCCCTCGACCCAGCCACCTCTTTGGTCCGATCCGTGTTCTCGAAGCGGACGAAGTAGGACCCGTTGTGTTGCCTGGCCAGGATCCAGGTGAGAACGCCGATCCGCACGTGCCCGACGTGGAGATCTCCGATCGGGCTCGGTGCGAACCGCAGCCGCACTGCAGTCAGAGGAAGACGCATCTCGAGCGCCGAGACGTTCGGATTGCTGCGCAGAGGCCTCCGCGAGCCGGTGGAGCTGAAGCCCAGCCGTTCGTAGAAGCGTCGGGCGGGTTCGTTCCCCTCGGTGACCGACAAGGTCAGCGTCGTCGCACCAGCCTCCGTTGCCCACTCCCGCGCCGCCGCCATGAGGGCATTGCCCACTCCCGTGCGGCGGTGGTGAGCCGCAACCCATGTCGAGATGATCTCGAACCGGTCCGGTCGGTCGCGTTGTGCAGACAGGACCGCGACGACGCCAGCCGGCTCTGAGCCGTCCAGGGCCACGAACCACGCCAGGCGGTCGACGGTGGACCTCCAGAAGGAATCGTCCCGCTCGATCTCCTCTGCGAAGGTCGATCCGAAGGCGTACGGGGCATCTTCGAGGGCGCGCAACCGCGCCGCTCGTACCAGCCGCCAGTCCGGAGGCCCGATGTGTCGGACGACGAACCCCATCGCCGATCATTTTCGCCCTCGGTCGAGCGCCCCTCCATCGAGATTCGACTGTCCACCCGCCACCCGCTGGAGGTCGACCACGGGCGCACCGTGCCCACCGACCGGGCGACGAGGCGATCACACGTGCATGCATTCTCGTCGGCGGGGCCACCGGCGCTCGCTTCGCGCCCGCTCCGGGGTGAGCACATCTCGGGGGAGGCCGCTCACCAGCGCAGGTGAAAGAACTCCTCTAGCGGTCAAAGGGGCCCGTCGGTAGCGTCCTTCACAGGCTCCTGGCGAGCCAGCTATGACTGACGACGACGCGACGGGCGAGACCGCAGACAGGCCCGTGCGGGTGGTCCTGGTCGACGACGACGAGATCATCATCGTCGGCCTTCAGGGCATGCTTGCACGACACAGCGACCAGGTACGCGTCGTCGGCGGGGCTCTCGCCACCGAGGACGTGCTCACGAAGGCGTTGGATCTCGAGGCCGACGTCGTGCTGCTCGACACGACGCTGCACGAGACCAGCGGTCTCGAGCTCGCTTCCGAGCTCGTGGCCGAGAAGCCACCCTTCCGGGTGGTGATCTTCACCGAAGACAACGACGAGCGCCGGCTGTTCGAGGCGCTCCGGCTCGGCGTCTCCGGGTACCTGCTCAAGTCGATGAGCGGTTTGCAGCTCGCCGATCATCTCGTGCTCGTCGCCAACGGTGAGGTGATCGTCGATCCCACGATGGCCACGCGCATCGCCAAGCGCGCTGCGCACATGGGCGACACCCAGGGCTGGCCGGGCAGCCAACTCGGTCTGAGCCAGCGTGAGAGCCAGGTGCTCGGCCTGCTCGTGGAAGGCATGAGCAACCGGCTCATCGCAGCCCAGCTCGTCGTCGGCGAGGAGACCGTCAAGACCCACCTTCGCTCGATCTACCGCAAGCTCGGTGTCAATGATCGCGCCCACGCCATCGCGACCGTCCTCCGGCAGGGCATCTTCACCTGAGCGCCGCCTGGCGCGAGGGAGGAGGCGCTCCCCCGGCAGCGCTCGGGCCATCCGCGCGGGGGAAGCGGACGACACTGCGCTTGGGGGGGAGGGACCGCTGGGTATGGAGAACGGCGGTGGGTCCGCGCAACGGGCCCGCTCGAAGGAGCATGGACATCGATCATGGACATCGATGAGGAGACTGCCCAACGAATTCGGGGCCTGGCCGCCGAGTCCCATCTGCTGGAAGCCAGCGTTCGACGCGCCATCCTCGAGCAGCTCCTGACTCAGGGGACACAGGTGGTCGGCGCCAGAGAGATCCTGGATCTGGCCGAGGGGTTCGCTTGGGTGACCAACCCCGGCCAGGCGCACGGCGGCAGAACCTAGGGGCCGACACCATCTCGAGCCCTCGCGGCGCCGAACCACGCCGGTTGCGCCGCTCGGATCGATCGCGGGGCTGGGGGCCCCGAGCTGGCGTCGGCCCGATTGATCGGCGAGGAAACCCAGTGGCTATGCTCCTCTCAGCCAATAGCTGGGCGTATGCCGGCGGGAGCTCTGTCGCCGTCGACTGCGGTGCCCCTGCTGGGTCCTAGTGGTGGCCGCCACCGTCGGCAGCGGGCACTTCCGTCGACTCGCCCCCGCACTCGCCGAGGAGGTCGGAAGGAAGGAGGCGCCGGTGCCTCGAAGACAGAAGGGCACCAGTTGGGGGAATACCAAGCGCCCAATGGAGGAATCGTCTTCCGCGGGCTCTCTGGTGAGTCGCAGCACCGCCGAGGCCGCGATCCGGCGAGCTCGGCGCCACTCCTCCGGCACGGATAGAACGACAGAGAGCCGATGACCGAGAATGCGTACGAGCGCCCCCGGTTCGCCGTCGTCGTCCGCGGCTACGACCGGACCCAGGTCGAGGCCTACCTAGCCGAGTACGAGCGCTGGGCGAGCCAGGCTCAGGCCCAGATCGAGGCAGCGGACGCCCGGGCGGCCACCGCCAGCCGCCGGGTCCAGGGCCTCGAGACCAAGCTGGCCGAGCTCGAGGAACGGGTCGGCGACGCCCCACCCCCGTCGGTCAAGTGGTTGGGCGATCGGGCCGACCAGATCATCCAGGAGGCGTGGGGGGCGTCGCAGGAGCTACGGGGCAGGGTCAATTCCGAGATAGACGAGGCACAACGGGATCGTCAAGAGGCCGCCCGCGCCCTCGAGGAGGCCCGCCGCCACGCCGATGAGCTACTCGAGGAGGCGCGCCGGCACGCCGATCAGCTGCGCGAGGAGGCCCTGGCGCAGCGAGTCGACCAGGAGCGCGCCGCAGCCCAGCTGATCCTCGAGGGCCAGAGCGAGGCCGGCGACATCGTCGAGCAGGCCGGACAGCGCGCCGAGACCGTGATCGCCGAGGCCCGAGACCAGGCCAACGACATCAGCGAGGAAGCCCGGCTCGACCGCGAAGAGGCCGCCCACCGTCTCGAGATGGCTCGGCACCAGGCCGATCAGCTCGTTCAGGAAGCCGAGGCAGAGCGGACGGAGGCCGAGGCTGCGCGGACCGAGGCCGAGACGGTGCGAGCGCAGGCGGAGCGGGCGGCGAGCGAGAGCGTCGAGGCGGCCCGACGCGAAGCAGCGGAGCTGGTCGAACAGGCGCAGGCGACAGCCCAGGAGCTCTCCGAGAGGGCCCAGGCCCATGCGTCGCAGCTGGCCGAGGAGGCCCGGACCGATCGGGAGCACGCCGCCAAGCTCCTCGAGGAGGCGAAGACCGAACGGGCCGAGGCTGAAGACGCCGCTGCCGAGCTGCTCGTGGACTCCCGTCGCCGAGCGGCCGAGGTGACCGACGCCGCCGAGGGAGAACGGGCGCAGGCGGAGAAGGCGGCGGCGGCGATGCTGGAACGTGCACAACTCGACAGGGAGGAAGCCAGCCGCGATCTCCGCGAGGCTCGCGAGCACGTCAGCCAGCTGCTCGAGGAGGCCGAGGCAGACCGGGCGGAGGCCGAGCGGATCGCGGCAGTGACGGCGCGTCAGGCCGAGCTCGACCGCGAGGAGGCCGGTCGCGAGCTGCACGGCGCCCGACAGGATGCTGGCCAGATGCTCGAGGAGGCCGAGTCGGAGCGGGCCAAAGCCGAGCAGATCGCGGCCGAGATCGTCGAGGCCGCTCAGCGCCGGGCCGAGGAGGTCACCGAGGAGGCTCGGCTCGATCGCGACGACGCGGATCGCGCCGTCGTCGAGGCGCGCCACCAGCTCGAGCGGTTCACCGAGGAGGCCGAGGCGGCGGCGGACGGGCGGGTGCGCGCCGTGATGGACGGCTCGATGGTGCACCTGGAGGAGCTGCGCCAGGAGCTGGAGCAGCTCGAGGTGCTGCGCGAGGACACCCTCGGAGAGCTGTCACGCCTGAGGAGCTCGCTCGAGAACCTGCGCGTCTGACGAGCACCCCTCTGCGGCGGCCGGATGGCCCCCTTCGTAGCTACTAGGCATCGTGGTCCATCCCGACGCCCAGGGTCCGCGGGCCGTTCTTCCCCCGAATCAGCGTCCGTGTCGGGCTTCGGCAGACAACGGCAGGTTTGCCGGGGCCGGGCCCGCGAGGTGTGACTACTGCCACTAGTGGACATGTACTAGGGCGTAGGATCTAGTCGGGCACCGTCGAGAAGGAACCCGCAGGAGGGGACCATGTCACTGAGAACCGATCGACACTCCCACACCGAGCTGTCCGATCAGGAGCTGGTGGCCAGGTTCCATGGCGGCGACGGGGAGGCCATCGAGACCCTGCTCCGCCGCTACCGCAGCTTCGCCCGCCGCAAGGCGCGGAGCTACTTCCTCGTCGGCTCGGATGCCGACGACGTCGAGCAGGAGGCGCTGATCGGGCTGTTCAAGGCGGCACGGGACTTCCGCGCCGACCGCCAGTCATCCTTCCGGGCCTTCGCCGAGCTGTGCATCACCCGGCAGATCGTCACCGCCATCAAGACGGCGACCCGCCACAAGCAGCAGCCCCTCAACCAGTACGTCTCGATCTCGACGCCGCGGCCCGATGACGAGGGGGAGCGCTCGGTGGACAAGCTCCTCGGCCCGGACCCGGCGAGCGACCCGGCCGACCAGATCGTCAGCAAGGAGGGCATGGACGAGGCCCGCCGGTGCATGTCGGACCTGCTCACCGGCCTCGAGGTCGACGTGCTCCGCCTGTACGTCGAGGGCAACTCCTACCAGGACATCAGCGAGCGCCTCGGCCGGCACGTCAAGTCGATCGACAACTCGCTCCAGCGGATCAAGCGGAAGGTCAACCAGCGCCTCCAGGAGCGGGTGGGCGACGACGTCCTGGTGAGCGGCTGATCCCCTAGAGGCACCGCCCGCACGAGAGCCAGGGGCCACGACCGCGCCTCGGTGCGCGTTGCCCTCGTCTCCTTCCTGGGCCACCATGGCCTCGGGAGGAGGGCGAGTTGATCTTCCACCAGTACTTCCTCGGCTGCCTGTCTCACGCCTCGTACCTGGTCGGCGACGAGTCGACCCGTCGGGCGATGGTGGTCGACCCACAGCGGGACATCTCGGGTTATCTCGCCGACGCCGAAGCCGCCGGGCTCGAGATCGAGCGGGTCATCGAGACCCACTTCCACGCTGACTTCCTCTCCGGGCATCTCGAGCTCTCCGAGGCAACGGGGGCCAGCATCTGCTTCGGAGCGCAGGCAGAGGCGGAGTTCCCGATCGAACGGCTGGCCGACGGTCAGCGCATCAGCCTGGGTGAGGTGGAGGTGGAGGTACGGGCCACGCCGGGGCACACGCCAGAGTCGATCAGCCTCGTGGTGTACGAGCGCGCCGGTGACGAGGTCCCCTACGGCGTGCTGACCGGCGACACCCTGTTCATCGGCGACGTCGGGCGGCCGGATCTGACGGCTACCGAGGGTGCCAGTGCCGCCGAGCTGGCGCGCCACCTGTACCACTCCCTGCGCGAGCAGCTCCTCACCCTGCCCGACGAGACCCGGGTCTTTCCCGCCCACGGAGCGGGCTCGGCGTGCGGCAAGAGCCTGTCGAACGAGACGTCGTCGACCATCGGCCAGCAGCGCCACACCAACTACGCCCTGGCGCCGATGGACGAGAGCGACTTCGTCCACATCGTGACCGAGGGTCAGCCGTTGATGCCGCTGTATTTCCCCTACAGCGCCCACCGGAACAAGGAGCGCAGACCGCTCCTCGACGAGCATCACCGCCCGGCGGCCGTGTCGCCGGCCGAGGTCCTCGAGCTCCAGGCGAGCGGGGCGGTCGTCCTCGACACCCGTGACCCGAGCGATTTCGCTGCCGGCCACCTCCCGGGCTCACTCAACGTCGGCCTCACGGGACGGTTCGCCGAGTATGCGGGAGACGTCCTGCGCCCCGACGATCGGATCGTCCTTGTGTGCGATGCCGATCACGACCTCGAGGCGAAGGTCCGGCTCGCCCGGATCGGCTTCGACGACGTCGTCGCCGCCCTGGCCGATCCGGTGTCGGCCCTCATGGCGCATCCAGAGCTCACCGAGCGAAGCTCCCGGCTGACCGCCGTGGAGCTGGTCGAACGCCGGCGCGACTCGCCCGATCCGATGCTCCTCGACGTCCGGAACGCGGGCGAGGTCGCGGACGGGGCCATCGCCGGCTCCGTCAACATCCCCCTCGCCGGCCTACTGAGCCGGATCGACGAGGTGGACCGGCATCGACCGGTCGTCGCGTACTGCGCCAGCGGCTACCGCTCGTCGATCGCGGCCAGCGCCCTGGCCCGGGCGGGCCACGGCGACGTTTCCGACCTGCTGGGCGGCTTCTCCGCCTGGCGGGTGTTGGTCGAGTCCTGACCGCGACCCAGACGAGACAGCGCCGCGCTCAGCGCGCTCGGCTGCAGCGGCGCGGTCCGAGACCGAGGCCCATCCCTCCGAAGACCGCCAGGAGGACTCCGGGTCCGAGGTAGTAGCCGACCTGGGTGGCGAGGCTCGCCAGCGACCTGGTGGGCAGCGTCCGCCCGTTGGCACCGACGTGACGCACGACGGTGTACGCATCGGGCCCGACGACGAGCCAGGCGCCGGCGGCTGCGGCCAACAGCCCGGCGACCACTGCCACACCCCGCCAGAACGACGCCCGATCCCGGGCCGGTACGAAGCCGAAGAAGACGAGCCCGGCCAGGACACCGGCCGCTCCCGGAGCCAGTTGGAGGTAGACGTGGTCAGACGTCAGCTTCCAGGCCTCCGAGGCGCCGAGCGTGTAGCCGAACTTCGGCCCGACGAACGGGACGATGCCCGCCCAGGCGCCCACGAGCACCGCTCCGATCCCCGCGATCAGCATGCCGAGCGACCACGGCGGGCGAACCTCCACGGTCGGCGGCCGGAGCGTCGCCTCGCCCGAGTAGTACTCGTAGGGAGAGTTCAGCTGCGTAGCCATGGGACCTGCCTCCCGGGTGTACGGCGCCCCCGGGTAGGCACCCCGCGGATCCGTGCCCCGTGCTCCCTCCCCGAACCTCTCCATCTTCGGCTCCAATCAAACCGTCGGGCCCGGCACGACGCGGTCACCCAGGGGGCTCAGACCCGATCAGGGAATTGAACGGACCGGTGCCGTCGAGCAGCTTGCGGGCTTGCTCGACACCGGCGACGGGCACACCGACCTGGTCGAGCAGCCCGATCTGGGCCAGTACCGACGCCTGGTCCCAGTAGATGTGCTCGTAGCGCACCTCGCTCCCCCGGAAGGCTCCAAGGGCGACGATCGGGATCTCGACGCGCCTCCCGGTCGGCGGCACTCGAGGCAGGAGAAAGTCGATCTCGATGTCGTGGGTGAACGTGGTGACCATCTCGTCGACGACCTGGTCGCAGCCGACCGTGCGCGAGATGGGTGTGATCTGCCAGTCGGCTGGGATCTTCGGGATGAAGTGGTCGGCATAGAACCGGGCGACGCCATCGCGACCCGCACCGCCGGTGAGTACGGGAACGTGCAGCAGGTAGGGATCGTCCACCATTGTGTCCATGGTGGCCCCCACGTCATGGGCGTCGAACTCACTCGACAGGTGCCGGTCCCAGGTCTCGGTCATCGCCGAGCTCGCCCGGTAGCGGGCGACGGCATCCGCGATCTGCTCGGCGCGGGCCACGAGCGCGGCCTCGTCGAGGTGCCCGGCTTCGATGCCACACGCGTCCAACAGCGTGCGCGCCCGCTCGCTACGCACCTCGCCTCCGTTCCCGGTGGCCATCGCATCCCCCCGTGATCGTCGTCCTGGAAGCGATGTTGGCGCTTGCGGACCCCCGAGGCAAGGACGGTCGCCAGATGGCCCGGCGCCGCCCCTGCTTGACAAATGTCCTGATCTGCCAGGCATCATGAGCGCGACCGCGAGCACCGATGGCACGAGACACCACACCGATATCGTCCCCGGCCGCCCCCCTTCGGGCGGCCGACCAGGATCCGGCGTTCATCGACGACCGGGAGCTCACGCCGGCCGAGCTGCTCCGTCGCTACTGGTGGATCTCGTTCCTCGGTGGGATCGTCGCCACGCTGGCCGGGATCCTCGTGCTCGCCGACCCGGGGGGCACCCTCGCTCTCGTCAGCCTCGCCCTCGGCGTGTACCTCGTGTTCTGGGGTGCGATGCAGCTGCTCGGCGGGTTGGAATCGCTGCGCGAGAACGGCGGAGCTCTGCGCACCGTCCTCGGCGTGCTGGGCATCGTCGCCGGCGTGCTCGTCGTGACCAGGCCGATCCGGGGGGTCGCGGTCATCGGGCTGGTCTTCGGCACCTATCTCCTCGTCTCGGCCGCGGCGGCGTTCGTGGCCGCCGTGAGCGGGAGCACCGACCGGTCCCTCGACGTGTTGCGGGGGATCGCCGATCTGGCAGCGGGGATCATCGTCATCAGCTGGCCCGGCATCGGCCTGCTGACCCTGGCGGCTGTCCTCGGCATTTATCTCGTGGCCCGCGGCGTGCTCGACGTCACCGGGTCACTCGCCCTCCAGCGAGGTGGCGCCGGCGCCGCCCGCTAGCGGCGAACCCCCAGCCGATCAGGCGCCGGGAGCGATGGGGTCGAGATAGAGCTCGGTGGTGCCCTCGCCGCCGCACTGGGAGCAGCGCTCCACGTGTCGCCACGAGCGGAGCAGTCGGGTGCCCGCCTCGTTGAGGATCACCACGAAGGACTCCGAGTGGGGATCGACGTCGAGGGCGAAATAGGGCTCCCAGCGGCTCGGGGGCGGCGGCACCTCGATTGCGGTGCCACGCGGGACCCGGCAGAACAGCCGCTGGCCCGGGTCGAACAACCACGTGCTGTTGCACGACTCGATGACCACGGTCCCGGGCCGGGACCAGCGCTGGCGCCCCCGTGCCACCATGGCTCCATCATCCCTCCTGACTGCCCCGAGAGTAAGTCGGGTGGCGTTTCGGTTGGGTGACGATCCTGGCCCCCGCCGCCCGCCGACCAGGGCGGATGGCCTGGCGGGGACCCCTCCGATGCGAGACCATCTGCGTGTGGCCAGCCGCCTCCTCCTGGTCGAGGACGACGAACGCATCCGGGCGTCGATGCGGCTCGCCCTCGAGGACGAGGGCTACGAGATCGACGAGGCGGCGACCGGCGAGGACGGCCTCGAGACCTTCGGCCAGCGCCCCGCCGATGTCGTGCTCATCGACCTCATGCTCCCCGGCATCGACGGCCTGGAGTGCTGCCGGGCGCTGCGGCGCGTCAGCGCCGTGCCCGTGATCGTCGTCACGGCTCGCTCCGACACCCACGACGTCGTCGCCGGCCTGGAAGCAGGCGCCGACGACTACGTGACCAAGCCCTTCGTGGCCAAGGAGCTGGCGGCGCGCATCCGCGCCCTCCTGCGGCGAGTGCGGGCGGGCAACGGGGGGTCGACGGCGATGGCCTTCGGCGACGTCGTGGTGGTCCCGGAGGAGGGCGCGGTGCGACGGGGCGACGAGGAGATCCATCTGACACGGACCGAGTTCCACCTGCTGTGCGAGCTCGCCGGCAGCCCGGGCAAGGTGTTCAGCAGGGAACAGCTCCTCGAGCGGGTGTGGGGTTACGACTACTTCGGAGACGGGCGACTGGTCGACGTCCACATCCGCCGGCTGCGGACGAAGATCGAGCCCGACGCCGCCAATCCCCGCCACGTCGTGACCGTGCGGGGGCTCGGCTACAAGCTGGTGTCCTGACATGCCGAGGCGGCACCGCCGGCTGGGGCTGCGATCCAGAGTCACCGCCGCCTTCGCCCTGGGCGCCCTCGTCCTGTCGGTGTCGCTCTCCACCCTCACCTACTTCACCGCCCGTCAGTACTTCCTGCACGAGCGCCAGACGGCGGTGCTGCGCCAGGCCTACGTGAACGCCAACCTCGTGCGGGCGGCGCTGCGGTCGCCGCAGCCGGACATCCCACCGCTGCTGGCGTCACTGGACACGGCACCCGGCTCGCGCTCGGTCCTGTACGACCGCGGCCGGTGGTTCGCCACCTCGCTCACGGTCGGCCGGGATGCTCTCCCCGCGCACCTCCGCGGCCAGGTCACCGGAGGGACGCCCGCCAGTCAGCGCTTCAACCTGGCCGGTTCCCTGCAGATGGGAGTGGGCATCCCGATCCCGGTCGTCGGAGCCGCCTACTTCGAGGTGTTCTCGCTGCAGGAGCTCGATCACTCGCTGCGGATCCTGGCCCTCACCCTGGCTGCGGGCTCGGTCGCCATCACCATCGCCGGCGTCTTCATCGGCCGCTGGGCCAGTGGCCGGGCGCTGCGGCCGCTGGGCGACGTGGCCCACGCCGCCGTCGCCATCGCCGGAGGGCGCCTCGACACCCGTCTGGAGACCTTCGACGAGGCCGACCTGGCCACGCTCGCCTCCTCGTTCAACCGCATGGCCGACCGGCTCCAGGAGAGGATCGAGCGCGAAGCGCGCTTCACCTCCGACGTCAGCCACGAGCTGCG
>Ga0066670_10000519_pt1 | contig 11715 bp, 10 predicted proteins | sample GraSoiAngelo_119_FD_66459 | JGI IMG/M metagenome (GOLD analysis project Ga0066670, IMG submission 66459) | Grasslands soil microbial communities from the Angelo Coastal Reserve, California, USA - 14_0919_05_20cm | ecosystem: Environmental > Terrestrial > Soil > Grasslands | place: USA...
TTCGCCAACACCTACGACCTGCCGGTCGTGCCGATCCCGACCAACCTACCCATGATCCGTGCTGACCACCCCGACCTGGTCTACAAGAGCGAGCAGGCCAAGTTCGACGCCGTCGTCGACGACTTGATCGAGCGGTACGAACGTGGTCAACCCGTGCTCGTGGGCACGGCATCGGTTGCCAAGTCCGAGGTGCTGTCGAGGCTCCTCGACATCCGGGGCATCCCGCACAACGTGCTGAACGCCAAGCAGCACGCCCGGGAAGCCCAGATCGTCGCCCAGGCCGGTCGCCTTCATGCCATCACGGTGGCGACGAACATGGCCGGACGTGGCGTCGACATCCTCCTGGGAGGCAACCCCGACGGGTTGGCGACCCAGGAGGTTCTGGCCCAGGGCCTCGACCCCACCAGCGACGAAGGGCGTGCGCTGTGGGCGGAACTGCGACCGAAGTTGGAGGCCGAGTGCCGGGCCGAGGGCGACAAGGTCCGCGCCCTTGGGGGCGTGTACGTGCTCGGCAGCGAGCGCCACGAGAGCCGCCGCATCGACAACCAGCTGCGCGGACGGTCCGGCCGTCAGGGCGATCCGGGCGAGAGCCGGTTCTTCCTGTCCCTCGAGGACGAGCTCATGCGGCTGTTCGCGACCGGCGCCATGAACTGGGTGATGGGCAAGGCCCTCCCCGAGGACGTTCCCATCGAGGCGAAGATGGTCACCCGCGCCATCGAGCGGGCGCAGAACACGGTGGAGGCGCGCAACGCCGAGATCCGCAAGGACGTCCTCAAGTACGACGAGGTCATGAACGAGCAGCGCAAGGTCATCTACCAGCGCCGCATGCAGGTGCTGGACGGCGAGGACCTGCGGGAGCGGACCGAGGAGCTGCTGGACGAGGCACTGGACCAGGTCGTGTCCGCGACCTGCGAGGGGTACGCGGAGGACTGGGATCTCACCGCGCTGATCGCCGAGGTCGGCCAGTACTACCCGACCAAGTTCACCGAGGCCGACCTCAGGCAGGCCGAGTCGTCCGACCAGCTGTACGAGAGCCTCCGCGCCGAGGCCGTCGACTACTACGCGGAGCGGGAGACGTCCATCCCGGGAGGGCCCGACGTGGCCCGCTCCCTCGAGCGCGAGATCATGCTCCAGATCATCGATCAGCGTTGGCGCGAGCACCTAGCCGAGATGGACTACCTGCGTGAGGGCATCAACCTGCGGGCCATGGGCCAGCAGGACCCGCTGGTGGCCTGGCAGCGCGAGGGTTTCAACATGTTCGGCCAGCTCATGGACGCCGTCGACGACGACTACCTGCGCTACGTGCTGCACGTCGAGGTCCTGACCGAGCCGGCGTCCGAGCCGGATCTGGGCCAGGCCAGCTACCTGGCCGCCGACGACCCGGTCCAGGGGCCGGCGAGCATCGCGCTGGCGGCCCAACAGGCCCAGCTGGCCCAGGAGCAGGCCCAGGCGACGCTGGCCCAGATGACGGATCACGGTGCGGCGGGGGCTCCTGAGCCTGCCGCAGCCGGAGCGGCGGCGCCCGAGGGCCTCGCCCAGGCTCCCACCGTCAAGTCCGACCGCGACAAGATCGGACGCAACGACCCCTGCTGGTGTGGGAGCAACAAGAAGTACAAGCTGTGCCACGGCCGCTGAAGCCGGAGCCTCGCATCCGGTGGGTCGGAGTAGCCGGTGCGCGACTTCGCTGACGACCTGGCCACGCTGCGCAAGCGGCTCGAGGAGGCCAAGACCTACCTCGATCTCTCTGGGCTCCAGGCCCGCCTGCGCGCGCTCGAGGCGGACGTGGGTCGTCCCGACCTCTGGGACGACCCGGACGCGGCGCGCACCACCACCACGGCGTACGGCCGGGTCGGCGGTGACGTCGAGCTGCTGACCGGGCTCGAGGCCCGTTTGGCCGATGCAGAGACGCTCTACCAGCTGGCCCTCGAGGAAGCCGACGAGTCCGTGGAGTCGGAGCTGGCCGAAGCGGTGGCCGACCTCGGACGCCAGCTCGATTCCCTCGAGCTGCGCTCGCTCTTCTCCGGTGACCACGACGACCGGGACGCGGTGGCCGAGATCCACGCCGGAGCCGGCGGCACCGACGCCCAGGACTGGGCCGAGACGATGCTGCGGATGTATCTGCGCTGGGCCGAGCGCCGGGGCTTCTCGGTCGAGATCGACGAGGCGTCACCGGGTCAGGAGGCGGGCATCCTCTCCGCCACGTTCATCGTGCGAGGCCGGTACGCCTACGGCTTGCTGGCCGCCGAGCGCGGCGTGCACCGCCTGGTACGCATGTCACCGTTCGACGCCCAGAAGCGGCGACAGACCAGCTTCGCGTCGCTGGACGCGGCGCCGTTCCTGGACGACGTGTCGGCGGAGGTCGATGTCGACGAGAAAGACCTCCGGATCGACACCTACCGATCCTCTGGTGCCGGCGGTCAGCACGTCAACGTGACCGACTCGGCCGTGCGCGTCACCCACCTCCCCACGGGAATCGTGGTCTCGGTGCAGAACGAGCGCAGCCAGCACCAGAATAAGGCCAAGGCCCTCCAGATCCTCGGGGCCAAGCTCGCCGAGCGACAGCGGGAGGAACGCCGCGCCGAGCTCGACGCCATCTCGGGACCGCAGACCGATGTGGCCTGGGGCAACCAGATCCGCTCCTACGTCCTGGCGCCGTACCAGCTGGTGAAGGACCTGCGGACCAACGAGGAGACGGGGAACGTCGACGCCGTGCTGGACGGCGACCTCGACCGGTTCATGGAGTCGTACCTCCGCTGGCGGCGGGCCCAGGAGGGCTAGCCCGATTGGCGAAGCGCCCCTCCGGGGGTGGTACTGTCGCCGTCCGACAGTGGGCCGACGTTCGCTCGGCAGGAGGGCGCTGCTCCGTGGATACCAATGATCCGACTGGACAACGTCACCAAGACCTACAAGGGCACGGTCCCCGCACTGCGCGACTGCTCCGTCGAGATCGGTCGGGGTGAGTTCGTCTTCCTCGTCGGTCCTTCGGGGGCCGGCAAGTCGACGTTCATCCGCCTGATACTGCGCGAGGAGACCCCCGACCGAGGCCAGATCTGGGTTGCCGGCTGGAACATCTGCCGCCTCAGGCACTGGAAGGTGCCCTACCTGAGGCGCAACATCGGCTGCGTCTTCCAGGACTTCCGGTTGCTGCCGAACAAGTCCGTGTTCGCCAACGTGGCCTTCGCCCTGGAGGTGATCGGGCGGCCCAAGTCGATGGTGACCGCCCAGGTTCCGCAGGCCCTCGACCTGGTGGGTCTGCGGGAGAAGTGGGACTGCCTGCCCAGCGAGCTGTCGGGCGGTGAGCAGCAGCGGGTGGCGATCGCCCGCGCGTTCGTCAACCGACCGCTCATCCTCCTCGCCGACGAGCCCACCGGCAACATCGACCCGGGCACCTCGGCCGAGGTCACCAGGCTGCTCGACCGGATCAGCCGGACCGGCACGACGGTGCTCATGGCCACGCACAACGACGCCATCGTGAACACGATGCGCCGCCGGGTGATCGAGCTCGACAACGGCGTCGTCGTCCGTGACGAGGACGAGGGGGCGTACGACGCTCCCGTCGCGCCGTACGACGTTCCCGACGCCGTCGCCGCTTCCGTCGAGCCCACCTCGGCCGGGGTCGAAGGGTTGCGCTGAGTGGCCCTCTCCCTCGACTACGTCGCACGCGAGACGGGCACCAACCTGTGGCGCAACCGGTTGATGACCGTGGCCGCGGTGCTGACCGTCGCAGTCTCGCTCTCGCTGGTCGGCGCGGCGTTGCTCCTCAAGCAAGGTGTTTCCACCGCCACCACGAGGTGGAAGGGCGGCGTCCAGCTCGCCGTGTTCATGCAGCCACAGGCTCCCCCCGACCAGACGCGCGCGGTAGGGGACAAGTTGGGCTCCATGCAGCTGGTCAAGCGGACGACGTTCTGCGACCAGGCGTGCTCCTACAAGGAGTTCCGCACGATGTTCGCCAACCAACCGGACCTGGTCCAGAGCGCTGCGCCCGCCGACCTGCCACCGTCGTTCCGGGTCGTGGCACGCGATGCCAACCACGTCCAACAGGTCGGGTCGACCTTGAAGCCCTTCGCCGGCGTGAGGAACGTCGTCTACGCCAAGCAATCCGTCGACACCCTGCTCAGGGTGACCGGGATCGCCCAGGCGGTCCTCCTGAGCGTGGCGGTCGTACTGCTCGCGGCCGCCGCCGTGCTCATACTCAACGCCATCCGGATGGCGATCTTCGCCCGGCGCCGGGAGGTGGCAGTCATGAAGCTCGTCGGCGCCACCAACTGGTTCATCCGGGTGCCGTACATGCTCGAGGGCGTGATCCAGGGGCTGGGCGGGGCGTTCGTGGCCGTGTGTGTCGTGGCCGTCGTCAGCTTCCTACTGCGGTACTCGGTACAGCACTACGACGTGACGCTGTTCCAGTCGATCGTCGTGTCCGGCCACGACCTGTTCCTCACCGAGCTCGCCGTGCTGCTGATGGGCATCGTCGTGGGGGCCGGCGGCTCGGCCCTGGGCGTGCGGCGCTTCCTCGAGGTCTAGAGCCCGGCCTCGGACCCCCCGGGTCTTCCCAGCACCTCCTCGTTGTCGGCGCCGAGGGGGCGCCCCGACCAGCGGAGGTGCCCGGGCGTGGCCGAGAGGCGGGCCACGACACCCTGCATCGGGGTGCCGTCCACGTCGCACACGGCGCGGCGTGCCGTCACGTGCGGATCGCCGAGGATGTCTGCCATGCCCATGACCGGCGCCACGGCGACATCGGCCGCGGTCAGGGTTCCGAGCGCGTCCGGTGTGGTCCGGGCGCCGATCCAGTCCGCCACCGCCCGGTCGACTTCCTCGCGGTGCGCCGCCCGCCCGATGTTGGTGCGGAGGCGATCGTCGTCACCCAGCCCGACCAGCCCCAACAACCGCCGGGCGACGGGCTCCGAGGACGTCGAGATGGCCACCCATCGTCCGTCGGCGCAGCGGTAGGTGCTCCGCGGGACGCTGTAGGGGATACCGGACCCCAGGCGGGGCTGCTCGTAGCCGAGCACGCCGTAGGCCGCGGGGAGGGGACCCATGACCTGGAGCATGGACTCGAGGAGGCTGGCGTCGACCACCTGACCGACCCCGGAGTGCAGGGCGACCATGGTGGCGAAGGCGCCGACCAGCGCCGTCACCTCGTCGGTGAGAGCGACGGGCGGGAGCAGGGGCGCCCCGTCCGGCTCGCCGTTGATGGCGGCGAAGCCCGACATGGCCTCGGCCAGGGTCGCGAAGCCGGGACGGCCGGCGTAGGGGCCGTCCTGGCCGAAGCCGGTGATGCGGGTGATGACCAGGTGGGGGTTGCGTCCGAGCAGCACGTCGGGCCCGAGGCCCAGCCGCTCGAGGGTGCCGGGGCGGAAGTTCTCGACCAGCACGTGCGCCTCGTCGCACAGGCCCAGCATGGCCGTGCGTCCCTCCGCCGACTTGAGGTCGAGCGTCACGCATCGCTTGTTCCGTCCCTCGAGCTTCCACCACAGCGAGACGCCGTCCCTGGTGTCGCGCCAGCCCAGGTCGCGGGCGGCGTCGCCGCCGTCGGGCCGCTCGACCTTGATCACGTCGGCGCCGAAGTCGGCCAGATACCGCGCACAACCGGGCGCGGCGATGAGGCCCGAGCAGTCGATGACCCGGATGTCGGCGAGAGGGCCCTCGCTCATGCCGCCGACCTTATCGGTGGCGCTCCCGGCGCCTGGGATCGACCAGGGCCCCGATTGACGCCGCGTCAGGAAATGAGCGACGGTGAGGGCCGGATGCCGAGCCGGCCGAAGCTGGCCTGAGAGAGGAACGACTGTCGTGGGCAGACTCGACCGTAAGGTGGCGCTGATCTCGGGCGCGGCCCGGGGCCAGGGTGAGGCGGAGGCCCGGCTCTTCGCCACCGAGGGAGCCAAGGTCGTGGTTGGTGACGTCCTGGACGACCTGGGAGAGAAGCTGGCCGTGGAGATAGGGGACGCGGCCGCCTACGTGCACCTCGACGTCACCCGTCAGGACGACTGGGATGCGGCCGTCGAGGCGGCGAGGTCGAGGTTCGGAAGGCTCGACGTGCTCGTCAACAACGCGGGGATCCTCCGTTTCGGCTCCATCGAGCGGACCTCGTTCGAGGAGTACCGGCGCGTCGTCGAGGTCAACCAGTTCGGCTGCTTTCTCGGCATGAAGGCAGCGATCCCGGCCCTCAAGGCCGCTGGTGGGGGCGCGATCGTCAACATCTCCTCGACCCAGGGCCTCGAAGGGATGGCGGGCGCCTGCGCCTACACGGCGAGCAAGTTCGCCGTCCGGGGCATGACCAAGTCCGCGGCTCTCGAGCTCGGGCGCTTCGGGATACGGGTGAACTCGGTGCACCCCGGTGGCATCGACACGCCGATGCTGCAGCTCGACCAGGTGGACCAGGCGAACAAGGACGCCGCCTACCGCCACCAGCCCATCGGGCGCATCGGCCAGCCCGAGGAGGTGGCCCGCCTCGTCGCCTTTCTCGCGTCGGACGAGGCCTCGTACTCGACCGGCTCCGAGTTCCTCGTCGAGGGCGGCATGACCGCGGGACTGTCCTTTCCGGGCTTCGAATAGGTGAACCTGCGCTACTCGGAGAGCGAGGAGCGGTTCCGAGGCGAGCTCAGGGAGTGGCTCGATCGGGTCCTGCCCACGGTCGGCCCTCCGCCGGCGATAGACGACTGGCCGGGGCGCCGCGCCTACGACACGGCGTGGCAGCGGATGCTGTTCGAGGCCGGGTTCGCCGGCATCAGCTGGCCGAAGGAGCTGGGCGGCCGGGGTGCATCGCCGGCCGAGCAACTGGTGTTCCTGGAGGAGACCGAGCGCGCCCACGCACCCTACGTCGGGGTCAACTTCGTGGGGCTGTTGCACGCCGGCCCCACGCTGATCGCCGAGGCCACCTCCGAGCAACGTTCGCGGTACCTGTCGCCGATCCTCCGCGGCGACGAGGTGTGGTGCCAGGGCTTCTCCGAGCCGGGAGCGGGGTCGGACCTCGCCGCCCTGCGCACGAGAGCTGTCCGTGACGGCGACGACTACGTCGTGTCGGGACAGAAGATCTGGACCTCGCACGCCGAGGTGGCCGATTTCTGTGAGCTCCTGGTCCGCACCGACCCCGACGCGCCAAAGCACCGGGGGATCTCCTGGCTGATCATGCCCATGGACAGCTCCGGACTCGAGGTCCGGCCGCTGCGCACCATCTACGGGTCCTCCGAGTTCAGCGAGATGTTCCTGGACGAGGTGCGCATACCGGTGGCCAACCGCGTCGGAGCCGAGAACGACGGGTGGCGGGTGGCCATGGTCACCTTCAGCTTCGAGCGGGGGACGGCGCTGGTGAGCGAGCTGCTGCAGACGATGGAGCTGCTCGAGAGCCTCGTCGAGATCGCCCGGTCGACGGGCACAGAGGGGGCGCGCCCGTGGGACGACGCCGGGATCAGGCGCGAGCTCGGCCACCTGGCCGCGGACCTCGACGCCCTCTGGTCGCTCACGAAGCGGAACGTGACCCAGGCGTCCCGGACGGGCGTGCCCGGTGTGGGGGGCTCGGTGTTCAAGCTGCACTACTCCGAGGTCCGCCACCGCCTCGGCGATCTGGCCCTGCGCATCCTCGGCCGGGCGTCGCTCTCGTTCGACGACGTCGGCGGGGCTCGCAGCGGCGACCAGGTGCACGGGTGGGTCCACGCCATCTCGCTGTCGATCGCGGCCGGCACCTCGCAGATCCAGCGCAACATCCTCGGCGAGCGGGTCCTGGGCCTGCCTCGGGAGCGCTGAACGTGGACTTCGAGCTCAGCGACGATCAGGAGGCGCTCCAGGAGGTGGTGCGCAAGCTGTGCGCCGGCGCGTTCCCGATGGCCACCATTCGTTCGCTGGAGGATCGCGGCGGCGTGGAGCGGGACCTGTGGCGTCGTCTGGCTGACGCTGGCGTGTTCTCGTTGCATCTCCCCGAATCTGCCGGCGGTGCCGGGCTGGGAAGCTGTGAGTCCGTCCTCGTCTTCGAAGAGCTCGGTCGAGCCCTCGTCCCCGGACCGCTGGTCTGGACGCACCTGGCAGCCGGGATCGTCGACGGCGCCGCCACCGGGGAGCTCGTCGTCGGCGGCGTCGAGCGGCGAGGCCCACCGGGCCGGCGGACGCCGCTGGTGGTCGAGCACCTCGCGGCCCTGGACCGCCTGCTGGTGCTGGACGAAGCCGGCGTGTGGGAGGTCGACTCGGCAGCGGTGGCGGGCGAGCCGGTGCAGCACCCCCTGGACCCGTTGACGCCCGTCCACGTGGCGCAGGAGCTCCCTGGTGGCCGGCAGGTGGCCGGGCCCGATACGGCAGCGGCGTGGCGGCTGGAGGGAGCTGCCCTGACGTCCGCCCTCCTGGTCGGTCTGGCCGGAGCGGTCGTCGACACGGCGGTGTCGTACGCCAAGGAGCGCCGGCAGTTCGAACGGCCGATCGGGTCGTTCCAGGCCGTCAAGCACCTGCTGGCCGACATGCTGGTGCGGGCCGAGGTGGCCAGGGCTGCGGTCTACGCCGCCGGCGCACACCTCGACGATCCCGGCATCGGCGACGTCCACCGGGCGATCGCCGGCGCCAAGCTCATGGCGGGGGACGCAGCGCTCGCCAACGGCAAGGCCTGCATCCAGGTCCACGGGGGGATGGGGTTCACCTGGGAGGTCGACGCCCACCTGTACGTGAAGCGAGCCCGCGTCCTCGACACGATCTTCGGTCCGGTCGACGCCCAGGCCGAGGCGATGGCCGAGCTCATCTGAGCCCATGCGGGCCCTGACCGTCCACGAGCTCGGCGATCCTGCCGAGGTGCTCCGGCTCGAGGACGTCGAGGAGCCGGCGCCCGGCCCCCGTGATGTGGTCGTGGAGATCGCCGGCTGCGGGCTCAATTTTGCCGACATCCTCCTGTGCCGGGGCCAGTACCAGCAGCGACCTCCGCTGCCGTTCACGCCCGGGCTGGAGACGAGCGGACGGATCGTCGCCGTGGGGGAGGGCGTCGGCGACCGGAGCGTCGGGCAGCGGGTGATCGCCATGCCCCGCCTGCCTCGTGGGGGCCTGGCCGAGCGGATCGTCACGCCGGCTACGGCCACCTATCCGATCCCGGACGACCTCGACGACGCGGAGGCGGCATCGATCCACGTCGCCTACCAGACCTCCTGGTTCGCCCTCCACCGCCGGGTCGCTCTCCGCCCGGGCGAGTGGCTCCTGGTCCATGCCGCTGCTGGTGGCGTCGGCTCGGCCGCCGTCGAGCTGGGCGTGGCTGCCGGGGCGCGGGTGATCGCCACGGCCGGTGGAGCCGAGAAGGTCGAGCGGTGCCGCCAGCTCGGCGCCGAGGTCGTCGTCGACTACTCGGCGGAGGACTTCGTCCCGATCGTGAGAGACGTCACGGGAGGGCACGGGGCCGACGTCGTCTACGACCCCGTGGGTGGCGACACGTTCGACCGCTCGCGCAAGATCGTGGCGTGGGAGGGTCGGCTGCTCGTCATCGGCTTCGCCAGCGGGCACATCCCCGAGGTGCCCGCCAACCACCTGCTCGTGAAGAACTACGCCGTCGTCGGGCTCAATTGGAGTGCGTACAACGAGCGCGATCCGGGTGCCGTTGTCGAGTGCCACGAGGCGCTGATGCGACTGCACGGCGAAGGCCGGATCGCCCCCGTGGTGTTCGCCGAGCTTCCTCTCGACCGGGCGGTGGAGGGCCTCACCCTGCTCGGCAATCGCCAGACCTTCGGGACCGTCGTGATCAACCCCGGCGGTCAACCCGTGGAGTCGACGCCGAGATAGGCGGCTCGCACCGAGTCGTCGGCCAACAGTGTCGCCGCGTCGCTCGTCTTCGCCACCTTCCCGGTCTCGAGCACGTACGCACGGTCCGCCCGGGTCAGGGCCTGGGCTGCGTTCTGCTCGACCAGGAGCACGGTGGTCCCCTGCTCGTGGATGGCCGCGATGATGTCGAAGATCTGGTTGACCATCAGCGGGGCCAGCCCCATCGAGGGCTCGTCCATCATCACCAGCTGGGGCCGGGCCATGAGCGCCCGGGCGATGGCCAGCATCTGCTGCTCGCCGCCCGAGAGGGTGCCTCCCTGCTGCTTGCGCCGTTCGGAGAGCAGCGGGAAAAGGGCGAAGGCCCGCTCGAAGTCATCAGCGAGGCTTCTGGAAGAGCGCCCGTAGGCGCCCATCTCGAGGTTCTCCATCACGGACATGCCCGGAAAGATGCCGCGACCCTCGGGCACCTGGCACAACCCCGCACCGACCCTGCGGTGCCCGGGCAGATGGGTGATGTCCCGGTCCTTGAACCGGATGCGGCCCGAGGTGACGCGTCGGAGGCCGGAGATGGTTCGCAGCACGGTGGTCTTGCCCGCCCCGTTGGCGCCGATGAGGCTGACGATCTCGCCCTCGGCGACGGCCAGCGAGACGCCCTTGAGCGCCTCGACCTTGCCGTAGTGGACGTGGAGATCCTCCACCTCAAGCAGCATCGGTGGGCGCCCCCAGATAGGCCGTGATGACCGCCGGGTCAGTCCGGACGTCAGCCGGTTGGCCCTCGGCGATCTTGCGACCGAAGTCGAGCACGGCCACCCGGTCGCTGATCGTCATCACGACGCTCATGTCGTGCTCGATGAGCAGGACCGTCACACCCCGGTCGCGAATGGACCGCACCAGGCCCTGGAGGGCGGACTTCTCAGGCGGGTTCATCCCGGCGGTGGGCTCGTCGAGCAGGAGCAGGCGCGGCTCGGTGGCCAGGGCCCGGGCGATCTCCAGGCGCCGCTGGTCGCCGTACGACAGGTTGCTGGCGGCGTCCTCGGCCAGCTCCGCGATTCCGACCAGCGCCAGGAGCTCCCTCGCCGTCTCTCGTCCCGAGGTCTCCTCGGCCCGGTGCGTGGGCAGGCCCAGGATGGCGCCAGGGATGCCCGTGCGGTGGCGGGCGTCGGCTCCGACCATCACGTTCTCGAGGGCGGACATGTTCCCGAACAAACGGAGGTTCTGGAAGGTGCGGGCCACGCCGAGGCGTGTGACCTGATGCGGCCGGCGCCCCCGGAGCGACCGGCCCGAGAGGGTGACCGATCCCTGGGCGGCTTCGTAGACGCCGGTCACGATGTTGAACACCGTCGTCTTGCCGGCGCCGTTGGGGCCGATCAGCGAGAAGATCTCTCCCTCGTCGACGTGCAGGTCGAGGTCGGAGACGGCGACGACCCCGCCGAAGCGGACCGTGACCCCCGCGAGCTCCAGCAGGCGGCCCACGGTCAGGTCTTCTCCTCCTGCTCGACGACGGCCGTCGGGGCGGCCCCTGCGCCCGTTCCTGTCCTCAGGCTGGACCGGCGTCGCCGTGATGGGAGCAGACCCTCGGGCCGGAAGATCATCATGATCACCAGTGCGGCGCCGAAGATCAGGACTCGGTAGTCGGCGAGACCGCGGAACCGCTCGGGCAGCCACGCCACGAGGAACGCACCCAGTATGACGCCCGGCAGGTTGCCCGAGCCCCCGAGGACGACGGCCGAGAGCACGAGGATCGACAGCAGCAGTGGGAAGTTGTCAGGCGTGATGGCGATGTTCTTGGCCGAGAACATGACTCCCGCGCCGCCGCCGATCGACCCCCCGATGGCGAAGGCCCACAGCTTGAAGCGGAAGGTGGGGACTCCCATGAGCGCAGCGGCGTCCTCGTCTTCCCGGATGGCGGCCCACGCCCGTCCGACCCGGCTGCGCTCCAGGCGCCGGGCGACGAAGATCACGACCACGATGAGGGCGAGAACGAGGTAGTAGTACGGG
>Ga0066670_10000522_pt1 | contig 11693 bp, 12 predicted proteins | sample GraSoiAngelo_119_FD_66459 | JGI IMG/M metagenome (GOLD analysis project Ga0066670, IMG submission 66459) | Grasslands soil microbial communities from the Angelo Coastal Reserve, California, USA - 14_0919_05_20cm | ecosystem: Environmental > Terrestrial > Soil > Grasslands | place: USA...
ACGCACCAGCCGTGAGACGTACACCAGGCGCTCCGCCACATCGACAAGGTAGCTTGCCGCCGACTGGATCCCACTGACTGTCGCGTCCGCTCCCGGAGCAGCCCCCGGAGACTGCCCGGAGCCACCGTGCCGTCGCAGACACCCAGCCCGTCGGTTCGCTCACCGGCGCGGACGCTCAATAGCATCGGACCTGGGTCGTGGGGAAGACTCGGGCACGGCTCGGCGTTGCCACTCGCGCCGGACGCGAGCGCCCGATGCGACGAGAGTCTGCTCGACGTGGCAGTGGAGGGGTGAAGCGATGGAGCCTTCGGCAAGCGGGCGTGAGAAGTCGGAACAGCGGGCTCCGTTCGGGGATCACACGCTGCCGAGGACCATCCGTATCCTGAGCGACCAGGCGGAGCTGGAGGAGGCGCTGCGCCGGGCGGCTGCCCACGACCAGGCCCTAGCCGACCAGATCTCGAGGCGGGCCGCCCGCTACCTGCGCTGAGAGCCGGCGGGCGCTCGTCCTCGGCTGGTGCCCCGTGAGCTGCGGACGTCGAGGGCGTCGCGGCCGAGCGGCATACGCACAGTGAAGACGCAGCCTGCTCCTTCGTTGTGGACCGCGATCACGCCACCTTGCGCCTCGATGAGGCCCCGGGCGATGGCCAGACCGAGACCCGCTCCGGCCCCCCCGTCGCGGCCTCGCGCCGCGTCGCCGCGATAGGCGACCTCGAAGACCCGCTCGAGCTCCTCCGCTGGGATCCCCCCGCAGGAGTCGATCACCGACACCGTGGCCGAGCTCGCCTCGTAGCCGGACTCGATCGTCACCTGTCCGCCGGGCGGCGTGTGGCGAACGGCGTTGTCGAGCAGGTTGCGTAGGGCGCGGCCGAACTCCGGGGTCGAGAGCTCGATGCTGGGGCCGGGCCCGAGGACCCGGCCGCTGAGCCCGATCGCCTTGGCCTCGGCGGCCGGCCTGGTCGCCGCCAGGGCGTCGGAGACGAGATCCGACAGCGAGGCGGGCTCGAGCGACAGGCGCAGGGTGTGGGCACCGATCCGGCTGAGCTCGAAGAGCTCGTCGACCAGCCTGGCGAGGCGCTCGGTCTCGAGTCGTACGGTCCGGTGGTAGCGGGCGACGGTCTCGGCGTCGTCGGCCACGCCGTCCTCGAGCGCCTCGATCATGGCCCGGATGGCAGACAGGGGTGTGCGCAGGTCGTGCGACACCCAGGCGACCAGCTCGCGACGAGAGGCTTCGACGGCCTGGGTCCGCGCGCGGGACTCGGCCAGGCGGGCCTGGGTGGCCGCCAGCTCGCGCGCCAAACCTGCCAGCTCGCCCGAGCCGTTGCTCGGGCCACCCCACTCCCCGGGAGCCCCGTCGTCCTCGAGGCGCCGGAGGAGGCCGGCGAGGGAGCGGCTGGCGGTGCCGACGTGATGGCCCAGCGCCAGAGCGGCCACGATGCCGACCGTCCCCGCGGCCGGCAGGATCACGAGGAGCGCAGCGAGGTCCTCGCCGTTGATGAACATCTGGGAGGCGGCGACGAGGACGCCCGCGCCCACCGCGGCGACGACAGCCAGCGCCACCACGACGGCCTGGAACCCGACCGAGCGCCGCCGCGCGCCGAGCAGCGCACACCAGCCGGCGACGCCGACGCCGCAGGCGGTCCCGATGCCGATGGCCGAGAGCGTCAGGGCGTCCACCGAGGGCATCCCGGTGGCGAGCGCGGCCAGGGTGGTCACGAGGGCGCCGGCGACGACGATCAGCGAGACCCGGCGCAGCGTCATGGTTCGAACCGGTAGCCGATGCCCCACACCGTGACGACGTGGCGAGGGTCGGCGGGGTCCGCCTCCACCTTCTCGCGCAGGCGCCGGATGTGGACCGTGACGGTGGAGGTGTCGCCGTAGGTGTAGCCCCAGACGTGCTCGAGCAGCTCCTCACGGCTGAAGGCGCGCCGTGGGTGGGTCATCAGGAAGGTGAGGAGGTCGAACTCCTTGGAGGTGACGGCGGCCAGCCTGCCGGCCACCCTCGTCTCGTGGGCCGTCGTGTCGACGCTGAGCCGGCCGGCGGTCAGCACACCGCCCGTCGCTGGCGCCGCCGTCAGTGCCCTTGTCGAGCTCGGCGTGGCGGCGGGATGGGGCCACGGATCACCCTGGGCCCGACGGAGAACCGAACGTACGCGGGCCATGAGCTCCCTCGGTGAGAACGGCTTCGACACGTAGTCGTCGGCGCCGAGCTCGAGGCCGGCGATGCGATCGGCTTCGTCGCTCTTGGCCGTGAGCATGATGACCGGGATCGGCGCCGCCTGCCGCAGCCGCCGGCACACCTCGAGCCCGTCCAGCCCAGGGATCATGAGATCGACCACGACCAGATCGGGCAGCGACTGCAGGGCCCGCTCGACGGCGCGGGAGCCGTCGGCCACCTCCTCGACGGCATAGCCCTCCCGGCCCAGGTAGCGGGCGACCACCTCCGACACGGTGCGATCGTCCTCGACCACCAGGACCCGGGTGGCGGAGCCCTCGGGCTGGGGCGCAGCGAGGCCCTCCATCCCCATGATGCTAGGGGTGGGTCACCTGGGCCGCGAGCGCGGCCGGGAGAGTTTCGCGGTCTGCAAGGGTCACACCCGGGCGCAGCTCCGCACCGACGAGCTCGCGCATCCCCTCTGCGAAGCCGATCTCTGACCGAAAGCCCAACCGCTCGGCCGCCCGGGCCGGCGAGGCCGACACATGGCGGACGTCACCCGGACGGAAGCGTCCCGTCACGACCGGCGGTGGTCCGTCCGACCCGACGGCGCGGTGCAGGGTCGCAGCCATCTCCCCCACCGTGTGGACGTCACCCGAGGCGACGTTCAGCGGTCCGTCGATCGGCTCCGGCCCGAGCAGCGCCAGGCGGTTGGCGCGGGCGACGTCGCGCACGTGGACGAAGTCGCGCCGCTGGCCACCGTCTTCGTAGACGAGCGGGGCCAATCCCGCCCTCAGGCGGCTGCGAAAGATGCTCGCCACTCCGGCGTACGGGGTGTCGCGCGGCATCCTCGGTCCGTAGACGTTGTGATAGCGGAGGCAGGCGACCGGCGCGCCCCGCTCCGCACCGAAGACCGCACAGAGGTGCTCCTGGTGCACCTTCGTAGCGGCGTAGATGCTGCGGGGCTCCAGGGGCGCGTCCTCGGTCACGGCCGTGGGCTCGAGCGCTGCCCCACAGTCCCGGCACGTGGGCTCGTACCGTCCGGCGGCCAGGTCGTCCGGGCGCCGGGCTGCCGGCCGCACCGGCCCGTGGCGGGCACACAGGTAGGCGCCCTCGCCGTACACGACCATGCTGCTGGCGAGGACGAGCCGACCATCGAAGCCGTGCCGGTGCAGGGACCGGAGCAGGATGGCCGTGGCCCGATCGTTGTCGTCGACGTAGCCCGTGATGTCGGCGAAGTCCACGCCCAGCCCCACTCGGGACGCGTGGTGGCAGACGGCGTCGACTCCCTCGGTCACCGACAGCGCCACCTCGGGGTCGGCGAGGTCGCCGAAGCGGTACTCAGCCGACCCGTTCAGGTAGGGCGGGAGCCCGGTGTGGGCGTCAGGGTGCAGCGAGTCGACGACGCGCACCTCCGCCCCGGCGTGAACCAGGTCGTCGACCACGTGCGACCCGATGAAGCCGGCGCCGCCGGTGACGAGGATCCTCATGCTCCCTCCGCCAGCGCCAGCGCCCAGTCGTCGGCACCGGGGCCCGAGCCGCGCGCGGCGTGCACATCGCCATGGCGGCGCCGAGCATGGGCTCGACCACCACCCACCGGATGGCGGTCGAGCCGGGCGAACCAACGACCGCCGGACTCCCAGACAGCAGACACCGCGAGTCCGGCGGTCTCCGCGATCCGGGGAAGCCGGGTCGCCGCCACGCGGGCCCACGGGAACCACGGCCCACGGACCGAGCCGTGCTCGACCCGGACCCGCATCTTCCCGGTCGGGGTCCCCGGCGGATCGACCTCTACCAGCACCCGGCCGCCGTGGGCGAGGAGCTGACCGGTGCGGCGCAGCAGCGTCGACGGACACCCGCCGATACCGATGTTGCCGTCCAGCAGCAGGACGGTCCGCCACGCTCCTTGCAGCGGGAGCGGCCGGAAGACGCACCGCTGCAGCACCTCGGCACCCCGGCCCCGAGCGATGCTGACCGCCAGCGGAGAGATGTCGATGCCGAGGGCAGGAACCCCCATCCTCGCCAGGGCCAGGACGTGACGACCGGGCCCGCATCCCACATCGAGCACTGGTCCCTCGACCTGACCCAGAACGTGCTCCTCCTCGGGCGTCGGCCGGGCGCGCCACCGACTCGGTTCGAGCGGCACGGTCGACCCCTTGTCGCTGCGGAGCACCTTCCTCATGCGACGCTCGCCACACCGAGGCGTGCCATGGCACCGGCGAACCGCGACCCGGGCGCCTCGCCGGCCACGACCAGAGCGTCTCCGATGCGGTCCACGTCGCGCAGAGAGGGCAGCTCGACGACGCGATGGCCCAGGGTCCGCAGACGCCGCCGCTGGGCCGCGCCGGTGCCGGGCGTGCTCATCGGGACGCCGACGAACACCCGGGGATCGGGACGCTCCAGGCCGATCGCCCACCACCCCCCGTCGAGCGCCGGCCCGAAGGCGGCCGTCCCTCGCCCCGCGGCCAGCACGTCGAGCGCCTCGTCCAGGGCCGCCGGCGTCACCTGGGGGGTGTCCATGCCGATCTGGACGCCGGGCCCACCCGTGTCGCCCCAGGCGTTGGCCAGCCGCTCGTCGAGGCTCCGTCCACGCTGGAGTACGACCTCGAACCCCGGCGGCAACCAGTCTCCGGGCTCCCCGTCGAGGGCAACGACGCGGCGCGGCGCGCCCGAGCGGGCGACGGCGTCGCAGGTGTCGGCCAGAGCCGCCTCGGCCAGCTCGGCGGCCTCGACCGGGTCGCACGGCGGGCACAGCCGGGTCTTCACCCGGCCGGGCACCGGCGCCTTGGCCATCACGAGCACGTGCACCGGCACCTCCTGTCCAGGTCGACGGTCACCGCAGCGCCGCTCCCATGTCCCACGCCGCGCGCACCGTCCCCCTGAGGGTGCCGGTCACCTTCGAGCGGCCGACCCGGCGCCGGTAGGCGACCGGGACCTCGGTCACCCTCCAACCCGACCCTGCCGCCCGCAGCACCATCTCGAGCGGCCAGCCGAAGCGACGGTCCTCGATACCGAGGCTCAGTAGCGCGCCTCGGCGCGCTGCACGCATGGGACCGAGGTCCGAGAGCTGCACGCCGGTGCGGCGGCGAAGCTCGACGCACAGTGCCCGGTTGGCCACTCGCAGGTGCAGCGGCCAGGCGGCCCGATCGGCACACCGGGCGCCGAGCACCAGGTCGGCCTCATCGCCCCGCACCGGCGCGACAATGCGCTCGAGGTCGAGCGGGTCGAGCGAGCCGTCGCAGTCCATGATGCAGACCAGCTCTGACGTCGCCGCGGCCAGGCCGGCGAAGCAGGCCGAGCCGAACCCCGGCCGCTGCTCGCGTACCACCATGGCGCCGGCCCGACGGGCGATGTCGCCCGAGCCGTCGATCGAGCCGTTGTCGACCACCACCGGCTCGTAGCCGTCGGGCATCCGTTGCAGGACCCACGGCAGTGCCTCGGCCTCGTTCAGAACGGGAAGCACGACCTGGACCGTCATCTCGGCGCCGTCCGCCGAACGAAGAGCAGCGTCGGGCGAACGCGCTGGTCCGTCACCGGGTAGAGGGCGTCGCCCGGCACCAGCGGCACCGGCACCTCGATGAAGTCGCGGGCGAGCACGGCCGCGAAACCCCGGGCCTCGTCGCCGTTGTCGAGCACGACAGCACCGACCGCGGGCGAGGCCACGGCCCCAGGCAGATCACGCAGCAGAACGCGCCGGCCGCGGTCGTCGCCGCTCCGCAGCACCTCGTAGATCGCCTCTTCCTGGGCCGAGGTTCCCTTCCCGGCGAGCGTGGCGTACCAGGGGTGGTCCAGCACGATGACCTGGCCGGGAAGGTGACGAAGGGACGCCACCAGCTGGTTCCCGGCCCGATGGTCGGCCGCGGTCGGGATCTGGGCCGCCAACGGGTAGCGGAGCTGGTCAAGCTGAACGACCAACGGGACGGCGAGGACCGCCGTCACCAACCAGCGCCAACGGAATGGCGACGCCCGGCGTAGAGCGGCGACGGCATGGCCGACGAGCAGCGCCGCTCCGGCGGCGGCCGGGATGAGCACGTCGTCCCACCCTCCGCTGTGCAACCGCCCGACCCAGCCGGCCACCACGAGTCCGAGCACGACGGCCAGATCGAATCCGAGCATTCCCCGGCCGTGAAGCGGCGAGACCTTGGTCGCCAATCGTGCGAGCACGCCCGCGACGCCGAGCAGCAGGGCCACCCCCAGGGGCTGCCAGAGATCGTGGGTCCAGAAGCCGGCCACGGCGCCGGCGACGAACGGCTGGTGGCTCAGCTCATCGAAGACGTAGTAGCCGTACCACCCGTGGGACAGCGCGTTCATGACGAGGGTCGACCCGATCACCAGAACGCCGGTGGCGCCGGCGGCGGCTGCGCCCACACGCGGGCGCCGCAGCAGCAGCCACCCGAGCAGGGGCAGCGCGGCGACGAGCGCGGTCTGCTTGGTGAAGAAGGCGAGGAAGACGAGGGCCCCGACGGCGATACCGCCCCGCCATGACCGGGCGCGCCTGGCAACCAGCACGGCGAGGAGGAACAGGAGCAGGAACAGCGAGTCGACCCGGCCGAGGTCCAGCCAGGCACCGCTGAGGCGGAACGTGGCCGCGTACAGGCCGACGGCGCACACGCCGGCGACCCGATCGCTGGTCCCCGACCTGACGAGGATGTAGATCACCACGAACGTCGCCAGCGAGGCGGTGAAGGACACGAGCCGCAGGGCCAGGAACCCGACGCCGGTCACGTGCGCCACGGCGGCGGACGTCCAGAAGTACATCGGTGGGTACGGCCACGGCACGTAGTGCAGCGACGGTTGGACGTACAGGCCGTGACCGGCGGCCGCCCGCTGCACGATGCCGACCGCACCCCCCTCCAGCCACTCGAGCTCGAAGGGGTAACCGAGGCGATGCAGAGCCACCCAGAGGTAGGCGCCGACGGGAAGCAGCGCGACCGACCCGAGGACCACGCCGGGAGCGCGCTGGAGACGGCGCCCCCATCGGGGCCGGATGTCGTCGCCCGGCGGAGCCGGAGCTGGCGCTGCGGCCGGCGCGGCCGTTCGAAGGGTGTCGGTGGCCGCGGTGGCGGCGGTGGCGGCGGTCATCCGGACCTGGCCTCCATCTTCCCCGACCCACGCCGACGCGCCGCCACCAGGCGGCAGGCGTACAGGAGCAGCGAGGCGGCGAAGAAGCCCGCGGTCAACAGCAGCCAACGACCGAGGTAAGGACCGGTACCGAGCCCGGTGGCCGATCGGTAGGTCCGCTCGCCGAGGCCGAGCACGAGCGGAAAGAACATCAGGAACAACAAGCCCGACAGCAGGGCGGGGATCCTGATGTGGTTGACCAGTGGCGGCGCCGCGCCGTGAGCAGACGGCAGGCGGATGCGCCGCAGCAGGCGGTCGGCCAGCGCGTCGAACGGGAACAGCACGAAGTCGTGAAGCACCGCGGCCGCGACGAAGTAGACGCCGATCATCCACGCGTAGGGCACCTGGAGCACGCGGTCGACCACGTAGCCGGCGAAGGCGAAGCACCCGGCGAGCAGCAGCAGATGGGCGGTTCGGGCGCCATAGGCGCGGCGAAGGCGCTCCACTCAGTCGACCTCGAAGCTCATCTGGCGGACCCACTTGGTGTTGTGCACGCCGGGGGCAGCGGGGACGATCACCCGGGCCGGGTAGCCGTGGTCGGGCGAGAGGTCCACGCCGTTGACCCGGAGGGCGAGCAGCGAACGGGAGTCGCTGACCTGGTACCCGCTCAGGGTGGCCCGCCCGAAGGCGCCGTTCTCGTCGAGCGACTGCACGTAGACCGACACCGGAGCCCGCGCACCGGCCATTCGGGCGAGGTCGGCCAGACGCACGCCGGACCAGGTCTGCTCCGTCGACCACCCCTCCACGCAGGCGATGGGCAGGCGGTAGGTGTGCTGCGGGAGGGACAGCAGCTCGGGGCGCGAGAGCTGGTGGACCACCGGGCCACGGAGCACCAGGCGCCACGAGTCACCCGTGACATCGGGACGAATGCCGGCGGCGGCTGCCGTCCGGTTGACCTGGAAGTCGGTGGGACCGCCTCCGTACGAACGGCCCCGGGGAGCCAGCAGCGCGGTGCCGCGCAGGCCGTCGACCGACTCGCCCAGGGTGAGGGCGAGCACGGTGAACGAGGCGCCGCCGACGACACCGAGCAGGCCCCGTCGCGAGATCGTGGGCGCCGACGGCGCGACAGGTGCGAGGCCGTCGGGTTCGGGAGGCTCGGGGACCGTCTCGGCGACACCGGTTCGCAGTTCCGCTCGCAGGCTCCGGCTGCGGAGCGCCGCCATCAGCCGAGGCGTCTTCAGCACGACGTGGACGGTGAAGCCGACGAGGAAGGCCCAGGCCCCGAAGAAGTGCGCGTCGTAGAAGGAGAACTTCCACGGGTAGAAGTACTCGACGTTGAAGATGCCCGTGAAGAACTCGAACACGGCGCCGCCGACCAACAGCACGAGGCTGGCCCGTTCGAGCGCGTAGGCGATCGAACGGATCGGGGGCCAGGCGAACAGCCTCGGGATGACGGACCACAGCTTCGCCAGCAGGACCGGGGTGAGGACGAGACCGAGGATCACGTGTGTGCCCTGGCTGACCCGGTAGATCCACGACGGGTTGGTGATCCAGCTGAAGAGGTAGAAGCCGAGCACCCCGCGCGCCGGCGTGGTGTCGTTGTGTCCGAGCCGCGGGTTGTACGAGGCGTACGAGACCAACCCGGTCACGACCAGGATCGGGATCCCGATCAGCAGGACGGAGCCGAGCACGCTCGTCAGCCATGGCCCCCGAAGCGGGCTTCGCCAGACTCTGGGCCGGAACGGCCACGGAGGGCGAGGCGTCACGGGCCAATCCTGCCCGCTCGCATCCACCCAATACCGTCGTCGAGCGACAGTTCAGACTTCTGTAATTCCTGTCGCCGCGCGTACCGCCGCCCTCGCGCCCACCCTACGGTGGGTCCGTGCCCCGGGCGTGGCGGTGGATCGTGGTGGCCAGTGGCGTCGTCGCGCTCGTCGCCATCCCTGCGGTGGTCGGGGCCCTACCCGTCTCGGTCGCGGCACCGCCTCCAGCCGTCCTGCTCCAGCGGGTCGTGCAGTCGACGGCCCTTCCCTATCAGGGCTACGTGCTCACCGAGGCGAACCTCGGACTGCCCGACATCGCGGGGGCGGGCGACGCGACCAGACTGCTGAACAACGCGTCCCGCCTCCGGGTGTGGGTGGACGGCGCCGACCGCTGGCGGGTCGACCAGCTCTCCACCGTCGGGGAGAACGACACCTACGCGGACCAGGCGGGCGTCTGGATCTGGGACTCGGGCCACCACAAGACGACACGGGTCGACGGCCAGCCCGACGCCCGGCTCGTCCGTCCGAGCGACCTGCTGCCTCCGGAGCTCGGTCGGCTCCTGGCCGGGGCCGCCGCGCCTCAGGAGGTGCGCGCCCTCCCGCCGAGGCGGGTGGCCAACGTGGCCGCTGCGGGACTGCGGATCACGCCGCACACCGACGCCACCACCATCGCGGCCGTCGACCTGTGGGTCGATCCCAACAGCGGGCTCCCTCTCGAGGTGGCCGTCTACGGGCGGGGCACGTCCCAGGCGGTCCTGCGGTCCCGGTTCCTGGATGTCTCCGAGACCCACCCCTCGTCCTCACTGGTCACGTTCGAGCCTCCCTCGGGGCCGGTCGAGTACGACGACTGGGACGACGTCGACGTGGCGGCGCGCATCGACCAGCGGTCTCCGATCCTCCTGCCGAACGTCCTCGGGTCGCTCGCCCGGCGATCGGCGGAACCCGCCGCCGTGTCGACCTACGGTGCCGGCTTCACCGTCGTCGCCGCCGTCGGCATCCCCGGACGGGCCAGCTACGAGTTCGACCGGCAACTGGCCAAGCTCCCGACCGTGGATACCCCGGTCGGTCAAGGGCGGCTGCTGCAGACACCGTTGCTCAACGGGCTCGTAGTACCGAACGGCGGCGCGCTCTACGCCATCATCGGCGCCGTGCCACCGAGCCAGCTCACGAGCCTCGCCGGCAGCCTCCCGGCGCTGGGAGTGGCACCACGGTGAGCGTCGTGGTCGAGACCCGCGGCCTGGTCAAGCACTACGGCACGGTGGCGGCGGTGGAGAGCCTCGATCTCGAGGTCGAGGAGGGCGATCTCTACGGCTTTCTCGGACCGAACGGATCGGGCAAGTCGACGACGGTCCGCATGCTGCTCGGTCTGGTCTTTCCGAGCGCCGGGCGGATCCGGGTGCTCGGCCGCGACATACCCGCCCAGGGCGGCTCCGTGCTTCCCCAGGTCGGCGCCATCGTGGAGGAGCCCGGCTTCTACGGCCACCTGTCCGGACCGAGGAACCTCGCGCTGATCGAATCGGCCCGCCGCGACGACACGCGCCGCGGCCGCCGGACGCGGATCGCCGACGCCATCGCCAAGGTCGGGCTCGAGGGCACGGGACGCCGTCCCGTCAAGGCGTACTCGACCGGGATGAAGCAGCGACTGGCGATCGCCGCCGTTCTGCTCCGGCGCCCCCGGCTAGTCATCCTCGACGAGCCGACCAACGGGCTCGACCCCCAGGGGATCCACGAGATCCGCGACCTGCTCCGCGAGCTGGTGACGCAGGGAACGACGGTCTTCCTCTCGAGTCATCTGCTGGCCGAGGTCGAGCTGATCTGCAACCGGGCGGCGATCCTGTCCGAGGGCCGCCTCCTGGCCCAGGGCGACGTCAGCGACCTGCTGGCGCCGACCGGCCGGGTCCGCATCGAGACCCCCGACGTGGACGCGGCGGTGAACCTCGCCCCCGCCATCGCCGTGACCGTCCATGACCGCATGCCGACCTCCGTGGTCCTGGCCCTCGACGGAAAGGCTCCCGAGGACCTCAGCCGGGCCCTGGTCGAGAACGGCGTGCGGGTGCGTGAGCTGGTCGTCGAGCGGCGGCGGCTCGAGGACCTCTTCCTCGATCTCACCGGCCACCAGAGTGCCGACCGCACCGCGCCGACCGAAGGGCACCGGGACAGTGCTGCGGGTTGAGCTCTACAAGCTGATCATCCGCCCACGAACGTGGCTGATCATCACCGTCCTCACCGGGCTCCCTGTCCTCGTGGGCATCCTGCTCAAGGTGACCGGGGTCGCGCCGAGACCAGGAACGGGTCCACCTCTGCTCGCCGAGGTGCTCACCAACGGGACCTTGTTCCCGGTCGCCGCTCTCGGCCTCGTCCTCCCGCTCTTCCTGCCCGTGGCCGTGGCCATGGTCGGGGGCGAGTCCATCGCCGGCGAGGCGGCGGGGGGCACGCTCCGCTACCTGCTGATCCGTCCCGTGTCGCGGTCGTATCTGCTGGTGAGCAAGCTCATCACGGTCAGCATCTTCGTGGTGCTGGCGGTGCTGGTCATCGCCGGGGTCGGCTTCATCGTCGGGGCCTCCCTGTTCGGCGTTCACCCCCTCAACACGGTCTCGGGCCAGGCCGTACCGGCCCAGGACGCCACGCTGCGGATCTTCGTCGCCGTGCTCTTCGCCATGGTCTCGATGCTCGGCGTCGCTGCCATCGCCCTCTTCGCCTCGGTGCTCACCGATTCA
>Ga0066670_10000529_pt1 | contig 11669 bp, 12 predicted proteins | sample GraSoiAngelo_119_FD_66459 | JGI IMG/M metagenome (GOLD analysis project Ga0066670, IMG submission 66459) | Grasslands soil microbial communities from the Angelo Coastal Reserve, California, USA - 14_0919_05_20cm | ecosystem: Environmental > Terrestrial > Soil > Grasslands | place: USA...
GGTGAGGTCGGCGTAGAGGCTGCGCAACCGGGCGGCCGCCCCCGACCAGGTATAGACCCTGGCTCCGGCGGCGGCGTTGACCGCCAGCTCTCCGGCCAACGCGGGGTCGTCCAGCAGGGCGGCGACGTAGGCGGCGAAGGCCACCGGGTCGCGGTCCTCGACGAGGAAACCGGTACGACCCTGGTCGACCAGGGTACGCAGCCCTCCCACGGCCGACGCCACGACCGGCGTGCCACAGGCGGCGGCTTCCAGGGCCACCAGCCCGAAGGACTCCGAGCGGCTGGGCACGAGGCAGACGTCGGCCGAGCGGTAGTACGTCGACAGCATCTCGTGGCGCTGGGGCGGAACGAAGCGAACGCGGCCGTCGAGTCCGAGCTGGCGGACGAGGGTGTGCAGCCTGCTCAGCTCGGCCTGTCCTCGCGGTCCGCTGGGGCCCCCGACCACGACGAGGACGGCATCGCGCCCGGGCTCGAGGCGGGCGAGCGCCTCCACGGCGACGCTCGCTCCTTTCAACGGCTGGATGCGCCCGGCGAACAACAGGACGGGCCCACTCTCGGGAAGGCCCAGCGCCCGGCGGGCCTGGGGGCGATAGCCGGGCGAGAAGAAGGCGTGGTCCACACCCGGGGCCACGATCTCGATCCGTGACGGCTCGCCTCCGTACAGCTCGGAGATCTGGGCCGCCTCGACCGAGCACGAGGCCAGCACGGCGTCGGAGCAGCCGATCACGCGCGCCTCGGCCTCGGCCCGGCGGGCGGGCTCGGCCGCGCCCACGTCCTCGGGGCTGGCCTCGGCCCTCACCCGGTCGAGCGTGTGGAAGGTGGACACCAACGGCAGGCCGAGCTCGTGCTTGAGAACGTGGCCGGCCATCCCCGACAGCCAGTAGTTGGCGTGGATGGCGTCGGGACGACCCTCCGACCCGGCCGATGCGCCGTTCATCCGGGCGAGCACACCCTCGGTGAACTCCTCGACCACGCCGGGGAGGGCCTCCTTGGGCAGGTGAGCCAGAGGGCCGGCGGGCACGTGGTGGACCCGCAGGCCGGGCTCGACGGGGACCGTCGCCGGCAACGTGTCCGACCAGGCCCGCGTGTAGACGTCGCACGCCACGCCCGTCCGCGCCAGGGCAGCCGAGAGCTCGCGCACGTACACGTTCATCCCGCCGCCGTCTCCGGTGCCCGGCTGCGCCAGCGGCGAGGTGTGCATGGAGAGGACGGCCAGGCTGCGCATCGAACGGTCACCCTAGCGGCGCGGTGGCCCGCCGCCCCGCCCGATGGGTCCGGCCCGCCCGCTCGGCCCGTAGCGGTAGATCGCCCGTCCCAGCACCGTTCTCGTGGGGACGGGGCCGAAGCTGCGGCTGTCGGTGCTGGCCGATGGATCGTCACCGAGCACCGTCAGCTTGGCCTCGTCCACCAGGCCGACCCGCTTGACCAGGGTCCGCGCCGGCTCCCGGGGATCGGGCAGGGCCACCAGGTCCCCGGCGCGGATCCGACGCCCGGCGAGGACCAGCAGACGGTCGCCGGGCTCCAGCGTCGGCCGCATGCTGGCGCCCGTGACCTCCACCCGCCGCACCGAACGCAGTGCGACGGCACCGGCGACGACGGTCGCCACCGCCGCCGTCGCCCTGGCGGCCAGCCTCCCCCAGGTCACGGTGTTTTCCTCGGCGAGGCCGGCGGTAGGGTAACCACGTGCGGATTTGGAGTCATCGAGCCCACCGAGCGTCTCTCCCAAGGAGCTTCCTCATGCGAATCGCCTCCCGTCTTCTGGCCCTCGTCGACCGCATCTCGGCCCCCGAGCCGGTCCACGCCCACTGCGACCTGCCGTGTGGCGTCTACGACCCGGCCCAGGCGCGCATCGAGGCCGACTCCGTGAAGGCGTGCATGGAGAAGTTCAACGCCTCCGACGACAACGTCTTCAAGACCCGCGCCGTCACCATCAAGGAGCAGCGGGCGGAGCTGGTCAAGCACCATCTCTGGGTGCTGTGGACCGATTACTTCAAGCCGCCCCACCTGGAGAAGTACCCGCAGCTGCACGAGCTGTTCTGGAAGGCGACCAAGGCGGCCGGCGCCTCCAAGGCGACGAGCGACGAGAAGGTGGCCCAGGATCTGCTCGACCAGATCGGCGAGATCGACAAGATCTTCTGGGAGACCAAGAAGGGCTGACGGCCACCCGACCTGATCAGGCGGCCCCACCCGACACGGGAGGCAGCACGGCGACCTCGTCGGTCGCCGAGAGCTGGCGGTCGTCGTGGGCAGGCTGTCCGTTGACCCACACGCGGCTCGTGGCCAGCACCCGGACGAAATCGTCGCCGAACCGCTCACGGGCCTCGGCCAGCACCTCGGAGACCGTGCGCCCGCTCATCTCGGCGCGGCCCGTGCCGGCCGCTTCTCTCGCCGCCGCGAACAGACGGAGCGCGACCATCACCGTCGCGCAGCGGCCAGCACCGGCCGGCCCTCAGGCGCCGACCTCGGCGCGACCGTGGGTGATCACCCGATCGCCACGGCTGGTGGCCTCGAAGGCGTAGACCCGCCGATCGTCGGCGGTGCCGGCGTCATAGACCGTCGTCGTCACGTCGTCGCCGGGAAAGACGTTGCCCGCGAAGCGCACGGCGAGCCGCCGCACGCGACTCGGGTCCCCGTCGGCCCCCAGCTTGACTACGGCCTGGCTGGTCATGGCCATGGTGCACAACCCGTGGGCGATGATGCCCGGCAGGCCCACGCTCTTGGCGAACGCGTCGTCGACGTGGATCGGCATCATGTCCCCCGACGCGTCCCGGTACCGGAACGTCTGGTCCTCGTCGACGTGCACGGTGTGCTCACCGACAGGCGACGATCGTGCGTCGCGAGGAAAGGTGTGGTCGGGCTTGTCCGGGCCACCGCTCTCCCCGTCGGTCATACCGCGAACGAACATCGTGACGTACTGGTCGAGCACCGGCTGGCCACCGGGTGTCGTGCTCACCACCTTTATGGCGTACCGCGTCCCCGACTTGACGACGCGGATGCTGTACGCCTCGGCGCGGGTGGTGATCTCGAGGCCCGGCACGAGCGGTTGGTGGAAGTGCATGTCCTGCTCACCGTGCACGATCATCATCACCGCCTCCGAGGGGACGATGGTCGCCGCCAGCCCCATGGCCTCCCAGGTGGGCACCACTCCGAACACCGGCGGCGCGTACTTGCCGGAGGTGTAGGCGGGGTTGTCGTCGTTGGTCGCGGCGGCGTACGCCTTGGCGCGTTCGCCGTCGATGACCGCGGTGCGCTCCTCGAAGACGGTCCCCAGCTTGTCCAGCGGCAGCGCCATCGTTGGTGTCCTCCCACGCTCGGTGCTCGTCACGACGGTCGAGGACCGGCCCCGACGGCGCGAGGCTACCGGGCCATCGCCCCCGCCGGCCCGTTGGGAGCGGTAGGTTCCCCGCCGTGGAGGTGGAGGTCGTTCGCAGCCCCCGGCGCCGGCGCACGGTGCAGGCCCGTCAGGTGGGTGACGTGCTGCGGGTGTCGATCCCCTCCACGATGACCAAGGCCGAGGAAGAGCGCTGGGTCGCCGAGATGGTCGGTCGCATGGGGCGCAAGGCGGTGGCCGAGAGCGTCGATCTCCAGCGCCGGGCCCAGACCCTCGCCGCCCGCTACCGGCTGCCTCCGGCCCGCAGCGTCCGCTGGGTGGACAACCAGCAGTGGCGGTGGGGATCCTGCACCCCGGCGGACGGCTCGGTCCGCATCTCGACCCGTCTGGCCGGCCTGCCCGGCTGGGTGCTCGACTACGTCGTCGTCCACGAGCTCGCCCACCTGGAGATCCCTCACCACAACCGGGACTTCTGGGCCATCGTGAGCCGCTACCCCCGGTCCGAGCGGGCGCGGGGCTACCTCATGGCCAAGGGGATGGACGACCTCGACGCGCCAGGTGATGTCGAGCCGCCCGCCTCGGCGCCCACCCCCTCGCCCCGCCGGCGCCGTGGTTCTGATCCGGGCCCCGCGCAGGGACAGCTGCCGTGGTGAGGGCGGCCGACGGCCGTAGACGTACGTCGATCTCCAGGAGCAACCGCTCGGCCAGCTCGGGTGTGAGCAGATCCGTGCCGTGGCCGGCGCCGGGGTACCACCACAGATCCTTGGGCTGACGGGCCCAGTGGTAGAGCCGCTCGGCGTGCTCAGGACCGAAGTACCCGTCGTCGGGATCGTGGACGACGACGGTGAACGCCGGCGAGATCGAGCCGACGACCTCGCTCGAGTCTGGAACACCCTCGCAGCTCGAGACGACCCGGGTGCGCAGCAACACCCCGAGCACCGTGCGGCCGACCGGCGAGCCGATGAAGCGACGAACCCGGTCAGAGCCTTCGCGCTCGAACGACCCCCACCAGGCCGGGGCGCTGATCGCCACCGTGCCGGCCACCCCCGCGAACCTGCCGGCATGGAGCAGCACCGAGGCGCCACCGAGGCTCGTCCCCACGGTCACCACGGGCAGCCCCGGCGCGGCGGCGGCGACGGCGGCGGCGACGTCCTCCGGCTCCTCTACGCCCATCGAGCAGCGACCGCCCGACCCGCCGTGCCCCCGGAGATCGGGGACGATGACGTGCACACCGCGAGCCAGGCGCCGGGCGAAGTCGTGGATCGCAGGGGTGCGCGACGAGTTGACGAAGCCGTGCACCAGGACCACTGTCGCCGGCGCCGAGGGAGGTCCCTCCAGGCGGGCCGCCGATAGGCGCGTGCCGTCGCTGCTCGCCAGGCGCAGCTGCTCGTTGGGCCGATAGCGCGGCGCGAACACGTACCGCCGCAGGTAGTTGGCCACTGTCGGGCCGACGACTCGTAGACGCTCGCCCACGGCGCCAGTCCGCAGGCGCGGCACTACGACGATCGGGATGGGCCCCGCACGTCGCGCTCGGCCCGGGCCTGGTCGTCGAGGCAGAACCGAGCCTCGGGCTTGGCCTCCAGCCGCGAGTCGCCGATGACGCGGCCGCAGGCTTCGCACGTCCCGTACGTGCCGTCGTCGAGCCGTCGGAGAGCGAGCTCGACGTCGGCCAGCTCGGCCTCCACCTGCTCCAGGATCGAGACGTCGCGCTCCCGGTCGAACGTCTCGGTGCCGATGTCGGCCTGGTGCTGGGCCGACGAGGAGAGCTCGGCGAGGCTGTCCTCCTCCGACTGCGAGGTCAGGCCGCCTTCGATGAACTCGTCCCGCAGGGCCTGGAGCCGATCGTGCTCGGCACCGAGCTGGCCACGGACGCCCTCGATGTCCATCACCCGGATGGTAACCCGAGGCGCCGGGGTCCGTGCCGATGGGCCGCCGGGAGCCCGAGCAGCCTGCGCCGGGCCTCGGTAGTCTGGTAGGGAGTCGCACTGGTGGAGGTGCGCTAGCCCCGGTATTGGGGATCTGGACTTCCGCGTCGCGCAGTGCCCGAGGCGAAGGGCCGCCATGGCAGCAGCAGCCGTCCCAGCAGCGCTGGTACCGCCATGCCCCTGCGGCGCTGCGACCGCACCGGAGGTCTCCGGTGCGTCGTGAGCGTGGCGCCAGGCCCGTCCGGGTTCTGATCGTCAGCGATCGGGACATCGTCCGCACCGGTGTGGCGGTGGTGCTTCGCCCCTACCAGGACCGGGTGACGGTGACCGGGGAGGGCGCCAGCGTGGCCGACGCCCTGGCCGAGGACGGCAGGGCGACCGCCGACCTGGTGATCTTCGACGCCCGGCTGGGCGGAGGAGACGGCCTCGACGAGGTGGACCGGGTGGCCAAGGCGTGGGGAGATCATCGCGTCGTGGTCCTGGCCCGGCCGGACGAGGCGCGGTTCGCGCAACCGGTCCTGCAGCGGGGCGCTGCCGGCTTCCTCCTGATCACCATCGGCGGCGAGGAGCTGGTCGAGCAGATCGAACGGGTGGGCGACGGTGCCATCGTGGTGGATGCCGGCGTGGCGGGCGCCCAGAGACGGCTCGACGACCTCGAGCCGCGTGGGCAGTGGGCCGGCGCCCAGCTCGATCTCACCGAGCAGCAGAGCAAGGTGCTGGAGCTGGTCGCTCGGGGCGAGCGCACGACGATGGTGGCCTGCCGCCTGGGCATGAGCGAGGTGGAGGTCAAGAGCCATCTGCGCTCGGCCTACCGATGCCTGAACGTGCGGGACCGGCCCCAGGCGCTGGCCCGCCTGGCACAAGCGGGTGTGTTCCGGTGACGGCGACCGAACCGGGAGAGACCGGCGGGCGGCCGGTGCGCGTCGTCCTGGTCAACGACGACGAGATCGTGATGGAGGGCCTGCAGGGCATGCTGGCCCGCCACCCTGACCGGGTCGAGCTGGCCGGCGGTGTCCTCCTCACCAAGGACGTGAGCGCCAGGGCCCAGGAGCTCGACGCCGACGTGGTGCTGCTCGACATCAACATCCGCGGCACCAACGGGCTCGAGGTCGCGGCGGAGATAGTCGCCGACAAGCCGCCCTTCCGGGTGGTGATCTTCACCGACGACGCCGAGGAGCGCCGGCTCTTCGAGGCGCTGCGCATGGGCATGTCCGGCTACCTGCTCAAGTCGACGACCGGCGTCCAGCTGGCCGATCATCTGGTGCGGGTGCGCAACGGCGAGGTGGTCGTGGACCCCACCATGGCCACCAAGATCGCCATGCGGGCCGCCCACGTCGGCAGCGGACGGATCTGGCCCGGGAGCCAGGTCGGACTGTCCCAGCGCGAGAGCGAGGTCCTGAGCCTGCTCGTCGACGGTCTCAGCAATCGCATGATCGCCGCCCAGCTGGTCGTGGGCGAGGAGACGGTGAAGACCCACCTGCGGTCCATCTACCGCAAGCTCGGGGTGAACGACCGGGCTCAGGCCATCGCCACCGCGCTGCGCCAGGGCCTGTTCACCTGAACGGCCGGCGGCGGGGCTGGGGCCCCCGCCGCTCGGAGGAGGGCGGGGATGGGGCCCCGCCCGGGGCGGCGAAGCCGCCAGCAGCACGGTCAGGCCAGCTCGAACCACACCGCTTTACCGTGACCCTCGGGGGAAACGCCCCACGAGGCGGCGAGCGCCTCCACGAGCCGCAGCCCCCGACCGCCTCCCAGGTGGTCGGCCCCCTCTCGGCGGTTGGGCGGCTCGGCGCTCTCGTCGACGACCACGACCCGCAGGCTGGCGTCGTCCAGCTGCACGGTCACCGCCACCTGCGTGCGCGCGTGCACGATGGCATTGGTCACCAGCTCGCTGGTCAGCAGGACCGCCGCCTCTGTCTGATCGGGGCGCCCCCACCGGAGCAGCGTCTCGGCCACGAACTCTCTGGCCGCTCGGGCGCTCGTGGGATGTGGGCTCAGCCGGGTTGTTGCTTCCATGGCGCTCCCCCTCTGAGCACTCCACTTCCCTTTATCCCCCAAATGGGTGGAGAACCTAACCTCACCGTTGCGCCCGGCCCGCGGATCACCTCGGGCGTCAGGACGCGTCGGCGCCGAGCAGCCAGGCCACGTTGCCGCCGTACAGGCGATCGGTGGCCGCCTCCTCGACCGGGCCGCACAGGCCCCGGTAGTCCTCCAGGGGACGGGCGAGGCCCTCGGCGTGGGGGAAGTCGCTGCAGAACATGAAGAGCTCACCGGCCTGGTGGATGAGCCGGTCGGGTCGCTCGTAGCCGAAGGCGGCGACCCGGACCTGGCGCCGGATGTACTCGCTCGGGCGCAGGTCGAGATCGTGCAGCGGGCGGCCGTTGAACCGGGCATGGAAGTCGAACCCGCCGTCGAGCATGAGGAGGAACATGGGCACCCAGATGGCCGACAGCTCCATCACACCGACCCTGAGGCGCGGGTGCCGAGCCAGCACACCGTTGACGGCGAGGTCCGCCAGGGCCAGCGCCGGTGGTGTCCAGATGAACACCGACGACAGCACCGGGGCCACGTCGTCGGGGTCGCCGGTGTACCACCGCTCGTGGAACGGCTGGGGGAAGTTGGCGACGTGGAAGACCGGAGTGACCCCGTGGTCCTCGAACGCCGACCACGCCCAGTCGAGGTCGGGATGCGACAACGGCCTGCCGTCCACCAGGGCGGGGGCGATCATCGCCAGCCGCAGGCCGCCCGCCGCCATCTGCCGCAGCTGGTCCTCCAGGAAGGGCCGGTCGCGCAGGCTGAGGTGGGCGACGGGGTGGAGGCGACCCTGCCCCTCCTGGGCGACGGCCACGGCCCACCGGTTCCACGCCGCCATGTTGACCTTCGTCGCCTCGAGGTCCGAGGCCAGGTGGCGTTCCCACAGCAGCCCGAAGTTGGGAAAGACCACGGCTTCGTCGAGCCCCATCTCGTCGAGGCGGTCGCGCCGGACGGCCGGATCCCAGAAGTGGCGGGGAAGGGCCTCGTCGTACGGCACCTCCGCCGGCAGCCCCTCTCGGACCCGCCTCCGGTAGTGGCCCATGCTCGTCACGTCGCCCGGGTGGTGGACCTCGGCCAGGTGGATGCGGCGGTCCCCGAGCATCAGCCAGGCGTGGCCGTGATCGTCGTCGGCGATCCGCAGGGCCAGGTGGCGCCGGTCAGGATCGGCGTGCGCGGCCCAGACGTCGCGCCCTTCGTACAGATGCGTGTCGGCGTCGATGACCGTCACCGGAGGTCTCCCCTTTTGGCTCGAGCCCGGTGGCGAATCTAGCCGGCCCGCGCCGGGCACCACGGGTTCGCCGGCACGCCGGCACACGGGTTCGGCATCGTGGGCTGGCGGGGGACCGGCGGCAGCACCACGTGGGTGGGACGCGGATAGCTGGCGCCCGGCAGGCTGGGGCACGGCGCCAGCAGCTGGGTGGCGCACAGCACCTCGGCCGTCAACGGCCCCTCGTCGCCGGCGTTGGGCTGTCCGCAGGGGTTGTACGGGGGGCTCTGGATGTCGGGCGGATCGCTCGTGAGCCCGGCCGGATCGGTGTTTCCCCTGAAGCAGTTGCCCGGGTCGTGAGGAAGCGCGATGAGCCCGATGTCCCCGTTGGTCGGGTTGCCGTAGAAGCCGTTGTGCCGGAAGGTGTTGTCGAACACCTGGTTGCCGAAGGCCTGGTAGTAGCAGTCCTGCCCCGGCACCAGGTAGATCCCGCCCTGGCACTGGGCGAAGGGCGGAGGTGTCCCCATGTAGGGCTGGTCGACGATGAGCGTCCCCCAGGCCCCGTTGTTCACGATCGTGTTGTGGTACTCGGTGACGTTCCTCGTCCCGGCCAGCACCATCGCCGTGCCGATGGGGGCGGCCCCGGCCAGGCCGTTGGTGGCGTTGCCGGGCACGTTGGGGTTGTTGTTGTCGTGGATGTAGTTGTCGTGCCAGACCTCGCAGGAGTGGCCGCCCTCCGGTCCGGCCGCTCCGTTCGGGCAGCTTCCGTCGGCGGGTGACGGGGCGTCGTCGTTGTTCTCGGAGTCGCTGGTGATGCCGGTCTTGTTGTGGTCGAACTCGGAGTGCTCGATGACCAGGCTTCCTCCCGAGTCCGTGCCGGAGTAGGCCAGCGCGTTGTACTGGGCGCGGGCGTTGCGCACCACCGCGTTGCAGTTGGTCTGACAGCCCCCGATGTAGTAGCCGGCGTCGCCCATGTTCGAGGCGTAGCTGTGGTCGATGACGCCCGGTCCGCTGGCCTTGGAGGCGAAGATGCCGTAGTCGCCGAAGGGAGGGTTCACCCCGTTGGAGTACGTGGACGTGGCGGTGAGGTAGTCACCCCAGTAGCTCCCCATCCCGATGGTGGGATCGCCGTCGCCGCCGTTCCACCAGATCTCGTTGCCCTGCTCGCCCTTGGGGTTGGTCAGGTAGTTGCAGACGCTGAGGTTCTGGACCCAGACGTCGCTGGCCTTGTAGACCTCGATCCCGCTCCAGCCCGTCGACGGCGTCGACTGGTACTGGGCTCCGGAGGGGCAGGGACCGGGCGATCCGGGCTTGGTGCCGTCGACGACGACGTCGTTGCGATCCATTCCCCGCAGGTAGATGCCCGGTGTCGTGATCAGGACACCGGCGGGATGTGTGGAGTCGGTCGAGCCTGACTCGTGGTAGTCGCCCGGTCCGACCAGGATCCAGTCGCCCGGACGCGCGGCGTCGACGGCCGCCTGGATCGAGGTGTAGGAGCCCGGGATCCCGTTCCAGGAGCCGACGCGAAGGACCCGGGGTGCGGGAGAGGTCGCAGCAGGAGAAGCCGGCGCCGCGGCGATGGCGGTCAGCACGAGCCCCAGGGCAGCCGCCAGGACGACGGCAGACCTCGTGAACGGTGCTCGCATCCCCAGATCCTTCTGTCCCCCGCTCGGCGGACGTGTGCAGCCCTAGTTCTTCGGGGGGCTCGGTGACTCCTGCCGCCCAGGGTTCACGCGACCACCTCGTGGCGGCCCTTGGGTACCGCCACGACGGCGGTACCGTCCGGCCCGACCGTGGCGGCGACGGTGCCGTCGAGCAGGACAACCGCGCCCGGGCGCAGGCTGCGGAGGGTGAGGCGGGTGGAGCCATCGGTGGCCACGTGGACGGCCCCGGCCTCACCCGGCAGGAAGCCGGCCCGCGCCACATCGATCGCCAGTGCCGCCGTGTTGCGCAGCCGCAGCCCGAGCTCGAGGTGGCGGCGAGGTGGCGAGCTGGTCGCCCACGTCTGCTCGGCCACCAGGCCGGGTGTGGGCTCGCCCTTCAGCTGCAGACCACCGTGGAGGTGGGCGACGATCGTCGGGTCCGGTCGAGCCAGCGAGCGGGCGTCGATCTCGGCCAGCACACCCGGGCCCGCGTCGCGGCCCTCCAGGTCCTGCACCCACCACACGCCGGCGGGCCCGATGCCGAGGTCGGCGCGGATGAGGGCGGGATACCAGGCGAAGGTGACGTGGCCGGGATCGGCCTGGCGCAGGTCCGTGCCCATGTGCGCCGCGGCGGACGAGAAGGCGTCCTGCACCACCCAGCCGATGTGGTCCTCCAGCGGGTAGAGCTCGAAGCGGTACCGATAGCCGAGACGGTCCAGCTCGACCACCTGCTCGAGGACCGACTCCACGGGGACGAACTCGTCGAGGGCGCCGTGGGCCACGTAGAACGGGAGCCAACGGGCGTTGCCCAGGAGCCTGAACGTCTCCCCTTCGCGTGCGCAGTGGGAGTCGGGATCGAGCGTGCCGGGGATGTCGACGCCGGGTAGCAGGCGCACACCGCACGTGGGCGGGCCGGCCAGCACGACGGACTTGGAGAAGGCTTCGGGGTAGCCGAGGGCCAGCTTGTAGGCGCCGTAGCCGCCCATCGAGTAGCCGCCGACGACGGTGCGGTCCGGGTCGGTCTCGTAGGCGTCGGCGACCCGAGCCCACGTCTCCCAGACGTCGAGCTCGGCCTCGTCGAAGTACCACCCCGTGGGCCCCCGGCCGAACGGCATGACACAGATCGAGGCGCGATCGTCGGCGGTCTGTTGGAGGAAGCGGGGATCCAGCGAGCCGAACTGATTGTGCTGCAGCCCGAGGGAGTGCAGCAGGAGGGTCAGCGGCGCCGGGCGGGCGGGATCGTACGTGCCGGGCACGTACACGGCGCAGGGCTGCACCCGTCCGAGGAAGAACGGCTCGGTATCGAAGACCGGGTGGGCACCGACGCCTTGGCCCAGGTCGAGGCTCGACACGAACCACCGGTTGGTGAGGCCGGTCGGGAGCGGCTCCGGGGTGGTCCGTCCCGCAGCCAGGTCGGACCAGTCGACGGTGAGGGCGAAGGCGGACACGTCTCCCTCGGTGAGGGCGGCGGCCTGGGCCTGGTCCATCCAGAAGTTGAGGTGCGGCGCTTCCTGCTCGTAGGTCCGGAAGGCC
>Ga0066670_10000531_pt1 | contig 11667 bp, 8 predicted proteins | sample GraSoiAngelo_119_FD_66459 | JGI IMG/M metagenome (GOLD analysis project Ga0066670, IMG submission 66459) | Grasslands soil microbial communities from the Angelo Coastal Reserve, California, USA - 14_0919_05_20cm | ecosystem: Environmental > Terrestrial > Soil > Grasslands | place: USA...
CGCGAGGCTCGAGCCCAAGCCGCTGGCGCGCCCCCGCCCGACGCTGTACGCGGGCGGCGAGTCCGAGGCCGCGAAGGATCTCATCGCGCGCGCGTGCGACGCCTACCTGATGCACGGCGACCCGCCGGAGCGGATCGCCGCCAAGGTGGCCGACATGCGGGCGCGGCGCGAGCGTCTGGGGGGAGGCCTGCCGCCGCTCACGTTCGGGCTCGCCGCGTACGTCGTATGCGCCGGCTCGGAGGCCGCCGTACGACGTGAGGTCGCGCGCATCACCGACGTGCGCCAGAGTGCCGCGGGGTACGCCAACTATCAGGATTGGCTCGCCAATACGCAGCTCGAGCAGCAGGTGAGCCTCGAAGACTACTCCGTGTCGAACCGCGGCCTGCGTGCGGGGCTCGTGGGGACGGCGCCGCAGATCGCCGAGCGTATCCGCGAGTTCGAGCGGGCGGGGGTGGATCTGGTGCTGTTGCAGTTCAGCCCGCAGTACGAGGAGATGGAGCGCTTCGCGCAGGACGTGATGCCGCTCGTCGAGACCGTGCCGGCCGGGCCGCGCAGCTGAGCCAGCACCCCGAGTCGTCCGGCTGGTGGGCCACGGTGCGTCAGGCGCTGCGCGGCTCACACCACGATTACACGTCCGGGCCGCTGGGCCGGGCCATCATCCTCCTCGCCATTCCCATGGTGCTGGAGATGCTGATGGAATCGCTGTTCGCCGTGGCGGACGTGTTCTGGGTAGCCCACCTCGGCGCTGATGCGTTGGCGACGGTTGGTCTCACCGAATCCCTGCTCACGCTCATCTACACGGCCGCGATGGGACTCTCGATCGGCGTGACGGCCATGGTGGCGCGGCGCATCGGGGAAGGCAACGCGCCGGGGGCGGCCGAGGCGGCGGTGCAGGGGATCGCGCTGGGACTGCTGGTGGCGGCCGTGATCGCCGTGGTGGGCGTGCCGCTCGCATCCCGGCTCCTGGCCGTGATGGGCGCTACGCCGGCCGTCCAGACGGTGGGCTCGTCCTACGCGCGCGTGATGCTCGGCGGCAATGTCGTGATCGTGCTGCTGTTCCTCATCAACGCGATTTTCCGCGGCGCGGGCGATGCGGCGATCGCCATGCGCGTGCTCTGGCTCGCCAACGGCATCAACATCGCGCTCGGGCCCTGCCTGATCTTCGGCATCGGGCCGTTCCCCCGGCTGGGGGTCACCGGTGCCGCGATCGCCACCACGCTGGGACGCGGCACGGGCGTGCTGTACCAGCTGTACCGGCTGCGGCGCGGCGACGCCCGCGTGGCGATCCGCCGCTCCCTGCTCACCCTCAAGCCGGCGGTGATGCGCACCATGTTGCGCCTCTCGGGCACGGGCACGTTCCAGGTCCTGATCGGCACCGCCAGCTGGATCATCCTGGTTCGTATCGTGTCGAGCTTCGGCTCGGATGCCGTGGCAGGATACGTGATCGCGATCCGGGTCGTCGTGTTCGCCCTGCTCCCCTCTTGGGGACTCGCCAACGCAGCCGCGACGCTCGTGGGGCAGGGCCTCGGCGCCAGTAAGCCCGACCGGGCCGAGCGGGCCGTCTGGCTCGCCGGCTTCTATAACATGCTGTTCCTCGGGACTGTGGGCGCCGCGTTCGTGTTGTTTGCCGGGCCGATCGTCGCCGTGTTCACACGCGATCCCGCGGTCGCGCCCGTGGCCATCGTGACCCTGCGCACCATCAGCTACGGATTCCTGTTCTATGCCTACGGCATGGTCATCACCCAGTCGTTCAACGGCGCGGGCGACACGTGGACGCCCACGTGGATCAACCTGGCGTGCTTCTGGCTGTGGGAGGTGCCTCTGGCGTACTGGCTGGCGCGCCACGCGGCCTTGGGCCCGCGGGGCGTCGCCCTCGCGGTCATGATCGCCTTTTCGTCGGTGGCGGTCGTCAGCGCGGTGATTTTCCGCCGCGGCCAGTGGAAGCTGCGTGGCGTGTGAATTGGTCGGCCGATCGCTGACTGTTGCGTCGTCGCCACACTACTTCGCCGCTTGACAGAGCAGCCCGTGCGTCCCCACCGTAGGTGCACCTGAAGCACCATCATCGGCCCCGTTGCGCCCGCGATACGGCCAACGGGGCGTCGTGTTCTTAAACGAGGGCGGCCATGGACCCGAAACTGTTGTTGGATAGTCTCGAGCACGGCGTGGTGGCGATCGCGCCCGATTGGACGATCGCCGCCTGGACCGCGACGGCCGCGCGCATCACCGGTCTGCCCGCGGAGCGGGTGCTGGGTCAGAGCTTCTGGGTCGCGTTTCCCGGTGCCAAGTCCACGCACGTCGAGCGGGTGCTGCAGGAAGTGTTGCACGATGGCAAGTCCCAGACCTACCTCGCGCCCGCGGCCGCGACCGATTTTCCTGGGATTGTCTTCGAGACTCAGGTGAGCCGGGGGCCGCACAACCATCTCATCATGGTGTTCCGGCAGGTGCGCGAAGAGCTCGGACCGGAATCGCGCGCCGCCCACCTGATGAGCGCGCTCGAGACCGAGCGCCGTCTGTACTTGCAGCTGTTCAACTCGCTGCCCACCCCCGCCCTGGTCCTCACCGTGGACGGGCAGATCCTGGAATCGAACCCCGAAGGCGTCAAGCTGCTGGGCGGCGCCGATGCGGTGGCGCTGCGAGGCCGTCCCATGGGGGACTGGACGCCCGCTGCTCACCGGTCCCCGCTCGGGGCCGCGCTGCGAGACGCGGTCACGCACCGCCAGGAGCTGAGTCTCACCGTGGAGTACGCGGGCGAGCCGCCCCGTGACGTGCGTGCGGTGATCGTGAACGTCGATCCCATGCGCCAGACTCCCAAGCTCCTGTTCCTCGCGCTGGACGTGTCGCGCGAGGCGCTGCTGCAGCAGCGGCTGCTGCAGGCGGACCGGCTGTCCCAGCTGGGCGCGCTGGTGTCGGGAGTGGCGCACGAGCTGAACAATCCGCTTGCGGCCATCGCCGCGTTCGGGGAGGCGCTCGTCCTCGACCCGAGCCAGGCCGACGTCCAGGAGAGCGCGGAAGTGATCCGGAGCGAAGCCATGCGCGCCGGCCGCATCGTGCGGACCCTGCTCGATTTTGCGCGCCAGCGGCCGCGGGTGCAGACCGCGGTGGACCTGGGGGAGATCGCCGACCGCGTGCTGGCATTGCAGCGGAGCGGGTTCAAGAAGGGACGGATCCGGGCCAGCGTGTCCGTCCCGAAGGATGTTCCCGCCGTGGCGGGCGACCCGCAGGAGCTACAGCAGGTGCTCTTGAACGCGGTCGTGAACGCGCGCCAGGCAATCGAGAGCAGCGGCCGCCCGGGTCAGATCGTCATCACCGCCCAGGCCACGGGCAGCCACGTCGTCGTGACCGTGGAAGACACCGGGCCCGGCGTGCCTCCCGACATCCTCGATCGCGTGTTCGAGCCCTTCTTCACGACCAAAGCGGAGCAGGGCACCGGGCTCGGCCTGGCGATCAGTTTCGGGCTGGTGCGCGGGATGGGCGGGCGGATGTGGATGCAGAACGTGGAGGGCGGCGGGGCGCGCCTCTCGTTCGAGCTGCCGGTCGATGCGGGCGACGCCGGCGCGGCGTCCAAGACCGAGGCCGGGTCGGCCCCCCGGCGCCTGTCCGTGCTGGTGATCGAGGACGAGGACAGCGTGCGCCGCGCGATGGCGCTGCTCGCCAAGCGTCTGGGACACGAGGTGACCACCGTAGGGCGATTCATCGACGCCACGGAGCGCCTGGCGGTGCCCAATGTCCGCTATGACGCGCTGCTCGTCGACGTCCATCTCGACGAGGAGCACACCGGCTTCGATCTGTTCGAGCAGCTGCGGATGGAGGGACGGGGGCGGGAGCGGCACATCGTGTTCACCACGGGCGACTCGATCTCGCTGCAGACGCGCGACGCGCTGCAACAGGCCGACCGGCCCGTGCTGCGCAAGCCGTTCAGCCTCGACGAGCTGCGCGAGATGCTCGAACGTGTCGCGGGGAGCTGACCCGGGTGCTCGCGGACTACGCGGCGGCGACGGCGACGCGCGCGCGCTTGCGGGGCCGCGCGGCGAGCTGTGCCCGGTAGAACGCGACGGTCTGGCGGAGGCCGTCGTCGAAGTCGACGATCGGTTGGTAGCCGAGCAGGCGCGTGGTCTTGGCGAGGTCCGCGACGGAATCGCGCACCTCTCCGGCCCGCCCCTGCGTGTAGTGCGGCGCGAGGGGGACCCCCGCCAACGTGCGGATGTGCTCCCACAGCTCGTTCACGCTCACGCCCTTCCCGCATCCCACGTTGAAGACCTGCCCCACCACGCCCGCGGCGAGCGCCCGGGCCGCGAGCACGTTGGCGTGCACGATATTCGCGATGAACACGAAATCACGCGTCTGTCCGCCGTCGCCGAAGATCGTGGGGCGCTCACCCGCCAGCGCGCTCGTGATGAAGCGCGGCACCACCGCGGCGTATTGCGAGTTCGGGTCCTGGCGGGGCCCGAAGATGTTGAAGTAGCGCAGGACCACGGTCTCCAACCCGTACGTCGCGTGGAACGCGACGCAGTACTCCTCGCCGGCGAGCTTGGAGGCCGCGTACGGCGACAGCGGCCGGGTCACGTGCTCCTCGGAGTTCGGCAGTGTGTCGGGGTTTCCGTACGCCGAGGTGGAGCCGGCGTACACCACCCGGCGCACGCCCTTCTCGCGCGCGGCGAGCAAGACGTTCAATGTGCCGGTCGCGTTCACCTGGTGGGTCACGAGGGGCTCGTCCACCGATCGCTGGACCGACGTCACGGCGGCGTGATGGAACACGCAGTCGACGCCCGCGACGGCGCGGCGGCAAATGTTCAGATCGGTAACAGTGCCGCGGATAAACCGTATCTGGCGTCGCACCGCGGCGAGGTTCGCGCGGCTGCCGGACGACAGGTCGTCCAGCACCGTGACGTCGTGCCCCGCGGCGACGAGATGCTCCACCAGGTGCGAGCCGATGAAGCCCGCACCTCCAGTGATCAGATAACGCAAGTGGTTCCCTTAGGTAATGGGCCTGGTAATTGCTCCTTGCAGGAATCCGGCCAGCGCTTCTCCGTGCGTGCTTTGCCAGTCTGCCAGCTAGCGCGCCGCCATCTCATCTGTTGCGTGCGAGCAACAGGTGTCTCTCGTGTGGAGTCCCATGGAGTTCACGATCACCCCTGTTAACCCGCTCGATCACGCCGAGGCGATCAAGCGGCTGTTCGTGGCAAATGGCCGCGCCGAGTTCCCCGGATTTTTCGACCGAGCGTACGAGGTGGCGGTGCGCGCCGGGGGCCTGAGCTGGCTGGGCCGCGACGCTGCCGGGGAGGTCGTGATGCACGTCGCCTGCTTTCCACGGCGGTTTCGGTTCGGCGCACGCGACGTGATGGGCGGGTTGCTGATGAATGCCATGGCCGCGGTTCCCTATCGCGCGTTTTTCCCGGCCCGAGCACTGATCCGGCGCGCCCGGGACGACATCAAGGCCCGGGGCGACATCGATTTCCTCTACACCGATCCGAACGATCAGGCGCGCGCCGTGCTCGAGGCATCCGGGTTCCGGCGCATCGGGACGATCGAGCGGCTCGTGCTGCCCGTCGGCGATCGTCGCTGGGTCGTGGACGGCGCGATCCGGCTGCTGCACCTGCGAGCTCGCCTGCCGGGACGGCTGCGCTCGGGCCCCGACCCGATGGCGCGCCGTGCCGCTGAGCACTCGGCGGCGGCGTTCAACCTACCGTGGGGCGACTCTCCCCGACTGCGACCATCGTACGAAAATTCGTTGTACGGGGCGCGACTCGAAGGGTATCCTGGTCCCAACGATACGTGGTTCACCTTCTCCCAAAACGGCGGCGGCGGGACGCCGACAGCGGGTCTCCTCGTGCGCGGGCCCGATGCGTCCGGTGTCGCGACGCTCCACGCGGTTCGTCGCGCGCCCGAGCTGCCGCTCGGGTACGTGATCCCCGGCCTCGTCCGCGCGCTGCGCGCCGCCGGCTGCGCGCGACTGCAGCTCCTCACGGTCGCGGAGTCCGCGTTCGCCGCGGAGCTGCGGCACGCGGGCTTCGTCGCCCGGCAGAGTGCGGCGCCGCTGATCGCCGCGTCGTTGACGCCTACCGGGCAGGCCGTACTGGACGCGGTCCAGCAGTGGGAGATCACGGATCTGGACTGCGATCGGTAGTGGCGCCGCGCCGCGCGCCCGCCATGCCTGCGGGCATCTGGCCACGCTGTCGCGCACCCGCTACAGCCAAAATGCGACGCCCATGAGCACGAAGATCACCTTCCGGCTCCGCCGCCGCGCGGCACGCCCGTTGCCCCTCAATCGGGGTACCAGGAGCACTACTTACGCAGTCTACCCGACCGACGGGGGTAACGTGCGGACCAAGCCGGGGTCTTCCCGCTGATGCATCTTTCTTCTTCTAACTCCAAGACGATCGCGTCCGCGCAGCGGGGGAGGTCTCCTGTCCCGATCGAACGGGGATTCGTGTCCGGTCTGCTAACCCGCATCAGCCGCGTGCCCGACCGTCTGCTCCACAATGGACGGCGCCGTGCGGCGTGGGCGGCGCTGGCGGGCTTGGAGCGAGTGCCGGCTTCGGTGCTGGTGATCTGCAACGGCAACATCTTCCGGAGCCCGTTCGCGGCAGGCGTGTTGCGTCGGGCGCTGGAGCTGCGCGGCCTGGGGCGCGTACGCGTCGACTCGGCCGGATTCGCCGGGCCGGGTCGACCGACGCCGGCCGACGCGGTCGCGGCCGCGGCGCGCCGCGCCATCGATCTCAGCCGCCACGCGTCCCAGCTCGTCATGGCGGATGTCGTGCGGGCGGCCGACCTCATCGTCGTGATGGACGCGATGCAGCGCCGCATGATCTGCGAGCGGTTCGGCCGCAGTTCGCGCGGGGTCTTGTTACTCGGGGACTTCGACCCGCTGCCCGTGGCGTCTCGCGGCATCGAGGACCCGGTGGAGCAGGGGCCCGAGGTGTGCGCCCGCGTGTACGCGCGCATCGAGCGCTGCGTTGAAGAGCTGGCGCAGGCGCTCTCCTCGATCGCCCAGCAGCCCGCCGGACGCTAGACGTAGCCATCAGCAACCACTCGGTTGTCGCAGCGACGCGACAACTTTTATCACAGCGCGTCCCCGGCCGCTTCGCTTGATTCCCTGCCTTGCTCATGGGCGACGCACAAACCCATATGGACGACGCGTCGATCGCTGTGAAGCGGCCACTGACCCGGGCTGCCGCCCTGCTCGGCGCGGCCGGTTTGTCGGCAGCGCTGGTCGCGTGTCTCTCGCGCCCGCCGACCGAGGTGGGCCCCCTGACCGTGACGCCCCCGTCGGCGAGCGTTTCGGTGGGAGACACCGTCACGCTGAGCGTGGCTCCCGGCGTCCTCGGAGACGCGTCCGTCTCGAGCGCCGACCCGCCGGTGAGATGGTCGAGCAGTGATACGAGCGTGGCCACCGTGACGCTCACTGGCCTCGTCACCGCCGTGGGCCCCGGTGTGGCCACCATCACGGCGACGAGCAACGGCCGCAGCGGCTCCGCCATGATCACGGTCGCGCCGCTCCCCCCTCCCGGGACCGTGGAAGACCTCACGGTCGACGCGGTCACCGACAGCTCGGTGTCGCTGGCCTTCACGGAAGTGAGTGATGGCCGCCGGCGACCCGCGGCGTACGATGTCCGCTACGCTGCGACGCCGATTTCGTGGGGCAGGGCGACGATCGTGTCGCAAGGCAGCTGCGCCACGCCGCTCGCGGGAACCGCAGTGGGCGCCAGGCGCCGCTGCACCGTCCTCGGTCTCACGGCCGGCACCGACTACGACTTCCAGCTGGTGGCATTCCGCGGCACGTTGAACGCGAATGCGGTGTTCGGCAACCTGTCCAATATCGCGACGGGGACCACCGCTGCATCCACGGCGCCGGTGGCGTCCGTCGCCGTCGCGCCGGGGAGCCTCACCGTCGTCGTCGGACGTAGCCAGCAGCTGGTCGCGACCCTCAAGGATGCCAAGGGTAACGTGCTGCGCGGACGGCAAGTCGCCTGGACATCGAGTGCCCCGACCGTGGCATCGGTGACGTCGAGCGGGTTGGTCACGGCCGTCGCGGTAGGAACGGCGACGGTCACCGCGACGAGCGAGGGGAAGACCGGCTCGGCATCGATCAGCGTCGTTGCGAGCCCGCCGCCCGTCACGTATTACCGGACGAATTTCAACGATGGCACCCCTGGACCGCTGACGGTATACGCGTACGGGGGCGGGAGCTGCGCCAAGAGCACGGCGTATACGGATTCGGGGAGCGCCTACGGGATGCAGTGCACGATTCCCGCCGGTACGGGCGCGGCGGCGTTGGAAGCGTGGTTCGGGGAAGGCCACCTGGCCACGCTGCCCAAGGACCCCACGCTCGATCAGGATTTGTTCGAGGAGGTTCGGTTCGTCTTGGCGCCGGGAGCCGCCGCGGCAATCGGTGGCACGTCGTGCACGTCCGAGAACCCGAGCTCGCAGTTCAAGGTGCACAAGTCGCTCTACGGCGAGGTAGGGTCGAACACCAACGGCTGGATCGTGGCGGCGATCGTGCCGTGCGGCGACGGTAACATCGGGCTGTTCGCCGAAGCCGAACGCTGGAACCTCGTTAAAGGCGACTCGGTTTTCCCGAACACCTATCCGTCGCTCCATGAAGGGAGCGTGTACGATGTGGTGTATCGCTACCACCGGTATACGGCGCAAGGGTGCGGCACGGTCGCCGTGTGGGTGAATGGCACGAAGATCTATGACAGCGCGTGCTGGCCCGACATGGGCGCTACGTACGGCTCGACCCAGGGCCTCGTGTTCTGGGATGGGGCGACCTACCTGCAGTCCGGGAAGGGGCCGCTGACGGTGTACACGCTCTTCGCGCAGGCCACCAACTATCCCGTTGGTCCCGCTCGGTCCAGCCCTCGGACGGAACAGCCCCGGCGGCCCTAGGGCGCCGTGAGGCGGTCGGGCTAGCCGCACCGGGTTGCAAAAATCCGTTGCGCGACCGCCACGTCCGCCGGAACTGAGCCCTGTTGGTTCTGCTGCCGAAGCTTGGCCTGCGTCTTGCGCGGCGCTGGGACGGTGGCATTCGACGCGAGAACCATTTTGCGGCTCATCATTCTCACGGCTGAGGGCTTGGAGCATCGCTACGTCGCCAACGTGCTCGCGCGGGCCTTTCCGCACGAACTGCGGGCGATCGTGGTCGCGCAGCGTGCCTCGCGCTCGTTCCGCGGGCAAGTCCGTGGCTGGGTGCGTCGCTACAGCGGCACGCAGCTCGTGTCGCGGATCTGCGCCCGGGCGTATGCGCTGCTGTCGGGTCGCCTCCGGCGCCGTCGCGCCACCTACGCGCGATACCTGTCGCCTGGGGGCCCGCTGGAGTGGGATCGTGGCGATCTGGTGCGTCGAGTGCCCTCCGCCAACGGCGACGAGTGCCGCGCCCTCCTGCGAGACCTCAAGCCGGACGTCATCGCCGTCTACGGGACCGCCGTGATCAAGGCCCCCGTCATTCGTCTGGCCGGCAGAGCGATCCTCAACATGCACACGGGGCTGTCGCCGCACTATCGGGGAGCGGACACGATCTTCTGGGCGCTGCACAACCAGGAGCCGCAAGCGGTCGGAGTCACCGTCCATGCGCTGGACGAGGGCGTCGATTCAGGACCGATCGTGCGCGCGGGTCGCCCCGTCATCGCGCGGGACGACGACGAGGACTCGCTCTTCTGCAAGTGCGTGATCCTCGGCGCGCAGCTGTACGAACAGGCGATCCGGGAGGTGGCGACCGACGCCCGCCACTACGCCCCACAGGACCTGCGACAGGGACACGAGTACCGGTTCGTCGACCGCACGGTGGCCGCCGAGCGCCGGGTCCGCCGGCTGTTGCGAGGCGGCCTGCTGCAGCGGTTTGCGGAGCCCTCCAATTGAGCCGGTTGTTGGCGCAGATGCTCCGCTGGAGCGGAGTCCTGTTGTATTGGTTGCACCTCCATCCGCTGGTCATCTGGCTTGCTCGCCGGCGTACGCGGATTCTGCTGTACCACGCGTGCGAGCCGACCGAGAGTGACTTTATCCGCGATCTCGAGTCGAACACCCCTCCCGACCGGTTCGACGCGCACTTGAACTTCCTGGTTCGCCATTACCGCGTCGTGCCCCTCGACGCCCTCGAGCGTGGCGCGCCAGGCGATCGCGCGGTCGTCATCACCTTCGACGACGGGTACGCCTCGGTCTACGCGAACGCGTTCCCGCGCCTGAAGCGGCTGGGGCTCTCAGCCACCGTCTACTTAACGACCGACGTCGTGGGCAATCGTGCCCTGATCTGGATCAACGAGCTCAACTGGTTGCTGCGGAACCATGCGACGGTGGCTCGCCCCCTTGTAGAATCGTTGTTCGACTGCGGGCAACACGCGGCCGTCCCCGCCATCCTGCAGCGGGCGTGCGCGCGTTATCAGCCCTCCACTGTCCACGCGCTCCTGAGTGAGATTCGCGCCCGGGCGGGTCTGGATGGCGGGGCCACGGCCGCGGGCGCGCGGCTGTACCTGACGTGGGAGGAAGTCCGCGAAATGGGGCGGGCCGGTGTGACCTTCGGCAATCACACGGCGAGCCACCCCAATCTCGTGCGCCTCAGCGAAGCGGCGCAGGCTGCTGAGATCGGTCGCGCCCAGGATGCGGTGTCGGAACACGTCGGGCGGCCCACGTCGCTCGCCTATCCGTTCGGGCTGCACGATGCGGCCAGTCGCCGTGTCGCCGCGGACCTGAGGTTCACATCGGTCATGGAGGTGGGTGGCTGCAACGACGTCCCTCCGACGCTCGATCGCGTGGCCCGCGTGCCCGCGGGCGATTGGAGCTGTGCCGCGCTCTTCGCGGAGCTCGAAATCGTCGCCCCGGTCAAGGCCCACGTGCGGCGCTTACGGGACGCCATCCGGCGTCTGGTGCAGTTCACGCGATCGCCGTTCCGCTGACACGCGAGCTGCCCGCGTCATGCCGGACGTCCGCGCCCGCGCCAAACGCCCGCTCGAGGCAATCCAGCATCTGCGCCGGCGGCGACACCCACCGGCGATAATAGGTGAAGTTCTGCCACCGCATCGCGCGCGCCTCGTCCGGATTGCTGAGCAGCCGTTCGCACTGAGCAATGCACTCGTCGTGGCTCTGGAACTCGAGATAGTGCTGTTCCGGCGACAGCGAGTGTGGCAATTCGTTCCGAAGCGGTTCGCTCACCATGCAGACGGATGCCGCCAGGTACTCCGGCACCTTGAACGCGATGGAACGGTGCAGGCCTCGGGTGTTGATACCGACGAGGTGCCGCTGCATGACGCTGATGTACCCTCCTTGTCGGTAGCCCTCCGTCAGAAGGACGTCACCGTAGCGCTGCCGGGCGAAGGGGGTGGGCAGCACACCACCGTGAAACCGGGTGCCGAGCGCCGCTCGGAGGCGGCGGATCAGCGCGACGCGCTCCTCGTTGATCTGGTCCAGGTTTTCGGTGCTCTCCTCAGGCTCCCACACGCGGGTCTGGAACAGCACGACCGGTTCGACGACGGCGTCGGGGTGCTGTTCGAAGGCGGCAAAATGACTCAAATCGTGATACAGACGCAGGTCCTGCAGCCACGGGCGTAGCCGGCCGATCGCCTCCCGAGGTGACCGGCGCAGGGCTCCCACTACGGCGCGACCCCAGTGCCACACGGCCCAGCGACGGCTCGCGTGACCGACGCAGGGGTGACTGAGACCGAACGGGAGCACCTTGGC
>Ga0066670_10000536_pt1 | contig 11643 bp, 8 predicted proteins | sample GraSoiAngelo_119_FD_66459 | JGI IMG/M metagenome (GOLD analysis project Ga0066670, IMG submission 66459) | Grasslands soil microbial communities from the Angelo Coastal Reserve, California, USA - 14_0919_05_20cm | ecosystem: Environmental > Terrestrial > Soil > Grasslands | place: USA...
CTCCCTCTCTGTCGTTTCGCGGATGCGTTTGCGTTAGGACATCCCGCTCAGGGCGAAACGGAAACGTGCAAGGCGCTCGAGGGTCGCCGAGGCCGCAAGGCAGAGACTCGGGCTGCAATTAGAGGCGGCAGCGCCGAAACCCTCGCGCTCAGTCCAGGAGGGCAAGCGCGGAACCGGACAGGTCAGCGTTCTGCCGCCTCGTGTACGCCTCTTCCGCTCCAGAGGGAAAAGAAACAGACTCGTCACCTCGGTCCGCCCGTCTTCCTGCTTCGCACTCGCCCAGGCCCCATGAGCGACCTTGCCCCCTCTAATCTTCGCGCGCAGGTAGGCCACTTCAAGAAAGCTAGCGGCACGCGCTGTTAGCGTCCGGGGCGCAGTGATCTTTCTCCAGCGCGTCGACGACGATCTCGGCTGCGCGTCCTACCTGATCGGCGACGAGGACAGCGGCGAGGCGGCCGTGGTAGACCCCGCCTACGCGATCGAGCCGTATCTGGAGGAGGCGGAGCGCGCGGGCCTCCGCATCGTGCGGGTGCTGGAGACGCACACCCACGCCGACCACGTCTCCGGGCACGGGCGGCTGGCGCTCGAGCACGGCGTGCCCGTTTCGGTGCACCCACTCGCCGAGCCGGAGTACCCGTTCGATCCGGTCGAGGACGGCCAGGAGGTGCTGGTCGGCTCGCTCAGCATCCGCGTCCTGCACACGCCGGGCCACCGGCCGGAGCACTGCTGCTACCTGGTCGAGGGCCGGCTTCTGACCGGCGACTCGCTGCTGATCGGGGACGCGGCCCGGCCCGACCTCGCCGTCGGCGCCGAGGAGGGCGCCGAGAACCTGTTCCACTCGCTGCAGCGGCTCCTGGAGCTTCCGGACGAGACCGAGGTCGATCCCGGCCACACCGGCGGCTCGCTCTGCGCCGCGGGAATCAGCGGCGACCGGACATCGACGATCGGATCGGAGAAGCAGACGAACCACGCGCTCGCCTTCGGGAACCTGCAGGAGTTTGTCGCCCACTCGTCCGCCATCGCGGCGCCGCGGCCGCCGACGGTCGACCGGTGCGTTGCGCTGAACCGAGGGCCGTTCCTCGCCGCGCAGCCGCCGCTCGAGCTACTCGGCTCGGCGAAGGGCCAGCTCCTCGACGTGCGTTCCGCTGAGGCATACGCGGCCGGGCACGCACACGGCGCGCTGAACGTGCCGCTCGAGAGCGGCTCGGTCGGCACCAAGGCGGGCTTCGTGCTCGATCACGACGAGCCCGTAACGATCCACGCATCGGCGGCCGAGGACGCGCGCGAGGCCGCGCGCCGGCTCAACGCCGTCGGCCTGTTGGACGTCGCCGGCTACGTGCTCGAGCTCGAGACTCCAGAGCGGATCGAGCCCGTCGGCATCGACGAGCTCGAGTCGCTTGTCGAGCAGGACGCCGTCGAGGTGGTCGACGTCCGTGAGACGGACGAGCGCGACGAGGGATACATCCCCGGGAGCCGACACATCCCCTACCGGATCGTGCGCGCCTTCAGCGAGGAGCTCGAGAACGGCAGGCCGGTGGTGACCATCTGCTCGAGTGGCGCGCGCGCCGGCGTCGCGGCGAGCGTCCTCGTCGCCGAGGGCGTGAACGCCCGCCCAGTCCTCGACGGCGGCGTCGACGACTGGGAGAAGCGCGGCCATCAATTGACGTCATTCCGCCGCTGCGGCTCAGGCTGATTCGGCCAGCAACGACTCGGCTTCCCTGACCTTGAGTGTCGCGCCGACCGAGCGGAAGAACACGAGCGCGGACGCCAGCTCCTGGTCGGCTTCGGTGCGGCGACCTTCCGCCACGAGCCGTTCGGCCAGTCGCAGGCGGACGAGCGCCTCACGATGCTTCATTCCCATCGAGCCGAACATCGAGCCAGCCCCGGCGAGATCCTCCGCGAGAACAGCGCGCGCGGCCTGGAAGCGCGGCGTGTCCGGCACGTTCTGTCCGGCCGCCGCCAGTTCCTGACGGCGGTCGAGCAGGTCGGCGGCCCAGACGAGGTCGTCGAACCCGTCGAGGGTCTCGGCGATGGCCGGAATCACCTCGTCGAAACAGCGGTTGCTCTCCTCGAGCCGGCCCGCCTCCGCGAGGACGTAAGCGGAGATGGCAAGAGCCGGGCTCAGACACTGAGGATCTTTCACCTCGCGTGCCCGCCCCAGTCCCTTCTCTTGGTCGACGAGCGCACCGTCGATGTCGCCCCGCGCCAGCCGGACGATGGCGCGCAGCATGCGCACGTGAGCGTCGTGGTAGTGCGGCTTTGCCTCAGACTCAGCGAGGAACTCGTCGGCGGCGGACATGAACCGATCCCACTCCCCGAGCTCGACCCAGCCGAAGATCAGGTTTCCCTGGACCCAGCGTCTCGTCGTGCTACCGAGACGCTCCGCGATCTGCGCGGCTTCTTCCATCAGGCGCTGGGCTTCTTGGACGTCGCCCCCTAGGTCGGCGTCTACGGCGAGTTGCGAGTAGGCCCGAATCGCCACCGGCAGGAGCTTTCCCTCGAGTGTGATCTGGAGGGCCTGCTCCGCGAGGGGCCGAGCTTCGGGGCCACCCATCTGCGCCAAGGTGATCAGCGCATGCGCTCGGATCTCGTCTAGCCCGAATTGCTCTGCGAGCTCGAGTGCCCCCTGTGCAAGGGCAGGGTCGGGGTGCCCTGCAAGTCTCCGGTAGCGCGCGACCTGGCTGAACACACGCGCTTTCGCGGGCGAGGGCGGCTCGGCTCGAGCCAGCTCATCGGCACGATCGAGGTGCTCGAAGCAGCGCTCTCGGTTGCCCTGCGTCCACCAGAACTGTGCGAGCACCGCGTCGACCTCGGCGGCCCTCGCACGGTCCCCCGCCGCAAGCAAGGCCGTGCGCGCCTCCTCGAGCAGCTCGCCGCGCTGCTCGTCATCGGTGTCGAAGGCTGTGAGAGCGAGGCGAAACTGCAGGTCCGTGTGCTCCGGTGCAGTCTCCGGCCAGAGCTCGAGCGCCTGGCGGTAGAACATGACCGAGGCGGCGTAGGCGCTCAGGTGGCGAGCGTGGTCGCCTGCTTCCGCGAATGCCACACGGGCCCGCGGCGCCAGCTCGCCCGGCTCCTGGCCGGCCGCGCGCGCAACCTCGAGTGCCGCCAGGTAGTGATGCGCGACCATCTCCGCGTGATCCTCGGGCCTGCCGAGCGCTTCGATCCAGCCGGCCGCCCTGACGTGCTTCTCGCTGCGCATCAGGCGCGGGATCTGGGCATAGGCGACGTCGCGCAGGAGCAAGTGGAGGAACGCGTACTGCGTCTCGTCCGCGACCGACGAGCGGCGGTCGCGGCGGACGAACTGCTTGCGCTCGAGCGCGTGAACCTGCTCTTCAAGAGCCGCCGGGTCCGAATCACCGAGCGCGGCGACCGCGCCCGGCCAGAAGACCTTCCCGATCACGGCGGCGTCCTGGAGGAGCTGTTTCTCGAGCGGCGGCAGGGCGTCCAGCCGCGCGCCGACGATTCCCTGGATCGACTCGGGCAGCGGTAGGTCGTCCTGCTCACCACGCTCGCCGAGCATCCGGACGTACTGCTCCGCATACAGCGGGTTGCCCCCCACCCGGTCGAGGAGCTGAGCCTGCTGCTCCGCGTCGATCAGCGACCTGCCCAACAGAGAGCCGAGCAGGCGAGCCGTGTCGTCGTTCGCGAGAGCGGGAAGCGACAACGTGATCGAGTTCGATTTGCCACCGCCCCAGCCGGGCCGCCGTTCCAGCAGCTCGGGCCGCGCGGTCCCGACGACGAGAATCGGGACGCCGCTCGCCCAGTCGACGAGATGGTCGACGAAGTCGAGCAGGCCGTCGTCGGCCCAGTGCAGGTCCTCGAAGAGCAGTACCAGCGGCCGTCGCTCGGCGAGTCCCTCGAGAAAGCGCCGCCAGGCGGCGAACGCCTCGTCCCGCCGATCCGGGCCGGTCATGCTCTCGTCTCCACCAAGGCCGGCAAGCGCGGCCAGGTGCCGGCGAACCCAATCCCCGTCGCTCGAATCCGGGACGACCTCGGAGACCATCTCGGCGAGCTTCCGCTCCGCGATTCCGCCGTCGTCGCTCTCCAGGATCCCGGCGTGGGCCTTGACGATCTCCGCCAGGGCCCAGAAGCTCAGACCCTCGCCGTACGGGAGCGAGCGGCCCTGGCGCCAGAGGATCAGCTCCGGCTCGGCCTCCGCGATCTGGAAGAGCTCGTAGACCAGGCGCGACTTGCCGATCCCGGGAACGCCGACGAGCGTGACGAGCTGCGGCGAGCGTTCGGCGAGCACGCGCGTCAGCGACATGCGGAGGACCTCGAGCTCGCGCTCCCTTCCAACCAGCTCGGTCCGGGCCTCGTGCTGCACGTCGGTGCCGAAGCGGGCGCGCGCCTGCAGCGGCTCCCAGACCGCGACCGGCTCCTGCTTGCCCTTCGCGAGGACCGGCTCGGCCTCGTGGTAGTCGATCGCGGCACTCGTCGCGCGGTGGGTCCGCTCGCCCACGAGGATGCCGTTGACCGGCGCGGCCGACTGCAGCCGGGCGGCCGTGTTGACCACGTCGCCCGAGGCCATCCCCTCGCCGGCCTCGGGCCGCGCTGCGAGCGAGACGAGCGCCTCGCCCGTCGTGACGCCGATCCGGACCTCGAGCTCGCCCTCCTCCCTCGCCCAGTCCCGGATCGCGAGCGCCGCCCTAACCGCGCGCTCCGGATCGTCCTCGTGCGCTGTCGGCGCCCCGAAGAGCGCCATCACGGCGTCGCCGATGAACTTCTCCACCGTGCCGCCGTGCCGCTCGAGCTCGGAGCGTAGGCGGTCGTGGTACGGGCGCAGGATCGCGTCGACGTCCTCCGGGTCGAGCGACTCGGCGCGTGACGTGAACCCGACGAGGTCGGCGAACAGCACCGTCACGACCTTGCGCTCCCGCTGCGCCCGGTCGGTCACGGCTACCTCAGCCGCTCGACCTGGTAGCCGAGGCTGCGCAGGGTCTCGAGCAGGACCGAGCAGTGGTGCTCGTCGCGCATCGTCAGCGTCAGCTCGATCTCGCTCTCGCTGACGGGCACGTCCATGCCCTCGCGGTGGTGCTCGACCGAGATCACGTTCGCGCGCTCCCGGGCCACCAGGGTCAGCAGCTTGATCAGCTCGCCGGGCCGGTCCTTCAGGCGCGTGCGCACGACGAGGTAGCGGCCGGCCGAGGTCAGGCCGTAGCGCATGACCGAGATCAGCACCGTCGGGTCGATGTTCCCGCCCGAGAGCAGCGCGACCGCCTGGCCCTCGCCGCCGGCCTTGCCGGAAAGCAGCGCCGCGACGCCGACCGCGCCCGCGCCCTCCACCACGAGCTTGGCGCGCTCGAGCAGGAGCACGATCGCCTGGCAGATCTCGTCGTCGGTGACGCTGATCATGGCGTCCAGCGTCTCCTCGAGGATCCGGCCGGTCCGCTCGCCGACCGACTTGACGAAGATCCCGTCGGCGATCGTCCAGCCGTCGAGGCCGGCCTGGACGCCGACGATCCGGACGTCAGGCTTGACGGCGCGCAGCGCGAGCGAGATCCCGGACGAGAGGCCGCCGCCGCCGACCGGGATGACCACCGTGCCGGCATCCGGCACCTGCTCGGCGAGCTCGAGCCCGATCGTCCCCTGGCCGGCGATCACGAGCGGGTCCTCGTAGGGGTGGACGAAGGTGGCGCCGCTCGAGTCGGCGTAGGCAAGCGCGGCTTCGAGCGAGTCCTCGAAGGTCGCGCCCTTCAGCTCGGCCTTCGCCCCGTAGTTCTTCGTCGGCTCGACCTTCGCCATCGGCGCGTCCTGCGGCATGAAGACCGTCGCCTTGATGCCGGCCTCGCGCGCGGCCCAGGCGACCGCCTGGCCGTGATTGCCGGCGCTCGCCGCGACGACCCCGGCGCGGCGCTCGCGCCCCGAGAGCGTCGCGATCTTGTTGACGGCGCCGCGGATCTTGAACGAGCCGGTGCGCTGCAGGTTCTCGGCCTTGAGCGCGATGTCGCGCCCGACGAGCTTCGAGAGCGTCTCGGAGCGGTAGACCGGGGTGACGCGCGCGACCCCGTCGAGCCGCGCCCGTGCCTCCTCGATCTCAGCCTGCGTCGGTGCCGTCTCCACCTTCAACCTTGAACACCTTCCTCATGATCTCGCGAACGGCGCTCAGCGGGTCGAGCTGCCGGCTCTGCACCTCGTCCAGCAGCCGCCGCAGCTCGGGGTCGTCGGCGACCGCGCGCTCCAGATGCGCCTTTGCCCGCGACGAGGCGACCGCGAACACCTCGCTGGCGAGATTGCGTCGACGCTGCGCCTCGAGCCGCCCTTCGGACTCGAGGAATGCGCGGTGCTCTTCGACCTTCTCCCACAGCTCCGGCACGTTCTCGCCGCGTGAGGCCTCCGTCAGCACGATCGGTGGCTTCCACGCGCTCTCGGTGTCGAGCGACAGCACCGAGCGCACCTCGTTCAGCATCGTCTTCGCCGCCGGGTGGTCGAGCTTGTTGACCGCGATCACGTCGGGAATCTCCATGATCCCCGCCTTCAGCGCCTGGATCGAGTCGCCGGAGCCCGGCATCAGCACCAGCACGACCGTATCTGCGATCGCGATCACCTCGACTTCGCCCTGTCCGGCGCCCACGGTCTCGAGGAAGACCAGGTCTTTTCCGGCCGCGTCGAGGACGAGCATTGCCTGCAGGGTGGCCTCGGCCAGCCCGCCGAGGTGCCCGCGCGTGCCCATCGAGCGGATGAACACCTCCGGGTCGAGGAAGTGGTCGGCCAGGCGGATCCGGTCGCCCAGGAGCGCTCCCTGGGAGAACGGGCTCGAGGGGTCGACGGAGATCACGCCGACCGATCTGTCCTGCGCGCGGACGTGGCGGACGAGCGCACCGATCAGCGTCGACTTGCCGACGCCTGGCGGGCCGGTGATGCCCACCGCGTATGCGTGGCCGGTCTCGGGATAGAGGTCGCGGACGACCTCGTAGGCGACCGGCTCCGAGTTCTCGACGAGCGTGATCGCGCGGGCAAGCGCGCGCCGGTCGCCGGCGCGGACGCCGGCCGCGAGCGACTCTGAGGTGAAGTCGCGGCGTGCGGCCACGCGCCGGATGCTAAACGGCCCGTTGCGTCTGCTCGCTGCGGGCGGAGACGGCAATCGGCTCCGGTTCGACCTCCGCGGGCAACGGCGGGGCCGTCACACGGCGGGCGAGGGCGAAGCCGGCCACCGCGGCCGCCGCGGACCACACCGCCGCGGCCGCCCAGACCCAGCGCGCACCTACGACGTCCGTCAGCTTGCCGGCGACGACCATTCCGACCGTCAGCGTCGCCACGTTCGAGCTCATCAACACCGCGAAGGCCCGGCCGCGCAGCGCATCCGGCGCGCCGCGCTGGACGAGCAGGGCGTTGCAGACGACCGCCGCACCGTTGCCGCAGCCCGAGATCACGACGCAGGCGGAGGCGACCCAGACGCTGGGTGCCGCCGCGGCCGCGCCGATCCCGACCGCCATCAGCATCAGCGAGGCGCCGTAGACGTTTGCGAGCCCGCGGCGCTCGATCCAGGAGCCGGCGAGGTACGCGCCGACCGCGAGGCCGAGGCCGGCGCAGCCCATCATCAGCCCGAGCCCGAAGCCGCCGCCGGAGAAGGTGAAGAGCGCGAGCCTCGGTTCGGAAACGTTGACCGCGGCGTTCGCGACCATGGCGACGTTCCATGCGACCAGGACGGTCAGCAGCCCGGCCGAGGTGACCGTGAGCGCGAAGCCCTCCTTGAGGTCGGCCCAGTGGCCGCGGCTGAACGCCGGCGCCTCCTGGAAGAGCCGTTTCGGGATCCCCGCGAGCAGGGCCGCCGAGACGAGGAACGTGACCGCGTTGATCCAGTACGCCGCGTCGACCCCGGCCGTCGCGGCAAGCGCCCCGCCGAGCACCGAGCCCAGGGCCCACGTCGCGTTGTCCACGGTATGCAGGAGCGAGTTGGCGCCGGGAAGATCCTCGTCCTCGACCAGGTTCGGCACAGCGGCGTACACGGCCGGGCGGAAGAATCCCGTCGCGACGCCGACGACCGCGGCCAGGACGACGATCTGCGTCGCGTTCGTGGTGAACGTCAGGGCGGCGAAGGCGCCGAAGCGGACGAGGTCGGAGCCGATCATCAGGCCGCGGCGCGACAGCCGGTCGATCAACGGCCCGGCGAACACGCCGATCGCGAACGTCGGCAGCAGGTCGGCGATCAGGAGGGCGGCGATCCAGGCCGAGGAGTGCGTCCGCTGGTAGATGTCGAACTCGAGTGCGACGAGCGCCAGCCACGTGCCGGCCCCGGATCCGAGCGTCGCGAGGAAGAGGCGGCGGAAACCGGGCTCGCGGCCCAGCAACCCGCCCCGGCTGCGGCTCTCGGGCGAATGGAGGCGGCCCATTCGCTCCTACGGTAACACCCTCCCCCGCCCTCGAACGAGGGGTTTTTCGGCCCTGTCCGGTCCTACCCGGTCCGAGCGAGCGGGCCCACGCGGTCGAGGGCCTCGGCGAGGAAGCGGTGCTCGTCCTCGGTGCCGACGGTCACCCGGATCGCGCCCGGCGCGCCGAACCCGTGCGTCGGCCTGACGATCACTCCTTCGCGCAGCAGCCGCTCGAAGAACGGCCGCGAGTCCTCGCCGACCTGCGCGAAGAGGAAGTTGCCGACTGCAGGCCCGGCCGGGTCGAGCCCGTGCTCGCGCAGAATCTCGTCGAGGCGGGTGCGGCCCTCGGCGTTCAGGGCGCGCCGGCGCGCGAGCTCATCCGGCGAGTCGAGGCTGGCAAGCGCCGCCTCCTGCGCGGGTGTAGTGATGTCGAAGGCTCGGCGGACCTTGCCGATCGCGGTCACGACGCTCGCCGGCGCGGCCGCGTAGCCGACCCGCAGGCCCGCGAGCCCGTAGATCTTCGAGAACGTGCGCAGGACGACGACCCGCCGGCCACGCTTGAGGTACTCCTCGACTCCGTCGGGGTAGTCGGGGTCGTCGATGTACTCGAGATAGGCCTGGTCGAGGACGGTCAATACGTGCGGCGGCACGCGGTCGAAATAGGCGTCGAGCTCGTCGCGGGTGTTGGTCGTCCCGGTCGGGTTGTTCGGCAGGCAGACGTAGACGAGCTTCGTGCTGGGGCCGATAGCCTCCAGCATCGCCTCGAGGTCGTAGCGCTCGTCGCGGAGCGGGACGAGCCGCGGAACAGCTCCCAGCTTGCGCGCGTCGATGACGTAGCTCGGGAACGACGGCCAGCCGCAGACGATCTCGTCGCCGTGATCGAGCGACGCCAGGCAGAGGCAGTCGACGAGGCCGTCGGAGCCGGCGCCGACCGCGATCTCCTCGAAGCGGAGCCCGAGCCGTTCGGCGAGCGCGGCCCGCAACCGGTACGCGCCGCCGTCCGGGTAGCGGTTCAGCTCGGCCGTCGCGCGCTCGATCGCCTCGCGCGCCTGCGGGAACGGGCCGAACGGCCCTTCGTTCGAGGCGAGCTTGACCACGCACTCGAGCCCGAGCTCGCGCTGAACCTCCTCGACTGGCTTGCCCGGCTCGTAGGGAACGAGATCGTTGACCGCCGGTTTGAAGAAGCTGTCCGCGATCTCCGCGAGCGACGCTGCCACGGCGGCAACTCTACTTGAGCACGGGGAAACCCCTGGTTCCCCCGTGAACCCCCTCCTTGCCGACGGTGCGGTCCCGCGACGGCGGTCGGAGCCGGCAGAGGCCAGGGTTACTCAAGCGGTTCTTTGTGAGCGAGCCTCCCGCCGGGCGAAGGCCAGCTCCGGCGGCAACGCACTCGACTCCGTCAAGCGCCTAGGCCTGTGGCCCCGTAACACGATTCACCCCCCTCCTCCCCGGACCGATCGTATTCGGGAAACGCGCACATGTCTGTCCCGCGGAGGTGTCGAAAGCGTGTCGATCCACGGCCGTGCTCCTCGCCACTCGGCGCCGCCCCGGGCAATAGCATTGGCGGCCTATGCGGATCGGGGTCCCGTCAGAGAGCGCTGCCGGCGAGCGCCGTGTTGCGCTCGTCCCCGAGGTCGTGGCCAAGCTCGTTCCGGCCGGGTTCGAGGTCGTCCTCGAGCGCGGCGCGGGCGAGGCGGCGTCGTTCCCGGACGCCGACTACGAGAAGGCGGGGGCTCAGGTAGTCGACGATCCGTACGACGCGGCAGCAGTCGTCAAGGTGCAGAAACCGGTTGCCAATGAGGCCGGCCGGCTCCGCGAGGACCAGGTGCTGATCGGCTTCCTGCAACCACTCACCGACCGGGACGGAATCGGCCGCCTTGCCGAACGCGGCGTGATCGCCTTCGCGATGGAGTCGATCCCGCGCATCACGCGCGCGCAGGCGATGGACGCGCTCTCGTCGCAGGCGACCGTCTCCGGCTACAAGGCGACGCTGCTGGCGGCCGAGCGGCTCCCGAAGTTCTTCCCGATGCTCATGACCGCAGCCGGGACCGTGGCACCGGCGAAGGCGCTCGTCCTCGGCGCGGGCGTCGCGGGCCTGCAGGCGATCGCCACCGCGCGTCGGCTGGGCGCCGTCGTGACCGGTTTCGACGTGCGGCCGGTCGTCCGCGAGCAGATCGAGAGCCTCGGCGCCAACTGGCTCGATCTCGGAATCGTCGGCGAAGAGACCGAGGGCGGCTACGCGCAGGAGCTCTCGGACGAGCAGCAGCGGCAGCAACAAGAGGAGCTCGAGGGGCGGCTGCCCGAGTTCGACGTCGTGATCACGACCGCGCTGATTCCCGGACGGCCGGCCCCACGGCTGATCCCGGCGAGCGCCGTTGCTGCGATGCGCCCCGGGTCGGTGATCGTCGACCTCGCGGCCGAGGCGGGCGGGAACTGCGAGCTGACCGCGCCCGGCGAGGAGGTCGTGCGCGAGGGAGTGACCATCGTCGGCTTCACCAACCTTCCGAGCACGATGCCCTACCACGCGAGCCAGCTCTACGCGCGGAACGTGCAGGCGCTGCTGCTCCACCTCGCGCCGGAGGGGGAGCTCGCGCTCGACTTCGACGACGAGATCACGGCCGGGGCGTGCGTCACGCGCAAGGAGGAGGTCCCGGCGTGAACGGATGCGGAGCGCCGAGGCTGTGGACAAACCAGCCCGAAATCGGCACAACGTCGGCACAGACGCGTCACACCGCCGCCGGTAACCTGGCCAGCGAGGGAGGCGGGAAATCGGACCCCACCCTTCTTCTGGGTGGGGGGTGCGCTCTCACGGCTGGGGCGGGCGCGGCTCGCGGAGGGTCATTGCGATGAGCCACAACACGCTGCTCGTCTTCGAGCTGACGATCCTCGTGCTCGCGATCTTCCTCGGGTTCGAGGTGATCTCGAAGGTGCCGACGCTGCTGCACACGCCTCTGATGTCCGGCACCAACGCGATCCACGGCATCGTCGTCGTCGGCGCGATGGTCGTCCTCGGCTCGCCGCACAAGGACGCCTTCGACTGGGTCGTCGGCTTCCTCGCGGTCGTGCTCGGCTCGGCGAACGTCGTCGGCGGCTTTGTAGTCACCGACCGCATGCTGGAGATGTTCAAGAGGCGCGAGCCCGCGAAGCCCGGGGACGCCGAGCAAGACGGCAAGAACGCCGAATGAACACCAACCTCGCGAACCTCCTCTACCTGATCCCGATCGCCAGCTTCATCCTGGCGCTGCGCTTTCTCTCGAATCCGGCGCACGCGCGGCGCGGCAACCAGATCGGCGCGGTCGGGATGCTGGTCGCGATCGTCGTCACCTGGATCAAG
>Ga0066670_10000537_pt1 | contig 11638 bp, 11 predicted proteins | sample GraSoiAngelo_119_FD_66459 | JGI IMG/M metagenome (GOLD analysis project Ga0066670, IMG submission 66459) | Grasslands soil microbial communities from the Angelo Coastal Reserve, California, USA - 14_0919_05_20cm | ecosystem: Environmental > Terrestrial > Soil > Grasslands | place: USA...
TACCGGTCGAACCGGCCCGGCTGGTCGGTGGGTGAGATGGCGGGCGGGATCGAGTCCGGTGCCGGAGCCGGGGGCGGAGGAACGTGGTCGTAGTAGCCGCCGTGCTCGTCGTAGGTCCAGACCAGGAGCGTCTTCCCCCAGGCAGGACCGGACATCACCGCGTTGATCACCCGGGCCGAGAAGGCCTCGCCCTTCACGATGTCCTGAGGGTCCTCCTCCGAGGCCTGTTCGTACTCCGCCTCGACCATGCAGAACCCCGGGAGCGTGCCGGCAGCGGCGTCGGCGTAGAACTGGGCGACAGGAACGATGTTCTGCTTGCCCCGGAGGGCGAGCGAGGGAACCAGGAACGTGGTGGGCAGGTTGGTGTAGTAGTCCTTCCACGGGATGTGGTGGTCGTCGAGGCGGTCGAAGATCGTCCCGTTGGGCGGTGGTGGGTCGGACGGGCTCGGAAGCGGATCCGCCACCTGGCCCCAGGACGTGCCGGCCATCAGGTAGCGGCGGTTGGGGTACGTCTGGGCCATGACCGACGCGAAGTAGCGGTCGCCCAACGGAAACGCGCGGGCCAGGCCGTGGTAGAAGGGGAGGTCCGCCGCAGTCCAGTACCCCATGGCGACCGGCCCGCTGCCGCTGCGGACGAAGCCGTCGTTGCGCCCGCCGTCCCACTGGATGTGGCTGTCGTTCCAGTTCTGGCTGGGATGGTTCCTCTGCTGACAGGTCGTGGGCATCCGGAATGCGCGCACCACGTTGCCTGCGGCATCGGCGTTCGCCGCCGTCGGTCGCCCGTCCGACCCGATCGCGAACCCGTCCCCGCGCCCCAGCGTGCCGAGGTAGTTGTCGTAGGAGTGGTTCTCCATCATGAGGACCACGATGTGCTCGATCTGGGGGATCGTGTCGGTGCCGGGCGGCAGCTGCGGGAAGGGCCGCGCCCCCGGTGTGGCGAGGGGTCTTGCCGCCCTGCCGGAGGTGCCCCCACCCCCGCCGCAACCACCGAGAACCGCGACCGTCCCCGCAGCCGCGGCGGCGCCGAGGAACCGCCGGCGGGAGAGACGGACCGATGACACACGACCACAATGGGTCAGCGGCTGCCCCGGGACAAGTGGTGATGAAGCCCCGTCGACAGAGGCCGATAGGTCAGGAGCGGTGGCGCTCCTTGCGAACCAGCCACCGGTAGCGCTTGGCCCCTTTGAACGCAGCCTCGGCTGCCAGCTGGCCGATGGAGGTCGAGACCGTCGGATAGACGTGGATGAAGCTGGCGACGTCGCTCAGCTTGAGCTGCCGGTCGATCGCCAGAGCCAGCTCGTGGATCATCTCGCCGGCCGCGGGGGCCAGGATGTGGGCGCCGACGACCTTTGCCCTCTTGGCGGTCACGATGACAACCGACCCGTCACTTGCACTCTCGGCGCGCGCCCGGTCGGAGTGCTCCAGGTCGAGACGCCACACCTCGACGACGTTCCCGTGACGCTCCCGGGCCTGCCCGATGGTCAGACCCGCGTGCGCCAGCTCGGGGTCGGTGAAGGTGCACCACGGCACGAAGTCGGTCACCGTTCCCTTCCCCGGGAAGAACATGTCACGCACGGCCCGGACGGCCTCGTAACCCGCCGAGTGCGTGAAGAGGAACCGACCGGCGACGTCTCCGGCCGCGTAGATCGAGGAGACGTTGGTCCGCATGCGTCTGTCCACCTCGACGCCGCGGGGCCCGAGGTCGACGCCCACCTCCTCGAGGCCGAGGCCCTCGACGTTCGGGCGACGGCCGGTGGCGACCAGCAGCTGCTCGGACGTCCAGCTCGACGCCGTTCCGTTCTCGACACCCGCGACGACCTTGCCCTGGGCGGTCACGGCGACGGACTCCGTTTCGACGTTGAGCCGCAGGTCGACTCCGTCGTCGATCAGTCGTCGGGTCAGCACCTCGACGAGCTCGGGCTCGTCGCGAGGCAGGATCCGCGGACCCTTCTGGAGCACGGTGGTACGAACACCCAGACGAGCGAACGCCTGGGCCATCTCGACGGCGACGGGTCCTCCCCCGATCATGGTGATGCTGCCGGGCGCCCGATCGAGCTCGAAGACGCTTTCGCTGGTGAGGAAGCCGGCCTGCTCGAGCCCACCGATGGCCGGGATCGCCGGTCTGCTCCCGGTGCACAGCAGGATGAACCGGGCCTCGAGGTCCCGGCTTCCGTCCGCCCCGGTGACGGCCACCGAGTGCGGTCCCGTCACCCGGCAGTCGCCTCGGACGACGTCGATGCCCATGGCCGAGAAGCGGGCGGGGTCGTCGTCGGTCGAGGCGATCTCCTGCTGCACGGTGCGGATCCGTTTCCACACCCTCGAGGAGTCGATGTCGGGCTCGACCGGTCTGATCCCGTACCGGTCGGCGTGGCGCATCACGTGGGCGGCTCGTGCCGACGCCAGGAGCGCCTTGCTGGGGACGCATCCCGTCCACAGGCAGTCGCCGCCGACGCGGCCTCGCTCCACCACGGCGACCTGCAGCCCCAGGGTGCCGGCCGCGAACTCAGCCGCCACCATGCCGCCCGACCCCATCCCGACCACTACCAGGTCGTGCCTGTGCGCCATGGATGCTTCCTCGCCGCCTCAGTGACCGACGCCGTGGCGGACCTCGAGGTCGAGCTGGGTCAGCCGATCGGACAGCCGCAGCGACACCGGCTCGGGCCGGCGGAGGTCACGCGCGCGCGCCGGGAGCCACTCGAGGTCGGCCTCGAAACGGTCCCGCGCCGCCGACAGCGGTTCGCGCTCTCCCACGCGCGACCCACCTTTCATCACCGGCTGGAGCAGGGGCTCGGCCTCCGGACCGGGAACCTCGTCGCGCAGGGCCAGCACGTCCCCGGAGGTGGACGACCCGCGCAGCACCTGCTTGGCACCGGGCAGTGTCGCCTTGTCCGCGGACAGCTTGGACACGGGACGGCCGTCGTAGGACACGAGCTTGTAGACCGAGTCGAGCGTCGGTGCCTCCGACGACGCTGCCACCCGGGTGCCGATCCCGACGGCATCGATCGGAGCTCCGGTCTGCACCAGGTGCTCGATCTCGAACTCGTCGAGCCCGCCGCTGGCGAAGATCCGCACCTGGGGAAGCCCGGCATCGTCCAGCCGACGCCGTGACGACCTGGCCAGGGCCGCGAGGTCGCCGCTGTCGAGGCGGATGGACGCCCGGTCGCCCAGCCCGAGCCGCTGGATCACCTCGATGGCCGACTCGACTCCCGCCATCGTGTCGTAGGTGTCGACCAGCAGCGTGGTCTGGCCGGGGCGGTCCTCGGCAAAGGCCGCGAACGCCTCCTCCTCGGAGCGGAAGGCCTGCACGTAGGAGTGAGCCATGGTCCCTCCGGGCGTCACGCCGAAGCGTCGGGCCCCGTCGACGTTGCTGGTCCCAGAGAAGCCGACGATGGCGCACACGCGGGCCATCGCCGTCGCCGCGTCGAGCCCGGGGGCGCGCCGGAACGAGAAATCGAGCAACCCGATGCGTCCTCCTGCGGCGCTGCGACACCGGGCTGCGTTGGTGGCCAGCGTCGTCTGGAGGGTCACCTGGTTCAGCAGGTAGGTCTCGACGAGCTGGGCCTCGGCGATCGGGGCGCTGACCTCGAGCAACGGCTCGTTGGCGACGACCAGGCGCCCCTCGGGCACGGCCCAGACGTCGCCGGTGAACCGGAGCTGGCGGAACGCCTCGAGGCTGTCGCCGTCGAAGCCGATGGTGCTCAGGTAGGCGAGATCGTCTTCGGTGAAATCGAACGCCTCCAGGAACGACAGGACGTGCTCGAGGCCGGCGACAACGAGGAATCCCCTGGTCGGGGGCAGCTCCCGGACGAACAGGCTGAACACGGCCTCGCCGGCCATGTCCCGACGGAAGTAACTGGCCGCCATATTGAGCTCGTAGAGATCGGTGAGCAGCCCACCGGCCATGGAGTGACCTCGCCTACGCCTCGTCCAGACAATAGGCTGCCACCTGGATCGGCGGATCGATCACGTGGGTACACATAACCTCAACCCTCTCGAGGGAAGGAGCACCGACATGAGTGGCCTCCAGCTGTGGATCGCCCCGGTGCGCAACGCCGTCTGGGTCACCGCGCACTTCGGGCACCGGTAAGCGTTCTATGCCGACGCCCACGCGGCACCTGGACCTGGATCGCGTGCAGGTTCTGGTGCGTGAGCGGTGCTTCCCCCCCTCGACCGCCGCCCTCGTGGGCGCCGAGATCGAGTGGCTGAGCCATTCCCTCCAACCTGAGCACCTTCTCGGCTGCGGCGAGGTCGAGGCCGCGCTCGACAATCGGGCACTGCCGGGGGGCAGCTCCCTGACCTTCGAGCCGGGCGGTCAGGTCGAGCTGAGCTCGCCGGCCTTCCACGGCGTGTCCGAGACCTGCAATGCCCTGGGCGAGGATGCGAACGCGGTGCGTGCCGCCCTGGCCGAGCACGACATCGGCCTGGTCGGGATGGGGCTCGACCCGCTGCGATCACCACGACGGATCGTCGATGGTCCCCGGTACCAGGCTATGGAGGCCTTCTTCGACGCCGACAGCTCCGGCGGACGGGGCGGGTCGACGATGATGTGCAGCACGGCGGCGGTGCAGGTCAACCTGGACATCGGCGCCCCCGACGCCGTCGAACGGCGATGGCGGCTGGCCCACGCCCTGGGTCCGGTACTGACCGCGTGCTTCGCCAACTCGCCGCTCGCCGGCGGCCGGCCGACGGGCTGGTGCTCGACGCGAATGGCCACGTGGTTGGGTATCGATCCCTCCCGCACGGCCCCCGTCGACCAGGGCGAAGGATGGGCGGACGCGTGGGTCGACTACGCACTGGCCGCCAAGGTGATGCTCATCCGGCGCAGCACCGACGACTTCGTGCCCGTCCGGACGGGGCTGTCGTTCGGCGAGTGGATGGCGGGGGGGCACGAGCTCGGCTACCCCACGGTGTCCGATTTCGAGTACCACCTGACCACGCTGTTCCCGCCGGTGAGGCCCAGGGGCTGGCTCGAGCTTCGCTACATCGACGCCCTGCCGGATCCGTGGTGGCGGGTGCCGGTGGTCGTCACGACCTGCCTGTTGGACGACGAGGAGGCGTCGGCTGTCGCCGAGCGGGCGGCATCCCGGTGCGGCGCCTCGTGGGCCGAGGCGGCGCGATGCGGTCCCAAGCATCCCGGTCTCGCCGAGGCGGCCGAGACCTGTTTCGATGCCGCCCTGGCCGCCTGCGGTCGCCTCGGCGTCGACGACGCCACGGCCGAGGTCGTCGCCCGTTACCGCGACCGCTACGTGGCCAGGCGGCGTTGCCCCGCCGACGACCGTCTCGATGGATGGGCCGCCGCCGGCGACGGGCCGGTCGGCGCCAGCTTGGAGGCGTCGTGGACCTGAGCGCCGAGGACGGCCGGCGGCGGGGCTGGGGCCCCGGCCGCTTCGGAGGAGGGCGGGGATGGAGCCCCGCCCGGGGCGGCGTAGCCGCCAGGAGGAGAGCGTCGTGGACCTGAACGCGGTGATGGCCGGGCGTCTCGAGACGGCCCGGCGTCGCTCCCTGGATCTGCTGGCGCCCGTCCCCGACGACGGCCTGGTCCGCCAGCACTCGCCGCTCATGTCCCCCCTGGTCTGGGACCTGGCTCACGTCGGCAACTACGAGGAGCAGTGGCTCCTCCGGGCCCTGGGCGGCCCCGCCGTGGGCCAGCAGTGGGACTCGGTGTACGACGCCTTCCGGCACCCGCGTCGGGACCGCCCGTCGCTGCCGATGATGGGCCCGGCCGAAGCCCGGGACTACGTGGCCGTGGTGCGGGGCAGAGTGCTCGACCTGTTGGAGCGGCTGGACCTCGACGACGGTCCGCCGAAGGCGGTCCATCGTTCGCCCGCTGCCGGCGAGCCGCCGAGCCAGAGCGCTCCGCCTCCGGCCGCCGAGCTCGTGCCCGGCGCGTTCGTCCACGGGATGGTCGTCCAGCACGAGCACCAGCACATCGAGACCATGCTGGCCACCCTCAACCTGGCCCAGGCGCCCGACTGGCTGCCGTCGGCCCAGGCCGCGCCCACCGGCGCGCCCGTCGCCGGCGAGGTCCTGGTCGACGGCGGGCCGTTCGTCATGGGCACCGACACCGAGCCCTGGGCCTACGACAACGAGCGGCCCGCCCACGTCGTCGAGCTGGCGCCCTTCTGGATCGACGCCGCGCCGGTCACCAACGGCGACTACCTGGCCTTCGTGGACTTCGGCGGGTACCACGATCCCCGCTGGTGGTCGACCGCCGGCTGGGACTGGCGGCAGGAGTCCGGGCTGGCTCATCCCGGTGGGTGGAGCCGCGAGGGCACGGCTACCTGGTCGGTCAACCGCTTCGGCCGACGCCACGACCTGGTCCTCGACGAGCCGGTCGAGCACGTGTGCTGGCACGAGGCCGAGGCCTACGCCCGCTGGTGTGGCAAGCGCCTGCCGACCGAGGCCGAGTGGGAGAAGGCGGCGTCGTGGGGTCCGGACGGACACAAGCGCCCCTATCCCTGGGGAGACGACGAACCGACGCCGGCCCGGGCGAACCTGGGCCAGCACCACCTGGGCCCCGCTCCGGTCGGCGCCTACCCGACCGGGGTGAGCCCCTGGGGGTGCCACCAGATGATCGGCGACGTCTGGGAGTGGACGGCATCCGACTTCTTGTCTCATCCGGGGTTCACGTCGTTCCCCTACCGCGAGTACTCGGAGGTCTTCTACGGGCCCGAGTACAAGGTGCTGCGGGGGGGCTCGTGGGCGACCCATCCGACGGCGGTCCGCACCACGTTCCGCAACTGGGACTACCCGATCCGACGCCAGATCTTCGCCGGCTTCCGCTGCGCCAGGGACGCTTGAGGGGGTCTCGTGTGCCGGCTGTTCGGGTACCTGGGACCGCCGGTAACGCTCGAGCAGCTCCTGCTCGAGCCGGAGCATTCGCTGCTGCGCCAGTCCTGGGCTCCCCAGCGACAGACGCACGGCACGGTCAACGCGGACGGCTTCGGAGCCGGGTGGTACGACCTGTCGAGCCGGGCCGAGCCGGCGCGCTACCGGCGGGTCGGACCGATGTGGGCCGACCGGTCCTTCGCCAGCCTCGCTGGGCTCGTGCGCGCCGACGCGGTCCTCGCCGGCGTGCGCAGCGCCACGCCACCGGCGCCCGCCGAGGAGAGCGGTACCCCGCCGTTCACCTCGGGACCATGGCTGTTCGCGCACAACGGTGCCGTGGACGGCTTTCGGGAGGGACCGGGAGCCGCGCTGCGCCGGGCGCTGTCCGACCGTCGCCTGGCGGGCATCGAGGGAGCGGCGGACTCCGAGGTCCTCTTCGCTCTCGCCCTCGACCGGATCGACGCCGGAGCGGGACCGGAGGAGGCCCTGGCCTCGGTGGTCGAGACCGTCACCGCCGTCACCACCGGCCGGCTCACGATGATGCTGACCGACGGGCGACGGTTGAGCGCCGCCATGTGCGGCGAGGCCCTGTACCGGCTCGGGGGCGACGACGGGTCCGCCGGTCTCGTCGTGGCCTCCGAGCCCACCGACGCCCGGCCCGGATGGCGTCGCCTCGCAGACGGCACCGTGCTGTCGGCGCAGGACGGCGGCGCGCGCGTCCGAGAGTCCGGTCTGTGACAGTCGATACACCTGGAACGAGCCGCATCCTGTGAACCAGAAGGAGCCGCCCGCCGTGACCAGCGCAGCGAACATCCGTGTCGATGTCCACCTCGACCCCGACCAGCTCCGGGCCGCCCTCCGGACCGAGGCCAGGGCGGGACTGACGGCGAGCCCCAAGCAGCTGTCTCCCAAGTGGTTCTACGACGAGCGGGGCTGCGAGTTGTTCGAGGCCATCACCAGGCTTCCCGAGTACTACCCCACCCGCAGGGAGCAGGAGATCCTCACGGAGAACGCCGCCGCCATCGCCGAGCTCACCGGCGCCGACACGGTCGTCGAGCTGGGTTCGGGCACCTCGGCCAAGACGAGGACCCTGCTCGACGCGTTCGCTGCTCGCGGCCGGCTCGAGCGGTTCGTCGCCTTCGACCTGAGCGAGCCGACCCTGCGGGCGGCCGCCGCATCCATCGCCAAGGGGTATCCGGGGATCGCCCTCCACGCCGTGGTGGGCGACTTCGATCATCATCTCGGTGACCTGCCCGGTGGTGGTCGGCGCCTCGTCGCCTTCCTGGGCGGGACCATCGGAAACCTCGGCCCCGACCGGCGGGCGTCGTTCCTCAAGGAGCTGGCGACGTCGCTGCGGCCGGGCGACAGCTTCCTGCTGGGCACCGACCTGGTGAAGGACGTGGCCCGACTCGAGGCCGCGTACGACGACAGCGCCGGGGTCACCGCCATGTTCAATCTCAACGTGCTGGCCGTGCTCAACCGCGACCTGGGGGCGGACTTCGACCTGCACCGGTTTCACCACGTCGCCCGCTTCGACGTCGAGCGGGAGTGGATCGAGATGGCGCTGCGCTCGACGACCGATCAGGTCGTCACGGTGGCCGATCTCGATCTGCGGGTCCCGTTCGCGACCGGCGAGGAGATGCGAACCGAGATCAGCGCCAAGTTCCGCCGCTCGGGGCTGGAGGCGGAGATGCAGGCTGCCGGGCTCGAGCTCGCCCGCTGGTGGACCGATACGGCAGGCGACTTCGCCCTGTCGCTCTGGACACCGGCCGGCGCTGGCCTCGGGTCGCCGTCGCCGGGATAGCCCGACGTCGCCTGCCGTAGCCTCTGGAGTGGTGCCCGACGCTCCCTTCGCAGCCGGGCCGGGAGGCCGGTTCGAGAACGCGGAGACGCCCGCCATACCGGCGGCGACCGTCATCCTGCTGCGGGACGGGCGATCGGGCCTGGAGGCCCTCATGGTCCACCGCAGCACCAGGCTGCAGTTCGGCGGCATGTGGGTCTTCCCCGGCGGGCGCATCGATCCCGACGACTATCCCGTCGGCGAGAAAGGCGACGAGCTGGCGATTGCCGGCCCGGAAGGCCGGCCCGACGAGGGGGCTGTCGCCAGCTACGAGCTGGCGGCGGCGCGGCGGGCAGCGACCAGAGAGGCGGCCGAGGAGGCCGGCCTGGTGGTCGACGAGGAGGGGCTGGTCGCCTTCTCCCACTGGACGCCGCCGGCGCTGACTCCCAGGCGCTTCTCGACCTGGTTCTTCGTCGCCGCCGCCCCGGAAGGCTCGGTCACCGTCGACGGGGGCGAGATCCACGACCACGCCTGGGTGGCGCCAGCCGACGCCCTGCGGCGCCGCGACGCCGGAGAGATCGAGCTGGCCCCGCCGACGTGGGTGACCCTCCACCAACTGGCCGGGTACGCCGACGTGCCCACCGCCATCGCCGACGCGCGGGCCCGAGCACCTGAGGTGTTCGCCACCAGGCTGGCCCCGGTCGACGGTGGGATGGTCGCGCTCTACCACGGTGACGCCGGCTACGAGGACGGCGTCGCCGATCGGCCGGGTCCCCGGCACCGCCTCTGGATGCTGGAGTCGGGCTGGCGTTACGAACGATCGGCGTGAACGACTACGGTCCGGCCGTTCGCCGAGGCAAGGAGGCAGAGTGGAGAGCCCAACCGAGGTGGTGCGCAGGTTCTGCGGTGCGTGGTCCGACGGCAAGAGCGCCCCGGAGCTGGCCGCCTTCTTCACCGACGACGCCGTGTACCACAACATCCCGCTGGCGCCGGTCACCGGTCGCGAGGACATCGCCACCACGATCGCCTCGTTCACCGCGGGCGTCGAGGGCATCGAGTTCCGCGTTCTCAACCTCGTCGGCGACGGGCCCGTGGTCATGACCGAGCGGGTCGACGTGTTCAAGCTCCCTGACAAGTCGATCGCGCTGCCCGTCATGGGGACCTTCGAGGTGCGCGACGGCAAGATCGCCGCCTGGCGGGACTATTTCGACATGAACCAGTTCACCAGTCAGATGGGGTAGCAGCGGCGCGCCGCCCGAGCTCCAAGCGTTGATCCGGGCTCAGCTCCGGTCGAAGACGATGACGCTGCGGGCCACCTCGCCTGCCTCCATGGCGCGGAAGGCGTCGTTCACGTCGTCGAGACCGATACGGCGGCTGATGAGGCGGTCGAGGTGAAGCCGGCCGGCACGGTGGAGCTCGAGCAGTCGGGGGAAGTCCCGCTCGGGGTCGGCCGAGCCGTAGACGCATCCGAGGATGGCCTTGGCATCGACGAACAGCTCCATGGCGGTGAAGGTCACGTGCTCGTCCGGCCGCCCGGCGCCCACCAGGGTCGTCGTGCCCCCGCGGCGCGTCATCTCGAACGCCTGCTTGATGGTGGGCGGCGAGCCGACCACCTCGAAGGCGAAGTCGACGCCTCGCCCGCCTGTAAGCTCCCGCACGGCGTCGACGGCGTCGCCCTGGGAGGCGTCCACCGCGTCGGTGGCGCCCATGCCGGTCGCCAAAGTCAGCTTGTCACGCACCCGGTCGACCGCGACGACGGAAGCGGCGCCGGCGAGCACGGCACCCTGCACCACCGACAGCCCGACGCCCCCGCAACCGACTACCGCCACCGTCGATCCCGGTGGCACGCGAGCAGTGTTGATGACCGCCCCGACGCCCGTGGTGACCGCGCAGCCGACCAGAGCCGCCACCTCGAGCGGTAGCGACGAGTCGATCGGCACGACGGACCGCTCCAACACCAGTGTCCGCTCGGCGAAGGTCGCCGTGCCGACGCCGGCCAGCAACGGTTTTCCCTCCCACGTGGCGTAGGGAGCCGACAGGGCGTCGACGAGGCCGCGCTCGCAGAGCACGGGCTGGCCACCGAGGCAGGTCGCGCAGGTCCGGCACGGCGGGATCCACGAGAGGACGACGTGGTCACCCGGCTGCACCCGGGTCACCGCCGACCCCACCGCTTCCACGACGCCGGCTCCTTCGTGGCCGAGCACGGCTGGCAGTGGATAGGGGATCCCGCCGTTCTGCATCGACAGATCCGAATGGCACACACCGCTCGCCGCCACCCGCACCTCCACCTGGTGGGGCCCGGGAGCCGCCAGCTCGATGTCGGTGATCTCCAGCGGGGCTCCGACCTCAGGGAGCACGGCGGCCCTCACACCAGGACCTCGCCGGGATGCATAGCGCCGGATCGTACGTGGGACGCCCCGCCGCCGACCAGCCGGACCGCCGGGGCCGGCTGGAGCCCCCTCCGAGAAGGCGTAGCCGTCAGTGGATATAGCGTGGTCCCGGTGACCACCAGCACGAGACCGCCCGGATGTCGGCTTCCATGAGCTCGGCAGAGGAATCCGACCTGGATGCCGACGTGCCCGAGGCGGACGCGCTCGAGCAGCAGCGCGAGGTCAGCGACGAGGAGGTCGACGAGGCTCCGCACCTCGGCAACGAGGTTCCCGAGGCGGACGCGCTCGAACAAGCCAGAGCAGTCCCGCTGGACGAGGACGAAGAGCACGACGCGGGCTGAGCGGGCGGGCGCGCCGACAGCCGCCTGCGCCGGGCACGAGCGACAGGCGAGTAGCCTGTAAGCAGCCACTTCGGCGCTGGCCATGCGAACAGCAGCCGCAACCAGCTCCCGAACGGGGTGAGGCCGACGGCATTTCAGGATCGGTTCGACGCCGGCACGACTCTGGCGGCGCAGCTCGCCCAGTACGCCGGCCGCGACGACGTGGTCGTGCTCGCCCTACCGAGGGGCGGTGTCCCGGTCGGCTTCGAGGTAGCGAAGGCCCTGCAGGCGCCCCTCGACGTCTTCCTGGTCCGCAAGCT
>Ga0066670_10000541_pt1 | contig 11618 bp, 8 predicted proteins | sample GraSoiAngelo_119_FD_66459 | JGI IMG/M metagenome (GOLD analysis project Ga0066670, IMG submission 66459) | Grasslands soil microbial communities from the Angelo Coastal Reserve, California, USA - 14_0919_05_20cm | ecosystem: Environmental > Terrestrial > Soil > Grasslands | place: USA...
CGAGGCGACCGTGGCCGGCAAGCTCAACGGCACCAAGCCACCGGTCGACATGTCGCTGGTCTCCATCGAGCCCTCCACCGGCTACGTGAAGGCGGTGGTCGGCGGCCGCGACTACACCGCCTCACAGGTCAACCTGGCCCTGGGCGGGTGTCCGGCCCGGCCGCCGCCGACCATCCAGGAAGTGGTGACCCCCACCTGCTGGGACGGCGGGACCGTGATCGGCGGCGGCGGCGGTCGCCAGCCGGGCTCCGCCTTCAAGATCTTCACGCTCGCCACCGCCCTGTCCAAGGGGTTCCTGCCCAGCCGCACCTATCCAGCTCCGGACGCCTACCAGGTGCCGAACTGCAAAGGCCCCGGCTGCACGATCCACAACGCCGAGGGACGGGGCGGCGGCCCCGCCAGCATCGCCAGCGCCACCTGGGCGTCGATCAACACCGTCTACGCCCAGATGATCCGGGACACCGGGGTGCAGGACGTGGCCGAGATGGCGAAGCGGACGGGCGTCACCAGCGCGCTCTACAACCCCCAGCAGTTCGGGCTCTCCTACACCCTCGGCGTCATCGGCGTGTCGCCCCTGGACATGGCGTCGGCCTACGGCACCTTCGACAACCACGGCGTCAAGATCGACCCGACACCGGTCATGAAGGTGACCGACTCGAGCGGCAAGGTGCTGCTCGACAACACGCACCCCAACGGCGACCAGGTCGTGAGCCGGCCCGTGGCCGACAACGTGACCGACATCCTCAAGGGCGTGATCTCCCAGGGCACCGGCAACCCCAACGCCAACCTGGGCCGCCCCGCCGCTGGCAAGACGGGCACCACGGAGGGCTTCCACGACGCCTGGTTCGTCGGCTACACCCCGACGCTGTCCACCGCCGTCTGGATGGGCAACTCCGACTCCGAGACCAAGTCGCTCGTCGGGATCAATGGTGTCGGCCAGGTGTTCGGCGGCACCATCCCCGCCCAGGCGTGGCACGACTTCATGGTCCAGGCGCTGCAGGGCGTGCCCGTCACCGACTTCAGCCAGCCCCCACCGCTCATCGCACCGCCCACCCAACCCCAGGGTGTCTCGCAGGGATCGCAGCAGACTCCGGCCCAGACCGGGCAGGGCGGGCCGTACCTCCTCGAGCCACCGACACCCTCGGCTCAGGAGCCCACGACGACCACGACGTCCCCGTCATCGGGCACCACAACCACCCGGCCGCCGCACAGCACGACCACGACCACCGGGCTGCTGCCGACGCCGTAGACGCGCGTCGGTCAGGACTTGGGACCGGCGGAGGGCGGAGACCCGCCCGGGCAGTTGAGGACCTGGTCGCAGGCGGCCTGGATGGGCACCCCGAAGTAGACCCCGTCGGAGGTGAAGCCGAGCGGGTTGTACGAGCGCGAGGCGACGCCCACGACGTCACCCTGACTGTTGATCAGCGGACCCCCCTGGAACGAGGTGCCCACGGCGGCGTCGGTCTGGACCACGTTGGACGACGCGTCGGCGACTGTGCCGGCCGTGATCGATCCGCCGGACGCCCCAAGGCCGGAGACGGCGTAGACCCGATCACCGACCTTGAGCGGCGCGTCGCCGGTCGCGAAGTTCACCGTCTTGACGTTCTCCCGGTTGATCGTGAGGAGCGCGAGGTCCTTGGCCGGCTGCCAGGACCACAGCGTCGCCGGGGTGTCGGTGTCGCCCTTGCGAACGTAGATGGTGGGAGCCGGCTGGTGCGTCGCGGCCTGGACCGCGTTGTACGAGGTGACCAACAGGGTCTTGCCGTTGCTGGACGAGACGGCGAACGCCGAGCCGACCGAAGGCTGACCGTTGGCGTCCACCGTGTGCACGAACCACACCGACGCCTGAGTCTGCTTGAGCAGGTTGGAGACGGCCGCCCCCTGGGACTGCACGCTCTGGATGGGGCCGAGGGAGCGCTGGATGGACGCCTGGGCGTTGGCCTGATCGGCCTGGATGGTGCTCACGGCGGTCTTGAAGCGCTGGTCGAAGCCGTCGACGAACGAGCCCACCCGCTGCTCGGTCTGGGTGAGGCGGTACTGGTAGTAGGCGTAGAGGATCGTGCCGCTCAACGCTGCGCCCAGAGAGGCGGCCACGATGAGCGAGACCATGCCCCGAACGGTCTTGGGCAGCAGCCGCTGGCGCCACGTCATGGCCTCCGGCGGGTCCGGTAGGTCCGACGCCACCGTCGCTCCGGCGGCGGCACCAGCTCCGGCGGCACCAGCCGCACCAGCCGCACCCGCCGGTCCGGCGCGAAGACCCCGACGGGCTCCGGTGTCGGCCCCACCCGCCTCGTCGACCGCCTCGGTGTCGAACGGGGCATCGCTCGCCTTCCGGCGTCCGTTGTCGGCCACCGGGCGCGGGGGCGGCGGCAGGGTGTTCCTCCTCGCCGTCCGGTCGTCTCGCGACTGTGGCGGATCGAGGCCCGATCGCCGCTCGCCGGCCGGGCGCGCGCTCCGGTCGCGCTGGGCCGATCGGACCCGTCGAGTGTCCCCTGTATCCCCTGCTCCCGACCCATCCCTCTCGGGGTCGAGTCTGCTGCTCCCCATCGACACGAGGGTAGCTTGCCTGCGGCTCGGCGATGAACGCCCTCTGGCCTGACGGCCGGGCCGGTAGGTGAATCTCGGCCCGCGTCGAACTAGAACTGGGTCATGCCCGACCGAGACACGGGAAGCCGGCGGCCTGTCTCGCTGGCCAAGGCTGCGGAATACCTCGACCTCCCGGCCGAGTCGGTCGAGTCACTCGTTGAAACCGGCTATCTGGCCTCGCTGGGCACCGGCGCCGGCGGGCCGGAGTTCGCCCTGGTCGACCTCAAGGCCTTTCTCGCCCGAAATGCCGAGAACGGGTCGGGCAACATCCTCGACGCCGCGCTGGAGAGCGTCGACCCGCAGGGCCTGCTCGACGCCCTCGACGGGCGCTCCGACGAGATGGCCAGACGGGCGTTCGAGATCTTCTCGACCGTGTTCCCCGAGTCCCGGGGATGGTCGCTGTCGGAGCAGGCGCGCTTCATCGATCAGGCCAGGGCCCGGTTCGAGGCGATTCTCGCCGTCACCGGTCAGGGCGCCGAGGTCGACGAGGCGCTGGTCGGCGACCTCCAGGAGGTCGGAGCGAGCGCGGCCTGGGCGGGCTCGCCCCTTCCGCAGCTGCTGGTCGTGCTGCGCATCTCGCGCGACCTGGTGGTGCAGACGGCGGTCGAGCTGGCCGAGGAACGGGGCCGCCACTGGGGGCTCGCCCTGTCGCTGCTGCTGACCCGGGTCCTCCCGGCCATGGATCGTCTGACCGACGCCCTGGCCCAGGGCTACTGGGCCGCCGTGGTCGAGGAGCAGAAGGAGAGCCGGGCCCGCTACGAGAACATCGTCGAGCACTCCTTCAGCGGTATCTGGGAAGTCGATCTCGAGGGTCGGATCCAGTACGCCAACCCCGCCCTGGGGATCATCCTCGGTCGTCCCACCGAGGGGTTGGAGGGCAGCCGGCTCACGGAGATCGTCGTTCCGCTGGACCCGACGTCCAAGCTCGACGCCCTCATCAGCGAGCCACCGGAAGGCGCCGACCTCCTCGAGCTCACCATCGTGCGGGCCGACGGCGTACGGCGCGTCCTCGAGGTCCGCACGGTGCCGCGCTATCACGACGCCGGGCTGGTGGGCTTCCAGGGCGTCGTCCGCGACACGACCACGGCCCACGACCTGGAGGCGGAGAAGAACGAGTTCCTCGCCCTCGTCACCCACGATCTGCGGACGCCGCTCAGCACGATCCTCGGCCTGGGCTCGACCCTCGAGGCCCACGGCCGGGAGCTCGGTCCCGACCACATCCAGCGCACCGGCGAGTCGATCCGCCGTCACGCCGAGCGCATCGCCCGCCTGGCCGACGACCTCTACGACGTGAGCCGGCTGGAGGCCAGCTCGCTGCTCCTCAACCCCCGACCGGTCGATCTGGCACGGGTCGTCGACGTGGCCCTCCACTCGGTCGACATGCTGTCGAGCCACCCGCGCCCCTCGGTCGACGTGCAGGTGCCGTCGGGCACGCCCGTGCAGGCCGACCCGCGTCGGCTGGAGCAGGTCATGGCCAACCTGGTGGAGAACGCCCTCGTGCACGGGGCGCCGCCGGTGGCCGTCCAGCTGCGTCGGGCCGACGCCGGCGAGGTCGAGCTGGCGGTCGTGGACAACGGCGGCGGGGTCGCCCCGGTGATGATCCCCCGGCTCTTCAATCGACTGCAGATCCTGTCCCTGCGCGAGCGCGACCGGGCCCGCGGTACCGGCCTCGGCCTGTCGCTCGTGCGCGGCCTGGTCGAGGCCATGGGGGGCCGGGTGTGGTACGAGCCGGCCTCTGAGGGCGGCGCCTGCTTCGCCCTCACCCTTCCCGTGCCCCGCAGCGGCGCCGTCGGGGCCTGATCGACGCCAGCTGCAGGCGTCAGCTGTCGAGCGCGGCCTCGACCCGATCGAGCAGCCGCGCCGTGCAACCCGACATCTCCACCACCGGGAGAACCTCGTCGACCAGCCGGCTCGCGATGCTGGCGAACGCCTCGACCGTGGGTCCCTCGCCGTCCAGGGCCACCGGAGTGCCGGCGTCGCCGCCGAGCGCGACGGCAGGATCGAGCGGCACGGCGCCGATGAGCGGCGCGCCGATGTCGTCCGCGACCCGCTGACCACCGCCCTGGCCGAACAGCGGGTAGGAGTCGCCGTGCTCGCAGACGAAGGCGGTCATGTTCTCGATCACGCCGGCCACGCGGAGGTAGCCCTTGCGGGCCATGTCGGCGGCGCGGGTGGCCACCTTGGCCGCGGCCAGAGCCGGGGTGGTGACGATGATCAGCTCGGTGCGCGGCAGCATCCGGGCCAGGCCCATCTGGATGTCCCCGGTCCCCGGTGGCATGTCGACGAGCAGGTAGTCGAGATCGCCCCACCGCACGTTCTCGATGAAGTGCTGCAGGGCGCGGTTGAGGAGCAGGCCTCGCCACATGATCGCCTCGTCCTCGCCCTGGGCGAGAAAGCCCATCGACACGACCTTCAGCTGGCCGGAGCCGACGGGCTTGGTGATGGGGATCATCGACCACGCCTCGGTGGTCCCCTCGGCCTCGATGCGCCCTTCGATGCCGAGCATGCGTGGGATCGAGAAGCCCCAGATGTCGGCGTCGAGCAACCCCACGGTCAGGCCGCGCGCCGCCAGCGCGGCGGCGAGGTTCACGGTGACCGACGACTTGCCGACCCCTCCCTTGCCGGAGGCCACCGCCACCACGCGGGCGCTCGCCGGGATCTCGGTCGCGGACGGCCGCTCCCGGGCCTTCCATCTGGCGCGGGACATCACCCGGCTGCGCTCCTCGGCCGTCATCTCGGCCATGCGCACGGTCACCGAGCCGACGCCGGGGAGCCCGCCGACGCGCGCCTCGACGTCACCCCGCAGCTGGGTGCGCAGCGGGCAGCCGGCGATGGTGAGGGCCAGCTCGACCTCGACCTCGCCGCCGGCGTCGACCTGCACCCCGCGGACCATGCCGAGGTCGACGACGTTGTCACCCAGCTCGGGGTCGATGACCCCACGGAGGGCGGAGACGACGGCCTCGTCGGCCGGGGGCGGGGGGGCCTTTGCGGACACGCGTGAATTCTACCGGTCTCGGACAGTAGTATTCGATCGTGGCACAGGGGCCAGCGACGCACTCGGGGCCAGGGGCGGCGAAGCAGCCGGCACCTGAGCAGCTCTCGGTGTTCCGGGCCCTCGGCGACCGGACCCGGTACGCCATCTACAGCGAGGTGGCGTCGTCGCCCGTTCCGCTGTCGACCTCGGACATCGCCGAGGTCCTCGACCTGCATCCCAACACCGTCCGGCCCCACCTGGAGCGGTTGCGCGAGGTCGGGCTGCTCGACGTCGAGTCGGCCAGCCAGGGCAGCGTCGGACGACCGCAGCACCGGTACATGCTCACCGATGGCGCCCCGTCGCTGGGCCTCGAGCCCCCCGCCTACCCGCTGCTGGCCGACCTCCTGGCCCAGTTGGCCGCCGAGCTGCGCCCGGGGGACGACGACGTGGCCGAGGTCGGCCGGACGTGGGGCCGCCACGAGACCGAGGGGTCGCGCGGTAGCGAGGAGGAGCCGGGGGCCGCCGGCGTCTCGGAGGACAACCCCTGCGTGGCCGCTCTGGTGGACGAGCTGGCCGAGCTGGGGTTCGATCCCTCCACGAGCTGCGCCGAGGCCAGCACGACGGTCTCGTTCACGCGCTGTCCGTACCGCGAGCTGGCCGAGGCGCACCCGGAGCTGGTGTGCTGCCTGCATCGCGGCATCGTGGAGGGCATCGTCGAGCGGGTGGGAGGGGCGTCGGTCGCCAGTTTCGCCACCCTGACCGACCGCGATCCCTGCCGGGTAGAGCTGGTGGTCCGGTAGTCTTTTGGAGCAGAGTCCGAGGAGGCGCGATCCGTGAGCATGACGTCAGTGAACATCGGCCGGCGGCCCAGCCCCATCACCCTGACCGACCAGGCGACGACCAAGGTGGCGGACCTGCTGGCCCAGGAGGGCAACGCCGAGCTGGCCCTGCGGGTGGCCGTGCGTCCCGGTGGCTGCTCCGGCTTCAGCTACGAGATGTTCTTCGACTCCGAGCTGGAGGACGAGGACATCGTCCGCAGCTTCGGACACGTCAAGGTCGTCGTCGACCCGGCCAGCGCCGAGCAGCTCGCCGGCGCCACGCTGGACTACAAGGACGGGCTCCAGGGGGCCGGCTTTCACATCAGCAACCCCAACGCCACCCGCACCTGCGGGTGTGGTTCGTCCTTCAGCTGAGCCGGCGCCGGTGCCGGTGCGCGCGTTCTCGCGACAGGAACGGTCGTCGGCGCCGCTCCGACACGACCTTGCAGCGGCGAGGCGCGCATAGCGCGCGCACCCACGACAAGAACGGCTCGCGGCCGCCCGGCGATCCGTTCTTGTCGCGATCACGCCCGTTCACGCTGCTGCCAGCGCTCCCCTCCCCGTAGCCATGTCCGTCCGCCTGGTCGTCGACGGTCGCCCGGTCGAGGTCCCCGACGACGGGTCGTCGTTGCTCGAGGTGCTGCGGGACCGGCTGGGACTGCGGACGGCCAAGGACGGCTGCAGCCCCCAGGGCCAGTGCGGGTGCTGCACGGTGTGGGTCGAGGGGGCGCCAAGGGTCGCCTGCGTCACGCCGGCCAGGCGGGTGGCCGGTCGCTCGGTCACCACCCTGGAGGGTCTCGAGCCGGCCGAGCGCCGATGCTGGGCCGAGGCGTTCTCCGCCACCGGGGCGAGCCAGTGTGGGTTCTGCACCCCCGGCATCGTCATGCGCCTGGCCGCGCTGCGACGGCGCGGCGACGAAGCTCCCGACGAGGCATCGGTCGGGCGGGCGCTCGCCGCACACCTCTGCCGGTGCACGGGGTGGCGCACCATCTTTGACGCAGCCCGGCTGGTGGACGGTCACGCCAGCGGTCCGACGCCTGGTCGGGACGTCGCCGCCGCCGGCCGCAGGGCCGCCCTCGAGGGTGGGAACCCGCAGACGGTGGGCCCCGCCGTGCCGCTCGGCGAGGGTGGCTTCGCCGACGACACGGCCCCCGCCGACGCCCTGGTCGCCGTGCCCGACGGCGACGGCGGCTGGGCCGTGGGCGAGACGCTCCGCCAGGCTCGGGTGGCTGCCGGCAAGGTGCAGGGGCGACGCAGCCCGGTCCAGCTGGGCCACCCGCTGGAGGTGCCGCCCGGGGAGTGGCCGTTGACCCTGCGCACGACGTGGGTCGAGCCGGCCTACCTCGAGACCGACGCCTCGTGGTGCCGACCCGGGGGCGAGCCCGCCACACCGCTCGCCAACGGCGGCGCCTTCGGTGGCAAGCGGGCGTCGCCCGCCCCGGAGGCAGCCCGGCGGCTGGCCGACGAGCTGGGTCGGCCTGTACGCGTCCTTCTCTCGCGAGAGGACACGGTGCGGCTGGGACCCAAGCGCCCTCCCGTCGCCGCTGGCATCGGGCTCGACGGCAGCGGCGTGATGCGCGTCGTCCGGACACCCGGCGTCGCCGAGGCGATCCGTTCGGTCGCTCCTGGTCTGGTCGTGGAGGAGGCGGACGCCGCCGGCCCGGCCACGTCGAGCGACATTCGCGGTGCGGGCTGGGTGGAGGCGGCCGTGCTCCTCGCCGTGGTGTCGCGTCTCGGAGGTGAGGGTGGCCGCGTCGAGGCCGGAGGGCCGGTGCGGATCGACCTGCCTTCAGGCGCGGCGGCCGAGGCGTCGATCGGGCCGGACGGCGCAGTCACAGTCCGGGTGTCGTGCGGCCTCCCGCTCGACGAGATCGTCCTGCGCTCCTACTGCACCGGCGCCGCCCACATGGCGATGAGCTGGGTGCGCTCCGAGGGCCTGGCCGTCGACGAGGATGGTGAGCCCACAGACCTCACCATCCGCTCCTTCGGCATCATGTCCGCCAGGGACACCCCGCCCGTGCTCGTCGAGATCGTCCCGAGCGAGAGCCCTCCGGTCAACGGCTCCGACGCCGCCTTTGCCGCTGTGGCGGCGGCGGCGTGGATGGCCGACGGCCTGCCTCAGGACTGGCCCACGCGGGGCCGCGCCTAGCGTCTAGCGCAGCGACTCAGGCCCGGCTCAGAGCGACCATTTCGGCTGCCCGAAGCGGTAGCCGACCGAGCGCACGGTCTGGATCAGGTTGGCGTGCTCCTCGCCGAGCTTGGCCCGCAGGCGTCGTACGTGGACGTCGACTGTGCGCGCCCCGCCGAAGTACTCGTAGCCCCAGACCCGGCTGAGCAGGATCTCGCGCGTGAAGACCTTGCCCGGGTGGGTGGCGAGGAACCGGAGCAGCTCGTACTCCATGTACGTGAGGTCGAGGGGCCGGCCCTCGACGGCAGCCTGGTAGGTCTCCAGGTTGAGCGCCAGGGGTCCGTGCTCGACGAGCTCGGGTCGCGTGCCGCGTCCGCTGCGTACGAGGAGATGCTCGAGCCGCGCTTGGAGCTCGGCAGGACGGAACGGCGTCAGGCAGAAGTCGTCGAACAGGTCCTCTCGCACCTGGAGGTCGCCCACCTGCTGCCCGCTCACCATGAGCAGGATGGGTTGGACCACCGGCTCCCGCTTGCGAAGCGCCCGGCACAGGGCGTAGCCAGCGTCGGCGTCCTCGTCCACCGAGATCACTGCACCCGCCCATCCCTCGATCGGCTCGATCGCCGCCGCCTGCTCGACCATGGACGCGGCGCGCCACCCGTATCCAGCCAGCTCCAGGGCCTGGACCAGGTTGGCCGGCGCTGGGTCGGGGAAGAGCAGGAGGGGCTCCACTGAGGTTCCTTCTGGGCTCCTACAGCTGCGGGAGATAGCGGTCCAGCTCGAACTGGCTCACCTGGGTCTTGTAGTCGGCCCATTCGGCCCGCTTGTTCCGGATGAACCACTCGAAGACGTGCTCGCCCAGGGTCTCGGCGACCAGCTCCGAGCTCTCCATGGCGGCGACGGCGTCGGCCAGGCTGGCGGGTAGGGGGCGGATGCCCTCGGACGCCAGCTCCTCGGGCGTCATGGTGTAGAGGTTCGTCGCCGCCTCGGGGGGCAACTGGTAGCCCTCCTCGATGCCCTTCAGCCCGGCGGCGAGGATGACCGCGAAGGCCAGGTACGGGTTGCAGGCCGGGTCGGGCGCCCGGTACTCGATCCGGGTGGAGTCCACCTTGCCCCGCTTGATCACCGGCACCCGTACCAGCGCCGACCGGTTGTTGCGCGCCCACGAGAGGTGGACGGGCGCCTCGTAGCCGCGCACGAGGCGCTTGTAGGAGTTGACCCACTGGTTGGTGACCGCGGTGATGTCGGAGGCGTGCCGCAGCAGACCGGCTATGAAGCCCTTGGCCACCTTCGAGAGGCCGTGCTCGTCGCCAGGGTCGTGGAAGGCGTTGACGTCACCCTCGAACAGCGAGAAGTGGGTGTGCATCCCCGAGCCCTGCACTCCGGCCATGGGCTTGGGCATGAAGCTGGCGTGGACACCGCGTTCCTGGGCGATCTCCTTGACGACGAGACGCACCGTCATCACCGTGTCCGCCATCGTGAGGGCGTCGGTGTAGCGAAGGTCGATCTCGTGCTGGCTCGGCGCGTCCTCGTGCTGGGCGTACTCGACGGGGATGCCCATGTCCTCGAGGGTCAGCACCGTCCGCTTGCGCAGGTCGCCGGCGAGGTCCGCCACGGTGAGCTCGAAGTAGGAGCCCCGGTCGAGGGGTTGGGGAGGATGGGACGGGTCGGCGTCGGCGAAGTAGAAGTACTCGAGCTCGGGGGCGGCGTAGAAGGAGAACCCCCGCTCCCGGGCCCGCTCCAGGCAGCGGCGCAGCACGTGACGGGGGCAGCCCTCGAAGGGGGAGCCGTCCAGGTTCGTCACGTCGCAGAAGACCCTCGCCACCGCTCCCTCGTCGGTCCTCCAAGGAAGGATCTGAAAGGTCTTGGCATCGGGCCGGGCCAGGACGTCGCTCTCCTGGATCCGGCTGAACCCGTCGATCGACGAGCCGTCGAACGTCATGCCCTCCTCGAGGGCGTTCTCCAGCTCGGCCGGCGTGATGCTGAAGGTCTTCGGTGTTCCCAGGACGTCGGTGAACCAGAGCTGGACGAAGCGGACGCCCCGCTCCTCGACCATCCTCAGCACGTATTCCTCTTGGCTCTGCATGACTGCCCTCCGAATGGCTGCCCTCCGGGCTTGCCTCGACCGACGCGCACTAGTCTCGCAGGCGCCAGCCGCCGTCGAGGCCCGGTTCACAGCATGTTCACACTGGGGCAACAGGCGGGAAATGCCAGGCGACGACGCTGTCGTCCGGCGCAATGCGGCGTCACGCCGAGCAACCAGCCGGCCCGGAAGGCGGGCCCGAGGACAGAGGCCAGAGGCCGGCCCGGGAGGGCGGCCCGAGGACGGAAGGCCGGCCCGGGAGGGCGGCCCGAGGACGGAAGGCCGGCCCGGGAGGCCGGCCCGAGCGCACAGGTCGCCCCGGGAGGGCGGCCCGACGACACAGGAGGACCAGTGCAGGAACGGACGCCCGCCGAGGTGCTGCGCCTCGCCCAGGACGAGGACATCGAGATCGTCGACTTCCGGTTCTGCGATCTCCCGGGGTTGACCCAGCACTTCTCCGTGCCGGTCGGCCAGCTCACCGAGGATGGCTTCGAGGAGGGCTTCGGCTTCGACGGCTCCTCGATCCGGGGGTTCCAGGAGATCCAGGAGTCGGACATGATCCTCCTGCCCGACGCCAACACGGCGGTCGTGGACCCCTTCCGCCAGCACCGGACGCTCAACATCAACTGCTTCGTCAACGACCCGGTGACCGGCGAGAGCTACACGCGCGACCCGCGGTACGTGGCCAAGAAGGCGGAGGACTACCTCATCTCGACGGGGATCGCCGACACCGCCTACTTCGGCCCGGAGGCCGAGTTCTTCGTGTTCAATGACGTCCGCTTCGACCAGGACCAGCGGTCGGCGTTCTACTCGGTGGACTCCATCGAGGGCATCTGGAACTCGGGCAAGGACGAGGGTCCCAACCTCGGGTTCAAGCCCCGGTACAAGGAGGGGTACTTCCCGGTCCCGCCCATGGACCACTTCCAGGACCTGCGCTCGGAGATGATCCTCACCATGCAGCGCATGGGGATCGACATCGAGGTGCACCACCACGAGGTGGGTACGGCCGGACAGGCGGAGATCGACATGCGG
>Ga0066670_10000543_pt1 | contig 11608 bp, 9 predicted proteins | sample GraSoiAngelo_119_FD_66459 | JGI IMG/M metagenome (GOLD analysis project Ga0066670, IMG submission 66459) | Grasslands soil microbial communities from the Angelo Coastal Reserve, California, USA - 14_0919_05_20cm | ecosystem: Environmental > Terrestrial > Soil > Grasslands | place: USA...
GCGATGATCGGGATGCATTTCGGTTGACGCGAAAGACTAAGAAACTTTTCATCGCCGGTCGGCTCGTTCTCCCCCACGGTTGCAAAATACTGGTACTCGTCGCAGATGAAGAAGACCTGCCGGAAATACTGCTCTGGGTGGGCCTCGATCTGGGGTACGCGGTTCAACACCGCCCGCTCGAAGTCGAGCTTCATCATTACGCCGATAGCCTTCGCCAAGCCGGGGTTCATGCCGATGGGGAAATTCAACGCGCACACCTTGTCGGTTTCGATGAGCCAGGAGAACGAAGGCAGAGGCTTGCCGTATTTATCATCCGCGTTGGCCTCCTTGTCGTAGCACTCCTTCGGCGGGCAGAAAATCCGCTTCACTTTCGGGTTGTCGTCGAAGAGGGACAGGAACACCGAAATCCCCTCGACGATCGAAGTCCTGAGCTTCGGCTCGATCCGTCGCCAGGCGTCATGGAACCAGCGCTTGACGGCCTCTAGTTGAGCTCGCTTATCCGGGTCGGATTTCTCGGGCGCCGGAATGGTCTGCCTCTGGAATTCGATAGCGTGCTTCTTCAAATGCCCTTCTAGAGCCTGCGTAGCTGGGGCCCGGTACTGGTCCTTATCTTTGGCTTCATCTGGAAGGAAATCGAAATCGATGAGCCCCCAGCCACGTAGCCAATGCTCGCAGCTGTTCGGGATTGCTGCCAAACATTCGCCGCTCAAACTGGAACTCGCTTTCGATTTCGACGTCGGACACAACTATGGTCGCCCTTATACTTCAGCGCGAGCGCCAAATTGTAATGCGTTTCCGAGTCGTTGGGTTCGAGGTCCAGCGCCTTATGATAGCTCGCAATGGCTTGGTCCCAGGATTTGTTGCGCGCAAGCTCGATAGCTCGTTGACGGTAACTCTGGGCTGTTTGCGCAAAAGAAGGCGCTGTGAACGAGAGGCCCAGGAGCAGCAGAAACACCGAGGGCCTATACTCCGTCGTAAGTTGAAGGAATTGTTTCATTCAGGCATAAGTTAACCGGGTAGGACAGGCATTCCTGCCTGTCCCGCTTGGCGCCGTACACTTTACCAGGTGAACTTGGCGCTGATTTGCCCTTCGCGCGAGCCGCTGCCAGTGTCTCCAAATGATCTGGTACTGGTCACTCTGCCGAACGTGTCGGTGTTGTTGAAATTGCCATGCGGGTTACTGAAATTCGCGTGGTTGAAAACATTGAAGAATTCCGCGCGAATCTCGAGCCCCACAGTCTCCCAAATCTTCGTTCTCTTGGAGATTCCGAAGTCTGTGACGTTGATTCCGGGGCCGTGGAAGAACTGGCGGTTTGCGTTGCCAAATCCGCCGTTTGGGCCACTGGCAAACGCGTCCGGTAGGAAGTAGGTGTTCGCTCCATTGGGACCGTCCTTGCGGGGATTTTGCGTCACGACGTTCCCGACAAGGTTGGGTACATCGGTGTTCCCGCCGCCAACCAGCGAGTAATCCCCGCCCTGGCTGAGCCCGACGGGCAGACCACCGGAATACCGCGTAACGCCGTTGAGGGCCCAGCCTCGCGTCAGGCGCTTCGGCAGTTTACCGAATGCCCGGTCGAAGGGAACTGCCCAGATGTAACTCACCACGAAGTTGTGGGTGATGTCGTATGCCGAAAGCGAGCGGCTCAGCCGAGGGTTCAAGAAGTTCACCCACTGGCCGAAGCCGGAGGAATTGTCCATCGCCTTAGCGAACGTGTATGCCGCCAGGAAAGTAAAATCCGCGGCCTTGCGTTCTACGGTGATCTGTCCCGCAGAGTAGCTCGAATTGGCGATGTTGGCCGTGAAGCTGTTGTCCTGGCTGAAGGCCGGCCCCAAATGGTCACGGGTGCCAGGTATGCAGGTGCTGCCAGCTGGCGTTCCAGTGGGACACGGGGTGGTATACGCTTTGGCTGGAGCGGCTACGCCTGGAGGTAGAGTGTACGTCTGGTTCTCGCCATTGCGTCCACAAGTAGGCGTAGCGCCCAGTTGATTGAGTTGCAGGCATAGTGCGAAGTCGCCAGGATTGGCGTCGTATTGCGAGATCAGTTTATGTCCCTGTGTTCCTACGTAGGCCAGGGTCAGTACCGTTGATTTGCTCAGCTCCCGCTGAATGGATAAATTGTAATGCTCCGCATAGGGTGGCCGATTGTGAATGTCGTAGCCCGGCGAAAACGAGATTGGCAGATAGATAGAATAATCTAGCGTCTTATTAGCTGGGCTTCCTGGCTTCGGTAACACGAACGGGAATCGCTGCCCCTCTGACATTCCGTTGGCGACCTCCTGGAACGGCTGGTCGAAGTTGACCGGATTCGGCGAAACCCAATACAGCCCAAAAGGAGCATCTCCGACCTCGTAGAATAGGTTCAGGTCCTCGATGGACGTGTAGTAAATGCCGTAGGACGCTCGGATACTGGACTCGCCGGGGCCACCGAAGATCTTGCCCGCCATCCCATCTTTGAAGCCGGGCGAGTAAGCAATGCCGAGCCTCGGAGAGAAGTCGTTATACCGTGTCGGAGCGAGTGTGCTCGGGATGCCCGGATCTCCTGGCACCACCCACCCTAATGGGGCAGTCGGGAACTGCGTGGACTGCAAGCCGGGCACGATGGTCTCGATCTTGCCCTGCGTGTCATACCACGGCATGCTGACTTCCCAACGGACACCAAGATTGAGAGTGAGGTTCGGTTTCACCTTGAAAGTGTCTTCAGCGAAAGCCCCCCCATAACGCGACCGTGAATCCAGGAACTGCTGGCTACACTGGTTATAGTTTTGCGCCGCGCCGAGCAGGTAATCGGCGAAATCGTTGCCGGTTATGCTGCCGTCGAACGTGAAGTCTCCGTTCGGTGCGCACGTATTGCGCTCATTGATCTGCAGGTAACGGAACTCACCTCCAAACTTGACCGTGTGTCGGCCTTGCGCTTTCGAAAAAGTGTCGGAGACGTGCCAGGTGTTGTTCGGTTGAAACGTCGTCAGCGTATTCACTCCGAGGGAGAAGTTATTGAAGTATATCGGCGGCACCGTCTGTGGAAATCCCGCCGGTCCCGACGGTACGATGCCAAGTGTTCCTGGTCCGGTCATAAAACCGAGATCCGAGAGTTTTGCGAAGCTGCTACTTGGCTCGTCCGTATGCGTAGCTGTCCGGAAGAAGCTCAAACGAAATTGATTCACAGCGGTTGGACCATGATTCTTGTTGTTACTGAGGACGAACTGCTGTGCACGGGTTACCGTGACGCTGGAAAAACCTGGCACGCTGGCGTCCAGTGCATTGAAGTTGTTCGCGTCGTCAAAGTGATAATAAAACGACCAGTCGCCGGTCATCTTGTTAATGAAGTCCACGCGTTGTCCGTACTTGTTATCCCGTATCTTGTTCCTTTGGCTGGCGTCGGCGAAGTTTCCGTTACCATCGCCTACCGGGATGTAAGGCAATATAGCCACGGCAGGCTTGGAAAAGGCGGCTGTCGGGATCACGACTGTCTTCAAGATCGGGTCCTCGGGAAACACGCAGTTCGACGTAGAGGTGCACCCGGGGAAGCTGTACGGCTCGTTGTTCGTCACGGTGTAGCCCAGCCGATTCGAAAGCGTGACGGCCCAATTCAATCCGCAGGTAGCACCCCCGGGGCATGCCTGGCTGTTCACGAGCAGTGGACTGCCGCTCGAATCCGCAAAGTCTGCTGCAGTGAAAGTGCCGCCCCGCTGGAGGGTCGTCGGCACCGTCACAGAACCCGTACTGGCCCCCCTGACCTCGCGCGTTCCCTGATAGTCCGTGAACCAGAAAAGCTTATTTTTCCACAACGGACCTCCCACGGCGTACCCGAACTGGTTACGCCGCAGTTCTGCCTTAGTCGGGTCGAAGAAACCGCGCGCATCGAATTTGTCGTTGCGCAAGAATTCGAACGCAGATCCATGAATGCCATTGGTGCCGGACTTGGTAATCGTGTTCATCACTGCGCCGCTGAATTTTCCGTACTCGGCATCAAAGCTATTCGTGATTAACCGGAATTCCTCCACGGAATCAAGATTGGGGATCAACCCGGCACCCAGGTTGCGTCCCTCGCTCACGTCGCCGCCGTTCACAAGGAACGCGTTGGCGGTTTCGCGCTGGCCATTTACGGAGAGGTTGCCTGCGTTCGGCGAGTATCCCCCCGAAACCGACCGGTCCTGCTGAATCGAGCCGGAAGTCACCGGCACAACTCCAGCCTGCAGGCCAAGAAGGTCCAGGTAGCTGCGGCCATTCAAGGGCAGCGCCAGCATTTTCTTTGTTTCAATAACGTCACCTAGCTGCGTGCTTTCCGTTTGCACTTGTACAGCATTGGCAACGATTTCGACATGCTCGGTCACGCTGCCAACGTTGAGCGTTACATCGAAGTGCAGCTGGTCGTTTACCTTTACTTCGATATCAGTCTCGGTGAACGTGCGGAATCCAGCGGCTGTGACCGTAAGCTTATAGCTTCCGGCAGGCAACGCCAGTATCCGGTACGAACCGTCCGCGGCCGAAACGGTTTCCTGCTGCAGATTGGTATGCACATTTGTGGCTACGATGTGAGCGCCCGCCACGACACCTTGAGTGCTGTCGCGCACTACACCCAGAATCGATCCGGTTACATCCGCACGCAGAAGATTCGGGCTGAAGAGTGTTACGAAAGCGAGCAAAAGAGTTAAAGCTACATGTTTAAATCGATTTTGCATTAGGCACCCCCGGTGCGCGTAGCATGTCACGAAATACTAGAAGCAATCAAGCCCGTTCACCTCCAGCAGCGTTCCTCAGTTTAGCGGCCCGCGGTGCTGCGGTTAGCCAGCGCATTTCATCGACGCATTGATCGCTTTGCGCACGGTCGACGGCTCTTGAGGCGATGGCATTCTGTGCCAGTTGCTCGGAGGCGTGGACGCTACCTTCTTAAGCTTAGATCGCGAACTGGGCGAAGAACGGGGCCCGGCGGTTACCAAACGATCTAAGCAACGCCGCACTGCCAAGATGATCCGGCAACTACGAAGCCTCGGCTATCGGATCGAACCACCCAATCCTCAACCCAGCCAAGCACAAGCGCGAAGTACTGACGTTTACCAGGCGCAAGGGCCCATGAAACGCGGAGACCGCACACCGGACTGTCCTATACTTTCCCGAAGTGGCGTGTAATATGCGGCTTCCACGACATTCTCCCCAGGGCTTGGTAACCGGGGAAAAAGCTGCGGAATATTCATTCGGGCGTGAACTTTTTCTCGCGATTTCCCGACATTCTAGATGAAGGAAAGCTGGATGGCTGATGATCGCGAGCTTTGGGAGCGAATCTGCCGGGGAGACATTAGTGCGTTTGAAGGCTTCTACCGGGAAAATGCACCGCGTCTCCAGGCGTTTCTAGGGCAGCTCCTCTCAACTCCGCAAGCTGCGGAGGATGTGGCGCAAGAAACATTCCTGCAGCTCTTGAAGCGCCAGAACGGATTTCGCCCTGATACGTCGTTGCGAGCGTACTTGTTTGGAATCGCGAAGAGGCGAGCGGCGGAGTGGTGGCGGCAGCAGGACCCGACCGGGGAGGCCACCGGTGAGGGAACTGACCGACCCAAAGCGGAGACTTGCTCGCTGGTAGGGGATGCGTTTGCAAAACTCGATGCGGACCAGCGCTCGCTGCTGTGGTTGCGCGAGGTGGAAGGTCAATCCTATGCCCACCTGGCAGGAATCCTGGGAATTCCAGTGGGAACGGTACGGTCGCGGTTAGCTGCGGCGCGCCGGGAGTTGCGACAGATTTGGCACGACGGCCAGGTTATCAAGAAGGAGAGCAGATGAGATGTGAGGATGCAGAGGAGTTTGTATCAGGGTTGTGCGACGGCGAACGCATTCCCAGAGAAGCGGCCGAACACATCGGAGAGTGCGAGAAGTGTCGCACGTGGCTGCAGGACTACGCGATGCTCGGAGCGGAGCTACGGCGCACTGCGAGCCTGGATTCCCCCAAAAATGTTTCGGCAATTCAACATCTACTGACCTCAACAAAACGGGCCAAAGAAAAAAGAAGCTTCGAGGTTTGGTGGAAGAAAGGAGCAGAGGCGATGAGAATTCCTCGGTTTGCATTCGTTTTGATGCTTTTGCTCATTGTCGGGCTCAGTTCTGGTTTAGTGGTCGTCAGAGCGCGTTCAAACGCACAAGGGCCGGTCTTGCTGGTCACTTTGAAGTTACCGAACTCCGATTTGTCATGGCAATGTGCCTTGTCCATGAATGGGCAGCAGAACGGAGCTTGCTCGGGGGGGATGGACGTGAAAAAGCGCGGATTTCTGGAATTTGGCATCCAGTTTCTTGCGAGGCAGGGAGACAAAATCGCGCTGGGAATACGCCGTCAATTCTTGCCTCTCTCCCCGAATGGAGGCAGCTTCACCTTCTCCACAGCTGATTTGGAAAACTTGCCGATTGAACAGTACGAACTGGAGCCGGGACAAAAACTCCAGATCGACATTGAAGGGCTGGGAAAGGCCGAACTAACCGGCGAACTGCTTGACCACATGCCAGTCTTACCCCTCGCGCCCTATGCGACTCTTGATCCGGCTCAGGACGAGCTGCGAATGATATCGCCGCTCCTCTTGCGGGGTCGGGAAGCCATCATTGACATGGACCACGGTAGCGCGACAGGCACAGGCAAAGATGGGGCGGTTTGGATCCACGCGCCTGGTGTTGGACGCTTGATTGTATCGGCGGAGAACTTTCCAGGTGCAGTAAAAGGCCAAGTGAGTCAGAGCCGAATCGATTTTGAGATTGGCGGGAAGCAATATCAGTTGTTAGCGGGCGCGCCGATTACAAGAGCGCAAGACGTCTGGGTTCAGTTCGACCGCAATTTCCAATCTTCGGAAAGCCCGGGAGGCGCGATTGGGTGGGCAAAGCTAGACTACCTGCTTGCCAAACAGGCAACTCCCGATTAGTCCGCTCGGGCACTTGCGTTTACCAAGCAGTTGCCAGCGCACTTGGAGCGCCTCGACTTCCGCAGGACAGCTATCTATCCTGTTTGTGCAGTTCCCAAGTTTTCATGCTTCCGTCTTCCTTGCTTTCCGTCGGGCGTAGCCTCTAATCGCACCACAAAGACAACCTTGCCATCACGTACATTGGTCTGCTCGACCGTGTATGGGTTTATCAATTTCACCGAAACCATCGTATGGGCCGGGTCGTCCTCGATCTGATAAAGTTTGCCATCGAATTTTGCATCGAGCCTTTCCCCCAAGGGAGTCTCAGCACTGAATCCTTGCGATGTGCACTTGTATGTGATGATCGTGCTGTTCGCCGATCAAAATCAACGATGACAACCAAATTCGAGTCCGTTGCGGACTACATCACCTTGGGGCGAAGGGTCACTTCGATCTCACGAACTTGATCGTGCCTTTGCCGTGAGAGCCGTGCTCGATGGTACCAGACATCGTGTTGCGGTCGATCGTGAGCACAACCTCGTCGAACGCCACTGTCCGCCCGGCCTGAGGCAACGTTTTAAGTATTAGTTTACCTTCCTTGAATTTTCCGCTGACCGGGATCGGATCGTTCTCGCTCGGCCCGACCCAGCCCGTCACTTCATCTCCGGTCTGCTTCAGCGATCCTAGCCCGTTGATGGTACCCTCCGCTGTCGTGATGGTGATGCGCCACCTTCCCGCGACGTCCGCGGCTACCGCCGTGATAGCCATCCGTGCCAGGCCGAACACACTCAACAACATTCTTCGACTCACCATGATTGTCTCCTCTAGTAAGGCGCTGCTCTGGCAGCAGCCTAGAGTTGGCGGCATTATGCCGAATCTCCGTTGCTGTGGCCCTTGTTCTTCTTGTCTGGCGCGACCGTTCGACCCACAGCTCTTCGTAAGTCCTGATGTCGCCTTACCGGACATGTGCCATTAGTAGTCTGTCGGGGGCACCGCCAGAAGATAAGCGCGGCCAACGTCGCTGATTTCTTTGACGCGCACAGTTGCGCCGGGCAAGAACTCCCAATGCTCGTCTTCCGGGTCATAGTTCTCCGTTGCAAGTAACTTGAAAAGACCATTCCCTAAGACAAGCGATTGCGTTGGTCGTGAGCAGGCGGTGCCTTCTTGGAGCAGACGTACGTATATTTCGACCACCTGATTACCCGAGTCCGACACGTTTACCTCCCAGGAAGAACTGTACAACAATCTCCCATCGGCGGGTTGTGCCCGGTAAGTGCCGTTCGCGGACAGCTGGTTTCGGGCCGATTCCACCTGTACGCGTACCGCGTTAACCAGGACGTGAGAAGTCTCCACGCCTTAACAGCGGTGGTAGACTGTCGAAAAGTAAATGGACATTTCTCGCCAATCCACTCGTTTTCTGTCGATGATCGTGCCGGCGATTTTGCTGAGTGGGTCTGCCGTCCTGCGCGGCCAGACGCGAGACGAGAATTGGAAGCGGTGCGGGGGGAACGATCCCGACCGAGCCATCGAAGCATGCTCGGCCCTCATCCAGTCTGGCCAGGATACGGGTATCAACCTGGCTGCGGTGTTCTACGACCGAGCTTTGGCATACGCGCACAAAGGCGATTATGACCTTGCAATCCAAGACTTATGACCAGGCCATCCGCCTTAATGCAAGTCTTGACAATGCGTTTTACGACCGTGCCATAGCGGACTATGACCAGGCCCTACGAATCAACCCAAGCTACGCCAGTGCCCTCTATAACCGGAGGCTGGCGTACGAGCGCAAGGGGGGATTACCTCCACGCGATGGCCGACTATGGACATTTCCTCCTGCTGAAATTTGGCATTTTAGGCATCGCGATCCGTCTTTGCATCCTGGCCATTGCGGTTGCGATTGTTTTGGGATTCAATTTCAAGTGATTTCGAAAGGGTCCTGTGATGGGCCAAAAATCGTAAACCGAGATTTTCCACGTTGACTTCTCGGGAACGGAAACAGACAGTTCCGATTTACCGGCTCGCAAGATTTTCTGGTTTTCAATTGCATCTCGTTGTTGAGAAAACGGCACAAAGACGATACTTGTGGCGTAAGTCCCGGGTCGCATAACCGGTAAAGTTCCTTGCCCCAAAATCAACTTGCACGCGAGTCCGACTAAGGAAGGAGTAACGGTACGTATCGATGGCCTAAAAATCTGAGCAGCTTGCAGAACCGGACGAAACGCACAGTTCCGCGAAATGGTGTTCGGCGTATTCAGAAATCGAAACTGAGACCGGCGGTAGGGGTGATGGGCAAACCTGGATTGGTTACCACCGTGGGCGGAACGGGCGGCGGGTTGATCTCCAAGAAGGAAAAGGTGGGATTACTGTGATTGGTGACGTTGAGGAGTTCGCCATAGAGGCTGATCCTCCCCTTGCGAAGCGACCAGGATTTATCCGCGCGCAAGTCGAGACGTTCATAAGGACCGAGGCGAATCAAGGGGAGACCGAAAAAAAAAGCCGTCGCAGGGAATCCCGAGCCGTAGAAAGCTTTGGCGCTCAAGCGCACGCTGGGAGTGAGACGATAGCTGCCAAAGATATTTGCAGTGTGGCGTTGGTCCTCCAAGGTGGGTCCATAGGGCTGGTCAAATCCAACGGAAAGGGGAGGTGGCGAAAGAACCTGGTAGGTACGGTATTTTGCGAAAGCGAGCGTGTAGCCGATCCATCCGGAAAGGCGGTTCTCGCTGCGGCGCTGGAGCAGGAACTGCAGCCCGCGGGAATAGTCTCTGCCACGAAGTGCTGAAGACCTAACAAGGATCGGCGGGGAAGTCAGAGTAGGGACCGAGTACACATCCGAGCGATTCTGATTTTGCCTGTCAAACGCCGCGACTCTGAAACGGGAGCGCTCACCCAGCCGTTGCTCGACGGCGAACAAGAAGTGAGACGAGGAAAGGGGCAAACTGCCGACGCCGACACCTGATCCGTCCAAGGTGATGACTTCAATGCCGCCGCGCACGGGAAGCTGAGCATAGTGTCCCCAGCCGGCTTCGAGCTGCGTGTTTTGAGCGAGACGCAATGTTAAAGAGGATTGGCCGCTGAAAGGTTGGACACGCAGAGTGTTCAACTTGCCCCAGCGGACGCCGCCTTGGAGCCGGAGGCGGTCTTTCCAAAGTTGCACAGACTGTTGAATGTAGGCGTCCTGGCGGAGATCGGAGAACTGGACCGGCGTCGGACCAGGATTGAAATCGTTCGAAAAGGACTGGCTAGGCCGGCGGAGAGAGTATCCAGACTGCAGGATAGCCTGACGGTCCCAGCTCCAGGTGAAGTTGGTCCCGTTGGACCATTCGAAGTCGCGCGACTTTTGAATCAATTGAGCGGCAGCGTTGTCCTGTTCGAAGCGCGTGGAGACGTAGGCGCCGTACACATCCAACACGAGATTGGAGGAAGGAGTCCAGCGCCAACCCAGTCGGCCGATGGCGAGGTCGTTGAGGCCCTTGCGGACTTCAGTTGGAGGAGAAGTTGGAGGAAGGTTCGGGTCATCAATGCTGAGGCGGCCACCGGTGACAAGGAAACTAAAGGTTTGCGCGGGCGTGAGATTGTAAGTGAGCTTGAGGTCGCCATCGTAAAAACCATCCTGGGAAAAGCGCGTACCTCCTACGAGGTTCACTAGATAGCCTATATAACTTTTGCGCGCGTCGACAAGCCAGGTTCCTTTGTGACTGCTTCCGAAACCGCCTTCGCCAAGGATTTCGCTGTAAGCGAGGCCTGCAGAACCATGGAAATGAGGCGCCTCCTGACTTCCGGCCCTGGTGCGGATGGCCAAGGCGGCACCGATGTCGTCCGCATAGCGAACCGGATAGGCCACGGGCAAGAGGCGGATGTCCTCGACATCGTTTCCCGTAAAGAGGCTAAGGTTCGGGGCGTCCGGAGTATCTGGAACAGTGTGAAGGACATTGGGCACAAAGACATCATCGACATACACACCGACGTGGGAAAAAGGAGCGCCCATCACGCTGAATTGAGCGTGAAAATCATTGTTCGCGGAAGGAGAGACGCCGGGGAGGGTCTGAAGAGAACGGAAAGGATCATCGGCCAGGACGGTAGCGGTCTGGCGGAGTTCGCTGCTGGTCAGGGTGAGGTCGCCCACGGCGGGCCAGTCCTGTGGTTCAAAAACATCACCACTCACCTCGACGCGTTCGGTGCGACGGAAGTTTTCGGGCGCGAGACTGATGGCGAACTCCTTTGCTTCCTCGGGTGATTCCAATTGAAAAGAGATCTGGAAGGAGCGGTACCCCACGCCGCTGACCTGGAGGACATAGCTCCCAGCAGGAAGCTGGGAGAGGTGAAACTTCCCGTCCGGGCCGGTAATTGTCGTTATGCTGCGTCCGAGAAGCGCGACCTGAATCTTAGCCAACGGCTCGCCGCCCTGGGCATTGGTGACGACGCCGCCAACGTCGGCTGGAAGAGCGGGAATGGCCAGGACAAGTGAGCTGAGGAGAAGCAGAAGAGCGAGTCTACAGAGCGAACAAATAGAGAACTGCCGGCCCGGAGACCGGTGAACGACGTTCAAATTAGACCGCACGACTCCCCGTTTCCCCCCTGGACCCGGCGAAGCATAAAAAACCACCAGTCCTTCGGAGACGGAAATCCGACAACGTCGCATTTTCCTTGGTTTCAAGAGAATCCCGTTTCATGAAAATAGAGAGTGTAGTCTCTGACCCCACGAGAAATGAAGCCGTTGTTTTCGGAAGGAACGGGC
>Ga0066670_10000557_pt1 | contig 11456 bp, 9 predicted proteins | sample GraSoiAngelo_119_FD_66459 | JGI IMG/M metagenome (GOLD analysis project Ga0066670, IMG submission 66459) | Grasslands soil microbial communities from the Angelo Coastal Reserve, California, USA - 14_0919_05_20cm | ecosystem: Environmental > Terrestrial > Soil > Grasslands | place: USA...
GACCTCGGTCGGCGTGGTGCCGACCTGCACGCCGCGGGCCTCGAGCGCCTCTTTCTTCGCCTGGGCGGTTCCGGACGAGCCGGAGATGATCGCGCCTGCATGTCCCATCGTCTTGCCGGGCGGCGCGGTGAAGCCGGCGATGTAGGCGATCACGGGCTTGGTCACGTGCTCCCCGAGGTAGGCGGCAGCCTTTTCCTCCTCGTCGCCGCCGATCTCGCCGACGAGCACGATCAGCTCGGTCTCGTCGTCCGCCTCGAAGCGCTCGAGAATGTCGATGAACGAGGAGCCGACCACCGGGTCGCCACCGATCCCGACGATGGTCGAGTTCCCGAGCCCCCGCTGCGTCAGCTCGTGTCCGATCTGGTAGGTGAGCGTGCCGGAGCGCGAGACCACGCCGACGGCGCCCTCGCGGAAGATCTCCGCCGGGATGATCCCGACGTTCGCCTTCCCCGGCGAGAGCGCCCCGGGGCAGTTCGGGCCCAGCATCGTAATCCCGCGCGGGCGGATGTAGTTGTAGATCCTGAGCATCTCGTGGGCCGCCAGGCCTTCGGCGATGCAGATCACGGTGCCGATGCCGGCGTCGACGGCCTCGTAGATTGCGTCTGCCGCAAAGCGCGCCGGAACGAAGACCATCGTCGTGTTGGCCCCGGTCTCCTCGACGGCCTCCGCGACCGTGTCGAAGATCGGCACGCCGTCCGCGTCCTGGCCGCCCTTGCCAGGGGTCACGCCGGCGACGACGCTGGTGCCGTAGTCGCGGTTGCGCAGGCCGTGGAAGCGGCCCTCGCGCCCGGTCAGGCCTTGGACGACGAGGCGTGTGTCACCGTCCACGATGACCGCCATCAGGCGTCTCCCTTTCGGGCTCGGAGGATGATCTTCGTGTCGGTCCAGGCTGAGCCGTCGTCGGTCATCCGGTCGGCCAGCAGCTCGCGCACGTGCTCGGCGTGGGCGCCCTCGCAGCCGGTGCGGGCTAGCCATGCCTCCAGCGGGTGCGTCTTCTCGAAGCGCTCGACCCGTTCGACCTCCAGCCCGGCGCCGGCCAGGGACGCGCGCCATTCGTCCTCGGTGTAGTTGCGCACGTGTGTCGGGTCGCGCAGCTTCTCCGCCCGCTCGTGCCGATCGCTCGAATACAGGGTGTCCTCGATCACGACCAGCCGCTTGCTGACGCGCGCCATCTCGGCCAGGGCGGCCTCGAGGCCCTCGAAGTGGTGGGGCGCGATCCGCGAGACGACGACGTCGAACGAGCCGTCCTCGAAGGGAATCGACTCGGCGCCGGCCAGCACGTCGGCTTGCATTCCGGGCGACGGGTCGAGGGTTACGACGACGCAGCCCTCCTCGCGCAGCCGCCGCGCCACATGCCCGCCGCCGGTGGCGACGTCCAGGGCCTTGACGCCCTCGCCCGGGTCGCACCACTCGACGACCAGGTCGAGATCAGGCCCTTCGCGGTGCGTCGGGCTCTCGCGGTAGGCCTCGGCCCGGTCGGACCAGGTCGTCACGCGGCGAGCTCCACCGCACGGCGCGCCGCGTCGAGCATCGTCGGCTCGACGTGGAGGTTCGGCGGCGCCGCGTCGGCAAGGATCTGGCGCCCTTCCTCGGCGTTCGTGCCGTCGAACCGGACGACGATCGGCTGCTCGATCTTGATCTGCGAGAGCGCTTCGAGGATTCCCTGCGCCACCACGTCGCAGCGCGTGATCCCAGCGAAGATGTTGAAGAGGATCGAGCGCACCTGCGAGTCGGCCGTGATCACCTCGAGCGCGTCGACCACGCCCTGCGCGTCACCGCCGCCGCCGAGGTCGCAGAAGTTCGCCGGGCGGCCCCCTACGAGCGCGATCACGTCCAGCGTCGACATCACGAGCCCGGCGCCGTTGCCGAGGATTCCGACCTCGCCATCGAGCTTGACGTAGGTGACGCCCTTCTCGCGGGCGGCCCGCTCCTCGGGCGGGTAAGCCTCGGGGTCGCGCATCTCCTCGACGTCGGGGTGCTTGTAGAGCGCGTTGTCGTCGACCGTGAACTTGGAGTCGAGGGCCCGGACCTCGCCTTCGGGCGTGACGATCAGCGGGTTGATCTCGCAGAGCATCGCGTCGGTCTCGACGAAGCAGCGGTAGAGCTGCTCGACGATCTTCGCGATTTGCTTCTGCTCCTCCGGGTCGGCGATGCCGGCGCCGTAGATCAGCCGCCGTGCCTGGTAGGGCTGGAAGCCCTCGAGCGGGTCGACGTGTAGCCGCGCCAGCGCTTCGGGCTTCGTGGCCGCGACTTCCTCGATCTCGACGCCGCCCTCGGTCGTGAGCATGAACAGCACCCGTTTGGCGCCGCGGTCGAACGTGATCGACAGGTAGTACTCCTTCGCGATCTCCGAGGCGCTCTCGATCCAGAGCTTGCGCACGACGTGGCCGTTGATGTCGAGGCCGAGGATCCCCTCAGCCTTCTGCTCGGCGTCGCCGGGATCGTCCGCGAGCTTGACCCCGCCGGCCTTCCCGCGGCCGCCGGTCAGCACCTGCGCCTTGACGACGACCGGGCCGCCGATCTCTTCGGCAGCGGCGCGTGCTTCGGGCGGCGTCGTCGCCAGGCGCCCCTCGGAAACGGGAATCCCGAACCGCCGGAAAAGCTCCTTGCCCTGGTATTCGTAGAGGTCCACCGGGCGCGGACTCTAGCGAGGCGTGCCCGCTCGGAGGGGGCCTCAGTCGCCGTCCTGGGCGATCACGCAGACGACCTGGCCGGTAGTGACCGGCTGGCCGGGCTCGACGGAGAGCTCGGTCACTGTCCCGTCGCGCGGCGCTGTGATCTCGTTCTCCATCTTCATCGCCGCGACGACGCAGATGACCTGGCCCGCGTGGACATCGTCGCCCTCGCTCACCTCGACCGCGAGGACGGTGCCCTGCATTGGCGTCGTGACCGCGTCCTTGGCGGCGCAGTGCGCGGTGGCGGCGCTGCGCTCCCGGCGGCGGCGGGCGAGCTCGGCGTACGGAGGCTCGGGGACGAGCGTCGTGACCTCGAAGCGGCGGCCTTCGAGCTCGACGGTCGAGACCCGTTCGCGGAGTCTGCCGTCCGACTCCGCCGGTACGCTTGTTTTCATATGAGACAACGAATCTTCAAGGTCTTTCGCGTGCTGCGCGAGCTCCTCGGACTCGACGACGCCGTGGCAGGTCTCGCCTGCGACGAAGCACGGGTGCTCGAGCAGCGCCCGGTGGAACCCGAGCAGCGTCGTGATCCCGCCGATCTCGTACTCGCCGAGCGCGCGGAGCATCCGGCGACGCGCGTGCTCGCGGTCGACGCCGTGGACGATCAGCTTGGCGACCAGGGGGTCGTAGAGCGACTGGACCTCCGAGCCCGGGGTGACCCCGGAGTCGACCCTCACCCCGGGCCCGCCCGGCTCGCGGTAGCTCGTGATCCGCCCAGGGCTGGGCAGGAAGCCGTTGGACGGATCCTCGGCGTTGATCCGGCACTCGAGCGCGTGGCCGGTCAGCCGGACGTCCTCCTGGCGCAGCCATAGCGGCTCTCCGGCCGCGATGAGAACCTGCTCGCGAACGAGATCGAGGCCGGTCGCCATCTCGGTGACGGTGTGCTCGACCTGGATCCGGGTGTTCATCTCCAGGAAGAAGTACTCGCCTTCACGCGAGAGCAGCCCCTCGATCGTCCCCGCGCTGCGGTAGCGCACCGCGCGGGCGGCTTCGACGGCGATCTCGCCGATCCGCTTGCGGAGCTCGCCGTCGACCGCGGGCGAGGGCGTCTCCTCGACGAGCTTCTGGTGCCGACGCTGGATGGTGCAGTCCCGTTCGCCGAGGTGGATGACGTTGCCATGGGCATCGGCGAGCACCTGGACCTCCACGTGGCGCGGGTCTTCGAGATACCGCTCGACGTAGACCGCCGGGTCCGAGAAGTAGGCCTCGCCCTCGCGGCTCGCCGACTCGAAGGCCCGCTCCGCCTCGGTCGCCTCGCGCACGACGCGGAAGCCCTTGCCGCCTCCACCCGCGGCGGCCTTGATCGCGAGCGGCCAGCCGAGCTCGTCGCCTAGCCCGACGACCTCGTCGGCCGACGTGACCGGTTCGGTCGTTCCTGGCACTACCGGCACTCCGGCGGCCAGCATCTGCTTGCGCGCGGCCGTCTTCGAGCCCATCGTCTCGATGGCGTCCGCGGGAGGCCCGATCCAGACGAGGCCAGCCCGGGAGACGGCCCGAGCGAAGCCGGCGTTCTCGGCGAGGAAGCCGTACCCGGGGTGCACCGCCTCGGCGCCGGACCGGGTCGCCGCCTCGAGGATGCGGTCCGGATCGAGGTAGCTCTCGGCAGCCGGGCCGGGGCCGATCAGATACGCCTCGTCGGCGGCCGCGACGTGGAGCGAGCTCCGGTCGGCCTCCGAGTAGACGGCCACACCGCCGATCCCGAGCTCGCGCAGCGTGCGGAAGATGCGCACGGCGATCTCGCCGCGGTTCGCCACCAGGACTTTCGAGAAGGGCGCCACGGCCCGTATTCTCCCTGCGCATGAGCCTGGCCGACCAGCTCACGCTCGCCCGGGCCGCCGCGGTGCCGCTCGTCGTCGCCCTCTACGTCTGGGACTTCCCCAACCACAACTGGTGGGCGACCGGCGTGTTCATCGCCGCGATGACGACCGACTGGTTCGACGGCCGGATCGCACGGCGACACGGTCGCGGCTCGCCGCTCGGCTCGCTGCTCGACCCGGTTGCGGACAAGCTGCTCGTCCTGACCGTCCTGATCGTCCTGATCGGCGAGGACATCTTCCCCGCCTGGATGGTCGCCGCGATCGTCGCCCGGGAGTTCCTCGTCTCGGGCCTGCGCCTGGCCGCGATGGAGCGAGGAGTGGTCATGCACGCGCGGGATCTCGGAAAGCTCAAAACCTGGTCGCAGGCCACCGCCGCGGCGATCGGCGGCTTCGCCGCGGCCGGGGCGTGGGACCAGCGGGTCGCCTGGTGGGCGCTGCTCGTCGCCCTGGTCCTGACCTGGCTCTCAGGGCTCGACTACGCGCGCGTCGCGCCCGGCCTCCTGCGCGGCCGGCCGGCCTAGCTCTCCTGGGCGTCGTCCTCGAGGCTCTCGCGAATGCCCTCCCGGAGCCACGCGCTGCGGTAGCCCGCCGGCTCGGAGCCCTCCGACTCCTGCTCGCGGAGCGCAGCGAGGATCGCCGCGCGCTCCTCCGGGCTCGGTTCCGGCGTGATCTCGGGCTCCACGCCGCGCAGCCTACGCAACGCCTAAAGCCGAACAGGCCCCAGGACGATACGAACGGGGATGAGCCGCCCACTCGCAGTAGCCGCCTGCTGCGCGCTTCTCGCCGCGCCCGCCGCCGGCGCCGCCAACCTCGGCGGCGGCAGCCTCGCCAAGACCGGCGCGCAGACGACCGCGCCGCCGCCCCAGTCCTGGGCCCAGCCCGAGATCCGCGTCGTGGTCTCGCACGGCCTGATGGCGAAGAGCGTCGCGCAGTTCCGGCCGAACGACACGCTCACGCAGGGTGAGCTGGCCACCCTCGTCGCCGCGCTGACGAAGCAGCCGCTCCAGACCCCGGTCGACCCGACGGCGCCGGTGACCCTCACGAAGCTCGACGCGCGGCTGGTGAGCGCGATCGGCCTCTCCGACGCCGCGGCCGGATTCGTCGCGGGCGCCCGGGCGGCCGGCCTCACGGTTCCTGCCCGCTTCGGCAGCGAGACGGTCGCCCGCCTGCTCGGCCTCCGCCTCGACCACCCGGCCAAGCAGGACGACCTCGAGCTCCTCCCTTCGACGCCGGTCACGCGCGCCGAGACCGCCTACTCCGTCGCCAAGATCCTCCGGTTCCAGGGCTGGGAGCAGCAGTACGTGGAGGACTCCGTCGCGACTTTCACGCTTCCACACCTCAGCGCCTGGCAGCTCCGCGTTCTGGACACGGGCGTGCACTTCATCGGCTACCCCTACGTCTGGGGCGGGACGAGCGAGCACGCCGAGTCGCCGTTCGGCATCAAGGCGCTCGGCGGCTTCGACTGCTCGGGCTTCGTCTGGCGCGTCTACAAGCTGCAGAAGTATCCGGGCGGCGCCGCGCTGAACACCACGATTCAGGGGCGCACGACCTACCAGATGAGCGGGGAGGTGCCCCATTCCGAGCGGATCGCGTTCGCCAAGCTCGCCCCCGGCGACGTGGTGTTCTTCGGGTCCAAAGGGTCGAAGTCGACTCCCGGCGAAGTCGGGCACACCGGCATCTATCTGGGTAGCGGCTGGATGATCCACTCCTCCGGCCAAGGCGTTGGGGTCGTGCCGATGACCGGCTGGTACCGGCAGTCGTTCGCCTGGGCCCGGCGGCCGCTGGCCGAGGCCGGTCTTTCCGGCTCGTAAGGCGTAATCCCGGCGGACAACGACTTCCCCCTTCCGGGGGATGTCCCTCGTTGGCCCTGCGTTGGAGAATCGCTGGGTCATGTTTCGTGTCTTGGGGAGGTTCACGATGTTGCACTGGCGTTCTCGCCTCGTAGCGCTTGCCCTCGTTGCCGCGTCGATCGCGATCGCAGTGGCCGGGGGCGTCGAGGAACTTCTGAACCTGTACTGGTAGCGGGATAGTGGACAAGAGCGCCCTCCCGCCGCTGCGGCTGCTCGGTGTCATCGTTCCCGTGTGCGTGGCCGGCCTCGGCGTCACGTGCGCGGCCGCCGTCTCGTTCGCCGTCACTCCGCACCGTGCGAGCACGCTGCTCGGGCTCGTCGCGCTGCTGCTCGCCTCGACCCTCGCCGATCGTTTCCCGGTGCCGGTTGAAGGCGTCGACACCGGCGGCGTCTCGCTCTCGTTCGTCTTCGGAGTCGCCTCGATCGTCCTCTTCGGCTGGGCCGCCGGGCTGCTCGTGGTCTTCCTCGCGCCCGCCGTCACCCAGCTGCTCGAGCAACGCCCCCGGATCCGGATCGCCTACAACGTCTCGGTGCTGGCTCTCGCGGCGACCGCGGCCGGAGGGCTCTCGGCGCCGCTCCACGATGCGACAGGGCCGAGTGGCGTGCTCGCCCGGGTAGGCGCAGCAGCTTCGGCCCAGTACTCCGTCAATCTCGTCCTGATCACCGCCGTCGTCGCGGTCAGCTCGCGCCGCTCGCTCTGGGCGCTCGCGCGCTCCAACGTCCGCTGGACGATCGTGCCCTTCTCGCTGATGGGCTCGGCTGCGCTGATGCTGGTCGTGCTCTGGCAACGCTCGCCGTTCCTGTCGGTCGCGCTCGTCGGGCCGCTGCTCGCGATCCAGCTCTACCAGCGCGCGATCGTCCGCGCCCTGCGTGCGATGAGGCTGGCGCTGACCGACCCGCTGACCGGGCTCGGCAACCACCGCCACTTCCACGAGCGGCTCGAGCGCGAGCTCGCGCACGCCCGCGAGCGCCAGCTGCCGCTTTCGCTCTGTCTCGTCGACGTCGACGACTTCAAGCGGATCAATGACCGCTTCGGGCATCCGGCGGGAGACCGCCTGCTCTCGCAGCTGGCGACGCGACTGCGCCAGACGGGCGAGGCGTTCCGACTGGGCGGCGACGAGTTCGCGCTGCTACTTCCCGGCTACGACGAGTCGGCCGGGCTCGCCGCAGCTGCGTCCGTCGTCGACCGGATCGGCAGCCTGAACCTCGACCACGTCGGGCCGGTGACAGTCAGTGCCGGCGTCGCGACCTCACCGCAGCACGCGGCCGAACGCGACGAGCTGATTCGGCTCGCAGACAGCGCGCTCTACTGGGCGAAGGAGTACGGCAAGAACCGGGTACGCGCCTACCGGCCGGACGTGATCGAGCTCGCCGAGCTGAAGCGCCTGGCGAGCGGTCCCGACCGGGCCGCTCGGTTCCGGGCCGCCGCGAGCCTCGCGCGCGCGGTCGACGCCCGCAACGCCTACAGCGGCAGCCACTCGCAGCGGGTGGCGGAGCTGGCCGCGCGGACGGCGCGCCGGCTCGGTCTCGCCGACGAAGAGATCGAGCTCACGCGCCTTGCGGCGAGCCTGCACGACCTCGGCAAGCTCGCGATCCCAGAAGAGCTTCTGCGCAAGCCCGGCCCCCTGACCGAGCCCGAGCGGATCGTGCTCGAGCGGCACCCGCAGATCGGCTTCCGCATGCTCGAGAGCCTCGGGGTGGACACCGTAGCCGAATGGGTTCTGCACCACCACGAGCGCTGGGACGGGAGCGGCTATCCCGACGGCTTGCTCGGGGACGGAATCCCGCTGGGCGCGCGGATCATCTTCGTGGCCGACGCGTTCGACGCGATGACCTCCGAGTGCGTGTACCGGCGCCGGGTGTCGACGGAGGAGGCGATCGCGGAGCTCGACCGCTGCGCGGGCACGCAGTTCGACCCCGAGATCGTGACCGCGTTCGCGGATGAGCTCGCGCTCGACGCCTCGCCGGCCGAACCGGCGGCAGCACTGGCGTCCTGACGCGTGGGCGGGGCGGGCCTCTGCGGCGAGCCCGCCCCGCGAAACACCGCCTGACCGGCGCAAGCAGTTGCAGTAGCCTCGGGCCCGTGAGCGGCTTCTCGCGGACGCTGATCGAGACGTCAGGCTACGAGCGCGAGGGGTTCGCGCAGCACTACGACCGCTTCCGACCGCGCCCGCCGGCCGAGCTGCTGCGGCTGCTCGGCCGCTACGCCCGCGCCCCGCGGCCCGCGCTCGTCGTCGACCTCGGCTGCGGGACCGGCCTTTCGACCCGCGCGTGGTCGGGCCACGCTCGCCGGGCGGTCGGCGTCGAGCCGAACCCGGCCATGCTCGCCGCCGCAGAGGACGCCCCGGGCGTCGAGTACCGCGCAGGGTTCTCGCACGAGACCGGCCTTCCGGACGGGGTCGCGGACATCGTCACCTGCTCGCAGTCGCTGCACTGGATGGAGCCCGAGCCGACCTTCGCCGAGGCAGCTCGCGTTCTCCGACCGGGCGGCGTCTTCGCGGCCTACGACTACGACGTGGTGCCGGCCGTCGACCCCGAGCTCGACAACGCGTTCCGTGCTTACCAACACCGGCGGACCGAGGCGCGCGAGCGGCGCGGGATCCGGCAGGGCGCGGACCGCTGGCCGAAGACCGGCCACCTCGGGCGGATGCGCGCCAGCCGCCGCTTCCGGGTCTGCCGCGAAGTGGTCCTGCACTCGGTCGAGGACGGGGACGCGGGGCGGATCGGCGGGCTCGCCCGCAGCCTCGGCCTGCCCGTGGCGGAAATGAGCGACCGCGAGCTGATGCGGGAGCTTCGCCTGGAAGACCTCGACTGGGCGGCCCGGCGCGTACTCGGCAACCGGACCGTGCCGTTCCTCTTCGGCTACCGGGTCCGGCTCGGCGTCACCTAGAGCGGGATGTTCCCGTGCTTGCGCGGCGGACGGCGCTCGCGCTTGGTGAGCGCGGTCTCGAGGGCGTCCGCGAGCACGGGCCGCGTCCGGCGCGGCTCGATCACGTCGTCGACGTAGCCCCGCTCGGCGGCCACGTACGGGTTGGCGAAGCGCGCGCGGTAGTCCTCGATCAGCTCGGCGCGCCGCGCCTCCGCGTCGGGCGCATCCTCGAGCTCGCGCCGGAAGACGATGTTGACGGCGCCCTCCGGCCCCATCACGGCCACCTCCGCGGTGGGCCAGGCGAAGTTGAAGTCGGCGCGGATGTGCTTCGAGCTCATGACGTCGTACGCGCCGCCGTACGCCTTGCGTGTGATTACTGCGAGCTTGGGGACCGTCGCCTCGGCGTAGGCGTAGAGCAGCTTCGCGCCGTGGCGGATGATCCCGCCCCACTCCTGCGCGGTCCCGGGCAGGAAGCCGGGCACGTCGACGAAGGTGACGAGCGGGATGTTGAAGGCGTCGCAGGTGCGGACGAAACGCGCGCCCTTGACGGACGAGTCGATGTCGAGAACGCCGGCGAGCGCACGGGGCTGGTTGCCGACGACGCCGACCGGGTGGCCGTTCAGCCGGGCGAAGCCGCAGACGAGGTTCTCGGCCCAGCGCTCGTGCACCTCGAGGAACTCGCCCTCGTCGACCACCCGCCTCACGACTTCCTTCATGTCGTAGGGCCTGGCCGGGTCGTCGGGGATCAGCGTGTCGAGCTCGACGTCCTCCCGCGAAGGCGGGTCGGACGGCTCGAAGTACGGCGGCGCGTCGACGTTGTTCTGCGGCAGGAACGAGAGCAGGTAGCGGGCGTCCTCGAGGCAGGCCTCCTCGCTCGACGAGATGAAGTGCGCGACCCCCGACTTGGCCGCGTGCGTCGCGGCGCCGCCGAGCTCCTCGAAGCTGACCTCCTCGCCGGTCACCGTCTTCACCACGTCGGGCCCGGTGATGAACATGTAGGAGCTGCCCTCGACCATCAGCACGAAGTCGGTGATCGCAGGCGAGTAGACCGCTCCTCCCGCGCACGGGCCCATAACGAGGCTGAGCTGCGGAATCACACCGGAGGACTGGACGTTCCGCCAGAAGATCTCCGCGTAGCCGGCGAGCGAGACGACGCCCTCCTGGATGCGCGCGCCGCCGGAGTCGTTGATCCCGATCACCGGGCAGCCGAACCTGGCGGCCATGTCCATCACCTTGCAGACCTTCTCGGCGAACACCTCGGAGAGGCTGCCGCCGAAGACCGTGAAGTCCTGGGAGAAGACGCATACGCGGCGGCCGAAGATCGTCCCGTAGCCGGTCACGACGGCGTCGCCGTACGGCCGCTTCTCGCGCATCCCAAACTCGGCTTCGCGGTGGCGGACGTAACGGTCGAGCTCGACGAACGAGCCGGGGTCCAGCAGCTTCTCGACCCGCTCCCGGGCCAGAAGCTTGCCCTGGGAATGCTGCCGCTCGACGGCCTTCTCACTGCCCGCGTGGCGCGCTGCCTCGCGCAGCTCCTCGAGGCGACGGAGCTTGGCCTGGGTCGATTCGGCCTCGGTTGACACGGCGCGAGCGTATAGCCGGAGCCGAAAACGCGCCTGAGTCACCCCTCCGAGGGACTACCCGCGGCTCCGTGACGCCGATGCTCAAGAACTCAGCTCTGCGGAGGGCAGGAACATGCGGCATTCGTACGTCAAGCGACCACAGCGGCTCCCTTCGGCGCGTGCCATTGCGCGCCCCCGTTCGCGTGCGCTGCCGTTCGTCCTCGCGCTTCCTCTCGTCGGGCTCCTCTGGGTGACGATCGGGCTGCCGATCCTGTCGAACGTCACCAGCGCATCCGCCGGCGACAGACGCTCCCGGAACGGGTACCTGCAGGGCGCAGGCCAGGCGGGGAAAAGCGGCTCGCAAGCCGGCGAGACCGTTTCCGTGGCGACGTTCTCGCAGGCGGTTCTCCAAACGATCGGAATCACCGGAACCACGGGGGCGCCTGTCGGGAGCTCGCCGCCGCCTTCGCCCCTCACGGGCGGCACCCCGCCCGTGCTTCCGAGCCTTCCGCCGATCCCGCCGCCGCCCCACCCGGCTCCAGGCACCGTTCCTCCGACCGGCACCCCCCCCCCCCCCCCCGCGCCCCCCCCCCCCCCCCCCCCCCCCCCCCCCCCCCCCCCCCCCCCCCCCCCCCCCCCCCCCCCCCCCCCCCCCCCCCCCCCCCCCCCCCCCCCCCCCCCCC
>Ga0066670_10000559_pt1 | contig 11443 bp, 12 predicted proteins | sample GraSoiAngelo_119_FD_66459 | JGI IMG/M metagenome (GOLD analysis project Ga0066670, IMG submission 66459) | Grasslands soil microbial communities from the Angelo Coastal Reserve, California, USA - 14_0919_05_20cm | ecosystem: Environmental > Terrestrial > Soil > Grasslands | place: USA...
GGCCGGCCCGGGAGGCCGGCCCAAGGAGGTGACTAGGCGGCCGGGGTCCGGGTGACCTCGTCCTCGGGGTCCTCGCAGCCCCAGCACGGATCGGGCGGCACGACACGGCCGAAGCCCTCGCGGCCGAGCGACGGCTTGGCCGGGGTGGGACCGTGCAGGTGCGCCGCCCACGGGTGCGACCGGGTCCGCTTGCCTCGGCGCTGGGAGAGCTCGATCACCGACCACACGCCCCAGCCGACGGGGACGAGTGCCCAGAAGCTCACGGCGCGGTACAGCAGCGTGGCCGCCAGCGCCCGGTCCGCCGGCATTCCATAGGCGACGAGCAGTGCAGCCAGGCTGCCCTCGACGACGCCCAGGCCTCCGGGCGTGATGGGGAAACTGGCCGCGATCTGGGTGAGCGCGTAGGCGACGAGCACGCCTCGCCACGGCACGCCCCCGCCGAGGGCGAGGATGCAGGCGGCCAGGGCGACGGCGTCCCACACCCAGTTGGCCAGGGCCAGGCTGAACGCGCCGAGCCACCCGAGGGGCGTCGGGCGCACGGTGAGGATCCGCGTCCACAGCCGTTGCAGCAGGTCCTCGGCCGCCCGCAGCCGGGGGCGGCGACCTTCGGCTTCCCAGAGGCGTCGGGCCCCGGCACGAAGTGCCGGCCAGCGGGCGAACAGCGCGGCGCCGATAGCGATCGCCACGGGGATGGCGGCGAGGACAGCGGCAATCGGCCGCAGGTCGGCGACCGGTCCCCTCGAGCCGGCGACGAAGGCTCCCACGGCGACCAGGACGAACAGGGCGAAGCTGGCCAGGGCACCGGCGACCAGGATGACCCAGCCCGACAGGACCCGGTCGGCGCCCCGGCGCCGGAGCTGGCCGAAGGCCCAGGTCGCCGACCAGGCCGCCCCGCCCGGCAGCGTGGTGCCCATGGCGTTGCCGGCCACGGTGATCTCGACCATCGAGCGGAGGCCGACCCGCACCCCCCCGGCCCGCAGCAGCCAGCGCTGGAGACGGGCGAAGACGATCATCGAGCCGGCCTCGGCCCCGACGGCCAGCAGCAACCAGTACCAGTGGAGGTCGGCGATGACGCGCGTGGCCGAGGTCAGGTCGTGGCGGTGATCGACGAGGATGGCCAGGGCAAGCGCCAGCACGGCGATCCCCACGCCGTTTCGCAGCCACTGCGACCGCAGCCACCGCGTCCGGCTGCGGTCAGACGCGGCAGTACTTACAGCCATGTCAGCATCAACCGGGGGAGAGGAGCCGTTCTTCCCCGAGGACGTTGATCGAGCACGCCGCCGGCGGCCGGTCAGGGGTGCGACGGGGCCGGGGGCGCTCCCTCGAGCTCGAAGGCGAGGTTGTCCTGGTAGCACCAGTACCAGTCCTCACCGGGCTCGTAGGACCGGATGATGGGATGCGTCGCGGCGGTGAAGTGGGCCGTGGCGTGCCGCATGGGGGAGTTGTCGCAACAGCCGACGTGCCCGCAGCGCTGACAGACCCGCAGGTGGACCCAGTCCCGTCTGCCCGCCGCCAGGCAGTCCTCGCAACCGGTCGACGAGGGCTCGACTTGCTGGATCTGATCGAGGTGGGTGCAAGTCTGTGGCATTCGAGCTGCTCCTCGTGTTGTGTCGGTGAACCGATGCTAACCGTGCGCCCGTTTGCTCCAGGCTGCTCGCCGGTCAAGGCTGGCGACCGACGCGGCTCGGTCGGCACCGACGCCAAAGGGAGGCAGCCGTGGACTGGCAGGCGTGGGCACGCAGGTTCGAAGCGGTGGACGACCTCGACTCGTGGGTGGCCCTGTTCGCGGCCGAGCGGGCCTTCCGGGACCCCGTGACGCCGTGGACGTCAGACATCCAGGGCGTCGCCGAGCTGACCCGGAGCATCTTTCCCGACTGGACCCAGCGCGTCGACACAATCCGCGGCGACGACCGCTGGGCGGTGTTCGAGTGGACCGGCCGCGGCACCTACAAGGGGCCCGGAGCCGAGGGCACTCCCGGCGTCGCCGTCAGGATGGAGGGCGCCACGATCGTCGAGGTCGACGCCTCCGGCAAGGTGACGCGCTGGCGCGACTACCTCGACACGAACGAGTCCATCCAGCAGATCCAAGCGGGCCTCGCGGCACCACCGCCGACCTCGACCTGATCCGCTGACGGTGGTGGTCGTCAACGCCTGACGCCCGCGAGCGCGACCGAGCCGTAACCTCTCGTCGGGTTTCGGACGTGGAGGTGGGCGTGATGACGACGACCGAGCTGATGCGCAGGCTCAACGAGTCGATCTCCGGGGGTCGATCCTTCGGCCCGGCCTTCGAGCGCGACGGCTGCCTCGTGATCCCGGTCGCGCTCGTGCTCGGCGGCGGGGGCGGCGGTGGAGGAGAGCCGGTCGAGCCGGGACAGGCTGTCGAACCCGAGACAACGGGTGCCGGTGCTGGTGCGCAACCATCGGACCGCCCGGTCTTGCGCCGGCCGGGACAGGGCGGCGGGTTCGGGTTGGTGTCGTGGCCGATCGGCGTCTACGTGGTGAAGGACGGCGAGGCGCGGTGGCGACCGCTGGTGAGCGCGGGCGACGTGGGCTTTCTCGTCCTGATGCTGGCTCGCCTGTTCACCCGCAGCCGGCGGAGGCGGGCCCTGGCCCGGCGCTGACCCCGTGGCGGCGGGTGCGCGCTCCCGGGGGCCCGCCTGAGCGACCGTGAGTAGCTTGGGCGGCCATGGCCAAGCCGACGCGCGCCGCCCGCACCACGGCAGCCACGACCGTGCAGGCTCTGCGCAGAGCGATGTCGCGCAAGGCCGCCGACCTGATCCGCAGCGACCCCGACACGGCGGCCACGGCCCTCGAGGTCGGGCTCGTCGACCGCCAGTGGCTCGACGACCCCGAGGCTCACCCCATCAGCTCGGGCACGCCGACGGGTGTGCTCGAACGATTCCTCGAGCGTTCCGTCGAGCAACGACCCTCGCGACTGGCGGCGCTCGGCCTGAGCGCAGTGCAGCTGCTGTCCTCGACCGAGGCTCCGGGGGACGGTGAGCGCCAGCCCGTCACCGTCGTGTTCACCGATCTCGAGGGCTTCACCTCCTTCACCGCCGAGCACGGCGACGCCGCCGCCTCGACGCTGGTCCAGGACCACCGCCGCGCCGTGGGGCCGATCGTGCGCAGCTGGCACGGCCGGGTGGTCAAGCAGCTGGGCGACGGGTTCCTGCTGTCGTTCGCCGAGGCCAAGCCCGGGGTCCTGGCCGCGCTGGAGCTGTTGGGCACCGACACATCGCCCTTGCGGCTCCGGGCGGGCGTGCACGTCGGCGAGGCCGTGGTGAGCCGCGACGACCTGGTCGGTCACGTGGTCAACGTGGCGGCGCGCGTCACCGAGGCCGCCCGAGGCGGCCAGGCCCTGGCGACGACCGACGTACGGGACGCGGTGAGCGGGATGCCCGGCGTGCACTTCGGGCGGGCCCGCACCCACCGCCTGAAGGGCGTGTCCGAGCGCATCGGGCTCTGCGACATCTCGGTCGCCACCGGCTGAGGGGGCTGGACCGAGCGTCCCCTCACGTGCGAACATACGTTCGTGACCTGGGAGCTCAATCCCGAGCAACGGCGGGCCGTCCAGCACCACGACGGGCCTCTGCTCGTGCTCGCGGGCGCCGGGACCGGTAAGACGGCCACCCTCGCCGCCCGTCTGGCCCACGTGCTCGAGCGGGGAGCCGAGCCCGAGCGGGTGTGCCTGCTCACGTTCTCGCGCCGGGCGGCGGCGGAGATGCGCACCCGGGCTGGCCATATGGTCGACCCGGCGCTCGCCGCCCGGGTGGTGGGCGGCACCTTCCACGCCGTCGCCCAACGGATCCTGCGCCACCATGGCCGGCTCATCGGGCTCGACCCCGGCTTCAGCGTGATCGACGCCGGCGACAGCACTGACCTGATCGGGCTCGTCCGCAGCGAGTCGGATGCCTGCGCCCGAGAGGGCACCCGCTTCCCACGCAAGGAGACGCTGGCCGCCATCCTCAGCCGGGTGGCGAACGCGCAGGTCCGTCTGTCCGAGGTCGTCGCCCGATCGTTCCCGTGGTGCAGTCGGGACCTCGACGCCATGCGCGCCGTCTTCGCCGCCTACACGACCCGCAAGCGGGCGCAGCAGCTGTGCGACTTCGACGACCTGCTGCTGCTGGTCCGCGCCCTCGGAGGGTCGGAGGTCGGTCGCAGCGTGCTGTCGGGCCTGTTCGACCAGGTCCTGGTGGACGAGTACCAGGACGTCAACTCCCTGCAGGCGGACCTGGTGGACCTCCTGCGACCACGTGGGCGCGGCGTGACCGCCGTGGGCGACGACGCCCAGGCCATCTACGGCTTCCGGGCCGCCTCCACCGCGGCCATCCTCGACTTTCCGCTCCGCTACGCCGACGCCGAGGTGGTGAGGCTCGAGCACAACTACCGCTCGACGACGCCGATCCTCGCCGTGGCCAACCAGGTGATGGCCGACGAGCCTGGCGGCCCGGCCAAGGCGCTGTGGTCCGAACGACCCGGGCGGCGACGACCGCTGCTGCGGACCTGTGCCGACGAGGCCACGCAGGCCGAGGCCGTGTGCAGCTCCGTGCTTGCCCACCGCGAGGACGGCGTGCCACTGCGTGCACAGGCGGTGCTGTTCCGCGCCGGTCACCACTCCACGACGCTCGAGGTCGCGCTCGGGCGGCGCCGCATCCCCTACGTCAAGTACGGCGGGCTGCGGTTCGTCGAGGCTGCGCACGTCAAGGACCTGCTGGCGTTGCTCCGGCTGCTCGACAACCCGTGGGACGAGATGGCCTGGTTCCGCGTCGTCCGGCTGCTCGAGGGTGTCGGTCCGGCCACCGCCGCACGAGTCCTCGGGCAGCTGGGCGTGCGTCGAGGGGCAGAGACGGCCAGCGACGCGGGCGCCACGTCGCCGCTTACGACCCTTCTCGCCGCCGCGCCGGCCGTGCCCGAGCCGGCGCGCGAGGACCTCAACGGATTGCGAGCGGCGCTCGGAGCGTGCAGCGGCGCCGCTCCCGACGTCGACTCGGCGCCGCCGGTGGGCGCTCAGGTCGATCGCCTCCGCCAGTGGCTCGCACCGGTGATCCTGCGTCGCTACGACGCTCCCGCCGCCCGTTGTGGGGACCTCGAACGGCTCGCGGAGCAGGCCTCGACGGCGTCGAGCCGCGGCGGGTTCGTCGGCGACCTGACCCTCGATCCGCCGACCGTGACGGGCGACCTCGCCGGCCCGCCGTCGCTCGACGACGACTGGCTGGTCCTCTCCACCGTCCACTCGGCCAAGGGTGGTGAGTGGGACGTGGTGCACGTCATCCACGCCGCCGACGGCATGTTCCCGTCCGATCTGGCCACCGGCGACGAGGGTGCCCTGGCCGAGGAGCGGCGGCTGTTCTACGTCGCGGTCACGCGCGCGCGGAACGCACTGGAGATCAGCGTGCCGCTGCGCTACCACCGCCACCGTCACCGGCTCGACGACCGTCACGGCTACGCGCCGGTGAGCCGCTTCCTCAGCCCTGCCGTGCAGTCGCTGATGGACACCGACTCCGCCCTGCCGCCGTCGGGAGCCCTGTCCACCCGGGACGACCCTTCAGTCCGCGCCGGCGGGGTGGCGGCGGTCGACCGGATGCTGGCCGAGCTGTGGTCCTGACCGTCGCGTCGTCCGGAGATTCCGCCTGCTAACGCACGAGGCGGAAGAAGGCGCGCAGCTCGTCGACGAACGCCTCCGGCTGCTCGAAGGCGGCGAAGTGGCCGCCCTTCTCGAGCTCGTTCCAGTGGCGGAGGTCGGAGAAGCGCTGCTCCACCCAGCGGCGGGACGAACGGATGATCTCCTTCGGGAAGATCGAGCACCCGGTGGGAACGGCGACGGGCTCGCGATCGAACTGGCGCAGGCTCTCCCAGTAGAGCCGGGCCGACGATGCGCCGGCCGCGGGAACCCAGTAGAGCATCACGTTGTCGAGCAGCTCGTCGCGAGTGAGCACCTTCAGCGGATCGCCGTCGCAGTCGGTCCACGACCAGAACTTCTCGACGATCCACGCGCACTCCCCGGCGGGTGAGTCGACCAGGCCGTAGCCCAGGGTCTGCGGCCTGGTCGACTGCTGCTTGGAGTAGCCGCTGTCCCACTGGTCGTAGTGCGCCAAGGCGGCGAGCGCAGCCTGCTCTGACTCGTTCAGGTCCGCCATGGCCGACGGGTCGGGCAGCGCCACCGGCATGTTGAGGTGGATGCCGGCCACGTGCTCGACGTCCTGGTGGCCCAGGCTCGTCGTGACGGCCGCTCCCCAGTCCCCACCCTGGGCGCCGTAGCGCTGGTAGCCGAGGCGGCCCATGAGCACGGCCCACGCCCGGGCGATGCGATCGACGCCCCATCCCTGGCGGTCGGGCTTGTCGCTGAACCCGTAGCCGGGAAGCGACGGGCAGACCACGTGGAAGGCGTCGGCGGGGTCACCGCCGTGGGCGGCGGGATCGGCCAGTGGACCGATGACCTTGTGGAACTCCACGATCGACCCGGGCCAGCCGTGGGTGATGATCAGCGGCAGGGCGTTCTCGTGCGGTGAGCGCACGTGGACGAAGTGGATGCCGAGCCCGTCGATCGCGGTCCGGAACTGCGGGAAGGTGTTCAGGTGGGACTCTGAACGCCGCCAGTCGTACTCGTCGGTCCAGTAGCGGCACAGGTCCTGGACGTAGGCGAGGGGAATGCCCTGGGACCAGTCGTCGACCGTCTCGGCCTCGGGCCATCGTGTTCGACGCAGTCGCTCGTGCAGGTCGGTGAGGACGGCGTCGGGCACGTCGATCCGGAACGGCGTGATCTCGTTGGTCATGCCGGACGGAGCACCGCCTGCGACTGGGTCACCCGGGCGACTCGCTTGCCGTCGGTATCGGTCACGTCGGTCTCCACGACGATCACCGTCCGTCCCGCGTGCAGGGGCCGGGAGGCGGCCTCGACGTGTCCGCCGCGCACGGCCCGGAGGAAGTTCGTCGTGGACTGGATGGTGGTCGTGCCGCTGGCGCCGTCGGGAAGATTGAGGAACGCGCAGGCGCCGCCGGTGCTGTCGGCCAGGGCCATGATGACGCCGCCGTGCAGGACGCCGCCGCTGGTGCACAGCGCCTCGGACCAGCTCAGTCGGGCCCGTACCTCGCTGGCGGTATTGACGAGGGTCTCGATCCCGAGCGTCTTGGCCAGCGGCATGATCTGCTGGAGGGAATCTCCTGGGACCTCAGCGGCACTTGCCACCTCGCCGACCACCTTCCCGGTCACGTTGGGCCGAACGTGTTCTAGCTGGCTCGCCCAGGCGGGTTCAACCCAGCGACACGCGCTGGCGGAGCCGGTCGAGGACCGCCACGTCACCTTCGATCGTGACCTTGCGACCCCACGGGCTGTCGGGCTCGAGGAGCCCCATGACCATGCCCAGGATCGCATCGGGCGGACCGCGGAGCACGAGATCGGGCTCGGCCGTCGCTCCCGTGCGGGCGCGGACGCGGCCGCCGCTGGACTCTATGACGAGCGGCTCGTCACCGGTGTCGAGCTGGACGACGACGTCGTCGGGCGCCCCGCCAACCGGCTGTTTCAGCAGTGTCTCCACGGGATGGACGAGCCATCGAGTCCGGAACTCGTCGTCGCCCGCGGGCTGGACCATCAACGGCGCTCCCCATCGGAGGAGCTGCTGGATGACCGGACGTAGCTGCTCGCCGCGCTCGGTCAGCCGGTACAGCGTGGTGGCGACCGGCGGCTCCGGGTCCTCACGCTCGACGACGTTTGCCGCCTCGAGCTCGCGCAGGCGCTCGGCCAGCAGGTTGGTGGCGATACCCGGGAGCCCGTCGCGCAGATCGGTGTACCGGCAGGGCCGGAGGAGCAGCTCGCGGACGATCAGCAGGGTCCAGCGATCGCCGATCACGTCCAGGGCTCGGGCTACCGCGCAGAACTCTCCGTACGACCGCATGCCTGCATGGTACCAGAGCGGTTGACTTTCAGCAGTCAATACTTTACTTTCTTGTCTCATGACTCGTCGGGGACTCGTGCTCGTGGCCCTCCTGCTGGCCGCCTTCATCATCAACCTGGACACCACCATCGTGAACGTGGCCCTCCCCAGCCTGGTGCGCCAGCTGGGCGCCTCGACCACGGACCTGCAGTGGGTGGTCGACGCCTACAACCTGGTCTTCGCCGCCCTGGTGCTGGCGGCCGGGAGCCTGAGCGACCGGCTGGGGCGCAAGGGCATGCTCCTGGCCGGCCTGGGGCTGTTCGGCGCCGCCAGCCTGGCCGGTGCCTTCGGCACCTCGTCGGGCGAGCTGATCACCGCCCGCGCCGTGATGGGCCTCGGCGCCGCCCTCATCTTCCCGGCGACGCTGTCGCTGATCTCGAACGTCTTCACCGAGCGACGGGAGCGGGCGAAGGCGATCGGGCTCTGGGGCGCGACCGTCGGCGTCGGCATCGCCATGGGCCCGATCGTGGGCGGGTGGCTCCTCGAGCAGTTCTGGTGGGGGAGCGTGTTCCTGTTCATGGTGCCGATCAGCGTGATCGTCGCCGTCATGGTCGCAGCCTTCGTGCCTCCTTCCCGCGACCCCAGCGCCCCGCCGCTCGACCTTCGCGGGCTCCTCCTTTCCGCCGCGGGCATGGGCACGCTCGTGTTCTCGGTGATCGAGGCGCCGCGGTGGGGATGGGGCTCGGCGAGCACCATCGCCGGTTTCGTCGTCGGCGCCCTCCTGCTGGCCGGCTTCGCCGCCATTGAGGCGCGTATGCGCCACCCGATGCTGGATGTGCGGCTCTTTCGGAACCTCCGGTTCACCGCGGCCAGTGGCTCGGTGGCCATCGCCTTCTTCGCCTTGCAGGGCTTCATCTTCCTCATCACCCAGTACTTCCAGTTCGTGAAGGACTTCAGTCCGTTCGGCACGGGCGTCCGGCTGCTCCCGGTGGCGCTGTCGGTGGGCGCGTCCTCGGTCCTGGGGACCAAGCTCGCCGTCCGCGTCGGCAACAAGGCCGTCGTCACCGCCGGCATGCTGCTGTTCGGTGGCGGCCTGCTGTGGGTCTCGACCGGAACGCCCGGGACCAGCTACGGGATCATCGCCGCCCAGATGCTCGTCCTCGGAACAGGGATGGGACTGACCAGCGCCCCCGCGACCGAGGCGATCATGGGCGCGGTCTCCAAGGAGAAGGCGGGGGTCGGCTCGGCCGTCAACGACGCCACCCGCCTGCTCGGGGCGACCCTGGGCGTCGCTGTCATCGGCAGCGTCGCCGCCTCGCTCTACACCTCGCGGCTGACGTCGAGCCTGCCGCGGGGACTACCGAGCCAGGCCGTATCGGCCGCCCAGGGATCGGTCGGCGGCGCCGTCGAAGCGGCCCATCGCGTCGCCCAGGCCGGGTTCACCACGGTTGCTCACCAGCTGAGCGACGCCGGGGTGCTCGCCTTCATGCACAGCCTCGCCGGCGGTTGCCTGGTCGCCAGCGGGGTCGCCCTCGCCGGCGCCGCCGTGGCGGCGACGTGGTTGCCCGCCCGTCCTCGGGTCGAGACCGAGCGGCCGGCTGGGTTGCGGGTCGCCGAGCCCGAGCTCGAAGACGTGACCGCTGGCCCGGCAGCCTGAAGAGCCGACGCCGCGGCGTGTCGTCGGTCAGCGATCGCCGGCTTCGTAGCGGGCGGACCGACGCGCCAGCCGGTCCAGGAGCTCCTGGTCCTGCGCGGCCGCCCGGCTCAACGCGTCCTCCAGCTCGCGCCGGTCGCGGAGGACGCGAAAGCCGCCCGGTAGTTCTCTGGAGCCTTCGGGAGCGCGCACTTCCTCTGGTGCGTCGCCTGGATACCTGAAAAGCCGCATCGTTCTCTCCTTCCGGGACCTCGACACTCTGACGGGCCAGCCTGGGGATCTGCTGGGAGACAGCCACGAAGATCCTTTGAATCGGGTGTCGGGCGTCTGTGCCACGAAGCTGTGAGTGGACGCCCACGCGGGGCTCAGCTGAGGCCCAGGTACGTGGTCGATCGTGACGGCATGTCCACAGCCCAGGAGGTGCAGGACCGGTCCGAGGTGCGAGACACCACCGCGACCCTCGAGCTCGCCATCCCCGTCTTCAACGAGGAGCGCGATCTCGAAACAAGCGTGCGGCGCCTGCGCCGGTACCTCGACGGTTGCTTCCCGGTCTCGACCCTCGTCACCATTGCCGACAACGCCAGCACCGACGCCACCTGGTCCATCGCCGAGCGCCTCGCTGGCGAGCTCGAGGGTGTTCGGGCGCTGCGCGTGGACCGCAAGGGCCGGGGCCGGGCGCTGCGCGCCGTCTGGAGCGCCAGCCCGGCGCGCGTGGTCGCCTACATGGACGTCGATCTCGCCACGGACCTGGACGCGCTGCTTCCGTTGGTCGCACCGATCATCTCCGGGCACTCGGACCTCGCCATCGGCACCCGCCTGGCACCGGGGGCGCGGGTGATGAGGACGCCGAAGCGTGAGGTCATCTCCCGTTGCTACAACCTGCTCGTCAGGACGGCGTTGCGGAGCCGCTTCACCGATGCCCAGTGTGGGTTCAAGGCGGTGCGCAGCGACGCAGCCAGAGCGTTGCTTCCACTGGTCGAGGACGACGAGTGGTTCTTCGACACCGAGCTCCTCGTCCTGGCCGAGCGCAACGGCCTGCGCATCCACGAGGTCGCCGTCGACTGGACCGACAGCGCGGACACGAGCGTCGACATCGCCCAGACGGCGGCCGCCGACCTGAGAGGCATCGGGCGTCTCGTCCGCAGCCTCGCCTCGGGGAACGGGGCTCTTTCTCTGGGCCGCCCTCCCGGGCCGGCCTCGGGCCCTGAGGCGCCCGAGCCCTCTCCTCTGGGCCGCCCTCCCGGGCCGGCCGAGCTGGCCAGCTTCGCCCGCATCGGCCTGCTCAGCACCGTCGCCTGGTTGCTGCTGTGGCTGGCGCTCCGGCCCGCGCTCGGTGCCTTCGCCGCCAACGCCCTGGCCCTGATCATCTGCTCGGCTCCGAACACCGCCGCCAACTGGCGGCTCACCTTCGCCGGGCGCGCGCCGTTCCACCGCCGCGACCGGATCGTGGGCGGGCTGGCGTTGTTGGCTGCCAGCCTCGTGGCGACCACCTTCGCCCTGGCCGTCGCCATCGGGGTGGGAGCCACGTCGGCCGCCGCCGAGGGCGTCGCCCTGCTGCTCGCCAACGGAGTGGTCGCCTTCGCCCGCTTCGTGCTGCTCCGCGCCTGGGTGTTCCGCGGCGGGCCCGCCCAGACGACAGCCGATGTCGGGAGGGTCCGGTCATGAGCACGCCAACCGTCAAAGTCAGCCAGGCTGAGCGCGAGCCGTTGGGCGAGGCACTGCCGCCAGTCCGACCGGATCGCCAGACCTGGTGGATACGCCCGGGGCGTCCGGCCTGGGCCCTCCCTGCCCTCGCTGCAATCCTCCTCGTAGCCGCCGGTCTGTACACGTGGGACCTGTCCAGCAACGGGATGGCGAACACCTTCTACGCCGCCGCCGTCAAGTCGGGCACCGAGAGCTGGAAGGCCTTCCTCTTCGG
>Ga0066670_10000566_pt1 | contig 11408 bp, 12 predicted proteins | sample GraSoiAngelo_119_FD_66459 | JGI IMG/M metagenome (GOLD analysis project Ga0066670, IMG submission 66459) | Grasslands soil microbial communities from the Angelo Coastal Reserve, California, USA - 14_0919_05_20cm | ecosystem: Environmental > Terrestrial > Soil > Grasslands | place: USA...
GAGCGCCGGCGACACCGCCACGCTCGTCAGCTGACCCAGCTCCCGCTCACCCCGGTCGCCGTCTCCCACCAGAGCGGCGCCCGGCGGCGGGGCCCCCTCGGCCTCGATCACGACGCCGCGAAGGTGGCGAGGGACCCGGCTTCCCCGGGAGTCGATGCGGGCGACCAGCTCCTGGCCCGTGTAGCAGCCCTTGGTGAAGCTGACGGTGCGGTCGACCACGCCGGCCTCCGCCGGGATGGTCCGCTCGGTCAGCTCGGCTCCCATCCTGGGGACGCCCGCTTCGACCCGCACCGCGTCCCAGGCGGCCGTGTCGCACAGCCGGGCCCCGTCCGGCAGCGTCGGCTCCTCGCCCACCAGGTCGGCACCCGGCAGGCCCGGCCAGTCGGCGGAGAGCGCGAGCCCCGCCCCGAGGGCCAGATCGGCCAGGCGGGGGCCGCGCAGGGACAGGCACCGCCACGCCAGCACCCCGATCTCGACCTTCGTCCGAAGCTTGAACCGTCGCAGCCGGGAGACGACGACCTCCCCGTAGCCGCCGTCGACGTCGACCAGCAGCTCGTCGTCGGCGGTCCGGGTGACCCGGACCAGGGCGTCGATCTTGCCCTGGGGGGACAGCAGCAGCGACTCGGCGGACCGACCGGCGGTCAGGGCCTCGACGTCCTGGCTGAGCTGGCCCTGGAGGTAGGACACGGCTTCCGGGCCGACGACCCGCACGACGTCACGGGGCACCCAGGCCGCACCCACCTCCTGGCGCAGCGCCCAGTAGTCGCTCTCCCAGCTCGAACTGCCCATATCCGAAAATGATGGCGCACCGGCGGGCCTACTGTTGACGGGCGATGATCCCCGAGGCCACCGCCTACACCACCGACCGCGGCATTCGCGTGCTCCGCACCGTCGAGGACGTCCCGGTCGAGGGGGCCATCGACGGGATCGTCGACGCCCTGGACTCCCGTCGCGGAGCCCTCTTCGCATCCAGCTTCGAGTACCCGGGCCGCTACACCCGCTGGGACGTCGGCTTCGTGGACCCGCTCCTCGAGGTGGCCTGCCGGGGCCGGGAGGTGAGTGTCACGGCCCTCAACCGCCGGGGCCGGCAGCTCCTCCCCGTGCTCGCCGATGTCCTGGCCGACGTGCGCGAGCTGGTCTCTCCGAACCTGCGCGGCGAGCGCCTGACCGGCGTCGTCGAGGCGCCTCAGCACCGGTTTCCCGAGGAGGAGCGCAGCCACCAGCCCTCGGTCTTCTCGGTCATCCGGGCCCTCACCGACCTGTTCCGCAGTGACGCCGACCCCCACCTCGGGCTGTACGGCGCCTTCGGCTACGACCTCGCGTTCCAGTTCGAGCCCATCCGGCCGGCGCTCGACCGCCCGGCCGACCAGCGCGATCTGGTCCTCTACCTCCCGGACGAGATCGTCATCGTCGACCATCAGCGGCAGCGGGCGACGCGCCGCCGCTACGAGCTGGAGGCGGGCGCCCGTTCCACCCGGGGGCTGCCCCGCGAGGGTGACAGCACGCCGTACGTGGGCGTGAGCAAGGTCGCCCGCTCGTGCGACCACGGGCCCGGCGAGTATGCCGGCGGCGTCCAGGTCGCCAAGGATGCCTTCGCACGGGGCGACCTGTTCGAGGTGGTACCCGGGCAGACGTTCTTCGAGCCCTGCCCGGTCCCGCCCTCCGAGCTGTTCCGGAGGCTCCGGGAGCGCAATCCCGCTCCCTACGGCTTCATCATCAACCTGGGGGGATGGGACCACCTGGTGGGTGCGTCGCCGGAGATGTACGTGCGGGTGGACGGACCGCGAGTCGAGACGTGTCCCATCTCGGGCACCATCGCCCGGGGACGGGATCCCATGGACGACGCCGAGCGCATCAGGGCGCTGCTCAACTCGTCGAAGGACGAGTCGGAGCTCACCATGTGCACCGACGTCGACCGCAACGACAAGTCGCGCATCTGCGAGCCGGGAAGCGTCCACGTCATCGGCCGACGCCAGATCGAGATCTACTCCCGCGTGATCCACACGGTCGACCACGTGGAGGGCACGCTGCGGCCCGGCTTCGACGCCCTCGACGCCTTCCTGTCCCACATGTGGGCAGTGACGGTCACCGGCGCGCCGAAGGCCTGGGCCATGCAGTTCATCGAGGACCACGAGAAGACACCCCGGGCGTGGTATGGCGGCGCCGTCGGGTGGATCGGCTTCGACGGGCGGATGAACACCGGCCTGACCCTCCGCACCGTGCGCGTGCGCAAGGGTGTCGCCGAGGTGCGGGTGGGGGCGACGCTGTTGTGGGAGTCCGATCCCGAGGCCGAGGAGCTCGAGACGCGGGACAAGGCCGCCGCGTTCCTCGACGCCATCCGCCAGCCCCGAGCCGAAGCCACCGTCGCTGCCGGCGCCGAGGTCCGCCCGGTCGCGTCGACCCGGGTGCTGCTGGTGGACCACCAGGACTCCTTCGTGCACACACTGGCCAACTACCTGCGCCAGGGGGGCGCCGACGTCACGACCCTCCGGGCCGGGTTTCCCGAGGACGAGCTCGACCGCCTGGCCCCGGAGCTGGTCGTCCTGTCACCCGGACCGGGACGCCCGGATGACTTCGACTGCTCGGCCACCATCGCCGCCTGCCTGGCGAGGGACCTCCCGGTGTTCGGCGTCTGTCTCGGCCTCCAGGCCCTGGTGGAGCACCTGGGGGGCAAGCTGGACACGCTGCCCACCCCGACGCACGGCAAGCCGTCGCTGGTTCGGATCGTCGGCGGGCGCCTGTTCGCCGAGCTGCCCGCACAGTTCACCGCCGGTCGCTACCACTCCCTGCACGCGCCCGCCGCCGCGCTGCCGCCCGGCCTGGTGGCGACGGCGCAGTCCGACGACGGCATCGTCATGGCCGTCGAGCACGCCGACCTTCCCGTGGCGGGTGTCCAGTTCCACCCCGAGTCCATCATGTCGGTCGAGGGCGACGTGGGGATCCAGCTCGTGCGCGGCGTCGTCGCCAAGCTGGCCCGGCGCCGTCCTGCTACCCCGCGTCCTGGCTGAGGTCCTCGCCGCCGAAGGCCCGGTGGAAGCAGCTGCGCTCGCCGGTGTGGCAAGCGCCCCGCCCCTCCTGGTCGACCACCACCAGCAGGGCGTCGCCGTCGCAGTCGTAGTAGGCGGCGCGCACCCACTGGCGGTCGCCCGACGTCTCGCCCTTGCACCAGTACTCCTGACGGCTCCTGCTCCAGAACCACGTCCGGCCCGAGGACAGCGTGCGCCGGAGGGCCGTCTCGTCCATCCACGCCAGGGTCAGCACATCGCCCGTGGTGCGGTCCTGGACGATGGCGGGCACGAGCCCGTCCTGGTTGTAGGCGACGACCGAAAGGTCCGCCTCGTCCACGGCGATGGGCGTGGCCGTGAACGGGGCGCGCTCGCTCACAGGTACAGCCCCGTGCCGCCGTCGATCCGCTCGGAGGCGACGGCGTGGATATCGCGCTCGCGCAGGATCAGGTAGTCGTCGCCCTGGACGTCGACCTCGTAGCGGTCCTCGGGATTGAACAGGACGTGGTCGCCGGACTTGATGTTGCGCACGTGGGGACCGACGGCCACCACCTCGGCCCACGCCAACCGCTTCGACACCTGGGCCGTGGCGGGTATGAGGATCCCGGCGCGTGAGGTCCGCTCACCCTCCGCCACGGGGACCTGGACCAGCACGCGGTCGCTGAGCATGGTGATGGGCTGCTTCTGGCCCTTGGGTTCTGATGGCTTGGCCACCATCGCACGGTACCGTCTCCCCCCATGCCGATCGAGCCGGTCACCCTGTCGACCGCCGACGGACTGGTCCTGGAGGGCGAGATCGACCTGCCGGACCGGGCGTGGTCGGCGGCCGTGCTGGCCCATCCCCACCCCGAGTTCGGTGGGACGATGCGCTCCATCGTCACCGCCGCCATGTTCGGCGCCCTGCCCCAGGCCGGGGTCGCCTGCCTCCGGTTCAACTTTCGGGGCGTGGGTGGGTCCGCGGGAACCCACGGAGGCGGACAGGACGAGCGGGCCGACCTGGTGGCGGCCATCGACGTGCTGGCCCCGATCACCGAGGGCCTGCCTCTCGCGCTGGCCGGATGGTCGTTCGGTGCCGACACGTCGCTCACCGTGGCCGACGAGCGCCTGGACGGCTGGCTGGCGGTGGCGCCGCCGCTGCGCACCGCCGCCGTCGCCGACATGGTGGCGCCCGCCGACCCTCGCCCCAAGCTCGTCATCGTGCCCGAGCACGACCAGTTCCGGCCTCCCGAGTCGGCCGCTCCGATCCTCGAGGGGTGGAAGAACACGCGGGTGGAGATCCTGCCCGGTGGAGATCATTACCTGGTGGGCCGGGCCGACCAGCTCATGGCGGTGTCCCTGGACTGGCTGCGCGAGCTCAGCCCGCGATCGGCCTGACGCTGACGCCGCGGGCGGCCAGGTACGCCTTGGCCTCGGCCACGCCGTGGTCGGCGTAATGGAAGATCGACGCCGCCAGCACGGCGTCGGCGTCGCCCTCCACCGCTCCCTCCACCAGGTGCTCGAGGGTGCCCACCCCGCCGCTGGCGATCACCGGGATCGAGCAGGCCCGCGTCACCGCCCGCGTGAGCTCGAGGTCGTAGCCGTCCCTCGTGCCGTCGCGATCCATGGAGGTGAGCAGGATCTCTCCCGCCCCCAGCCGTTCGCACACCGCGGCCCAGGTGAGGGCGTCGAGACCGGTGGGCGTCCGGCCCCCGTGCGTGTAGACCTCGAACCCCGTACCCCGCCGGCGGGCATCGATGGCCACGACCACACACTGCGAACCGAGCTCCGCCGCCATCTCGTGCACGACGGCGGGCCGCTGCACGGCCATGGTGTTCACCGTCACCTTGTCAGCCCCGGCCCGTAGCAGTCGATGGGCGTCAGCCAGGCTGCGCACGCCGCCGCCGACCGTCAGCGGGATGAAGACCTCGTCGGCGGTCCGCCGCACGACGTCGACCATGGTGTCGCGCTCGTCGGAGGAGGCCGTGATGTCCAGGAACACGACCTCGTCGGCGCCGGCCCGGTCATAGCGAGCCGCCAGCTCGACGGGATCACCTGCGTCGCGCAGGTTCTCGAAGTTGACGCCCTTGACGACGCGGCCAGCGTCGACGTCGAGACACGGGATCACGCGGACGGTTCGCACGCGGCCAGTGCCTCCTTCACGTCGACGCGCCCGTCGTGAATGGCCCGACCCACGATCACGCCCGCCAGCCGCCGCCCCCCGGCCTCCAGGCGGGCCAGGCTGGCGATGTCGGCGGCCGAGCCCACGCCTCCCGAGGCGATGAGATCCGGGCTGGCGGCGCCCAGGGCAGCCGCCAGGCCGTCGAGGTCGGGACCCTCGAGCGTCCCATCGCGGCCGATGTCGGTGACTACCAGGGCCGCCACACCGGCGCCCTCGAGACGGCCGAGCACGTCGAGCAGCCCGACGCCCGAGCCCGCTGTCCACCCGCGCACCGACACCTCACCTCTCCGGTGGTCGACACCGGCGGCGATGCGTCCCGGGTACCTCGTCGCCAGTCGCTCCACGAGGTCGGGGTCCTCGACTGCCACCGTTCCGAGGACCACCCGGGCGACGCCGGCGTCCAGCAGGGCGGCGGCGCTCGACTCGTCGCGCACTCCTCCCCCGGCCTGCACCGGCACCGCCACGGCAGCGGCGATCTCAGTGATGAGCGGGCGGTTGACGGGTCGACCGGTCCTGGCTGCGTCGAGGTCGACGACGTGCAGCCACGGAGCCCCGGCGCGCGCCAGCTCGACCGCGGCTGCCAGCGGGTCGCCGTAGTCGGTGCGGCGCTCGAAGTCGCCCCGGACCAGCCGCACGCAGCGACCGTCCAGCAGATCGACGGCGGGGTACAGGTCCATCAGGCGCAGGCGCGCACGAACCCGGCCAGCAGCGCCAGCCCCGACGCTCCCGACTTCTCCGGGTGGAACTGGGTGGCCCACAGCCGGCCCCGCTCCACCGCGGCCACCACCGGCCCGCCGTAGTCGCAGGTGGCGACGACGTCGCCCGACTGCTCCGGTGCGAAGGAGTGGACGAAGTACACCCACCGAGGGTCGCCGAGGGGCCGGAGCATCTCGCTGGTGCGACCTGGCGTGGGACGTAGGACGTTCCACTGCATCTGTGGGCTCTTGGGGCCGGGCGGCAGGGCGCAGACGCGGCCGTTCAGGACACCGAGGCCCCGCGCGCCAGCGTCCTCGGCGGACGCCTCGTAGAGCATCTGCATGCCCACGCAGATGCCGAGGAACGGAAGGTCGCGCCTGGCCGCGTCCACGGCGACGGCGTCGAGCCCCGAGGACCGAAGCGCCTCCAGGCAGCGACCGAAGGCCCCGACGCCGGGCAGGACCACGCCGTTGGCCCCCTCGGCCTGCTCGGGCTCGGTCACCAGCCGGGCGTCACCGCCGACGCGCTGGAGCGCCTTCTCGGCCGACCGGAGGTTGCCGATCCCGTAGTCCAGGACGGCGATCACAGCCGGCCCTTCGTCGACGGCACGTCGGCTCCTTCGACGCGGACGGCGTCGCGCAGCGAGCGGGCCACGGCCTTGAACGAGGCCTCGAGGATGTGGTGGGTGTTGCGCCCGCTGCGAAGGCTGATGTGCAGCGTGATCGCCGCAGATGTCGTGAGCGCCCGCCAGAACTCCTCGGCCAGCTGCGGCTCGAACGCGGGGCTCCCGAGCGGCACGGCGTCGGGCGCCACCTTCACGTCGTAGTGGAGGTAGGGGCGCCCGGACAGGTCCAGGGCCGCCTCAACGAGCGCCTCGTCCAGGGGTACGGCCATGGACGCGAACCGCCGCACCCCGGCCTTGTCGCCGAGGGCCGCAGCCAGGGCCTCGCCGAGCACGATCCCCACGTCCTCCACCGTGTGGTGGGCATCGACGTCCAGGTCACCCCGGGCCGAGACGGTGAGATCGAGCCCACCGTGCCGGCCCAGCTGGGACACCATGTGGTCGAAGAACGGAAGACCTGTGCTCACCTCCACCCGACCCGAGCCATCCAGGGCGAGGTCGACCTCCACGGTCGTCTCCCGGGTCCGACGGGAACGCTCCGCCGCCCTCACGCCAGGCACTCCGCCAGGGCGGCCAGGAAGGCGGTGTTCTCCTCCGGCGTGCCCACCGTGACTCGGAGGCAGCCCTCCAGACGGGGCCAGCCGCTGCAGTTGCGAACCAGCACCGAGCGGTCGAGCAGCCGCTGCCACACCTCCTCACCGGGGCGAGCGAGCGGCCGGAAGAGGATGAAGTTGGCATCGGAGGGCCAGGACTCGACGGGCATCGCCGCAAGGCCTGCGGCGAGCCTGCCCCGCTCCTGCACCAACTCCGCCACCCTGGCGTCCATGTCGGACTGGTAGTCGAGGGCCAGGCGCCCGGCCACCTGCTTGAAGGAGTCGAGGTGGTACGGCAGCGCGACCTGCTCGAGTGCCGCCACGACCGACGCCGGAGCGACGAGATAGCCGAGCCTGGCCGCGGCCATGGACCACGTCTTGGAGAAGGTCCTGACGACCGCGAGACGGTCCTCGGTGCCGAGCAACGAGAGTGCCGACCACGCGCAGAACTGCCCGTAGGCCTCGTCCACCACGACGAGCCCGGGCGCGATGGCGAGCACCTGCTCGACGACCTCTTTGGGATCGGCCCGACCAGACGGGTTGTTGGGCGAGCACAGGAAGGTGACGACCGGCGCCGCCTCGGCGCTCACCCGGCCGACCTCGTCGAGGTCGATGCGAAAGTCCGCCAGCCGCTCCCCCGTCGCCACGACCGTGCCGGTCAGGCGGGCGATGTGCGAGTGCAGGGCGTACGTCGGCTCGAACAGGGCGACGGCTCGCCCGGGGCCGCCGAACGCGAGCAGCAGGCACTGGAGCACCTCGTTGGACCCGTTGGCGCAGAACACCTCCTCGGGTCCCACGCCATGGACCGCACCCAGCGCCGATCGCAGCGCCCAGGCCCGACGGTCGGGGTAGCGGTTGAACTCGATGTGCTCGAGCTCTGCCCGGACCGCCTCCACCCACGCCCGCGGCGGAGCGATCGGCGACTCGTTGGTGTTGAGCCGGATCCTGACGTCGACCTGCGGCGAGTGGTAGCCCTCGGCGAGGTCAAGATCCGCCCGCACGGGGACGGGCGGCACTAGCTCTCCCATCGCCGTCGCACCGACTCGGCATGGGCGGGAAGCCCCTCGGCCTCGGCGATGGCACGTACGTGGGGGCCCACCCGGGCCAGGGCGCCCTCGTCCAGCGACACGACGTGGATGTGGCGGACGAAGTCGTCGACCCGCAGGGCGCTGGAGAAGCGCGCCGACCCGTAGGTCGGCAGGACGTGGCTCGGGCCGGCCAGGTAGTCACCGACGCTGGCGGGAGCGAAGGGCCCAGCGAAGACGGCCCCCGCGTGCTGAACCAGCGGCACCAGCGCGTCGGCATCCGAGCACAGCAGCTCGAGGTGCTCGGGCGCGATCGCGTTGGCCACCGCCATCGCCTGGGCGGCGTCCTCGACGACCACCGCGTAGCCCCCCTCCGCCAGCGTGGCCTCGATCTCGGCCCGCCGGGGCGACCCCGCCACCAACCGCGCCACGGCGTCGGTGACCTCGTCGGCGACGCGCGGCGACCAGGTGACGAGCCAGGCCAGCCCGTCCGGACCGTGCTCGGCCTGCACCACGACGTCAATGGCGGCCAGCTCGGCGGGAGTCGAGTCGTCGGCGACCACGACGACCTCGGACGGACCGGCGAAGGCCGACGGCACACCGACCACGCCCGACACCTGGCGCTTGGCTTCGGACACGTAGACGTTGCCCGGACCGACGATGACGTCGACGGCGCCGACCGTCTCCGTGCCGTAGGCCATGGCGCCGACGGCCTGGGCGCCCCCGATCCGGAAGACGTCGTCGACACCGGCCATGGCTGCGGCCGCGAGCGTCGGCCCGGCCACGGTTCCGTCAGCGTCAGGCGGGACGCACAAGGTCACGTGGGGAACGCCGGCGACGCGCGCCGGTACCGCCGCCATGAGGACCGTGGACGGGTACCGGGCCCGGCCGCCGGGAACGTAGACGCCGGCTCGCCCGACGGGCCTGGTGAGCTCGTCGACGACGACGCCCTGGCGCTCGTAGCGCTGGGGCTGGTACGAAGCCCCTTGGTGACGGTGATAGTCCTCGATGGCGCGCCGGGCGGCGTCCAGCGCCTCCCGGAGGGGCTTCGGCGTGGACTCGACGGCCTGTTCGAGCTCGACGGTCGATACCCGGAGATCCCCGAGGGCGACCCCGTCCAGGCGGGCCGTGTGCTCGCGCACCGCGGTGTCTCCCCTGGCCCTGACGTCGGCGAGGATCGCCTGCACCACCTGGGTCGGCGGCTCCTTGGCCATCGCCGGCCGAGGCAGGATCCCTGTGAGGTCGTTCACACCCCGCAGGTCGAGTCGGGTGAGCATCGCGACCCGATCGTAACGGGCACCTTGGGAACGACTGGCGCCATTTCGGCCCCCCAGGGCCGGGCACGGGGCTCGCTGCACGCCGTCTCCCTTTCGAACGACGGCGAGACCCGCGCCACGGCAAGATCGCGGGCATGACCGGATCGAGCGCAGAGCTCTCCTCGCTGGCCACGGCCCTCGACGAGCTCACGAGGCGCATCACCGCCATCGCCGACGGCTACTCGAGCGGTGACCACGACGAGCTCGCTGCCGACCTGTACGCCGTCGAGCGGGCCCTCGCCGGGGCGCAGCGACGCCTGACGAAGGTCATCGACACCGACCGGCGTCAGACACGCTAACGGCGCCCACGAGGGCGCCGTCAGCGGAGCGAGCCGGGCGGCGGATCCCGCACTCGCTCGTGGAACCAGGTGGCGGGAACCGGTTCCGTCCTCTACAACGTCGCCTGTTTCGTCCTTGTTCCTGGTCGGGCCCGGGCCCCTCGGGCCGGGAGCTCTGCCGACGGACAGTAGTCATTGAGCACGCAATCAACGCAGCGCGGCCGGCGAGCGACGCACACCCGACGGCCGTGCAGGATCAGTCTCAGGCTGAACGATCCCCACTCGGCCGGCGGGAGCAGTGACGACAGCTCGTGCTCGGCCTTCACGGGATCGGTCTCGGCCGTGAGGCCCAGCCGCCGGCTGAGCCGCCCGACGTGGGTGTCCACCGGCAGGCCTGGCAGGCCCAGTCCGACGCTGCGGATCACGTTGGCGGTCTTTCGCCCGACGCCCGGCAGCGTCGTCAGGTCCTCGACCGTCGACGGGACGACGCCGCCGAAGCGGTCGACGAGGACCGTGGCCATGCCCTTCAGGCTGCGGGCCTTGCTGCGGAAGAACCCGGTCGGACGGATGTACGCCTCCAGCTCCCCCGGCTCGGCACCAGCGAGCTCGCCCGGTCCCGGATAGGCGCGGAACAGCGCCGGCGTCACCTCGTTCACCCGCTCGTCGGTGGTCTGGGCCGACAGGATGGTCGCCACCACGAGCTGGAAGGCACCGTCGTGGTCGAGCGCGCACAGCTCGCGCTCGCTGCCGGGGTACTCCTCGGCCAGCCGGCGCGCCGTCTCGCGGGCCCGGCCGCGAGGGCTGCGGGGTCGGCCCATGAGCCGGAACGCTACCGCCACGGCCGGCGGCGGGGCAGGAGCCCTGCCGGGGGTGGCGGAGCCGCCAAGAACACCGCACTACCCTCGCTCCGTGCAGCTCGAGGTCAAACGTCGCATGGGCGAGGCGGACATCGCCGCCGTGTCGGAGCTGCTCCATGTGGCGACCGTCGCCGACGAGCACCTCCCCCTCGGCGAGCACATGTGGCTCGATCTGGTGGAAGGCGGTCGGACCGGTTTCGCAGGCTTCGTGGCCTGGGAGGCAGGCCACGGCCATCCCGTCGGTTACGCCCAGCTGAGCCGGGGTCGGACGAGCTGGGCCATCGAGTTCGTGGTCGACCCCCATCACCGCGAGCCGGGTGGCACCATCGGAGCCGACCTGGTGCGCGCCGCCCTCGACGAGATCAGGCGGGAGGGTGGAGGCCACGTGCACATGTGGGTGCCCAAGCCCGGGCCGCAGCACGACGCCATCGCCACCGCCAACGGCATGTCCCGCGGTCGGGAGCTGCTGCAGATGCGGCGACCCCTGCCCGTCCCTGGCGGGCGGGGTCCGCTCCGCCTGCGGACCTTCGAGCCCGGCCGCGACGAGCGGGCCTGGCTCGCGGTCAACGCCCGCGCCTTCGCCTCCCACCCCGAACAGGGCGAGTGGGACCTCGAGACGCTGCTGCGCCGGGAACGGGAGCGCTGGTTCGATCCGAAGGGCTTTCTGCTCCACGAACGGGACGGCCGGCTCGCCGCTTTCTGCTGGACGAAGGTCCACGCCGATCACGATCCCCCGCTCGGCGAGATCTACGTCATCGCCGTCGACCCCGCCTATCAGGGACTGGGCCTCGGACGCCAGCTCCTGCTCGCGGGCCTCGACTGGCTGGCCCGGCGGGGTCTACCGACGGCAATGCTCTA
>Ga0066670_10000568_pt1 | contig 11383 bp, 7 predicted proteins | sample GraSoiAngelo_119_FD_66459 | JGI IMG/M metagenome (GOLD analysis project Ga0066670, IMG submission 66459) | Grasslands soil microbial communities from the Angelo Coastal Reserve, California, USA - 14_0919_05_20cm | ecosystem: Environmental > Terrestrial > Soil > Grasslands | place: USA...
GGTGATGGGCGGCACGCAATCCTTGCACACCAACTCTCTTGATGAAGCTTGGGCTTTGCCCACCGAATTTGCGGCGACGATCGCTCTGCGCACGCAGCAAATCATCGCGCACGAAACCGGCGTGACGAATACCGTCGATCCCCTCGGCGGGTCGTATTTCGTGGAAACGCTCACCAACGAAGTCGCGCGCGGCGCGTGGGACTATATTGACCAAATTGATGCTATGGGTGGCATGGTAGCGGCGATCGAACGTGGTTATCCCCAGCGGGAAATTGCGGAAGCTTCCTACCGCTATCAGATGGCGGTGGACAAGAAAGAAAAAATCATTGTGGGGGTGAACGATTTTATTTCGGAAGTGAAGCCGCTCGAGATCCTGCAAATTGACGAGACGGTCGGGCGGCGCCAGGCCGAGCGCCTCCGTAAACTCCGCGCCGAGCGTTCTCAAGGCGAGGTGGACCGCCGACTTGGCGCGCTGCGCAACGCTGCCAAAGGCAACGAAAATCTCATGCCGTTTATTTTCGATGCGGTGAAGGCCTACGCCACGCTTGGCGAAGTTTGCGACGCCTTGCGCGACGTCTTCGGCACCTACGAAGAAGTCGCCATCACCTGACCTTTGTTTTCTTCTCTGTGTCCCCTGCGCACTCTGTGTTTAAAAAGACCCTAATGAACGACACCGAACCGACCCGAAGGATCATCGGCGCGGCAATAGAAGTCCACAAGCTACCAGGTCCAGGTGCCTTGCAACACAGAGAGTTCAGAGGGGACGCAGAAAAGAGGATCCAGAGCCGCAATGCCTGAGAAAAAAATAAGAGTGCTGATTGCGAAGCCGGGGCTGGACGGGCATGACCGCGGCGCCAAGGTGATTGCCCGCGCGCTGCGCGATGCCGGCATGGAAGTGATTTACACCGGGCTGCGCCAGACGCCCGAGATGATCGCTTCCGCTGCGCTCCAGGAAGACGTCGACGTGATCGGTCTCTCCATTCTCTCCGGCGCGCACAACACCATTTGCCCGCAGCTGATGAACTTATTGCGCGAAAAAGGCATGAGCGATGTCACCGTCCTTGTCGGCGGGATCATCCCCGAAGCCGACATTCCTGGCCTCAAGCAATCCGGCATCGCGGAGATTTTTCTTCCCGGCACTTCTACACAAGACATCGTCGATTTCATTCACAAGCGCGTTTCTCGCGCTTAGCCTTTTTCCCTGTCGCGATACATTTCCCGGACGCCGCGCATGAGCTGTTTGATGCGCCGCTTTTCATTCTGTCTAGCTTCCGCGTCGATTTTTCGCCGCAGGAATTGCTGTTCCCGTTGAAGCTTGCGCCAGTTTTCGAGCCGCTCGAGGTCTAGCGAGCCCGCGTGGATTGCCGCTTGCACGGCGCAGCCCGGCTCGGTCGCATGGCTGCAATTGGTGAACCGGCACTGCACCGCAAGCGCATGGATGTCCGCGAAAGCTTGGGAGATGCCTTCGTCTGCCTCCCAGAGCTGCAATTCCCTTAAGCCCGGCGTGTCTATGAGCAATGCGCCACCGGGCAAAACAAACAGTTGCCGCGCCGTTGTGGTGTGTCTTCCACGACCGTCCGATTCGCGCACTTCTTGCGTCTCTTGAATTACATGGCCCATCAGCCGGTTCACGATCGTCGACTTTCCAACGCCGGAGGAGCCCAGCAATACAATCGTTTGTCCGCGAGCCAGATGCGCATGCAATTCACCAAACCCTTGCCCTGTCCTCGCACTGATCATGAGCACCGGCACGCCCATGGCAATCCTTTCCATTTCCTCTACTTGTTCTTGCGGTTGTTCGCAGGCGTCGGCTTTATTCAAAAGAATCACGGGTTTGGCGCCGGACTCCCAGCACTGCGACAGATACCTTTCGACGCGAGGCGGATTAAAATCGCCGTCGAGCGCCGAGACGAGCAGTGCGGTGTCCACATTCGCGGCAATCACTTGTTGCGCGATCTTCTTGCCCGCTACTTTGCGGACAAATTGGCTGCGGCGCGGAAGAACTTCCTGAATCAGTGCGCCTCCACCCTGATCCCGAAGCTCTGCAGCTACCCAATCGCCCACGGCGGGCCAATCGGCGCCTTGCTCCGCGGCAAGACGCAGCTTTCCTGCTGCCTCGGCCAGAAACTCTCCGAAATCGCCGGCGACGCGCCAAATTCCGTGGCTTTGCGCGACAACGCGCGCTGGAAGAAGGCTCTCGCGTTCCGCACTTTTCCAAATGGCTTCAAAATAGGCATTCCATCCCCATTGAAGAGTCGACACGCGAGTATCCTCCCGCGGCCATGACACAACACACAGCCGAAGCTAGCGCCCACACCAGACAACTTGCATTGAAGGAAAGGAAGTGCGGGAAGAGTGGTTCCGTTAGTTCCGAGAAGCCGCGGAGACACACCCGCCCGCGCTAACGATGGTGAGCGTACGCACGGGCGCCTCCTTGGCGGAATTGAGCAGGCCGGCAGCTTCGCGCGAGCCTGCCCGCAAATGAATGCTACCGGGAGAAACATTTGCAGTCAATCCGATTTCAGTTAAGCGCATCGTTAGTGAAGGATCTTTCCTTCGGGGTCGCGCATTTCCATCTTTCCGAGATTGAGTTTTTTCATCTCGTCTTCGATCTTGGTTTTGTCGCCGACCGCCACCACCACGATTTTTTCCGGGTGAATGTACTTTTGTGCCATGGCTTGGGCTCGTTCCGGAGTCACGGCGTCGACCTCCTCTGGCAGTTTCGAAAAATAATCCAGCGGCAAATCGTAGATGAACAGCTCGGCAAACGTTCCCACAGCATCCGTGCCACGTTCGAAACGCCCCGGCATCGACCGCGTGATGGAATCTTTCGAGAGCTTCATCTCGTCGGGAGTCATCTGTGTGTCGCGGATCCTGCGAAGTTCATTGAAGATTTCCGTCGTCGCAGGCGCCGTCACGTCCGTCCGCACTGCCGAATAGGCGAGAAATGGACCGGGATGGCGTTGATAGGTAAAAGAAGATCCGGCGCCATACGTGTAACCGTGCGCCTCGCGGAGATTCATGTTGATGCGGCTGGAAAACAGTCCCCCCAGTTCCGTGTTCATCACTTCGAGCGGAACATAGTCGGGAGTGGAGCGCGCCGCCCCAAGTTCGTAGCATTCCAGCGACGTTTGCGGGGCTCCGGGGCGGTCCACCAAAATCAAGCGGGCATCCGTACTCTCCGGCGCACCAAAGGTGGTGGCCCCCGGCTTTCCCTGCTTCCATGCGCCGAACTGTTTCTCCAACAGCGGCATCAGCGTTTCGAGTTTGATATTTCCCGCGACGACCAGCGCTGCGTCATTCGGGAAATAATGCTCCTGCCAAAACTTCACCAAATCCTCTCGCGAAATCGCTTTGAGCGATTCGGCTGTTCCAATGTCCGGATATCCGTAAGGATGATGCGGCCCATAGAGCGCGGTTCTCATGACGCGCGTGGCCACGGAAAATGGGTCGTCCTTTTCCTGCACCAACGCCGCTGCACGCTCTTTGCGGACGCGCTCGATTTCGGCGTTCGGGAAAGTTGCGTGCAGTGCCACATCGGCCAAAAGTTCCAGAACATCGGGAAAATTCCGCGTCAGCGCTTGCGTGCCGACCAGTGAACTGTCCATCGAAGCCCGAGACCAAAACGATGCTCCCAAATCAGCGGAGCGATCGGCGATCTGCAACGCGCTCCGCGTGGTGGTTCCTTGCTGGAGCATGCGGGCCGTAAAGCTCGCCAGACCTGGCTTATCGGGGGGATTCGCGCCGCTCCCGGAACGGAGCACCAGGCTGGCCGCCACGAGTGGAAGACCCGGCCGTTCGTTGTACAGCACGGTTAAGCCGTTCGAAAGCTTGAACTCTTGCGGGACGGGCAAATGCAGCGGGCTTGACGGGCCTGGCTTTGGCGGGTCCTTGCGCCATTCAGCGTCTGTGTTGACCGGCTCGCCGCCCATCTTTGCCGTGTCTTTCGCTTCGGATTTTGGCGTCGGCACCTCCGCGCCAAGATCCTGCTTGCCCGGAACGCCATACACTACGACGCGCTGATTGTTGCCGAGTTGCGCTTGGGCAAATGCTTTCAGCGACTCCACAGAAGCGTTTTCGTAGCGCGCAATGTCCGCGGCCAGAAAATCCGGCGTCCCGAGATAGTGGTTGTAGCTGTTCAAGCGATCCGCAACGCCACCAAATCCGCCGAGCGTTTCGAGTCCCTTGATAATTCCTGACTCCACCACATTTCTCGCGCGCTCGAGTTCTTCCTCGGTGGGTCCATTGGCCCGGAACGCATCGAGCTCTGCGTTGATGGCTTTCTCCAGATCCTCGGGCTTCACGCCGGGACGCGCGGTCGCCTGTATCTGAAACTCCGACCCTAGCATCAGTGATTGTTGATTCGCGCCCACGGCTAAAGCGATCTGCTTTTCGTAGACGAGTTTCTTGTACAAGCGGCTGGATTTTCCGCCGCCGAGCACGGTTGCGGCAAGGTCTGCTTCGGCGTCTCCTGGTTTGAAAATCGGTGACGTCAGCCAGGCCTCGTACACGCGAGGCAGTTGCACGTTGTCTTGAATCACCGCGCGACGTTCGGCGGTAATCGGGGGCGTCTTCGCCGTGATCCTGGGCACGTCTTCACCGCGCTTGAGCGGGCCAAAATATTTTTCAACGAGCGCTTTGGCGTGCTCGGGTTGGAAGTCGCCCACGATTGCCAAACTGGCGTTGTTGGGAGCGTAATAGAGCCTGAAGAAATTCCGCACGTCTTCCAGTTTGGCCGATTGGATGTCCTCGTGCGAGCCGATTACGTCGCCGTAGTAGGGATGGCCCTTGGGATAGAGCAAATGGAACATTCCTTCGTCCACGATTCCGTAAGGAGCGTTCTCGACGCTCTGGCGCCGTTCGTTGCGCACCACGTCCTGTTGATTGGAAAGGCTGGCTTGATCCAGTTTGTCGGGCAGGTAGCCCATGCGGTCGGACTCCAACCACAGCGCCAGCTCGAGTTGATTCGCGGGCAGTGTTTCAAAGTAATTGGTGCGGTCAAAATCGGTGGTGCCGTTGATGTCGCTCGCACCTGCGGCTTCCAGTAAGTGAAAATGGGAACTGCCCGGGACGTGGCGCGAACCTTCGAACATCATGTGCTCGAAAAGATGAGCAAATCCCGTGCGGCCAGGGATTTCATTTGCCGGACCCACGTGGTACCACAAATTTACCGCGACCATCGGCAAGCGGTGATCCTCGGAAAGGATGACGACCAGGCCGCTTTGCAATTTGTATTTTTCGAATTTGAGTTGCGGGACCTCGAGCCGCGCGGGCCTGGAAGCCGCTTTCTGTGTTTGCGCGGCGGCGGGAGTCGTCTTCGCGCTTTGCGCCGGAGCCTGTGGCGGAACCGCCTTCTGCCCCGCGGATGCGCCCACAAAAAACAAGAACGCTACTGCTCCCAGCATCAAGACACTCTTGTAATGCGCCTTCATCAAAGTTTCCTTTCAAATGAGTACAGATTGACGCTAACTGCTGGACCACGCTCGCAGGTGTCCCCGAGGAACCCCACCTAGCTTACCGTGCTGGGGACGAAGTGCAAGCCTTTTGCCTCACACGACACAGGGGCGCCAGGGAAGCGCCGTGCGCTTTGACGGCACCGGCTTGCCAGTTCCTCGGCCCCTGAGGACTATGCAACCTCCCTATGGACATCCCAAAGGAGCTATGCTATCTTCCTTTGCGCACGCCAAAGGAAGATACGATGCCCGACGGTAAATCCGAGGTTTTGCAGGGAACGCTTGACCTCCTGGTCCTCAAGACCCTCGAAGCCCTCAACCCCTTGCACGGGTATGGCATCGCTAGACGCATCGAGCAGATTAGCGAGGATTTATTTCGTCTCCATGAAGGCACCGTGTGCGCTGCTCTCCTCCGTCTGTCACAGAAGGGTTGGGTCTCGTCAAAATGGGGTGCGTCGGAAAACAATCGTAAGGCCCGGTTTTACTCGCTCACGAAAGCGGGCCGCAAGCAACTCTGCCGCGAGACCACAAATTGGGAGCGCGTTGCAGGTGTGATCGCAAGACTCTTACAGGCCGCGCCTCAGAGGTGACTCATGCTCTCCTACTTGCGCACATTCGTGTCGCGCATTCGCGCCACGTTTCAGCATGCAAATACGGACCGCGAGCTAGGCGCGGAAGTTCAGTCCCACCTCGAGATGCTGGCGCAACGCTTTCGCTCTCAAGGAATGTGCGAGGAGGAAGCGCGCTGCGCCGCAAGGCGTCAGTTCGGAGGGGTCACGCAGCTCAAAGAAGACCTGCACGAACGCCGCGGTCTTCCGCAATTGGAAATTGTGTGGCGTGACGTTTGCTATGCACTTCGCCAGCTTCGAAATGCGCCTGGCTTTACCGCTGCGGCGGTGTTGACGCTAGCCCTGGGCATCGGAGCAAACACGGCCGTATTTGCCGTTGTTGACGCCGTAGTCTTCCGCCCGCTTCCCTATCCGGAACCGGATCGTCTCGTATCCTTCGCTTCCTGGGTTACCCGCGGCACTCCACACGCGGATGATCTGTCCTATCCCAACTTTTTCGATTTCCGTTCCGGAAATCGCGTCTTCGAACACTTGGTTTGTTACCGCGGCGAAGAATTCAGCATCTCGGGACACGGAGAAGCGATTCATGTGGACGGCGAGATTGTCTCCTGGGATCTCTTTCCCCTTCTTCGTGTTCAACTTGAACTGGGCCGCAGTTTTCTTCCCGCGGAAGAAAAACCTGGCACGCACGTCGCTGTTCTTAGCCACGAATTATGGCAAAACTACTTCGGCGGGGACCGCAATGTTGTTGGCCAGGGCGTCACAATCAATGGCAGGACTTTCACCATCGTCGGGGTCGCTCCTCGTGACTTCCGCTTTCCTGTCGATAACCCGTCCGTGCAGCTTTGGAGCACGCTCGCGGAAGATGCGGCTGCGTCCGAATATCATCCACTGACGGAGCAACGAGGCGCACGCACCCTGAGCGTGATCGCGCGCCTGAAGGATGGCGTGACCGTGGAGCAGGCACGCGCGCAAATGGATTCCATCGCGGCCGCGCTTGCCGCTCAATATCCCGACGAAAACAAAAACCGCGCTTCGACCTATATTCTCCCGGAATTGGAAAGAGTTGCAGGCGACAGCCGTCGATCCATGTTTGTCTTGATGGCGGCCGTTTTTCTGCTCTTACTCATCGCTTGCGCCAACATTGCCAGCCTGGTTTTGGCCCGCAGCGTCGAGCGCGAACGCGAAGTTGCTGTTCGCGCGGCCCTGGGAGCCTCGCGCTTAATCGTCATGCGGCAACTGTTCACGGAAGGTTTGGTGCTTGGCCTTCTTGGGAGTTTGGCGGGCCTGCTGTTGGCTTCCGCATGTCTGCGCGTATTCTTGCCGCTTGCCGCGGACAGCATTCCGCGAATCTCGCTGGCCGTTGTGGATAGGCGCGTCCTTCTGTTCTCAATCGCTCTTGCTTTGTTCACCAGCGTTCTCTTTAGCCTGGCGCCCGCGCTTCAAGTCGCGAAGGTGGACCTGGTCCGCTCTTTGAAGGAAGGGGCAAGAAGCATTACCGGCGGCCGCGAACGCCTGCGAAGCGTGCTGGTCTCCGGCCAAATTGCGCTGGGCTTGATGCTACTCAGCGCCGCCGGCTTCTTGATTGCCGCGTTTGTGCAACTCGAGCGGCGCGACCTCGGTTTCAAACCCGATCCTGTGCTCACCTTCAACCTGGATCTTCCGCAGGGGCAATACAACACGGCAAAGGGGATTCGTTTTTCGGAGCAACTCCTGGAGCGCCTGCGCGCTCTTCCAGGCGTGCAATCCGCGGGAGCCGGATGGCCGCTTCCCATGCAGGGAAACCAGGTGAGCGTCTCTTTTGACATCGAAGAGCGGCGAGTTGCCCAACCCGACCGCCCTCGTTCGGATATGGCCATCGTTACCCCGGGCTATTTTCATACTTTGGGAATTGCGCTCCTTGAAGGGCGCGACTTCACCGACCGAGACGACGCGCAAGCGCCGTCCGTTTTGGTCGTAAATCAGGCTTTTGCTGACAAATTTTTCCCTGGAGAGCGTGCTCTTGGTAAGCGCATTGAGCCTGGGGCATCGAATGGCGACGGTGCCAAGCTCCGTGAGATTGTCGGCATCGTGGGGAATGCCAAGCAGTCGCCCGGCGGGACGGCGCCGGATCCGATTTACTACTTCCCTTTCAAACAGCTCTCCTGGGGACTGGGAAGCATTGTTTTGCGCACGGCTGTTCCTCCTCGGTCTGAGGAATCGGCGGCCCGGGCCGTGGTTGCTTCCCTCGACAGGCGGATCCCCGTGTACCAGGTGCGGACCATGGAAGAGTTGTCCGCTAGGGCCATGGCCCCGCCCCGTTTTCTGATGCTTTTGGTGGGGAGCTTTGCGGTGATTGCCCTGTTGCTCATCGTGATTGGGCTCTATGGCGTTTTGGCCTATTCGGTGATCCGGCGAACGCCCGAAATCGGGACGCGCATCGCTCTGGGGGCTAGTCGCAGCGCTGTTCTGAGCATGGTTATTCAACGCGCCGCGCGCCTGGTATTTGCCGGCCTATTCGTCGGCCTGGCGGGAGCGATTGCGGAAAGCTATTTCCTCCGAACCCTGCTCTACGGTGTTATGGGCGTCCAGCCAGAAGGTACAAGCCTGCTGTTTCTTGCCTCGGGCGCCATCGTCATTGCAAGCGGGATGGCCGCCTATCTTCCCGCGCGCCGTGCGGCGTCCATTGACGTCATGCAAGCTTTGAGAACTGAATAGCCTTGACGGCAGGATTCGCAAAGAATGATGCGAGAAGCTAGGCGTGTCTTCGCCCTAGAGCTTTACTTCGCTGAGTTGGATGACGGGCTGGATGTTGGTGTAATTTGCAACGTCGGCCATGATTTCTTGGGCGTGCGGGCCGAAGCTCGCTTGAAACGCTTCGACCGAATCAAACTGGAGCTGTCCAATGGCCAAATAGGGAGCAGGCGAACCTGGAGTCCCGCCGCCAATACCGTGCTCCACGGCCACACCTTTTAGCGCGGCTCCGAGCAGACGCTGGACCAGCGGAATATGCGTTTTGCAGTAATAAGCGATGTCGAAGCGGCTGTGTTTGGAATTCGGATATACGACCGTGACTCTAATCATTTTCGACCTTCCGCAAGGATTATTCCTCTTGTAAGCAGGCATTAGACTGCCGCGAAATGCGGTTCGTCAAGCACCACAGCGGCCTGGCGTTGCCTGGATGGGGTCCGGTTCGCGCGGGGAACGCAAACCTCGTATACTGTGGCCGTGGCGGGGCGATTGTATCTTGCGCCGAAAAGAGCGGCAGCAAAGCCCGACGGGATAAATTTGCCGCACTCCAAAATGAACATTACCACCTGTGAAGAATCCGTGAGGGCCTAGCGTGTCCGCTTCCGTTCTGAAAACTGCCGCCAATCGCAAATCCCCCGAATTCGAAAAGAACGCACGCCGCATGATCGATCTCCTTACGGAAATCAAAAATGAAGAAGAGGAGATTCTTCAGGGTGGCGGCGCCAAGGCGATTGAGTCGCAGCACAAGAAAGGGCGCCTGACCGCGCGCGAGCGCATCGCCAAGCTGGTTGATCCCGGCTCGCAGTTCTTCGAGTTGGGTATTTACGCGGCCTTCGAAATGTACGAGGAGTGGGGCGGCGCGCCCTGCGCCGGCACGATTACGGGCTTGGCTATGGTTTGTGGCCGCACCTTTATGATTATCGCGAATGACGCCACGGTGAAAGCCGGGGCGTTCTTCCCCATGACCACCAAAAAGGTCATTCGCGCGCAGAACATGGCCATCGACAATCACATCCCGACAATTTATCTGGTAGATTCCTCCGGCGTTTTTCTGCCGCTGCAGGAAGATGTTTTCCCCGACACCGACGACTTTGGCCGCGTTTTTCGCAACAACGCGGTGATGAGTGCCATAGGCATTCCCCAGATTACCGCGATCATGGGCATGTGCGTGGCGGGCGGCGCGTATCTTCCCGTGATGTGCGACCACATCCTGATGACGGAGGGGTCAGGATTATTTCTCGCAGGACCCGCGTTGGTGCAGGCTGCCATCGGGCAAAAATCTTCGGCCGAAGAACTGGGTGGGGCGAAGATGCACGCGCAAATCAGCGGTACGGTGGATTTTCGCGAGCCGGACGACGACGCGTGTCTTAAGCGCATTCGCGCGCTGGTGGACAAGATGGGCACGCCTGACCCTGCACCCTTCAGCCATGTGAAATCGCGCGATCCGCTCTACTCTGGCGACGAGATCTACGGCATCTTTTCGAGCGATCCTGCGAAGCAATATGACATGCGCGAAATCATTGCGCGCATCGTGGATGCCGGTGAGTTTGAAGAGTACCGCGCGGAATACGGCGAGACGCTGCTCTGCGGCTATGCGCGCATAGGCGGGTGGGCCGTCGGCATCGTCGCGAACCAGAAGAAGCATGTGCAGACGTTTGCGCGCGGTTCAGACCAGAAACGCATGGAGTTTGGTGGCGTGATTTACACCGAGTCCGCCGAAAAGGCGGCGCGCTTCATTTTGGATTGCAACCAAAATCGCATCCCCTTGGTGTTTTTGCATGACGTGAACGGCTTTATGGTCGGCAAAGACGCCGAATGGAGCGGTATCATCCGCGCAGGCGCGAAGATGGTCAACGCCGTCGCTAACAGTGTCGTTCCCAAAATTTCCGTGATCTGCGGCGGCAGCTTCGGTGCTGGCCACTACGCCATGTGCGGCAAAGCTTACGATCCGCGGTTCATTTTTGCCTGGCCCACGGCGCGCTACGCGGTGATGAGCGGCGATTCCGCAGCGGGCACGCTCGTCGAAATTAAATTGAAGCAGCTCGAACGGGAAGGCAAAAAAGTCGACGAAAAGCAGAAGAAGGAGCTCTACGAATCCGTCCGCGCCACCTACGAGCACCAGACTGATCCCCGCTACGCTGCGGCGCGACTATGGGTGGATGCCATCATTGACCCCGCGCACACGCGCGAAGCACTGATTTGGGCGCTGGAAGCCGCGGCCCTCAACCCGGAAATCCCGGAGTTTAAGACGGGAGTTTTGCAAACGTGATCCAGGCGCACTCGAGAGGTTTAATCTACGCCAGCGGGTTTTTTGGGCACTACTCATTTACTTCTTGTCTCATCCCGAGCGGTTACGTTCGGCTACAGCCCCCCTTATGTTCTTCGCGGTAGCATTGTCCCTTGCCACTTTAATATCTCTTCTATGACCTCTTTCGTGACATACTCCGCCTCGTGAAGGAGGCGGCTTCTCAAGACACGCATACTCTTACATCAGGTTTCGTTACGTCTTACAAGGCTCAGTCCGAGCCTGAGTATTTCCATGGCGCTAACGTGGTCTCGTTTGCCGATGAGACCGCATGCAGTGCAAACGTGCTCTCGGTCTGAAAGTTTCTTCGGCACTCGTGCTCCACA
>Ga0066670_10000578_pt1 | contig 11311 bp, 10 predicted proteins | sample GraSoiAngelo_119_FD_66459 | JGI IMG/M metagenome (GOLD analysis project Ga0066670, IMG submission 66459) | Grasslands soil microbial communities from the Angelo Coastal Reserve, California, USA - 14_0919_05_20cm | ecosystem: Environmental > Terrestrial > Soil > Grasslands | place: USA...
GGCCGCCCTTGGCCGGATCACGGCGCCCACCCTGGTCGTGGCGGGCGCCCACGATCCCGTCGTCCCACCGGCGCAGGCCGTCGAGCTCCAGCAGCGGCTGCCGTGTGCCTCGCTGGTCGTCCTGTCGTCGGCCGCGCACCTCGCCAACGTCGAGCAGCCCGAGCGGTTCAGCGCCGCCGTGCTCGACCATCTCGCCGGAGCGCCGGCCGCACGGGGGGAGCAGGCTCGCCGGGACGTGCTCGGCGACGCCCACGTGGAGCAGGCCGCGGCCCAGCGGACGAGCTTCACGGCGCCGTTCCAGGACCTGATCACCCGCTACGCCTGGGGCGAGATCTGGACGAGGGCGGGCCTGCAGCGCTCGACCCGCAGCGCCATCACGATCGCCATGCTGGTCGCCCTGGGTCGTTTCGACGAGCTGGCGATGCACCTGCGCGGTGCGATGCGCAACGGGCTGTCGGCGGAGGAGATCGCCGAGGTGCTCCTCCAGACAGCCGTCTACTGCGGCGTGCCTGCGGCCAACCGGGCCTTCGCCGTAGCCCAGCGGACCTTCGACGAAGTCAACGATGGCTGAGCCGGTCGAGCCCCAGCTGGGCCGGAGCCCCGACTTCGTGCAGTCCCTGGAGCGCGGCCTGGCCGTGATCCGGGCCTTCGGACCAGGGCGGGACGAGCTGACCCTGAGCGACGTGGCCCGGGCGACCGGTCTGACGCGCGCAGCCGCCAGACGCTTCCTGCTGACCCTGGCCGAGCTGGGCTACGTGTCGTCCGACGGGCGGTCGTTCTCGCTGCGGCCCCGCGTCCTCGAGCTGGGCTACGCCTACCTGTCGACGCTCGGCTTCGCCGAGGTGGCGGCGCCGCACATGGAGGAGCTGGTCGCCACCGTGCACGAGTCGTCCTCGGTCGCCGTCCTCGACGGCGACGACATCGTCTACGTGGTCCGGGTGCCGACCACCCGCATCATGACCGTGACCATCGCCGTGGGCACCAGGTTCCCCGCCTATGCCACGTCGATGGGCCGGGTCCTGCTGGCGGCCATGGACGACGGAGAGCTGGGCGCCTACCTGCACCGCGCGCGCCTGGAGCCGCTCACCCGGCGCACGGTCACCGACGCCGCCCGCCTGCGCGGCGTCCTCCAGCAGGTCGCCACCCAGGGGTTCGCCGTGGTGGACCAGGAGCTGGAGGACGGACTGCGGTCGGCGGCTGCCCCGATCGTCGACGCCAGCGGAGCGGTGGCGGCGGCGATGAACGTGTCCGTCCACGCCAGCCGGGTCTCCCTGGCCGACCTGCGCCGCACCTACGTGCCGCAGCTGGTCGCCACGGCGGGGCAGATCAGCGCCGACCTGCAGCGGCTCGGCGTTGCTGGACAACGTCGACTCCGGTGAGCGCGACGCAGGTCGGCATCGTGGGTGCCGGGCCTGCCGGGCTGGTGCTCGCCCACCTGCTGCAGCGCTGTGGCATCGAGTCGGTCGTGCTCGAGCTGCACGACCGGGAGTACGTCGAGGCCCGGGTCCGGGCCGGCGTCCTCGAGCAGGGGACGGCCGACCTCCTCAACCGCATCGGCGTGGGGGAGCGGATGCGCTCCGACGGCAGCGTGCACCGAGGGGTCAACCTCCAGTTCCTCGGCCGCCGGCACCGCATCGCCCTCGACGAGCTGACCGGTGGGAAGGCGATCACGGTCTACGGCCAGCAGGAGGTCGTCAAGGATCTGATCGCGGCCCGCCTGGCCGCCGGGGGCGAGGTGCGCTTCGGGGTCGAGAACGTCAGGTTGGAGGGCGTGGAGACCGACGCGCCGGTCGTCCACTACCGCCACGACGGCCAGGAGCGCGCCCTGCGGTGCGATGTGGTGGCCGGCTGCGACGGGTTCCACGGTTGTTGTCGAGATGCCGTTCCCCACGCCCGGACCTTCGAGCGCGAGCACCCCTTCGCCTGGCTGGGCATCCTCGCCGCCGTCGCCCCGTCGACCGAGGAGCTGATCTACGCCTACCACGACCGGGGTTTCGCACTGCACAGCCTGCGCTCGCCGGAGCTGAGCCGGCTGTACCTCCAGGTGGATCCCCACGACCGCATCGAGAGCTGGCCCGACGAGCGGATCTGGGAGGAGCTGCAGCTCAGGCTGGCCTCCGAGGGCTGGGTGCTGCGCGAGGGTCCCGTGCTCGAGAAGGGCATCACCGCGCTGCGCAGCTTCGTCGTCGAGCCCATGCAGCACCGTCGCCTCTTCCTCGCCGGCGACGCCGCCCACATCGTGCCCGCCACGGGCGCCAAGGGCATGAACCTCGCCGTGGCCGACGTCGTCGTCCTCGCCCAGGCCCTCGACGTCTGGTACCGCACAGGGCGAGACGACGGCCTGCGGGCGTACTCGGCGACGTGTCTGCGCCGGGTGTGGCGGGTGCAGGACTTCTCCGTGTGGATGACGATGCTGATGCACCGCCACGGCGACGCGTTCACCCGGCGGGTGCAGGAAGCTGCGCAGGCCCACGTGTGCGAGTCGGTGTCGGCCGCCCGGTGCCTGGCCGAGAGCTACGTCGGGGGAGCCACTCTCTAAGGTGCGTCCGCGGCGGCGTCCCGCCTCGGTGTCTGCTCGAAGACGTAGTAGGCGGCGACGAGCCCGCTGATGACGAGGGCCGCCAGCGCGCTGACGAAGGCGACGCCGATGCCGACCACGTAGCCCACCTGGCCGATGCTGAAGCGGACCGTCGCTCGCCGGGCGTCGCCGGGTGCGAGCTGCACTTTGAGGTGCTCGTGACGGACCGACCACCAGAAGATCAAGCTGAAGGCGATCGACATGCCCTCGAACGCCCCCATGTAGAGGGCAGCGGCCAGATGCGAGTCGGCGCCGCCCTGGCGGAGATAGCTCGCCATCGTCGAGGTGGCGAAGGGGATGCTCACCACGAAGAAGAGCAGCAGGAGGTTGAGGAACAGCAGGGTCCGGTCGATCTCCGACAGGTTCTTGAAGATGGCGTGGTGGTTGACCCAGATGATCCCGATGGTGAGGAAGCTGATGAAGTAGGCGGCGAACGAGGGCCACTTGTCGGCCAGCTGATGCGCCAGCGTGCCGTGGCCGGGGCCGGCGACAACAAGGTCGAGCGCGAGCAGCGTGATCGCCACCGCGAAGACCCCGTCGCTGAACGCCTCGAGCCTGGCGCTGTCCATGCCGCCCTGCTTACCTCAGGTCACCGCCAGGTGTTGCCGGAGCCGCGGCAGCACCTCGTCGCCCAGACGCAGGACCTGCTCCCTGGCCTCGGCGGGAGCCGCTGACGAGAGCCCGCACGAGCGCACCGAGCGAGAAGTCGAACAGCTTCTCCTCGTCGACGGGGTGGGTGAGGTGCTGGAGGAGGTCCGGTGCATCGGGCACGTCTTCAGCCGTCCAGAGCTCTTCGGGAGACTGTCGCTGGGCCGGCTGGCGTTCGAGCTGGCGGTCCACCAGCACCGAGCCGACGACGAGGCTGAGGACGGCTTGGACGGCCACGGCAGCGTCGGCGCCGTCGAGCCCGGCGGCGGTCAGCTCGCGTACCAGCACCCGCCGGGCGGGCTGGAACAGCGCTGCCGTCCTGCCCTGGCGGTGGACGACCGCCACCAGGTCCGGCTGTCGCAACAGCGTCTGGCGCAGTGACCGGCCGATCGCGATGATGCGTTCCTCGGGGCGGCGGCCCCGCACCTGGACGGGCCCCAGCTGGGCGATGATGCGCTCGACGAGACCGTCGAGCACGGCCTGCTTGTCCCCGACGTGCCAGTAGATGGCGGTGACGGCCACGCCCAGCTTGGTCGCCAGGGCCCGGACGGTGAGCCGCTCGACGCCTTCGGTCTCGACGATCTCGAAGGCGGTGTCGAGGATCTGGTCACGCGAGAGGGGCGCGTCCCGGGTGCCGGGTCGCGGTCCTCGGGCACGAGCCGGTTGACCCTTCCGATCACCCATGTAACAATGCTACAGAATGTCGGAGCACTACGTGATCGTCTCGGCCGACTGTCATGGGGGCGCCGAGCTGTTCGAGTACCGCGGGTACCTCGAGCAGCGCTACCACGAGCCGTTCGACGACTGGGCCCGCGACTACGCCATCCCCTTCGAGGACCTCATGGGCGACGAGGGCGGTCGCAACTGGGACCACGCCCGGCGGCTGGCCGACCTCGAGTCCGACGGCATCGTCGCCGAGGTCGTGTTCCCCAACACGATCCCGCCCTTCTACCCCGAGCCGTCGCTCAAGGTGCAGATGCCCGGCGCCACCGAGGGCGATCTGGAGCTGCGTTGGGCGGGGCTGCGGGCCCACAACCGCTGGCTGGCCGACTTCTGCGCCGCCGCTCCGGGCCGGCGGGCGGGGATCGCCCAGATCATGCTGCACGACGTCGAGGCTGCGGTCCGCGAGGTGGAGTGGGCGGCCGAGGCCGGGCTCACCGGGGGCATCCTCCTCCCTGGCGCGCCCCCCGGGTCGGGGCTCGAGCCCCTGTACTCGCCGGTCTACGAGCCGCTGTGGCAGGCCTGTGAGGACGCCGGGCTGCCGCTCAACCACCACAGCGGGAGCGCGGTACCGCCGCTCGGCGACCAGCCCGTCGACAACGTCATGTTCCTGCTCGAGGTGACGTGGTGGGCGCACCGGGCGCTCTGGCACCTCGTCTTCGGCGGTGTGCTCGAGCGCCACCCCGGGCTCCAGCTGGTGTTCACCGAGCAGGGCACCTCGTGGATCCCGGAGACCCTCGGGACGCTCGACTACTTCTTCGCGCGCATGGGGTCGTCGGCCGGCTCGCAGGAGCAGGAATGGGGCGCCGAGGTCGTCGGCAAGCTGTCGCTTCGTCCGAGCGAGTACTGGCGGCGCCAGTGCCACGTCGGGTCGAGCTTCATGCGCCCGGCCGAGTCGGCGCTGCGCCACGTGGTCGGCGTCGACAAGATCATGTGGGGAAGCGACTACCCACACAAGGAGTCCAGCTTTCCGTTCAGTCGCGCCGCCCTCCGGCGCACGTTCGCGGGCATCGACGCGGCCGAGGTGCAGGAGATGCTGGGCGGCAACGCAGCCAGGCTGTACCGGTTCGACATGGCCCGCCTGGCCGAGGTGGCGGCCCGGGTGGGCCCGACCCACGAGGAGATCGACCGGGCGCTGCCCGTCGAGGAGATCCCGGCAGAAGCGATGCGGTGTCCGGCCTTCGCCGGCTGACCGACCAACAAGGGGGCGTGATGGCCACGATCAGGTACGGAGCGAGGTCGGAGGCGCAACTGCGCAACCGGGAGGTGGAGGCGACCTCGGTCGACGTGTGGGCCACGACGCTGGTCGCCACGTACCTGACCGATCCCGAGGTCATCGCCGCGGTGTTGCCGCCGCCGATCGAGCCGCCTGACGAGCCCCAGGTCAAGGTGACGATCGCCACCGTCGAGATCTCCGGATATCCGACCTTCGGCGCCGGCAGCTTCTCCGTGCGCGCTCGGCACGAGGGGACCGACGGGTACTACGCCCTGTTGATGCCGATGACGACCGAGCAGTCGGTGATCGGTGGGCGGGAGACGTTCGGCGAGCCGAAGAAGATCGGGCAGGTCACTCTCGAGCGCGACGGCGACCTGGTGACAGGTCGCGTGGGGCGCATGGGGGTGGACATCGTCACGGTGACCGGGCGCGTGTCGGGAGAGCAGGAGCTGCCGGGGGAGGAAAACCGCACCGACTTCTACTTCAAGTTCCTGCCGTCGCCCGACGGCAAGGGATTCGACACGGATCCGGCGCTGGTGTACTGCCACCGGCGGGAGCTCACCCGCAAGCTCGAGAGCGTGGAGGGCGAGGTCGTGCTGGGCGAGTCGCGCTTCGACCCCGTTGCCGACCTGCCCGTGCGCCAACCCGGTCCGATCATCCTCGCCGAGCGCACCAGCGTGCAGCGGGGCGAGATCCACGGCACGGTGCCGGGCGAGTGGCTGCGGCCTTTCGTGCACCAGCGCTACGACGACCTGTCGCCGGTGGGCGAGGAGTAGCGCATGGAGCTGGCGGGGGTCGCGGTCGTCACCGGTGGGGCCGGCGGGATCGGCCGCGCCATGGGGGAGCGCTTCGGCCGCGCCGGGATGCGGGTCGTGCTCGCCGATGTCGAGCAGGGTGCGCTCGATCGGGCGGTGGACGAGCTTCGCTCGCAGTCGCTCGAGGTGACGGGCGTCGTGACCGATGTCGCCCGCTACGAGGCTGTCGAGGCGCTACGCGACCGCACGCTCGAGCTGTACGGCGGGGTGAACCTGGTGTGCAACAACGCCGGGATCGGCGCCGGCGCCGAGGGCGCGCTGTGGGAGCACGAGCTGAACGACTGGCGGTGGGCGTTCGGGGTGAACGTCTACGGCGTGATCCACGGCATCAACGCCTTCGTGCCGGCCATGCTGGCCGGCGGCCAGGAGGGCCACGTGGTGAACACGTCCTCCGGAAACGGTGGCGCCTCACCGTTGCCCGGTACGCCCCAGTACGCGGTGACGAAGGCGGCAGTCGTCACGCTGACCGAGTGTCTCTACGCCCAGCTGCAGGACTCGGGGGCGCCCATCGGAGCATCGGTGCTGTTCCCGGGGCCGCACATGCTGCGGACGGGGATCTTCACCTCGTGGCGCAACCGGCCGGCGGAGCTGGCCAAGGAGAAGCCGCGGACGACCCCGTACGCCACCATCGAGGACATCGAAGCCCAGATGCGGGCGGCGGGCGTCGAGCCCACCTACACCGAGCCGGCCGAGGTCGCCGAGCAGGTCGCGGCGGGCGTGGTGGCTGGTGACTTCTGGATCGTCCCGGCGAGCGCCCAGACCGACGGGCAGATCCAGGCTCGGGCCGAGTCGATGCTCAAGCGCGAGAACCCGACCTACCTGCGCGCCGTTCCAGGATGATGACACTGATGTTCGGAAAGGGAGCACAGGCATGAGCAGGTACATGGTGATCTCGTCGGACTGCCACGCCGGGCTGCCGAGCGAGGAGTACCGCGAGTGGCTCGACCCCGGGTACCGGGACGCCTTCGCGGAGTACCTGAAGGCACGGGCTGTCGTCGAGGCCGACCTCGCCGAGCGGGGGCTGCGCAACGAGGAGTTCGCCGAGGAGTGGGAGAGCGAGAACGCCGAGGGCCTGCACGGGGGCTGGGACGCGGGCCGACGCGACCGCGAGCTCGACGCCGACGGCGTCGTCGGCGAGGTCATCTTCCCCGATGCCGACGCCGTGACCGGCGGGGCGTCCGCTCCGTTCGGTGCCGGCCTCGGGGCGACGGCCGACGTGCCCGCCGACTTGCTCATGGCCGGAGCCAGGGCGCACAACCGGTGGCTGGCCGAGCTGTGCTCGACCAACCCGTCCCGACGGGCCGGGGTGGCGATCGTCCCCATCTTCGACATCGAGGCGGCCGTCGCCGAGATCCGCCGGGCGCGCGAGTCGGGACTGCGCGGCGGCATCCTGATCCCTTCCATGTGGCAGCCCCACGAGCCGTACCACGACACGAAGTACGACGCCGTGTGGGCCGCCTGCGCGGACCTGCAGATGCCGGTGCACGTGCACTCGGGCGCCGCCGACCGGGCCTCCTACGGCGAGCACGTGGGGATCTACGTGGCCGAGGTCCGATGGTGGTCGATCAGGCCCTTGTGGTTCCTGCTGTGGGCCGGGGTGTTCGAGCGCTTCCCGGCGCTCCGCTTCGTGACCACCGAGTGCGGGGCATTCTGGGCCCCCGATCTGCTGTGGACCTCGGACATCGTCTACGACCGGGAGCACGCGGCCAAGAAGCTGGGCAAGCAGCTGACCGCACACCTCAGCATGCGCCCGAGCGAGTACTTCGACCGGAACTGTTTCATCGGAGCGTCGAATACTCGGCGACGCGAGTTGGCCCGACGCTACGAGATCGGCGTGGGCAACATCATGTGGGGCAACGACTTCCCCCATCCTGAGGGCACCTGGCCCCACACGCGGGAGTGGCTGCGGAGTGCCTTCCACGACATTCCCGTGGAGGAGACGCAGCAGATGCTCGGAGCCAACGCCGCCTCGTGCTACGACTTCGACACGGCGGCGTTGCGAACGCTGGCCGATCGTTTCGGTCCGACGCCGTCGGATCTCGGCCAGACCGGCGACGATCTCGGCAAGTGGTCCGAGCTGGCGGCCGCCGGTCGCCCGTGGCTCACGGGCACCGAGGCCCTCGAGGTCCCGGTGGGTACGTAGCTCACGAACGATGCTCCGGAGCGGGCTGCGAGCGATCGCGGTGCGCACCGACTGGAGTGCCGCGTGGGAGTGGACTCAGGCCCGGCCTGCTCCGGGTCTACCGTGGTGGCCGCATCCGGGCGCTTAGCTCAGACTGGTCAGAGCAGCTGGCTTACAACCAGCAGGTCGGGGGTTCGAGTCCCTCAGCGCCCACACCTCATAGGCCCTGGTCGGCCGGTGTGCAGGGGTGTTCATCGAGGCGCCTGATCCGGCCGATTCGGGGGCAGCGCCGGCGCCCTGGACGCCCCGCGACCCGGGGTGCGACAAGGCCATCGTGGAACCGTCACACGACCGAGGCGACACCTGAACCCCGACGGTCCCCGTCTGTCCGGCAGCAGCGTGCAGCCCGCTGAGCTGGCTCTAGTCGGGCGTCTAGTCCGCCGAGATCGCTGGAATCAGTCGAGTGGGCCTGAGTTACGCGGTCGGATACGCGGGGGCGGACTGACCAGGCAATCGTCATGATCCGAGGAGCGGTGAGCCACCATCGTGGTGAGCTGCCGGCCGAGAGCAAAGGGGCGCCGGGGATAGTGAGACGGCCTGCGGGGAGCTAGGAGTGGTACCAGGTGTCCGAGAAGGCGCTCCCGTCCGGGCTCAAGGATGATGGGTTGGCCTTGACGGTGCCACCGTTGGTTTCCATGACGATTCTGTCGTTGGTGAACGAGCTGATGGAACCGCTGGCGCCTGTGGCTGTGGCAGAGGAGCCCAAGAAGCTGGCGGTGCCAAAGTTGGCCAACGGGAGAACGCTACAGGTCCTGAAGCAGCTCGATGGAGCCTCGGCTACCCACTCGGCCGAAGTCCTGGTCGCCGTCGTGGAGCTCTGCGTGGTGGCGTAGCTCCACCTCTGGGTCGCGTCGTTCAGTGTCAGGGTGAAGCTGCCCGACCCGGTGTATGCCACGTCGGCCGAGAGCTCGTCGCCTGGACTGACGGGATAAGTGGCTTGAGAGAGCGCCACTGAGCCTGCCGGGTACATCTCGTACCAGGCGTAATAGGAGGCTCGCCGTCCCACGCAGTCCGAGTCCGTGCCAATCTGCTCCACGGTGTTGGACGTATCACCGTCGATGCCCACCCAGAACGACGAGTATTGGCGCCTGTTGGAGCTACAGCTCACAGCGGGCTGGACCCAGCTGCCCTTGGCGTCGGTAAACGTGGCGTTCTTAGCGGCGTAGCCCGACCAGTTGGTCGTGTAGGCCACTCCCCGGCCGGGAGGGACCAGGTGGTGGGCAGGCTTGTGCACCACCAGCGGTACCGTCGTGGTCGCCGTTCCCCATGTGGCACTCGACAACACTGCCGCGGCGGCAACCGCAGATGCGCCCAGCCAGCGTCGCATTTTTGCCCCTTCCCCCCACCCCAGCTCTGGGCGTGGTCAACAGATGGCGAAGCATGCCAAACCGGAAGCGACGTCGCTATAGCCCTTTTGGGTGGTTGCGCTGGCCGCATAGGCCTAGTCCTGGCCTAGATGGGCCAATGACGGGTCGGAAACCCGCTCCGTCAGCATCCCGTCAGCGTCGCGTCAAGCACGCGTCAGGCTCGGGGGTCACGGTGGGGCAATCGAAATGCTTGTGGTGCTCGGGAGGGGGCCGCGGGCGGCCGGATAGCCAGCAGGTGGATTGCCGGGGGGCCAAGCAATGACGACGACCAGCTCATGGACGTGCCCTGAGGGCCACGAGGCAATACGTGACTTCTGTCCGTGGGATGGATCGAAGCGGCCGGTCGACAGGGCTTCGAAGACTTGGCCGATGCCGGGCGTGGAGCAGGTCGCACCGAACGCGTGGCAGCGATCCGAAACCAAGGGAGGCCAGGAAGGGAGTCCGCCCTCAGCTGCATGGGCGGTGCGAAACAGCTCGCACCAGCCAGGCTCCTGGGGCGCGCCGAGCGCATGGCAAGCACCGAGCCCACCGCAGCGGCGGCTGCCGGTTAGAGCGATCGTTGCGATCGTTGTGGCAGCTGTGCTGGTCCTTGGCGGCGGTATCGCAGTCGTAGCTTGGGCCATCAGCAGCAGTAGTGGTGGTGGCTTCAACAACGTCTCAACTCTCGAGAATTCGATCCAGTCGACCTACCAGGACCGGCTCTCTTCAAATGGGGTCACAGTCACGAACGTAAGCTGCGTCGGCTCCAGCAACCGCCAGTACAACTGCGTCCTCGAGTTGAGCAACGGCCTAAGCGTCAGCCACCACGTCACCGTTTCCTCTGACGGCACCCATTGGGTGAGCGACAACACGCCATGACAACGGGCCAGCGAGAAGAGGGAGACGACGCAATTTGGGATTCCTCTGGGAGCAGGCCGGTGACATCGTGACCTGCCCGAGCCACGAGTTGCTGACCCGTTCCCTGCACGCAGAGTGCACGGCTGCATCACTAGTGAGAACTGGTGAGGATTATCGGGCTGCCGATGACGGCGCTGAGACCCGAGTCGGCTATAGGGGGGGGTTAGGTTGAGGTTCGCAGGTCGAATGGGCGCCACCGTCGCCCTAACGATGGTCCTAGGAATTGGCACTGCTGGAGCCGTCGGAGCAAGTGAGCAACCGTCGGCCGACCCGAGTCAGATCCTTCGGCCGGGCCTGGGGGTGAGCCCGAACCAGACTGCGGTCAACGCCCAGATCCAGACTGCTCGGGCCCGCCTTGCCGTCACCAGCCGCCAGTCCCATGCCGGTACGCCAGAGCCGATCACCCATCCGCAGCTGGACCACGCCGGTTCGGGGCTGTCGGCTCTTCCTCACACTCAGGTGACGGCGCCCAACCTGGCGACCCCGAGCACCTCATCCTTGCCAGGGCTGGACGTGAGCAGCTACCAGGGCAACGTGAACTGGGCTCAGGTCGCGGCCGACGGCGCCCAGTTCGCCTACGTGAAGGCCACCGAGGGCACCTACTACACCAACCCGTACTTCGCTCAGCAGTACAACGGCTCCTACAGTGCAGGACTGGTACGCGGCGCCTACCACTTCGCCAACCCCAGCTACTCGAGCGGGGCGGCGCAGGCCGACTACTTCGCTGCCAACGGAGGGGCTTGGTCCGCCGACAACCAGACCCTGCCCGGAGCGCTCGACATCGAGTACGACCCCTACGGCTCCGAGTGCTACGGCCTCACCCAGTCTCAGACGGTGAGCTGGATCGCTGCGTTCCTGAACGAGTACCACGCCGTCACAGGTCGCTGG
>Ga0066670_10000589_pt1 | contig 11251 bp, 7 predicted proteins | sample GraSoiAngelo_119_FD_66459 | JGI IMG/M metagenome (GOLD analysis project Ga0066670, IMG submission 66459) | Grasslands soil microbial communities from the Angelo Coastal Reserve, California, USA - 14_0919_05_20cm | ecosystem: Environmental > Terrestrial > Soil > Grasslands | place: USA...
ATCGGGGCGCATCGGCCCCGCGAAGCCGACGTCGGAGAGCGCGCGCAGCACGGCGTACAGGTCCACGCCACCGCACGCCGACGGGTGGGCCGTCTCGTGAAAGCGCCGCTCGCCCGTGACGCGCACGTTGCGACAGTGGGCGAAATGAATCCGCGGCCCCATCCGCCGCACCATGGCCGGCAGATCGTTCTCCGGGTCGGCGCCGAGCGACCCCGTGCAGAACGTCACGCCGTTCGCCGGACTGTCCACCAGCGCCACTAGCCGCTCCAGATCGGGGCCTCTGCAGATGATCCGCGGCAGACCGAAAATCGGCCAGGGCGGGTCGTCCGGATGGATTGCCATGCGGACGCCGGCGTCCGCAGCCGCCGGGACCACCCGTTCCAAGAAATAGGCCAGGTTGTCCCACAGGCGCTCCGCGTCCACATCCCGGTACGCCGCGAGCAGCCGCTGCAGCTCGTCCGGACCGTAGGCCGTGGCCCATCCCGGGAGGTCGCCCGTCCCGCGCGACAGGTCCACGGCGGCGAGCGCGCGGTCGTCGTACGCCAGGGCGGTCGATCCATCGGCAAGCCGCTGCGCCAGATCGGTGCGCAGCCAGTCGAACACCGGCATGAAGTTGTAGCACAGCACAGGAATGCCTACCGTACCCATGGCCCGCACGCTCTCACAATAGTGCGCGATCAGCCGGTCCCGGCCCGGGCGGCCGAGCTTGATGTCTTCGTGGACGGGAATGCTCTCCACCACGGCGAAGCTGAGTCCGGCACCTTCGATCTCTCCTTTGAGGCGCTCGAGCCGCTCGCGGGTCCAGGCCGCGCCCACGGGCACGTCGTACAGCGCGCTCACGACGCCCGAGACGCCCGGGATGTGCCGGATGTGCGCCAGCGGGATCGGGTCGTCTCGCCCGAACCAGCGGAACGTCATGTGCATGCGCGCACCAGCTGCTCGATTTCGTCCGGTGTAGCCCGGTTCCAGTCTCCCGGGATGGTCAGCTTCAAGGCCCCGGCGGCGGCGGCGAACTGCACGGCGTCCGCGGGGTCGCGATCCGCGGCGAGCGCGGCGATCAAGGCCGCGGCGAAGCTGTCGCCGCCGCCCACCCGATCCACCACGCGCACCTGATAGCGGCGGCTCTGCCAGGCGCCGCCGGACGAGGCGTCGAACAGCGCGGCGCTCCAGCCGTGCTCGCTCGCCGAGAGCACCTCGCGCCGGGTCAGGGCCACGTGTCGGCAGCCGTAGCGCTCGGCCAGATGGGGCGCCAACGAGTCGTCGGGCGCTTCGACGCCGAGCATCACCCGCACCGCGTCGCGGTTGCCGATCAACAGGTCCGCGCCTTGCACGAGCGGCTCGATCACGCCTCGAGGATCCCGGCCCTGCCACAGAGCCGGCCGGAAATTGAGATCCAGGCTGACGCGCACCCCGGCGGCGCGTGCGGCGGCGAGCGCCGCGGCGAGCGCCGCGCGGGGGCCGTCGCCGAGCGCGGGCGTGATGCCGGAGCCGTGAAACCAGGCGGCACCCTGGAGCGCGGTGGGCCAGTTCACCGTTCCGGGTGCGACCGCTGCGAACGCCGAGCCGGCCCGGTCGTACACCACGCGACTGGCGCGGATATCGGCGCCCGGCTCGACGAAATAGATCCCCATGCGCTCGCTTCCCGCGCCGAGCGCGATCCATGCCGTGCCCACGCCTTCGGCTTGCAGCGCGTGCAGCGCCGCCCGGCCGATGGCGTTGTCGGGCAGCCGGGTGACGTAATCGGCGCGCACGCCGAGGTGCGCGAGGCCCACCGCGACGTTGGCCTCGCACCCGCCGAAGCCCGTGCGCAGCTGCGGCGATTGGAACAGGCGCTCGTGGCCGGGCGGGCTGAGCCGCAGCATCAGCTCGCCGAAGGTGACCGCGCGCGGAGAACCAGCGCTCATGCGTGTGCCGTGGCCGGCTGGCGGCGGGCCTCGGCCACGCACTCTATCACGGCGCGCGCCCGCGCGGTCAACCGGTCCCAGGCCTGCTCCGCGACGAGCGACGGACTCACCAGTGCGCTCCCGACGCTCACCGCGATCGCCCCCGCGCGGATCCACTCGCCCGTGTTGTCGAGCGACACGCCGCCCGACGGCACCAGGCGCAGAAACGGCAGCGGCGCGAGCACCTCGCGGATGTAGCGCGGGCCGACCAGCGAGGCGGGGAAGAGCTTGACGTGAGACGCGCCGGCGCGCGAAGCCTCGAGCAGCTCGCGCGGCGTGAGCGCGCCCGGCATGCAGGGGACGTTCGCCTCGCGACAGGCACGCATCACCGCCGCATCGAGCGTCGGGCTCACGACGAAGCCTGCGCCCGCGGCGATGACGTCGTGCGCCGACCGCTCGTCCAGCACGGTGCCGGCGCCGACCACCGCGCCCGGGACCGGATCGCGCGCCGTGAGGTCGCGGACGCCCTCGAGCGCGCCCGGCGTCGTGAGCGTGATTTCCACGACGCTCACGCCCCCGGCGACGAGCGCGCCGGCGAGCGCGCGAAAGTCCGCGGCGGCGGGCAGCCGCACCACCGCGATCACACCACTGGCCAGCGCCGCGTCGATCATGGGAGAGTCGCCTCTACGCCTTCGTGCTCGAGCCGCGCGAGCGCGCGCGTGGTCGCCTCGAGGAACCCGGGCAGGCGCGCCAGGGAACAGCCCCACAGCGCCTCGTCCCCGAGAGCATGCGCCGTGAGTCGTTCCAGCGTGTCGCGCGGGAGGGGACCGGAGGCCCGATCCGGGTCCACCGCCAGCCAGTGACGCGCGATGAGCGGGAGATCGGCGTCCACGATCGGATAGGTCGCCCCGCGCCACCGCCCGTGCGGCGCCGATCCCTGGGGGGCCCCCTCGGAAACGGGGCGAAGATATCGCAGGTGCGCGGCGCACGCGAGTGCGAGCCCGTCCGGGACGCGGCGCTCGGTCTGGACAAAGCGCGCGATCGCCGGCGCGACGCGCACCCGCATCTTCATCGTCTGGTTGGTGGCGATCACGCGCCACTCGTGCTCGAGCCAGGGATTGCGAAACCGCTCCATCACGCCCGCCGCGAACTCACGCGCCGGGGCCGGTGCGATGTCGGTCCCGGGCACGAGCTCCTGGAACAGCACGCGCTCGAGCAGGGTCCCCAGGCGGGGATGCTCCGCCGCCTCGCGCACCGTGGCCACGCCTGCGAGCAGGGCCAGCGGCGCGAGGGCGGTGTGGGCGCCGTTCAGCAGGCGCAGCTTGCGCTCGCGGTACATGCCGATGTCGGAGGCGAATACGACCGCGCCGGGAGCGGCGTCGATCGGGAACGCCGCCCGCAGGGCGGCCGGGTCTCCCTCCACGGCCCACAGGGCGTACGGCTCGGCGACGGTGAGCAGCTCGTCCGAGTAGCCGAGTTGCGCCTCCAGCGCGGCGCGCGCGTCGGACGGCGGGCTGCCCGTGGTGATACGGTCCACGAGCGACGAGCAGAAGTGGACGTGAGTCGCGAGCCAGCCGCGAAAGCGATCGCCGCACGGCGCCGCCAGCTGATCGATCATCGCGGCGAGGCGCGGCCCGTTGTCGGGGACGAGCTCGGTGGGGATGACGTACAACGGCGGGCCGTCGGGCAGGCGCTCGAAGCGTGTGTGCAGGAGGTCGGCCAGCTTGGCGGGGAAACCACCCTCCAACCGGAACCCGACCTCGGTCACGTTGCTGACGATCACCTGCAGCTCGGGTTGCGCGACGGCAGCGCGCACCGCTGTCCACTCCGTGTCGGCGACGAGCGCGCGTGAGATGGCGCCGATCACCTGGGTGCGCTCGATCGGCGAGCCGTTGCGCAAGCCGCGTTCCACCAGCGTGAACAAGCCGTCCTGGGCGTTGATCGCGTGCGCGTGGCCGTGCGGCGTGCTCTGGACGACCACGATGCGCCCGTTGAACGCCCCCGCCCGGTTGGCCGCGTCCACCGACGCGACGCACAGGGCGCGCAACAGCATGCCCGTGCCGAACTGCAGCACGCGCTCGGCCAGCTCGTCCCGGCGATAGGCGCTGTCCGGCCAGTGGGCCCGTCCTATTGAAGGAAGGCGGGCGCTCGCGGCGTGCACGCTGGTTTCGTCACCTCGTGCCAGTGAAGATCAACGGCGGTCTCGAACTTGCAACCCGCGACGTGGCGCACAAGTACGCGAACAGACATCTGTTGCATCATCGCAACATCTGGGTACCACGGGTCACGTGCTCGCGCCACAGGTCCGCTCCCCGCTTCCGACGCTCAAGCGTCGCGTGCCCGCCGCGACGCCGGCGTCGCCACATTATTGGGAGTCCGCCTTCCAGGCCTACTACATCGAGCTGTGCGAGTATGTGCTTCGCTTTGTGGGCTCGGCGGAAGCCGCGCAGGATCTGGTGCAGGATTTGTTCTTGCGACTCTGGGACAGCCGCGGCCCGCGCGACGAGACCCGTCTTACCCGGCCGTACCTCTACGTCGCCGCGCGCAACCGCGCGCTCAAGTATCTGCGTCACCGCCGCGTGGTGACGGCGTGGGTCGCCCGCGCGGCCTGTGAAGAGACCCCCCCGTCCGATACACCCGAAGACCTGTGCCTGCGCGGCGAGCTCGACGCCGCCGTGCAGCGCGCCATCGCCGAGCTGCCGGCGCGCTGCCGCGCGGTCTTCGTGCTGCGCCGGCGCGAGCAGCTGAGTTACCGCGAGATCGCGGCACGCCTCGGCGTCTCGCTCGGCACGGTCAAGTCGCAGATGTGGCGCGCCACGCTGCGGCTGCGGGCCAAGCTGGCGCCCTACCTCGCTCGTCCGGGCATTCCCGAAGACCGCGCCGGATAGCTCGCTCCGTCGTCATACTCCCCTCTCCGTGGCGGGTTTTCAAGGCAGGAGGCTCGCCATGGCGGAGGGGATCGAAGAGTCCGACCTGTTGCGCTTCGTCGAGGGCGACTGCTCGCCCGACGAAGCGGCCGCGATCCAGGCGTGGATCGCCGCCGATGCGCGGCGGGGCGAGCTGCTCGACGAGCTCCGCGCCGTCTGGCGTCTGACGGGGTCCCGTACGCGGCCATGGGCCGTCGCGGGGGCCCGGCTCCGGCTGCTGCACGGCCGCGGCCGTCACGCGGCGCAGCGGTCGGCCGGGTTCTCCGCGCGGCCCCGCCTCGGGCGGGGCGGGATCGCCGCCGCGATCGCGTGTCTCGTCGCCGGCATCGGCGTGTGGCTGCTGCGCCCGCGCCCGGCGCCGCTGCGCGAATTCGCGACGCCGGCCGGGCAGCGCCTGCGGCTGACCCTCCCCGACAGCAGTCGCGTCTTGTTGAGCGTGGGCACCCGGCTGCGCGTGCCGCGCGACTTCGGCGTGCCCGCGCGCGCCGTGGAGCTCGACGGCGAGGCGTATTTCGTCGTGCGCCACGATGCCCGTCGTCCCTTCCTCGTGCGAACCCGCCAGGGCGTAACTGAGGATCTCGGTACCAGCTTCGACGTGCGGGCGTATGCGCAGGAGGACTACGTGCAGGTCGTCGTCGCGTCGGGGCGCGTCGCGTTGCGGGCCGGGCGGGGCGGAGGGGACGACTCGGTGCTCAGCCTGCGGTCGCGCGATCGCGGCGTGATCGACGCGCGCGGCGTGCTGAGCGCGACGTCGGGCGTCGCGCTGGGCGACTATCTGGCTTGGACTCGCGGCACGCTCGTGTTTCGCGATGCCCCGCTCGGCGACGTCGTGGCTCAGCTGGGGCGCTGGTACGACGTCGACATCGAGCTCAGCGGCGCCTCGGGGGCCGCCGAGCGGCTCACGATCTCGTTTGCGACCCGCTCGGTCGATGAAGCCCTGACGACGCTGGCGCGGGTGCTCGACGCGCGCTGGACGCGCGCCGGCAGGATGGTGCGACTCACTCCCCTTCATCCGCGACGCTAACCGGAGGAGACCGATCATGCGATTTCTGATTCCGTTAGCAGGGATCCTCGTCGTGGTGACGGCGCCCGGACGGTCGCAGCAGGCGGACGTGGCGTCGCCCTTCGACCGCACCGTGACGCTCAGGCTCGAGGACGTGCCGCTCAAGGACGCGCTCGACGCCCTGGCGCGGCAGAGCGGCGTGCGCATCGCATACTCCGGTCGCGTCGTACCGCTGGATCGGCCGGTGTCCGTGCAGCTCGCGGCGGTGCGGGTTGAGGCCGCGCTCGACACCCTGCTGCACGGCACCGGCGTCGCGTCCACGCTCGATCGCACCGGCCAGATTCTGCTCGTGACGGACCGATCGGCCGGACGCGCGGCGCGACAGTCCGGGTCGATCTCCGGCACGGTCAAGGATTCGACTACCGGCGTTCCGGTGGCGGACGCGGTGGTCACCCTGGTGGGGACAGCGTTCACCGCCAAGACCGGCGCCGACGGCCGCTTCACGATCACGGGCGTGCCGGCGGGAAGCTATCGGCTGCGCGTCCGCATGTTGGGCTACACCGCGGCGGTGGCCGGCGTAACCGTGCAGGACGGAGGACAGGCTGTCGCGGACGTGCAGCTGGCGCGCAGTGCGATCGAGCTCAACCCGGTCGTGGCGATCGGGTACGGCGCGGTTGAGAAGCGGGACTTGACGGGTGCAGTGGCATCGGTGAACGCGGACCAGTTCGAGACGAAGGCGGCCCCGACGGTCACGCTCTCGAGCGGCCTCCAAGGCAAAGTCGCGGGCGTGCAGGTGACCTCGAACTCCGGTATGCCGGGCGTCGGGATCCAGGTACGCGTCCGGGGGACCGGCTCGATCACGGCCAACAGCGAGCCCTTGTACGTGATCGACGGTCTGCCGGCCGAGCAGGGTGCGGGCGGCAACAATGACGCGGCGCGGGATCCGAAGACCAATCCGCTCATGTCTCTCGACCCCAACGAGATCGAGTCCATCGACATTCTGAAGGATGCGTCCGCGACGGCGATCTATGGCGCGCGCGGTGCGAACGGGGTGGTGCTGATCACCACCAAGCGGGGCCAGGCGGGCACGTCGCAGTTCACGGTGGAGTCGAGCGTCGGCTTCCAGAACATCGCGAAGACGATTCCGGTCCTGAACGCCCCGCAGTTCATGCAGCTGTCGAACGAGGCCTATCTCAACGCCGGGGGCGTCCCCGCGAGCGTGCCGTTCGGCGCCGGACAGATCGCGTCAGCGGTGACGTACAACTACCCCGCGATGATGCTGCGCACCGGCCTCCAGGCGAACCAGGGGATCAGCCTGTCGGGCGGCGACCAGAAGCTGCGCTACCTGATCAGCGGCAATTTCGCGCGCCAGCAGGGCATCGAAATCGGCTCGGACTTCAACCGCTACGGCGTGCGGCTCAATCTCGACGGCGACGCGAGCGCGCGGTTCCGCTGGGGCACGAGCCTGAGCATGACACGGGTGGCGCGCAATGCCGCCCGGGTGGAGAGCGGCTCGCTCGGCAACAGCGCGAACGGCCTGCAGGCGGCCATGCAGTTCGCCCCGTTCCAGGCGCCCAAGGACTCGACGGGCAACTGGATCAAGACCTCGCCGTCCACGGAGCCGGTGCCGAACCCGATCGCGAACGCGCTCGAGGAGACCGATCTCAATACCACGTCCCGCCTGCTGGGAAGCGTGTTCGGGGAGCTCGCGCTCACTCCCTCGCTCAAGCTGAAAGGCACCTTGGGCGGGAACTTCCAGTTCGACGGCATCCACTTCTTCGCCCCGCGCACGATCCTCGACGGTGGGAGCAACGGGAGCGGGTGGATGTACACCAGCCAGGGTCGCAATCTCACGACCGAGAACACCGTCACCTACGCCCGTCCCGTGGGGCCCGGCACGCTCGACCTGCTGGGCGGCTTCTCGGTCCAGACGTGGTACACCGAGAGCGTGCGAGCCGACGCCGCAGGGTTCCCGACCGACTTCACGAACGTCTACAACCTCGGATCCGGCTCCCAGCTCTATCCGCCCTCGAGCGGGATCAGCGAACACGCCCTGATCTCCTACCTCGGGCGGGCGAACTACGACATCGCCGACAAGTATCTGTTTACGCTCACCGGGCGGCGCGACGGCTCGAGCGTGTTTGGCGCCAACCACAAGTGGGGCTTTTTCCCGTCCGGCGCCTTCGCGTGGCGCGTCGGGGACGAATCGTTCATGCAACATCAGTCGCTCTTCAACGACCTCAAGCTGCGACTGAGCTACGGCGCCGTGGGAAACCAGGCCGTCGATCCTTACCAATCCCTGTCCCAGCTGTCCGTGGGCTGGGTCGCATCCGGGACGACGGAGATCCCGGCAATGATCCTGGGAGCGCTCATGCCCAACCCGGACCTTCACTGGGAGCAGAAGACGGAGTTCAATGTGGGGCTCGACGCGACCATGCTGCGCAGCCGCGTCGCGTTCACCCTTGACGCGTACCGCTCCAAGACCAAGGACCTTCTCCTCCAAGTGAGCGTGCCGGTGACCACCGGCTATAACCAGCAGCTGCAAAACGTCGGCTCGGTTCAGAACAACGGCGTGGAGCTCTCGCTTACCACCGTCAACGTCGCGCGGCCCACCCTCACCTGGCGGAGCACGCTCACCGTCGCGCACAACAGCAACACGGTGCTCGACCTCGGGACGAGGCCCGATACGGCAGGGCGCCCCGTGGCTGTGCTCCAGCTCGCTCCGTTCTCCCCACGGACTGGCAATTTCTTCGACCCGAGCGACGTCTATGTCGTCCGCGTGGGGGAGCCGCTCGGCGCGATCTACGGCTATGAGGTCACGGGTCTGTGGCAGAAAGGCGACACGGGCGCCGCGTGCTATCTGACCGACAAGACCGCCTGCACGGCGGGCGAGTACAAGGTCGCCGATCTCAACGGGGACGGGAAGATCACCGCGGCCGACCGGACGATCCTCGGGCACAGCGAGCCGAAATTCTACGGAGGCTTCAGCAACACGGTCACCTACGGCCGGTTATCGCTCGACGCGTTCTTCAACTTCGTGTACGGCAACAAAGTGATCAACGCGGGCGACGCGTACGGTTGCCTCGACATCATGCAGGCGAACGAACGGACCTGCGTGCTGGATCACTGGGACTCGACCCACACCAATACGATCATCCCGCGACCCAATCGCGACCGCCCCCGGTCGCTCTACAGCACGTTCGTGGAAGACGGCTCGTATCTCCGGCTCCAGACCCTCACGCTCGGCTACGACCTGCCGGCAGGGCTGTTGTTCGGTGGTGCCGCATCAGCCCGCGTGTATGTGACGGGCCAGAACCTGTTCACGATCACCGGTTACTCGGGCTTCGACCCCGACGTCAACAGTCAAGGCGGTGATCCACGCTTCGGGCTGATCGACATCGGCGCATACCCGCGGTCGCGCATGTGGAACTTCGGCATACGGGCTACCTTCTGAGCCGCGAGGACACTGCCATGAGATACCAGCCATCCGTTTCGCCCCTGGTGCTCGCGGTCGGGCTGTCGCTCGTCGCGTGCTCCGACTTGCTGGTCGAGAATCCGAAAGGGTTCACGACGACCGATACGTTCTTCAAGTCCGGCGCCGACCTGAACAGCGGCACGCTTGCCATCTACAGCGCGCTGCGCGGGTTTCAGGGACAGAGCAACTGGACGACGCCGGAGCTGGCCTCCGACCAGACCCGGGCGGACAATCGCGAGCCGAACGCCGGGACCTACGGGCCCGACCGTCTCACGTGGAGTGCTTCCAGCGGTCGCGCGACCGTGCCGTTCGGTACCCATTACGCCGTCATCACGGAGGCGAACCTGGTGCTCGCCAAGGGACCGGGTATTCAAACGACGGACACCGTCACCAAGGCGCGTAATCTCGCCGAGGCGAAGTTCTTGCGCGGGTATGCGTATCTACGCCTGACCAAGATGTACGACGGAGTGCCGCTCCTTCTGTCGCCGGAGGATCAGGCCAAGCCGAGCCCCACTCGCGCCACGGTCGAGCAAGTCCACCAGGCCGTGATCAAGGACCTGACTGAGGCCAAGGCGGGCCTGCCGGCCGCGTGGTCGGGGGACGACGGGTACGGCAACCCGACCCAGGGGCGGGTCACCAAGGGCGCGGCCGAGATGGCCCTCGCCGATCTCTATCTGTGGCGCTCCAGCTTCATGCAGACCAACGAGTGGCAGCTCGCCTCCGATTGGGCGGACAGCGTCATCGCCTCCGGTCTGTGGGCTCTCAACGACGACTACATCAAGACATTCCTCCCGAGCAACAAGGGCAACCGGGAGGAGATCCTGGTAATCACCAACTCCGGCGTGGTCGATCGCACCAGCAACATCTTTCAGCTGTTCTACTATCCGCGCGACTGGGGGCTCGATGCCGGGCAAGGGGGCGGCTGGGGGTTGATCCACCCGACGGATTGGTTCCTGAACAGTTATCTCCCGGGCGACTACCGTGGATCGAGGGGCTTCGAGGGGTACAAGACTGACTCGGGGTATGTCGCGGGCGGGTGCGGCTTGACGATTTGCAAGGACACCCTCGGCGACGGGCCCATGCCGTACAAGTACCGCAAGAGCGACAACGGCGCGACTTGGTGGCTGGGCGACGTGGACGTCCCGCTGTACCGCTACGCCGAGGCGCTCCTGATCTACGCCGAGGCGCAGAACGAGCTGGGCAATACCGGTGTCGCCGTGCAGTACCTGAACATGATCCGCGCCCGTGCGCGGAAAGGCACCGGCGCGCAAGCCCGCACCGAGCCGCATGACTACGGCACCGCCGGCGAAGCGATGGACAAGCTGTCGGTGCGCGACGCCGTTTTCATGGAGCGCGCTTGGGAGTTCGCCTTTGAAGCGAAGCGCTGGTTCGACCTGGTGCGGCGTGATTCGGAGGATCCAGGATACTGGAAGAACAGCCTCATCGCGCACGACCCGAGCTTTGCGTCCCCCAAGCCGGCGCCCGACGAGTACAAGAAGCGGTGGCCGATTCCTCAGGCGCAGATCGATGCCAACCCGGCGCTGTGTCAGAATACCGGGTACGGTGGCACGGCCTGCCCGCCGGGGGTGACCGCGCCCTGAGCACGTACCATCCGCCCCTCGGCCCCTTCGGCGAGGGGCGATTGGCTTCCGCGCTGCACGCTCGCAGCATCGCCAGATCTCACCGTCGCAGACAATCCACGTCGCGGTAATTCGGCACCACTGACAGTCGGTTTGTAGACGGCATGCAACGCGCGCGGCTCCCGGTCGAATCGCGCGGGCGTAGTTAACTCGTTGTGAGTCTTGTCACATTCACCGCGCGCGCGCCGCCCGCCGCCCCTCGAACATTCCGGCCCCAAAATTGAATGCACGCAACCCGTCCAAACTCGTTGCGCCCTTTGTGCCGCCCAGGGGGACGACGTCATGCACGTAGTGTTGTGTCCGCACGCCGACAGTGGCGTCGA
>Ga0066670_10000592_pt1 | contig 11214 bp, 14 predicted proteins | sample GraSoiAngelo_119_FD_66459 | JGI IMG/M metagenome (GOLD analysis project Ga0066670, IMG submission 66459) | Grasslands soil microbial communities from the Angelo Coastal Reserve, California, USA - 14_0919_05_20cm | ecosystem: Environmental > Terrestrial > Soil > Grasslands | place: USA...
AGGCCGGCCCTGAGACAAGGATGAATTTGTGGCAGTGAAGCTTCGCCTCATGAGGATGGGCAAGAAGAAGCAACCGACCTATCGCGTCGTGGCCGCCGACAGCAGCTCTCCGAGAGACGGCCGCTTCATCGAGATCGTGGGTACCTACGCCCCCAGGTCGGAGCCATCGGTGGTCAACATCGACTCGGCCAAGGCGATCAAGTGGCTTTCCCGGGGGGCCAAGCCCACCGAGCGGGTGGAGAAGCTGCTGCGCGTCTCGGGGACGTGGGACGAGTTCACGGCCTCGGCATCGAAGTGAGCGACGCCTCCGACCCGGAGGTCGATTTCGCGGACGACGGCGAGGTCGACGAGGTCGACGACATGGCGGGGAACCGGGCCCCCGGCGCCATACCCCGAGGTGTGCTCGAGCACATCGCCCGTTCGATCGTCGACGACCCTGACGCCGTTGTCGTCGAGGTCGACGAGGCCCGCCGCGGCGTGAACCTCCGTCTCCACGTCGCCCCGGACGACATGGGCAGGATCATCGGTCGGCGGGGCCGGGTGGCGCAGGCCATCCGCACCCTGGTGAGGGCGGCCGGCGCCAACGAGGGCATCGAGGCCAACGTCGACATCGTCGACTGACCGACCGACGCCAGCGGCGGGCGACCGGGGAGGCGGGCCGGGTGACCGCGCCACGCTCGAGGTCGGCAGGGTGCTACGACCGCACGGGCTGCGTGGCGAGGTCGTCGTGCGCCTGGTGACCGACCGCACCGAGCGGCTGGCGACCGGCGCCGTGCTCTCGTCGTCGGTCGGCGACCTCGAGGTCGTGCGGGCGTCGCCCAGTCGTGATCGCTGGATCGTGTCGTTCGCCGGCGTGCTCGACCGCGACGGCGCCGAGGCGCTGAGAGACGTGGTCCTCCGCGCCGAGCCGATCGCCGATCCCGATGCGCTCTGGGTGCACGAGCTGCACGGATGCGACGTCGTCGACACGGCCGGGCGCCACCTGGGACGGGTCGCCGCCGTCGAGGCCAACCCGGCCAGCGACATTCTCGTGCTGGAGGGCGGCGGCCTTGTTCCGCTCCGGTTCGTCGTCGAGCACGGTGCGGGCAGACTTGTCGTCGACGTGCCCGACGGGCTGCTGGAGTGATCCCGACGTGCGGGTGGACCTCTTCACCATCTTTCCCGGCCTCCTCGAGGCCGTCGGGAGCGAGAGCCTCGTCGGACGCGCCCGCCGGTCCGGCCTCTTGGATCTGAGGATCCACGATCTGCGCTCGGCGACCATCGATCCACGGCGGTCGGTGGACGACACGCCCTTCGGCGGGGGAGCGGGGATGGTGCTCGCACCGGGCCCCGTCTTCGGTGCCGTGGAGGCGGCGCAGCCGCCCCGGCCCCTGTTCCTCCTCGGTCCGGGCGGGCGGCGGCTCGATCAGGCGCTCGTCCGGGAGCTGGCCGACAGGGGATCGGCCCCCGGGGAGGGCTTCTCGCTGCTGTGCGGGCGCTACGAAGGCGTCGACGAGCGGGTGGCGGACCACCTGGTGGACGACGAGCTCTCGATAGGCGACTACGTCCTGGCCGGCGGAGAGGCAGCTGCCTTCGTGGTGGTCGAGGCCGTGGCCCGGTTGGTACCGGGGGTGATGGGAAACGAAGCGTCGGCGGGCGAGGAGAGCTTCAGCGACGGCCTCCTCGAGTACCCGCAGTACACCCGGCCGGCGGAGTTCCGCGGGTGGCCGGTGCCCGAGGTCCTCCGCTCGGGCGACCACGCCCGCGTCGCCCGGTGGCGCCGGGCCCAGGCCCTCGCTCGCACGCTGGCCCGGCGGCCGGACCTCGTCGAGGCTCGCGGCGGTCTGAGCGACGACGAGGTGCGGCTGCTCGCCGAGCACGGGTATTCTGCGGTTTCCCCCCGGTCTCCCGAGGAGCCACCGCGCCGTGAACCCCACCGACCTCGTCGATCGTGACAGCCTCCGCGACGACATCCCCCTCTTCGCGCCCGGCGACACGGTCCGGGTCCACGTCCGCGTCGTCGAAGGCAATCGCCAGCGCATCCAGGTGTTCCAGGGCGCGGTCATCCGCCGCCAGGGCTCCGGCGTGCGGGAGACGTTCACGGTCCGCAAGGTCAGCTTCGGGGTGGGTGTCGAACGTACGTTCCCCGTCCACTCGCCGATCATCGCCAGGATCGAGCCCATCGTCCAGGGTGACGTCCGCCGGGCCAAGCTCTACTACCTGCGGGGACGGATCGGTAAGGCGGCCAAGATCCGGGAGAAGCGGGTCCTGCGCTAGGGAGGCTGGGCAGTGGTCGACGGCCCGGGCACCGGGGCGTCCCGCGCCCGGGGCGGCAAGGTGCCAGCAGCGGGGCGGGACCAGCTGGCGGAGGGGCGCAGCGGGGCACCCGCGTCCTACAGTTGGCCGTCGAGGGGGACACGCTCCGGTGAGGCCTGAGACATGACTCATGAGCGCTGAGGATCTCGAGCGTTACGAGGCCGAGATCGAGCTGGCTCTCTATCAGGAGTACCGAGCGGTGCTCCCGATGTTCCGCTATGTCGTCGAGACCGACCGGCGCTTCTACCTGGCCAACCACGTGAGCATGGACGCCAAGGGGGAGGCTGGCCACCCCCACTTCGAGATCCAGCTGAACGACGCCTGGGTGTGGGACATGTACAGGCCGGCCCGGTTCGTCTCCTCCGTCCGGGTGGTCACGTTCAAGGACGTCAACGTGGAGGAGCTCCCCGAAAAGGAGCTCTGAGCGATGGAGAGGCTGGCTGGGCGCCAGGAGCTCGCCGCCCAGGGCGAGGAGGCGGTGGCTGGGTGGTACCGGTCGTCGGGTTACGACGTCGTGGCCCGCAACTGGCGCTGCCGTCAGGGCGAGCTGGACCTCGTCGCCCGCCGCGGTGACCTGATCGTGTTCTGCGAGGTCAAGACCCGTACGTCGACCGTGTTCGGGGCACCCGTCGAGGCGGTGACCAGAGCAAAGCAGGCCCGCCTGCGCCGGCTGGCCGGGCGGTTTCTCGAGCTGGGCCCGGAGCACGCCCGGCTCGTTCGCTTCGACGTGGCCTCGGTGCTCGACGGCGTCGTCGAGGTGGTCGAGGGGGCGTTCTGAGCCCGTCGCCGAGCCCCTCGCAGAGTCGCTCGCTGCGCCCGGCGTCGGTCGCGGTGGCCTCGGGCCGGGGCGGGGAGGCCGTGGCCGGGTCGCCGATCAACGTCGCCGTGCCCCTGGCGTCGACCTACCACGCTGACGGTGCCCGCTCCTACGGCAGGGAGGGCAACGCCGTCTGGGATGCCCTCGAAGAGGTGTTGGGCGCGCTCGAGGGCGGCCGTGGCCTGGTGTTCGCATCGGGCCTGGCGGCCATCGCCGCCGTCCTCGAGACCCTGCCCGTCGGGGCGGTGGTCGTGGCCCCCGAGGACGCCTACCTCGGCACCCGGGGGCTGCTCGCGGACCTGGCGTCCCGTGACCGGCTCCGCGTCCGTCTGGTCGACATCGCCGACACCCCGGCCACGCTGGCTGCCTGCGACGGTGCCGACCTGCTGTGGTGTGAGTCTCCGACCAATCCCATGATGGCGATCGCCGACCTGGGCGCCCTGTGCGGGGGAGCCCGGGCGCTGGGCGTCCCCGTGGTGGTCGACAACACGTTCGCCACGCCTCTGCTCCAGCGGCCCCTCGAGCTGGGCGCCGACGTCGTGGTCCACAGCGTGACCAAGTTCCTCGCCGGTCACTCGGACCTGGTGATGGGAGCGACCGTCACCGCCGACCCGGACCGATGGGAGGCGCTCCGCCAGCACCGCAGCCTGCACGGCGCCGTCGCCGGGCCTCTGGAGGCCTTCCTGGCCCTGCGCGGGGTGCGGACCCTCCCCGTCCGTCTCGATCGGGCCCAGGCCAACGCGGCCGAGCTCGCCCGCCGACTGGCCGCCCATCCGGGGGTCTCACGCGTCCGCTATCCCGGCCAGGCCGACCACCCCGGCCACGACCTGGCGGCCCGCCAGATGGACGGGTTCGGCGCCATGTTGTCCTTCGAGGTGCACGGGGGCGCCCCGGTCGCCGACGCCGTGTGCGGGGCCGTGCGCCTGTGCGTGCACGCCACGAGCCTCGGCGGGGTGGAGACCCTGCTCGAGCGGCGCCACCGCTGGGAGGGCGAGGAGGCGACGCCACCCGGGCTGGTGCGCGTCAGCGTCGGCATCGAGGACGTGGAGGACCTGTGGTCCGACCTCGAGGCCGCGCTCGGGGTCGCCGCCGGGCTGGGCTAGCTATCGTTCCGCCCATGGAGACTCTCCGTGTCGAGCGTGCCGACGGTGTCGTGACCGTGACGATGGACCGGCCCGAACGCAAGAACGCCATCAACGAGACCATGTGGGTCGAGCTGTGGGAGACCTTCGAGGCCGTCGCCCGGAGCAGTGAGGACCGCGTGCTGGTCGTCACCGGCGCCGGTGGCGCCTTCTGCTCGGGCCAGGACCTCGGCGGCGTATCCGACGCGGGCGACCACGGCCTCGTGCGCATGCGCCGAGTCGGCGACGTGGCGCTGGCGTTGCACCGGTCACCCAAGCCGACGATCGCCAAGGTCGAGGGCATCGCTGCAGGCGCCGGCTGCAATCTCGCCCTGGGCTGTGATCTGATCGTGGCCTCGGAGGACGCCCGATTCTCCGAGATCTTCTCCCGCCGGGGCCTGTCGGTGGACTTCGGCGGTTCGTGGGTGCTGCCTCGCCTGATCGGGCTCCACCGCGCCAAGGAGCTGGCCTTCTTCGCCGAGATCGTGTCGGCCAAGGAGGCGGCGGACATCGGTCTGGTCAACCGGGTGGTGCCGACCGCCGAGATCGACACCTTCGTCGACGGATGGGCCCGGACCCTGGCCGCGGGACCGCCGTTGGCGCTGTCGATGACCAAGACGCTGCTCAACAACGGTTTGGCCACCTCGATGGAGCAGGCCGTCGAGGACGAGGCTCGCTGTCAGGCCCTGAACTTCTCGACCGCCGACACGGTCGAGGCCGTCCAGGCCTTCAGCCAGAAGCGCGAGCCCAACTTCCGGGGCGCCTGATCGGTCGACGATCGGCTCCCGGGCTCGTCAGGTGCTCAGCGGCGGAACTCGGCCTCCAGCCAGGTTCGCCGACCGCATGCGGGACACGACAAGAGCCGGGAGTACCGGCGTCCCGGGATCCAGAGCCAGAACGGCAGGTGTCGGCGCACGAACTCGGCGTAGCTGATCCGGCTGCGCGCGCCGCACGAGGAGCAGCCGAGCACGAGGGTGCCAGGTCGGCGGGCGGGCGGCGAGAACAGGGCGCGCCGCCCCGAGGCTTCGGGCGACTCGGGGCCTCGCTCGTCCGAGCGCACGCCAGGCGCCCAGAACAGCGCCCGCCGGCCCAGTGGATCGGACCCGCTCGACATCAGCTCTTCACCGGCTCCCGGCCGTTCTGCCCCTCAACGTCGGCGTGCAGGGTCTTGGCCAGAGCCCGATAGGCCTCGGCTCCCGGCGAGCTCGGCGCGTGGCGGAGGATCGAGCGACCACGAGCAGGCGCCTCGGCGAAACGGATGGACTTACCCACCGGCGGGTCGAGCACGGGCAGGGCGTACCGATCGCGCACGTCGCCGAGGATCTCCCGGGAGTGGCGGGTCCTCGGGTCGAGCATGGTGGCGATGATCCCCCGTACGGCGAGGTCGGAGTTGGCGAACGCCCGAACGTCCTCGATGGTCTCGAGGAGCTGGGTGACACCGCGATGGCTCAGGGCCTCGCACTGGAGCGGAACCAGGACCTCGTCGGCGACCGTGAGGCCGTTGATCGTGAGCACGCCCAGCGAGGGCGGGCAGTCCACGAGCACGGTGTCGTAGCTGGCGCGGAGCGGCTCCAGCGCCCTGGCCAGGGCGTGCTCTCGACCGGTGCGGGTGAGGAGCAGCACCTCCGAGCCGGCCAGGTCGATAGTGGCCGGTACCACGTCGAGCCCTTCGACGGACTGGAGCACCTCCTTCATCGGCACGCGGCGCACGAACACGTCGTGTACCGACCGCGGCAGCGCGTCCGGATCGAGTCCCACCGAGAACGTCAGGCAGGCTTGGGGATCCAAATCGACGAGCAGCACCCGTTCGCCGAGCTCGCTGAGAGCGACGCCCAGCGCGTGCACCGTCGTCGTCTTGGCTACGCCGCCCTTCTGGTTCGCCACCGCCAGTACGCGAGCCATCGCCGGAGTCTACGGCGACGGCCGACGCGAATGACGGAAAAGTTGCCGGAATTTCCCTACGATCACCGCCGGTGATGCCGCCCGCCCCATACCGCGAGCACGAATGACGCCAGCGCCAGCCAAGGTGACACCCTGGAGCCTCGAGGTCGCCGAGAGGGCGTGCCCGCGGTGGCTGGCCTGCGAGATCGACGAACGTCCCGGCACACGAACGGCGTTCAACCGGTGGCGCATCCGCAACGCCCTGGTGGCCAGGGCCAACGCCGCCCACAGCCAGCTGCGGGCGCCGCGTGCCGAGGACTTCGCGCCCCCGTCGAACCTGCTTCCCGAGGAGTCGGCCGTCTTCCGGGAAGCTGGTGCGGGCTACGTTCGTCACTTCGGCGGCCGGGACGTCCGCGCCGTCGCCCACGGCGGCGCGCGGGCCGACTACTGGCCGAAGCGCAACCTGACCGTGGGCGGCGCCATCGATCTGACCGTCGAGGACGGTGACGGCGACCTCGAGCTTCGCCAGCTCGAGCTGTGGGGCGGTCACGTCTGCGCCGATCCGGCGAGGAGCGCCAAGGCGCTCTGTGCCGTGCTGCGGCTGGCCCGCGTGGCATCCGGCCGCCGCCTCCGGGTGCGCCACGTCGACCTGCTGGGCGACGACGCCGACGAGTGGGAGATCGACTGGGACCGGGACCTCCCTGGTCTGGCCGCGCTGCTCGACGAGCGGGTGGCGGTCGTTCGAGATCGGGCTCGCTCGCCGTCACCCCGGATCGGGCAGGGCTGTGCCCTGTGCCGCCACGCCGAGGACTGCCCCGCCCACCGCAGCGCCGGCACGCCGCCCCCACCGACGGGCCTCGACGACGTCCGGGCGGACGACCTGGTCGGCGACATCGTGCGCCTGAGTCCCACGGCGGTGGAGAGCTGGTACCGGTGTCGCCGGGCCTTCCGGGCCCGTCATCTCCTGTCCCTGCCCGGCAGGGACGCGGGACCTGGCGGCGCCAACGAGGGACTGCTCGTCCACCGGCTGCTGCACCGCCTCCATCAGGAGGAGCGATGCGGCGACGCGCTCCGGATGGCGGACCTGGCCGAGAGCCACAGCGGAGGCGAGGGCGTCGACCCCGCCAGGACGTTGGGCTTCCTCGATCGCCACGCCCGCCGGTGCCCCCGGGGTGCCGCTTCTGTCGGTCACGAGCGAGAGCTCGCCCGCGCCTGGTTCGGCGCTCGACCCCTGCTCATGGTGACGGGCACGATCGACGCCATCTGGTCCCACGGGGGCTTGTTGGACGCGCGGGACTACAAGTGCGGCATGCCGCAGGTCGCCTCGTTGCGCGAGAGCGCCGAGGCGCGCGTTCAGGCCTGGCTGCTCGCCCCGCTGGCCGACGAGCTCGGGTTGCAGCTACGGCTCCGCCACGAGCACCTCTCGCCAGACGCCACCGACGACCCCGACCCGTTCGAGCCCGACAGCGAGGACCTGGAGGAGATCACCTCCGAGCTCACCGGGCTCGGCGTCGCCGTCGGCGCCGAGCGGGAATGGCGGGGCGTGAGCGCCGAGTCGGTGTGCCGCACCTGCTCGTACCGGTCCGTCTGTCCGGACGTCGCCTCGCGCCGTGCCGGCGAGATGGCTGGGCCCGAGGTGCTATGAAGGCGCTCGTGACCAACGAGCAGGCACGTGACTTCGCCCGCTGGGTGGCAGGTACACGCGTCGCCATCGGGGCCGTCGCCGTCGTCGCCCCCAGGCTGGTGACCAGACCGTGGCTGGGCCGCGGCGTGGGGAAGCCCACCGACAAGCTGCTGGCCCGCTCGCTCGGCAGCCGCGACATCGCTCTCGGGCTGGGCGCGATCCTGGCCTTGGACCGTGGCGGCCCGAGCCGTGGGTGGCTCGAGGCCGGCGGCCTGGCCGACGCCGGCGACCTTCTCGCCACCCTGCTGGCCTTCCGGGCCCTGCCGCGCTTCGGCCGGTGGACCATGCTCCTGGCCATCGCGGGTGGGGTGGCCTCCGCCGGTGTGCTGGCGCCCTCGGTGGACAAGGCCGAGGACGCACCCGGCGCCGTCGTCTGAGGGTCTGTCAGGCGCCGGAGCCGGCTACGAGATGGCGGGCTGCAGGGGACGCTGCTGCAACTCGATCCACGACCGGCCCGGTTGGAGCGGGATGGTGGCTCCCGACGAGTCCGTCATCTTCATCGTGTCGTTGATCGTCGGCCTGTTCCACGTCCCGGTGATCACCTGACCATTGCGCAGCACCGAGACCGGGCCCGACCCCGTGACGACGACGAGGGGATCCTCGTTGCCGGCGGTGTCGAAGATCCCCGTGGGGCCGATGGCGACCGACATCACGACGACGTCGTTGGCCGAGATACGCGAGCCGTCGGCGAGCGTGTCAGCCTTGCCGTTCTGTGTACGAAGGTAGGTCTGCGTGGTCGGGTCCCACGTCCATGTGACCGTTGCGATGTTCGACATCGGGATGCGAGCGGTCACGCCACTCGACCCGCGGGGGACCGTGGAGCTGTAGGTGAAGATCGGCTTCGGCGGGTTCGAGCTGGCGCCGGCCTTCTGACCCGCGCTGTAGAGGTCGCTGGTCGAGGCGTACACCTGGAACGGCACCGGATGGCCAGGGACCTGCTTGAACGCTGAGATACCTGCGTCGAAGGAGAGCAGGGTCGCCGTGGACTGGGCCTTGACGGGCGCGATCTCACCGGCCGCCGCGCCCGAATAGGCGAAGATGCCTCCGCCGAGCTGGCGCAGCAAGGCGGCGTCGACCGGGCGCGCCGAGCGGATGGGGCCGACCAGCGTCGCGTCCTGAGACTGGTACGTGGCCAGCAGTCGTGTCAGACCGCCTTCCACCAACGCGTCGGTGACGATGTCGGCCTTCTCGAGCCCCGACTGCGGCAGCCCTGGCGGGGAGTTGTCGATCTTGATCGACAGCGCCGGCCGCTGGGGCACGCTCGAGACGACCAGCCCGGTCAGGGGTGCCGTGGTCGGGCCGCTCGATTTCGAGGATTTGCTGCTGCTCGAGCAGCTGGCGGCGACCGTCGCCGCGGTCAGGAGGGCGGCCCCGAGCGACACCTTCGGGAGGTGTCGACGCCAGGACAGGAGAGAAGGCGCGGTGGCATCCACGACGACAGACTAGAGCGTCGCGGGCCCCCGTTGAAGGACGGTCGTTCGGTCCGTGCGCAGCGTGCTCCCCACCGTCGCAGCCCGGGCGTCCGAGGGCCAACGAGTTGCCGCCGCGCCCGATCGCCGGACCACAATCGGTGCCGTGGACTCGTGGCTCGAGCCTGCCCGCGAGTTGCCGGTGATCGGCCGGCCCGACGTGCTGGTCGTCGGCGCCGGCTCTGCTGGCATAGCGGCGGCGCTGGCGGCCGCTCGTCGAGGAGCCGACACCTGGCTGCTCGAGCGGTCGGGGTTCCTCGGTGGGTTGGCGACGGTCGGTCTCATCAACCTGCTCCTGACCATGGACGACGGTGGTGGCACGGTGGTGGTCGCCGGGCTGTGTCAGGAGTTCGTCGACCGCGTCGAAGGTCGCGGCGCGGCCCGCTATCCGCCGTCGCCCGAGTGGGACAACGAGGATCCGGACGCGGTGGACCGATGGCGGCGATGGGGGCTCATCTGGGGTGCGCCACCGGAAGCGGTGCGGTACTCGGTGGCCTTCGACCCCGAGGTGTTCATCGACGTCGCCCACGAGGCGCTGGCCGACGCCGGCGTTCGTCTGCGCCTCCACAGCTGGTTCGCGTCAGTCGGAATGTCCGGCGGCGTCGTGGGCGCGGTGATCGTCGAGTCGAAACGAGGACGGGAGGCGATCTGTCCGCGCATGGTGGTCGACGCGACGGGCGACGGCGACGTGCTGGTGTCGGCGGGCGCCGAGCACGAGCAGGTGGCCATCCCGCCGTATCTGTGGTTCCGGGTCGGCGGGGTCGAGGACGCCGGCGGCGCGCCCGGCGGTGGGCGCGAATGGTTTCTCACGACGGGCAAGGGGCGTGTGCTCGTGCCGTGGGGCCCGTCGCCCGACCGGGTCGATCCCTGCGATCCCGATGACATGACGCAGGCCGAGGTCCGTTGCCGACTGGCTGCCCATGGTGCGTTCGAGCGGCTCCGGCGTGAGGTACCTGCGTTCGCCGACGCCTGGCTCGACGACTACGCCCGCATGCTCGGAATCACCGAGAGCCGCCGGTTGGTCGGTGCCTACGTGCTTCGCAAGGAGGACGGTGACGTCCGCTTTGGCGACTCGGTCGCCCAGACGGGTCACTGGACCCGGCGCCACGTCGTGTTCGACGTCCCCTATCGCTGCCTGGTCAGTCCCGCCGTGGCGAACCTCCTCGTCGCTGGTAGGTGCATCTCCACGACCCGGTACGTCCACCAGGCGACCAAGGAGATCCCGGCGGCGATGGCGACCGGCGAGGCGGCGGGAGCGGCCGCGGCGCGGGCCGTCGCTACCGACGTCGCAGTGCAGGACGTCGATGTCGGTGCCTTGCGCGCCGATCTGCGGTCACGGGGTGCGTTCGTCGGAGGCGTGGACTGACGCCTCCTTGCATTGCTCGTGTTCCACATTTGGTCGAAAGTGGGCGACGCGCCCGCAGCCGCGCTGCCCACTTTCGACCAGATGCGGAACACGGCAAACGCCGAGCACCTTGTCGACCGTGCGATCCCGATGGAGCTGGCGGGTTCACTCAGCACAGCCCAGGCGCATCGTCGAGGTGCAGCTCCGTGACCTTCCAGTCTCCGCGGGGAACGCGTCGTAGGACAGCGGAGGCGTGAACCCTTGGTCCCGGTACCCGGCTCCCGCCCCCGGCTCGGGGAAGATCGGTGATCCAGCTCGACTCGTCCACGCAGTCGTCGATGGCTGCCCTGGTGGGTCGGGCTGCTGGCGTCAGGCCGACCACCACCGGAGCATCCGATGGATGAGGGCCTGGACCTCCGGCTCGAGGCGATCGTCGGGCACCACCCGGTTCCAGAGCCCCAACTCGGCGGCGCGAGTGGCCGGGTGCAGGGCCCCGAGCAGGTTCACCTCCTTGGCCAGCCGGCGCCCGATGAGCCGGGCCAGGCGGGTAGTTCCGCCCCAACCCGGGGTGATGCCGACGTCCACCTCGGGCATGCCCCAGC
>Ga0066670_10000597_pt1 | contig 11169 bp, 11 predicted proteins | sample GraSoiAngelo_119_FD_66459 | JGI IMG/M metagenome (GOLD analysis project Ga0066670, IMG submission 66459) | Grasslands soil microbial communities from the Angelo Coastal Reserve, California, USA - 14_0919_05_20cm | ecosystem: Environmental > Terrestrial > Soil > Grasslands | place: USA...
CTGCGAATCGCTCATACCTCATACGATGATGCATGTTCAATGGGAACGGTTCATTCAGCAACTCAAATGCTTGGCTGGCAAGGACACCATTTCAGTTGGCGACTTCCGACAGAGCACCCGGACGAAATGATTTTCCCGGCAGACTGCTTTTCCGATAAGGCTCTGTCAGTGTGCAGTTTTGCAGTCAACTCCCGATTAGCCCTCACTGCGTCTTCGACGCGTGGCTAGTGCCGGGAACTGGTCTGGGAAGATTTGTTGATTCAAAAGGACTTATCAACAAGTTTCTGAGGTAAGAAGCCCTGCCAGGTTGCGGCAGCTATTCACCTTTGATGGTGTAATCCGCCGGGACCTGGAACAAAGGGGGGTCGGGCTCTATCCGGTTCAAGTTCCTCATTCGCCTTTCCACGTCTCCGGTACGCTGATCGGAGGTCTTTACCAGAGGTCGGATGCCCATTTCTCGGGAATCCCAAAACTCAGACGCGACCTGGATAGGGCGATCGTTACCTTGCTCTCCTACCGGAATCGTCACGGTATCTCTCTTTCCAGTTACTATTGCAAGACACCTCCTATGATTTGCGTCCCTGGCCTAGCGTTTCGGCGACGCGATCAGGTCTTGACTGCTGCCTGGTCTGCTTGGAGGTGGAATCCTGCAGGGATGACTGTCGCGGCTGGACATTTACTTTTGAGTTCGTCGCGGGGTCATTTAGGCGGGTACGCGTGGCAGTCCCATTTTGCGGCGAAAGAAAGTACCCAATCCTGCTACCGGATCGAGTATCTGAATGAAGTTCGGTGATTCAGGGGCGTCCTTGCCCGCGGGAGTGGGTGCGTAGCTCTCGTACCGTATCCTGCCCAAAGAATCTCGATAGACAAGCACTTTGACAGTATTCTGAATATGGGTGCCGTCAGCCAGAGTCTGTGTGGTCTCGTTTTCTACGACCGCTGAAAACGGGCATCCGGTGACAGACGACCCCTGCGAAACCTGCACAGCCTTTTCAGCTGGAGGGCATGCGGATGGCTTTTGGGCATTCGCTGCGTCCTCCGCCAGAAGAAGGTCCACCCATGAGAACTACCTTGAAAAGAGTCTGCATCATGAGGCACCTCCCAGTCAGTTTCGGAGCATTCCCCGCAACGTCGGCGACTACTGATTAGGCCGACGGATTATTGAGTCTCGAATAGTCTCGAATATTAGGACGAAGCTGAAAGTAATCGCGTTGCCCTAGGGTTACGCTGGCCCTGATAGTCATGGCTTAAAATCCCGAATCGGCAAAAAGGGAAAGGTTGCGGCTAGTACTTGACGTAACCGATTGCTGCGTTAGAACGAAGCCGCTTGCGCGGCGGACGCTTCGCGTGCAATACTCCCCACATCATGCAGCATGACCGAGCACCTACGCTCACTTATTTCACTTACTGGATACTAGACGCCATTTTGTTTACTCTTCTATGACAAATTGAAATGCCATAGCGCCTAGCAAGCTAGAAGCCCGGTTTGCACGCGCCTGACTTCCGGCGTATCGCCGCCAGCTATGAATAGGTGTCCCACAGTCAATTCGCCCGGGATTTCCTCAAACAGATAGTTCAGATCGTTTCGCGACGCAATATTCGCGAGATAAGGTTGGTAGTTCTTCTCGGTGGCTGCCAGATCGAGGACCGTGATAACCAGCATCATAAGTAACGCTGTTAGATTAGAATGCGCAACATCTTCGACGCGGGCGGATTTGCAGCAAGCGATAACTTGGACCGTTCGCGTTTCCAGTGACTTTCAAAGAACCGACGGTCAGAATGTACGCATGTCGCGTAGACCTCCCAGATGGCACTTCGTCTTTTTGGTTATTGCTCTAAATTTGAGCTCGCAAGTCCGAGTGCAGGCTCAGAGCCCAGCTGACCTCATAGCTGATCTTCGAAGATCCTTCAAGAAACCACCGGATGACTGCCGAATCATGATGCGGTGGTGGTGGTTCGGTCCGTCTGTTACCCAAGCTGAACTCGAACGGGAGCTCCGCACAATGAAAGCCGGCGGGATCGGTGGCGTAGAGGTTCAGACGACGTACCCCCTTGAGCTTGACAACTCTCTCACCTGATTTCGCAACTATTCTTTTCTCTCGGAAGAGCACCTGGACGCGCTCCGTTTTGCTTCCGAGAAAGCGCATGAGCTGGGCCTGCGCTTTGATTTAACGCTTGGCAGCGGGTGGCCTTACGGTGGACCGACCGTCCCGGTTACGCTAGCAGCAGGGCGCCTGCGCGTCTTGGTAGTTTCCGTACCTGAAGGAGCAGGCTCCGTCACAGTGCCCGATATGGAAGGTGGAGACCAATTCATTGCAGCATTCTTGGTCGGCACGGTGCAAGGCAAGATCGTTACTGAAAATGTAGAACGTCTGTCCGATCCTCGCGATGGACGAATATTGCTGCCTCATTTCGAGGGGCCACACGCGGTACTGTTTTTCACTGCCAGCCGCACGGGGCAGCAGGTGAAGCGGCCTGCCATCGGCGCTGAAGGATTCGTGCTGGATCATTACGATCGCGCCGCCATACAGAACTACCTGCATGCGGTGGGTGACCGTCTTATGCAAGCTTTTGGATCGCATCCGCCCTATGCCATTTTCAGCGACAGCCTCGAAGTGTACGGATCCAACTGGACCAGCGACTTTCTCAAGGAGTTCCAGGCGCGGCGCGGGTACGACCTGATGCCGTACCTGCCAACCTTGATCGGCGAACCTGGTTCGGCCACGCGCGAAATCCGACACGATTGGGGCCGAACACTGACTGAGCTGGCAAACGAAAACTACCTCATGCCCCTTCGTAACTGGGCTTCCCAACATGGCACGCGCTTTCGTTCCCAGAATTACGGCACACCACCGCTGACGCTATCGAGCAATGCACTAGTTGACCTGCCGGAGGGCGAAGGCTGGCAATGGAAGGGCTTTTCGGCCGTGCGCTGGGCCGCTTCCGCTAATCATCTTTACGGTCGGCCAATCACGTCTTCGGAGACCTGGACGTGGTTGCATTCGCCCGTCTTCCGCGCGACGCCTCTGGACATGAAAGCCGCTGCCGATTCGTATTTTCTAGAAGGAAGTAATCAGTTGATTGGACACGGATGGCCGTATTCTCCTGAGTCGGCGGCCGAGCCGGGTTGGCGATTCTATGCGGCCGCCGTTTTCAACCAGCACAATCCATGGTGGCTGGTCATGCCGGACGTCGCACGCTACCTTCAACGAACAAGTTACTTGCTGCGTCAGGGAAAGGCGGCCGTCGATGTGGCCCTGCTGTTACCCACGGACGATGCGTGGGCGCGATTCACCGCTACAATCGACGGCACTGCATCGGCAACGGCTGGCCCCTTTCCGCTAGGGGCCAGCATCTCCGTCAATGAAGTCGAAGCGGCGCTGTTAGGAAAAAGAGTAATCCAACAAATTCTGGAAGCCGGCTTCAATGTTGATTTCATTGATGCCGAGGCAATCGATAAGATCGGGATACCTTATCCCGTTCTCGTTCTTCCTAACCTCGAGCATCTGCCGCTGACCACGTATCGCAAAATCGAAGGGTATGCCCGAAATGGCGGCGCAGTCATTGCAATCGGCAACTTGCCTCTGCGCGCTCCCGGGCTGAAGCAATCTGAGAGTGACTCCTCACTAGTCCTGCAGATCTCCCAAGAACTCTTCCGAGAGCCGGGCGCGCCCGGTCATTTCCTCGCGGACGAAGCTGATCTTGGCCAAACGCTCGCGCGAGTGATGAAACAAGACGTTTCGCTATCGCCGCCTGCTCCGGACATTGGCTTCGTTCATCGCAAGCTGCCATTCGCCGATATCTATTTTCTGGCTAACACCGCAAATCAGAGGGTCCGTACGCAGGGGGCCTTTCGCGTTTCCGCGGATCAAGCCGAACTCTGGGATCCGGTTTCCGGTGCGACACGAACTCTGAGTGCGGCTTCTGCGGTACAGCTCTCCTTCGAGCCGTATCAGTCTTGCATTCTCGTCTTTTACCACCAAGGGCTGGTCAGCAAGCGAACACAGATTTCCGCGGCTAAGCCCAACGCTCCGCTATCAGCACTCGATCTAGCATCGAATTGGTCCGTGACATTTTCTGGCTTGGGCCGCACCGTTAAAATGAAAACGCTGCACTCTTGGACTGACGATGCTGACACCAAGTACTACTCAGGGACCGCTGTCTATGAGAAAGAGCTGAAGGTGCCAGTGGCTCTGCTCAAGCCTGACATAAATCTCTATCTCGATTTTGGCCCTGGCACACCTATTCCAGTGACCACGGTGGCTTCCGATCTCGGAGCAGATGCTACCGGCTCTGGAACACCACGCATGCAAGCTTGGCTCGATAGTCCTGTGCGCGAAGGGGCTCTAATCTTCGTGGACAACAGATTAGTCGGCGCGGTGTGGCTCCCACCCTATCAAGTAGATGTAACTCAATACCTACATGCTGGCGACAACCAACTTAAAATCGTCGTAGGCAATCTCGCCATTAACGAGATGGCAGGCCGTGCCCTACCGAGCTACCGCTTGCTGAACGACCGCTATGGAGAACGCTTCCGCGCTCAAGATCTGACCAATCTTGAGCCTTTGCCTTCTGGGATTCTTGGAGACTTGCGATTAGTGCCCCGCGCCGCTCCATGAGGTTTAATTTCGGGGCAGGTCATTGGGGGGAGATCTGGGACGAGAACCCACTTGATGTCCGATAACCCCGCTCCCAGGCACTGTCCGGTGTCCTTATCATTGGGCGCCGTTAGATTTGCCATTAAGCGCAGGCTGGAAGTACCCTTCCCCTCAATACTGGCGGCTGGGACTCACCATGAGATACGAAAGGGCCCTCCAAGTCTCCTCCCATTTCCTTGGCAGTCCCTACCGCAAGTTGATTCATCCGAGGACAAGGCTCCATACGGCACTGCGACGCTGACAGAAGATCTTCGTGGACTAATGGATGCCTTGAACATCAAGAAGGGATCCCGCCTCGCCGGTATTCGCCGAAGCCGCCAAGCAACGCCACGCGTTCATGAAAGAAATGTTCGACAGGCAACTTGGCCATCGCCGGGGTTTCTCCACCCGACTCTTCCGGCGAAGTCCGAGGCGTTGCCATTTACCGCAGACTCCCCGATGAAACCTCGAAGCTCATCCAAGCAGACCCAGCCGTCACAGCCGGCATTGTCAAAAAACGAAGTGCACCCCTGGGCCACCGCCGCCGGCGTCCCCGCCCCGGCCAGCCTTGAAATAAAAAACGTGTCGTTCCGCGTTCCTGCGCTCCCGTCAAGAAGTGCTGAACTTCCTCAATAGATTCGGAAACATCCGTCTGTCTCAGGCCTTCTAACTGGCCATCAACAAGTTGGCAATTACTCGCGGTCAGATGAATAGAGACGTGGCGGTCTCGACTCCATACAGGTGGCTCACAGTGCCCACTTGGGAGGTTATGCCGTTTACAGCTTTACCGGACGCGCGCAGAAACTACCGGCCCACGTTTACTCATCGGCGAGAACGCGCATCCGCTAAAGCTAACGTTTACCAGGAGCTGCGAAACTTATCGAACGATTCCTGCTGAAGTTTCGCCTTGCTCCCTGCCGGCAGTGTGAGCGTATCGTCGCCGGAACTATTGGGTTTGTCCTACATCGTAATTCCTTCTTCAGGCAGACGAAAGATGGATGCCAAGGAAAAGAGAGACCTGCTAGTTTGCGTGCTTGCTTTATAATGCCGGCTTATGTGTCGCCGCCAACAAATCGATTTAGTAGCCCTCATTCATATATTGCTGTTATTTGTCGCTCCGTCCTCATTTGCCGCCTCTTCGTGGAATGGAGCCGTGATCGATGACACGGGAAGACCAGTGGCGGGCGCCGTCGTGAAGGTGCACGGAAAGCGCGGCGGTCCAGAGTATGCGGTCAGCACTTTGTCGGATGGCAAGTTTGTGATCCAGCGCATGGAGGCTGGTTCGTACGAGGTCACGGTCAGGTCTGCAGAAAAAGAGTGGAAGGCAGCCGTTCCGCTCGTCATCAAGGATGCTGGGCTGGACGTATTGCTGCAGATTGTGGCTTCCGGAGAAGTGTTGTTCAAGACTTCCGCGCAGGTCGCAGAGATGCGTTTGCAGGCCAGCGGAGGCGAGCAGCTGTCGAGTTCGGAGGTTTCCAGTCTGCCGCTGAATGCCAGAGATTTCAGCAAATTGCTTTTGCTCGCGGCTGGGACGATGACGGATGCGAATGGCGCGGCGAATTTCACGCAGCAATTTGCGGTCAATGGACAGCGCGGCGTGACGACCGTGTTTGCGACCGATGGTTTCGATACGACTGATCCGGAGATGGGTGGGGCGACGTTTTCCAACTTCAACGTGGATGCGATTCAGGAAGTGCAATCGAACTCTGGCGTGATGGCAGCCGAGATCGGACACGGCGCTGCGAGTTACACGAACGTGATCACGAAATTTGGCGTGACTCAAATCCACGGCAGCATGTTCGAGTTCCAGCGTAACGCTTCGCTCGATGCGCGGAACTATTTCGACTATCGAGATCCGACAGGCCGGCATCGCATTCCTCCTTTTATTCGAAACGAGTTTGGATTCACTAATGGCGGATCGGTCGTGCTGCCTGGGATCTACAACGGAAAAGACCGGACATTTTATTTCGGCGAGTACCAGGGATTTCGCCAGGTGCTTGGAACGACACAGGTCCTCCCGGTTCCGACTGAGGCAGAACGGCAGGGAATCGATACGACGACGTTTCCGGGAGATACATTAGCCGTTCCCGTCAGCGCGGAGGCTGCCGGTGTTTTGAATGGATATCCCATGCCGAATGAACCGAACGGACCATTCGGCGAGCGGACATACGCGGCGTCTTCGAAGGTGGTGACGCGGACCGATCAGTTCTCCATCCGTGTCGATCACCGGATCTCGGACAAAGCGTCGCTGACGACGCGGTTCAGCCTGAACCAAGTGAGCGGACCGCTGACGAATCCCGACCAGACGGTGATCAATCCGACGTTCGGAGTGCTGTTCTTCGATCACCAGCGCAACTTTGGTGCGCACTACACGCGAACGATTTCGGCGCGCATGGCATCAGATACGTCGGTGAGCTATATACGAAGCACGCCTTTTTTTTCCCCGGGCAATCATACGCAGCCAGGAATCACTTTTGCTGACGGGCTGTATCAGCCCTATAACCAGCCTGCTGGATCGATTTTCGGGTCGTACAGCAATCTGTATCAGTTGAAGCAGGACTTCTCGTGGTCGCACGGAGCGCAGGTCTTCAAATGGGGCACGGAGATTCGCGTGAATCGCGATTCGACGATCTTCGGTGTGAATCCGAATGGACTGTATGAATTTGGGGGCGGCACGGCGTTTTCCCCTGTGAACATAACCTCCGCCAGCGGCACACACGACATACACGCCGGCGACCCGTTACCGGATGCGCTAACGGGGCTGCTGACGGGAACGCCGTATTCGTACAACATCATGGTCCCCGCTGACATTACTCCAGTAGGAGGCAAGTTCAATGAGGCAGGAGTGCGGCGCGAAGCTTACAACTTCTATTTTCAAGACGTGTGGAAAGCGACGCCGAAGCTGACGGTGAGTTATGGCTTGCGCTACGAGGTGAACAGCCGCATCCACGAGGCGACGAAACGTACTTCGCTTCCCGTCTTTTTCGACGCGAACAGCAATCCAACGGGGTATTGGAATCGCAATGCGATCCAGAAGATTCTGATCAATCCGCAACCGCCTTACGACCAGGACTGGAAGGGATTTGGACCGCGGCTGGCGGTTGATTATGCGGAGGAAAAACACACCGTCTTGCACGCGGGGGGAGCGATTACGACGCTTATTCCGAATTTGTGGCAGGACAATTCACTGACAGCGGGTATTCCTTATGTCTCTGCGCCTTCGATTTTTGCTCATCCGGGCGAACCGATTGCCTTCAAGAACACATTCGTTCCGCTAAATCTGCCGACGGCTTACAACGTACAAGGGCAGCCGATTTTTGCGACGGGGCGTTCCGAAGACGTTCCTGCGAATACGGAATTCGATTACGTGCGTTTTCAGAACGAATTGAATGCACTCGCGCCGGGGAATGTGCAGTTGCTGTCTGTTACCGGGATCGCGAAGAATTTCGGGAACGGATACATCGGGAGCTGGACTGCCGGCGTTGATCATGATTTCGGCGACTTTAAGGCGAGCGCATCGTACGTAGGAACAGCGGGAATTCACTTGGCGCGATTCTATAACCCGAACGGTTATGGCGGCGCCTGTCAGGGTTTTGCTCCTTTTACCCAGTTCGATACGCAATGCCATGCAATCAGCGGGCTCGGGCCTGAGACCATCATGACCAGCGAGTCGCACTCTTCTTATCACGCGCTACAGACCAGTGTGACGAAGACTTCGGCGCGGCTCGGACTTGGTCTGCAGGCCAGCTACACCTATTCCAAATCGCTGGACGACACGAGTGCGGTGCTGGCCGGGCTGATGGGAACTTCGGGGACCGTTCTGCAAACTGCGCCACAGAATCCGTGGGATCCGTCGGCGGACAAAGCGCCGTCGACGTTTGATGTTACGCACGTACTTGCGGTCAGCGTTATTCAGTTGCTTCCGCTCGATCGCGCGGGATTTCTTCGTCCGCTGGGGCGCACGTTCACGAGGGGATGGCAGTTCCTGAATATCACGACGCTGACGACAGGATCGCCATTCACGATTTATTCGGGAGTGCAGCAGACAGGCACGGGGTTGGGCGGAGGGGATCGGCCGGATCTGGTCGCGATGCCTCATCTCTCGACGAGCCGTGCCGTGCGCAATGACTATTTCGGGCTGGGCGCGGACGGGAACCGGTCGTTCTTCTACATTGCCATCAATGTTCCGGGTGGGACGGGGCCGCATCAGGGGAGGTTCGGCACGCTGGGGCGCAATACGTTTCGCGGTCCGGGGTATCACGACTTCGACATGGCCATTATCAAGGACACTCCTTTTGGACACCGCGGCAACGCGGAGTTGGGAACCATCGAGTTTCGCGCGGAGTTCTTCAACATCTTCAATATCGTGAATTTTGGATTGCCTTCCAACATTGTGAGTGGCAGCGGGTTTGGGATCATCAGCAAGACCGCAGGTACGTCGCGGCAGATTCAATTCTCGCTGAAAATCATCTACTGAAAATGAGTGATTGAGGTCCTTTCCAATCCAAGGTGATGTTCGGCGAAGAGAAGCAGAGGGAAAGCTAGGCACTGCTATACTCGTTGCGGAGAGCGATGGGGTCGAGGTCCGCGACAACAGGGTCTCAATCTCCCAAGTAGGAATCTTCGCGGACGGAATAATGAGACCATTGCTGGAAATCAGGTTTCCAATTCCGCAGTGTTTGAGGGCATCCGAGTGAGCCTTGATCTTTGTGCAAGGCGACGAGAACAATATTATTCACAATAGGCTCTCAGACGCGCCCGTGGACATCCTCAAGGTGACGGGATCAATCGAAAATAAATTCGAGGCGAACCTATTCGATAATGTCATTGTTCAGATTAAGGACCCTCTGGCGACTACGCTGCAGGATTTGTCGTGCCCGAACGATGACTGTTCAGGCCCCTCGTGCGTCACGGTCAACGGACGGGCAAAAGGTCGTAAGTGAATTCGCACGGTCGGAGTGAATGCTGCGAAATCATCGAAAAACATGTGTCTTCAGAATCGCTCACAGTCCCTAAGGGTCCACAAAGAATCAGCCACTTACGGAGACTAACGTTAATTGACGAGCGTGACCGCAAGCCGTGAAAGCCTGTTCAATCCGTTCTGCGCGATCCGTGCAGTCACTCGCCCGCAGCAGAAGTACTTGATCAACCGCGACCTGGATTGGTCGCGTCCACTGAGCTTCTCACCACGCCAGCCTACCGCAGAACCCCTATCGTCGAGTCCGCATCTGGAGCTGCAACGAAACCTGCGAAGTGCGGTGGGGTGCTCGGAACAGAGATTTACTTTATGTTTACATATAGCTCCTATTTTCACTGCGGGAGCTAAAGTCCAGCGGTTCGGTCGAGCTAGACATTGCTCTATAGAGTCGGGCATGTCGCTTTACGACACCCGCAAAAGCATGGGGCTGTGATTTTGACTCGGTAAGTAGGTTTCTGCAGGAATTTATAGAACGCAAACTTTAGGTCCATCTGGTCAGTCGGGAAATCGGAGAGGTTCCCGTCCAGAGGCAACTTCGGAGGTTAGGCCGCTTGGCCAGGGACTGACTCTCTTGAGGGTTCCGCCATCCTACCCAGATAGGGTGAAAGCCTGACGCCAATTTCGTCGATTTGCCCGATTCTCAGGAGGTAGCGGTGACCTACGCTGGGAATGCAGGCGGGCTTGTTTGCGAAAATCGCCGCGTCGCCTTTCGCCGCGTCCGCCTGAGCAAATGTCGACAAGTATGTGAACGGGACGCAAGACAAGGAAACAAGTGACGAGCAGCACAGAATTTCAAAGACACTCCGGGAAGCATGAGTTGATTTACTGAATTGGAGGACTTGTGGTGGCATGAGGGACTTAGGAGTCGATGAAGAAACGATTTCACAGTTGAAGACCAGACGGAATCTACTGTTCAAAAAATTCGAAACGAATCCTTCGAACACGTCGTTGGCAATTGAAATCAGGTTGATCGACGATCGGATTGCGGAGTCAAATCTCCTGACAAAGAAGCGGTGCGACACTGGCTGTTAGCAGGTTTACCAGGCGCCTACGAATCCATATCCAACTCTCACAGGCGTTTGACTTGGAACCGTATAAGTCATTGAGGTGCGGCGGGGCAACTAATTGGCTGGCCCAGAAAGATAACCCCACCGTCGTCGCTAAGGGCGGCTGTGCGGCACCATGTTGATTATCGTTTCGGTCCGAAGGACGCTTAATGGTAATTTGGTGGCGAGTTCCGTCGGGATCGGTGGTGATTTGAACTTGATATGGTGCAGGATTTTCGAGGTCGAGGGGAGATTTGCCCAGCAAATCCTTTTGCCGAAAAAAGGCAAGCAGCTCCTCTTGACTAGCGAAACGACCGTTTGAGCCTCTATAAGTCACCTCTGTTGCGCCTAAGAAGCGTATGGTGTTGACGAGTTTTGCGGTAGAAATCTCTGGCTCGCCTCCAACCTCTTGCTTCTGTGTGGCAGTGCCCGCGAGGCACAGAGCAAGAACAAAATTCGTCATGAGAGACACTCCACGGTTCATCTGCATATCGTCCTCCTGTGTTGC
>Ga0066670_10000599_pt1 | contig 11152 bp, 10 predicted proteins | sample GraSoiAngelo_119_FD_66459 | JGI IMG/M metagenome (GOLD analysis project Ga0066670, IMG submission 66459) | Grasslands soil microbial communities from the Angelo Coastal Reserve, California, USA - 14_0919_05_20cm | ecosystem: Environmental > Terrestrial > Soil > Grasslands | place: USA...
TTCGGCATCGGCAGCTGGGTCGGCGTCGAGCGATCGGGCCGTCCCACGCTCTGGCGCCGCGTGAGGACGGATGGCAGCTACCTGTCGGCAAGCGACGTGCGTGTGCATTTCGGGCTCGGATCGTCGGCGGCCGTCAGCGCCGTTGTCGTCCAGTGGCCTGACGGCCAGCGTGAGCGGTGGACCGGTGTCAGCGGTGATCGGGTACTGACGCTACGTCGCGGCACTGGACAGCGATAAGCAGATCATGACCGGCCTGTCCGTGATCCTCACGTTCAGCGTCAACCTCGCCGGCTTCAGCGTCATCGCCGCGGTCGCCAGCCACGCCGCTTTCAATACGGTATCGCGTTGGCTGGCGGGACTGCTCGCCGGCGTTGAGCCGCGCGCGCAGATTTCGATGGTTACGCTGCTTGCGCTGATCGGGCTCGGCACGGCGCTACTGCTCGTCGCTATGACGAAAGGACGATTGGCATGCGCTCAACAGGTTTCTTGATCTCGCCGTCCCACCGCAGGATGATGTGGCCGTGCAAAACGCTGAGACTCAGCAGGGAAAAATCAGCCGCCGCGCCGCGCTGAAAGCGTTCGGCGCAGGCGTCGGAACCGTCGCGGCGCTGCCATGGTTATCCGATGAAGGGCTGCTCGCGTTCGCTCGGATTCAGGAGGCGAACGCCGCGCCCCAGCCGAAGGTTCTCACGCCGCCGCAGTTCCAGACGCTCGAGGCGCTCGTCGAGATGATCATCCCCGCCGACGATCGCTCTCCCGGCGCGAAGCAGGCGCGGGTCGCCGACTACATCGACCTCTTGCTCAGCGAGTCGGAGCCGGAGCAGATGCTGCGGTGGATCGGCGGCGTGGCGGCGCTCGACGCCGAGGCGACGGCCCGCTTCAGGACGCCGTTCGTCGAGCTCATTGCCGCTCAGTCCGACGCCATCCTCCACAACATCAGCCGCAACGAGATCGCGCCGCAGAGCGCGCTCGAAGAATTTTTCGTGATGGCCAAGCAGGCGACGATTCGCGGCTATTACACGTCGGAGATCGGCATCCACCAGGAGCTGCGCTACAAGGGCAACAAGTTCCTGCGCGAATTCGTCGGCTGCGAGACCGAGGACGGCAAGGATTGCCCGCAGTGTGGACAGAAACGCGTCGAATGAAATTGCAGATTTCAGATTTCAGATTATTGATTGATCGCTGATTGATTGCTGATTGCTTCGCAGTCCAGTCCGCAACCAATCAACAATTCAATCAGCGATCAGCAATCCGCAATCAGCAATCTCAGAAAGACCATGATGCAGACCGATCGAACCCTGACGCTCGATCTCGGCAACGTCGCTGGGGAGTCGCGACGGCTCGCGGCTGCGATCAAACCGGGCACCGATCGCTGGGACGTGATCGTCGTCGGCAGCGGCGCGGCCGGGGGCATGGCCGCTTATCAGCTCGCGATGGCCGGCATCAAGGTGCTGTTGCTCGAAGCGGGCCGGCTGATCGACGAGCGCACCGAGTATCGAACGATGGAATGGCCGTATGCGTCGATGCGGCGCAATCGGCTGCCGCCGGGCGAGCGTCCGATCGCCGTCGCCGAATACAACTTCCTCGATCGACCGTACGGGAACAATCCCGCGTTCGAGAAATCGAAGAAGGTGCTGTCGTACTCGGGCAACACGTTCACGCGGAACTGGGTCGTCGACGAGCGGCAGCATCCGACGACCGGCACGCCCTACGCGTGGGTTCGCGCGCGCGTGCTCGGCGGCAGGACGAATTTCTGGGGTCGCGGGGCGCTGCGCTACGGTCCGCTGCAGTTCAACGCCGCGAGCCGCGACGGATTCGACGTCGATTGGCCGATCTCGTACGACGACGTCAAGCCGTACTACGACAAGGTCGACGTGCTGCTCGGCTGCTCGGGGACGAAGGAAGGGCTCGAGCAGGTGCCCGACGGTATCTTCCAGCGTCCGTACAAGCTCAATTGCGTCGAAGTCGCCTTCAAGCGCGCGATCGCGAAGATGGGGCGCCACTACATTCCGGGGCGCGCGGGTGTCACGACGGACGGCGTGCTCAACAAGTACCGCGCGAAGTGCGCGGGACGCGGCCGCTGCGGGCGGGGCTGCAACATCGGAGCGGCGTTTCACTCGCCGACGGCGCTCGTCTATCCGGCGCGCGACTCCGGCAACCTGACGATCCGTCCGTACTCGATCGTTTCCGAGGTGCTCATCGACGACGCGACCAACATCGCGACGGGCGTCCGCGTCATCGACGCGAACACGCGCGAGGTGCTCGACTTCCCGGCGCGCGTCGTCGTCCTCGGCGCGGGCACGCTCGATTCGACCCGTATCCTGCTCAATTCCCGAACGCGCGCGTATCCGGACGGCCTCGGCAACTCGTCCGGGCTACTCGGCTGCTACCTGAGCGAGCACGTCATGGGGATTCGCGGCAGCGGCTACATCCCGGCGCGAATCGGCACCGAGACGACGCTCGACGACGGCCGTCCCGTCGCGCCGTACATTCCGCGGTTCCGCAACATCACGGATCGCCATCCCGACTTCATTCGCGGCTATCACTTCCAGGGCGGCGGCGGCTGCGCCGACTACCCGAGCATGGCGCACGACATGCCGGGATACGGGAAGTCATTCAAGTCGAGCGTGCGCAAGTACTATCCCGCGATCATCAGCTTCGGCGGATTCGGCGAGGTGCTGCCGCGAAAAGAGAACCGCGTGATGCTCGATCGCGACGTGAAGGACGCGTGGGGCATCCCGGTGCTGCGCTTCGACTACCGGTTCGGCGACAACGAGCTGAAGATGGCGAAGGACATGGCCGACTCGATCGAGGAGATGCTGATGGCGGCGCATGCCGAGGACATCAAGATCGAGCGCGAGCCGCTTCCGCCCGGATGGTCGATTCACGAGATCGGGACGGCTCGCATGGGTCGCGACCCGAAGACGTCGGTCACGGATCCATCGTGCCGCCTGCACGATGTGAAGAACGTGTACCTCGCCGACGCCGCGCCGTTCGTGTGTGGCGGTACCCAGAACACCACCTGGTCGATCCTCGCCATGGCGTGGCGGACGATGGATCTGCTCAAAGAGCGCATGCGAACGGGTGACGTGTGATAAACCGCCGCACCTTCCTGCAAACGCTCGCGGCCGGCGCGGTCGCACCACTCGTAGGAGCCGACCAGCGTGTCGGCCCTAAAGCCGTTCTCATCACGATGCTGCCGAAGGATGTCGCGTACGCCGGGCGGTTCGCGATCGCGCGCGACGCCGGGTTCGATGCGGTCGAGATGCAGACGACGTCGCGGGCAGAGGAAGTCGCCGAGGTTCGCGAGGCGTCGGCGAAAACCGGGCTGCGCGTGCATTCGGTGATGAACGCCGATCACTGGCGGTTCCCGCTCTCGGCCGCCGATCGCGATGTCGTCAATCGCAGCGTCGCCGGGATGGAGACGTCGCTGCGCAACGCGGCCGCGTGGGGCGCCGACACCGTTCTCCTCGTTCCGGCTGTCGTCGATGGATCGACCTCGTATCGCGACGCGTGGACCCGATCGCAGAAGGTCATTCGTGAACGGCTGCTGCCGGTGGCGAAGGATCTGAAAGTGATCGTCGCCGTCGAGGAAGTGTGGAACAAGTTCCTCCTCAGCCCGCTCGAATTCGCGCGCTACGTCGACGAGGTCGATTCGCCGTGGCTGAAAGCCTATTTCGACGTCGGCAACGTGGTGTTTTACGGGTACCCGCAGGACTGGATCCGTGCGCTCGGCGCGCGCATCGCCAAAGTGCACCTGAAGGATTTCCAGCTCGATCGCGCGAACGGCCGGTTCGCGTGGAAGAACCTCGGCGAAGGCGACATCGACTGGCTCGCCGTCCACCGGGCGTTCACCGACGTCGGCTACCGCGGTGCCTTCACGACGGAATTACCGGCCGGCGACGCGATGTACCTGAAAGATGTCGCGGCGCGCGTCGACCGCTTCCTCGCGGGTCGGACGCCTTGAGCCCGTCCCCGCGCGACATTCATGTCGGGATCTTTGAAACCCGCAAGGACCAACTGAAAGGCTCGCGCGCGCCGAGCGCACCGAAACGGCGTGACGAGTGCCGGTGTTCAGAGTGTCATTTTAGTACGTGTGTCCGATCTCGAGTCTCTTCTGCCACCCGTCACAAAATTGGCTAGGACTTAGGTCCTGTGGGATCTCGACGCCCTCAGACCTTCGGTCTATTCGCGAATTCTCCCAGGCGCAGGACAATTGTCATCCGTACGGCAGACAAAACCGCGTTACGGTCTTCAAGGAGGACCGTAGCACCTGTCGCTACCACGCCGACGGTGTCTCGGGAATGAACACCGATCGGCGATTCACAAAGTAGGAGGATGCGTGAAGCGAATGAGCAGATTCGGCGCGGCCGTGACGATGGCCGTGATGCTAGCGTCGGGGCTCGCGGCTTCCACGGCGCGGCTCGAGGCGAAAGGCAGTGGCCACGGCGGCGGAACGACGGCGGTGTGCAGTGCGCTGCTAAGCGTCATCAACAACGCGACCCTTCCACAGGCGATTCGAGACGCGGCACAGCTTGGGTACGACTTGCTCGAATGCTCGTAGTGCGGTGAACGCTGTTTGCGCTCGCCGCGCAACACGGCACTCGTAAACCCGTGTCGCGCTTCTTGCCGGCACACTCAGAGGAGATGTTCAGGATGATCGCAACCAAGGTCGGTCGCTCAATCGGAATTCTGTGCGCCGTCGTCGTCTGTGCGTTGCCGAAAGCCGCTTCGGCGCAGAGCACTACGACGACGGTGCCCTTCTCTACTTCGATTCTCAACACGTGCACGAACGAGTTGGTAGACATGAACGGCCTTCAAACGATCACCTCAAACTTCAAATTCGACAACGCGGGTGGACTTCATATCAACTTCGGGATCGTGTCGAAGGGAGCCGGCGTCGGACAAGTGACCGCGACGAACTACCCGTTCTCCGAGAACGATCTGTTCAACGTCCAGGCCACATCAGGTGCTGGTGAGTTCACGATCCGGATCAAGATGCGGATGAAGGGACCGGGATCCATCGACAACTGGGACATGATCCAGATGCTTCGCATGACCGTCACCGCCAATGGCGATGTCACCTCGAGCATCGATTCCACGACTACCAACTGCCGCGGCTGACCGCCGCCGGTTGCGACTCGCCGTGTCGCGATCATCGACGGTCGCGACTCGGCGGAGTCGTTCCATGGCGCAGGCTTCGGCAAGAGCGCACGGACGTGGCCAACCGTCGTGGGAGACCGCGGGCGCGGGGGACGATCGAGAGAAACATCGCAAGGACGATCGAGAGAACGTCGCAAGCATGAGTGTCATCGTCGCGGCTGCCGCTGCGCGTGCGATCGGGTGACCGCGCTGGTCATCTCGACACGTGTCCCCCAGTCCAGACCGCCAAGATCTGTACTGGGTCTTCACCGTCTTCGGCTTGCACGCTGGCGTTCGGCACGTCTCTGTAGAGATCCCGAGCCGCAGCGCCGGCCGGTTCGCCAAGCGGCGTCGTGGGATCAAGCAGCAGCACCGAGCGCGGTCCGACGGCGCCTGCCACCTCCGGCAGATCGAATTCGCGCAGAAGTCCGTACGCGTAGATCCCGAACGGCTGTGTATAGCGCTCGGCGACGGCGAGTGAACGATAGTCCGTCACGGTCTGCCGCAGGGCGACACCGCGAACGCGCTCATCGAGCGCCGCGGCATAGAGCGCGATCACGCCGTGCGGTCCGTCGCCCACGAGTGAGACGGCGCCGGCGATGTCGGATCGCGATCCGAGATAGTCCAAGGCCCGAAGCGTGTCGTACACCTGTCCACCAAGAAGCGGCCGGCCGAGGATCAATGTGAACCAGGTCAGGTAGGCCTCATTGGAGATGCGATTTGAAAAGTAGAACCGACCGCGCTGCGGATAGGCGATCGCGCAATCGCCGCGTCCACGGACGTCCATCGTCGCGACGCGGCATCCGCCCTTCTTGCACAGCTGCTCGGCGAACCCGTCTTCGGCGACCGAACTCCACGCGGCCGCCTCGCCGACGTAGAGCACGGTCGGCGTTGATGATCCCGCCTTGTCCGGCGTGAGCAGCCAGCCTGGAATACGAATGTCTCGATCGCTCGTGAACTCGAACTGTTCTGCCCGATAGCCGGGCTTGCGAATCGTGGCCAGCACGCGGCTCGCCGGCGCTTCGCCACGCGACGCCTCGATGCCAAGCACGGCGTGAATGCGCTTACGCATGTCGTCCGCGCCTGCCGCGGGCGGTCTCCGGACGGCGGCGGCCATCTGCCGCGTCAGCGACAGCGCCGTCTCGCCGCCGAACGAAGTGGTGACGAACCCTGTCGGCGTGACAAAGAGCGTCTCGTCCGGCTCCACGTCCTGTGAGACCTCTTCGTCGTCGGTGTTCTTCATCTCGAACCAGCGGTTGAACCAGGCATAGGTCGCGCGGCGCAGCTCGTAGACGTATCCATGCTGTTCGGTGGTGACCTGAAGCGACACGCGATCATCGGCCGCCAGCAGGCTGTACGCGCGTCTGTACTCCTGTAAGAGATCGAGCGAGCTGTCGACGTACTCGGGCGAATAGGTGTGGCCAGCATCGTGAAGCGTCACCGTCATGAGCAGCGGCTTCGGCGCGAAGGCATACAGCAAGTCCGCACGATCGATCCCGTAAGAGAGCGCCGGCACGATGTTCTGCTCCGCATCGTCGGCAGAACCGGGCGGCTCGACGTCGGCATGCGCCACGTTCTCGGTGTTGCCCTCCGACACGACGGCGACGCGGATGCGACTGTCGAGCGCCGCCAGGAATTGCGTCAGCGTTCCGCCGCCCGACTGTCCGCAGCAGCCGATCCGCTCGGGATCGACTTCTGCGCGCGTCAGCAGGAAGTCGATCCCGCGGATGCCGTCCCACACGCGGAACAGACTGAAGTTGGCGCCGAGCAGAATAAGACGGCGTCCGGCATACTCGTGCTCGCTCGTTCCGCCACCGCCGATCGCCGACCGACCGGCGTGTGTTCCTGGGTACTCGATGCGCTCGCCCTGTCCGAACGGGTCGTAGGCCAGGACCACGTAACCCTTGCGCGCCAGATTCGAGAACAACCTCTGATAGCTTGGCCACGCCTTGCCGTTCGTCGAATGGCCGAGTGGCCCGAGGATCGCCGGATGGCGTCCAGCCGCGGCCGGCAGATAGAGGTTCGCGGTGACGTAGAGTCGTGGCCGGCTTTCGAAGGTCAGCTTCTCGATGCGATAGCCGGGTCGGTCAAGGGTGCCCGTGACGCGAGGATTGAGGGGAGACCGCTCCAAAGGTCCGCCGAGCATCTTCCAGACCTGTTCGGTGACGACCTTTGCTCGGTCCGCGACTCCCTGCGGCGTGGAAATCGCGTTGATCGCCTGCTGGCGCCGCGCGCGCGCGTCGCTCGCGAGTCGGACGAGGTATCGCTCGAGATCGTGCGAATAATCCGGCAGCGCGGCGCCCTCGACGCCCAGCTCCACGCCTGTAGCGCCCGAAACGCGGTTTGCCGTTGCTGGCCGTCTCGAGCAGCCGCCCCCCGCCGCGGCGACGATGGCCCCGGCGGCCTCGAAGAAGTCGCGACGCGTGTACTTCATGTGGCCGGCGCGCGGATAATAGTCCGCCTTCTCGCAATCGGAATCCGCCATTTGTTTTTCGATGCGGAGCAACGGCATCACCGATTCATGCGACCGATCAACGTAGGCTGAACTCCGCCGATGATGTTCTCGTTCCTGGAGTCCGGGCGCCGGCCACGTTCTTGTAGACCGTGCCGCCTTTCATCACGAAGACCACGCGCCGCACGGCCGTGATGTCCTGGAGCGGGTTGCCGTCGGTCGCGATGATGTCGGCGTCCAAGCCCGGAGCAATCGTGCCGATCGTCTTGTCGAGGGCGAGCGATCGCGCAGCGGTCGACGTCGCCGCCAGAATCGCGTCCATCGGCGGCTGTCCGCCGTCGCGCACCCGGTAGACGAACTCCTCGTAGTTGCGGCCGTTCGCACCGGCGACAGCGTCCGTGCCGAAGACGATCGGAATCTTTCGCGTCAGCGCGCGCTTGAATGTGTCGATCCCGATCGGGATGCCTTCCTCCATGAACTTGAAGCCCTGCTCGTTGTAATTGCCGCGGCCGATGAACTTCGCCTTGTTCTCCAGGTAGTTGTGCAGCAGCAGCCCGAAGTTCGGATCGAAGTAGACCTGACGCTGCGCCATCAGGTCGAGCACCTCGTTGGTCAGCCGGTTGCCGTGCTCGATCGAGTTGCAGCCGGCGAGGATGGCCGCTTTCGCGCCCTCGGGTCCCTGGGCGTGCACCATCGCCCGCTTGCCTCGCGCATGCGCCTCGCTGCACGCAGCCTGGATCTGCGCATCGCTCATCGTCTGTTCTCCGCCGTCCCGGATGCTCGACGTGGCGAACAGCTTGATGACGTCGGCGCCGTCGGCCGCGGCCTTTCGTACGAACGCGCGAATCTGCTCCGGTGTCCCGGTCTTGTCCGTAATCGCCCTGAGCGAGGTCAGGATGCGTGGTCCGGGAATAATCCGGTCGGCAATCCAGTCGCGAAGATCCTTGTCGACTTCGGCGCCGGGACTCTGCACCGCCGTGAAGCCGGCGAGCAGCGTGCGGTACGCGTTCCCCGCCGTGTAGAGCATCGTCTGCTGCGGTGTTTCGGATCCCTGCTCCGGCAGCCGCCCGGTCTTGCGGTCGAAGTGGCCGCTGATGTGCGCGTGCGTGTCGATCCACCCCGGCATCACGGCGAGCCCGCGCAGGTCGTAAACAGGACCTTGCGCGGTCGTCTGGCCGATCGACTGGATTTTCGTGCCCCGCACCACGATACTTGTGTTTCGAAGCGTGTTGCCCGTTCCGTCGATGACGACGTCTGCTCTCAACGTGACCACCGGTTCCTGCGCGATGGATGCGATCGGCAGGCACAAGACGCCCGCGACGATGACGCCGATGAGTCTGGTCATGTCCACTCCGCGCGGCGTGGTTCGCCGCCGCCACTGCAGATTGTAGCGATTGCTGTCGCGTAGAGGTCCCTGTAAGATGATGTCCGTTTCGGCCTCTCCTCGCAGCCTGGTGCGCGTTCGGATAAAGGAGCTCACCATGCGTCTTCCAACTCTCGGGTCACTCGGCGCTTCAATCGTCGTGATCGCCGCGTTCGCGCCGGCTGTGTCCGCCGGTCAGACGTCGGCCTCCGGGCCTGCGGCAACGAAACAGACGCTGCCACGGACTCCGGATGGCCAGCCAGATCTTCAGGGTGTCTGGTTGAACAACGACGCCACTCCGCTGGAACGGCCGAAGGCGCTCGAGGGAAAACAATTCCTGACCGAAGAGGAAGTGGCCGTGCTCAGGAAGAACGCGGCGCGGCTCTTCGCGGGCGACGTGGACAGCGATGCCGCGGGAGGCGACAACTTCTTTCTGGCCGCGCTGGCGAATCCCGTCGTGTACAAGAACCGAAACGCAACCGGCAGCGGCGTCGGAGCAAATAGGGAAATCGATAACCGAACGTCGCTGATCGTCGATCCGCCCGACGGGAAGATTCCTCTCATGACGCCGGCCGGGCGCCAGAGAAAGCTCGCGGCAGACGCCGCAGCATTCGCAGGAAACAGTTCGAGTCTACCGTCGGGCCCTGAAGATCTCAGCAACTTCATTCGGTGCCTCACCTATGGGGCTCCGAGGATCGGCGGCGCCGCTGCGAGCTACCACAACTACTACCAGATTGTGCAAACTCCCGGATACGTCATGTTCCTTTCGGAGGCGATGCACGACGCTCGGATCATTCCGCTCGATGGACGTCCGCATCTACCACAGACCATCCGCCGCTGGCTCGGCGATTCGCGAGGCCGGTGGGAGGGAAGCACGCTCGTCGTCGACACGACGAATTATTCTCCGAACAGCACCCTGCTCGGATCGGCCGAGAACCTGCACGTGGTCGAGCGCTTCACACGCACTGCGCTCGACAGGATTCGCTACGAAATGACGGTCGCGGATCCCACGACGTGGGCGACGCCCTGGACGGCAATGGTTCGGCTCAAACGGACAGACGACAGGATATATGAGGATGCGTGTCACGAGGGGAACCAGGCGGTGATGGAGGACATCCTTGCCGGGGCTCGCGCTGTTGAAAAGGCGGCTGTTCGCTAGGCCAGGATCGCGCGATGCCCGATTCACGCATATCGACACTCGATTCGGCATTTGCGGCAATCCCTGCCGGTTGGTTCATGATGGGGACCGATCGCGGCCAGGAGGACGAACGGCCGCCGCATCGCGTCTTCGTCGACGGCTTCGAGCTTGCCGTCCATCCGATCACTCGCGCCGAATACGCGCGCTTCGTGGCTGCGACAGGGCACGACGAGCCCAAGGAGTGGTCGCATTCACTGTTCGCACAACCGGACCTCCCTGTCGTCGGCGTCAGCTGGCTCGACGCGGTCGATTATTGCGCGTGGCGATCAGCAGAAGAAGGACGCGCCGTGCGGCTTCCGACGGAAGCGGAATGGGAGCATGCCGCGCGAGGACGACAAACAGCGCTGTTTCCGTGGGGCGACGTGATGCCTGCCTGGATTCCCAACGGCGGCCGCGGCCCGTTGCCGGCGCCGTGGCCCGTGACGCTCGGCGAGCCGACCGATTTCGGCTTGTTCGGCATCTCGACGAACATCCACGAATGGTGCGCCGACTGGCACGACACGAATTACTACAGCCGGTCGCTCGAGCGGAATCCTGCCGGTCCCGACACCGGCGCCCGGCGTGCCTCGCGCGGCGGCGCCTGGCGCCACGCGTACACGATGTGCCGTGTCACGCTGCGGAGCAAGCTCGATCCGTCGTTCCGCTACAACGACTATGGGTTCCGCGTGGCGCGCAGCGTGTGAGCCCGCCGTTATGAGCGCTTTCCCTGTGCCAGGTTGCGAACGTCGACTGCGGACGAACAGGATCGCGCGCCCCGCTGAACGTCCGCGCTATTGCAGCTTGTCGCGCGAGAGCAGGAACTCGAAGACCGCCCAGATCTCGTCGGTCGAGAGCAGGGCGCCGAAAGCGGGCATCGTGGTGCCCTCGCGGCCCTTCATCACGGTCTCCTTGAACCGCGAAGGCGGTAGCGTCGTGCGGAACAGCTCTTTGCCCGCCCCACCGCTCGCCTGGTGACAGCCGGAGCAGCGAGCGCGGTAGACTTGCTCGCCGAGCGCGA
>Ga0066670_10000603_pt1 | contig 11131 bp, 8 predicted proteins | sample GraSoiAngelo_119_FD_66459 | JGI IMG/M metagenome (GOLD analysis project Ga0066670, IMG submission 66459) | Grasslands soil microbial communities from the Angelo Coastal Reserve, California, USA - 14_0919_05_20cm | ecosystem: Environmental > Terrestrial > Soil > Grasslands | place: USA...
ACGCCCTGGGTGGTGATGGCGAAGGTGCCGAGCACGATGAACCCCAGGTTGGTGAGCGACGAGTACGCCACCATGCGTTTGAGATCGCGCTGGGCGGCCGCCACCACCGCCCCGTAGAGGATGCCGATGGCGGCGAGGGTCAGCATGGTCGGTGCCAGCTGCGCCGCGGCCTTGGGGAACAGCTCGAAGTCGAAGCGGACGATGCCGTAGCTGCCGATCTTGGCCATGACGGCGGCGAGGATCACCGAGCCGGCAGCCGGCGCCTCGGTGTACGCGGGTGGGGACCAGGTGTGGAGCGGGAAGATGGGCGCCTTGACGGCGAAGGCGGCCATGAACGCGAGGAACAGGACGATGCCCACCGTCGACGAGAAGGGCTGTGTAGCCGACAGGGTCACGAGATCGAACGTCAGGTGTCCCGTGCTGCGCTGGTGGAGGTACACCACGGTCAGCAGGCCGACGAGCATGACCGCCGATCCCAGGAAGGTGTACAGGAAGAACTTCAGCGCCGCGTTGCCGCGTCGCTCGTGACCCCAGCCGCCGATGATGAAGTACGTCGGCACGAGGGTGAGCTCGAAGAAGAGGAAGAAGAGGAAGAGATCCAGGGCGAGGAAGCTCCCGAGGCACGCGCACTCGAGCAGCAGCATCCAGGCGACGAAACCCTTGGGATTGCTTCGTACCCGCCCGCCCAGCAGGGCCACGGGGAACAGCACCCCGCACATCAGCACGAGGAACAGCGATATCCCGTCGATGCCCAGCTTCCACGAGATGCCGAACTGGGTGATCCAGCTGTGCTGGGAGACCATCTGGAATCCCCCGTCGCCCACCCGGAAGCGAACGGCGACGAACACGGCGAAGCCCAGCACGGCCACCGAGAAGGCGACGCCCAGGACCTCGATGAGACGCTGGCGCGCCCGAGGCAGGGCGGCGATGACGACCGCACCCCCTGCCGGGATCAGCACGAGCGTCGTCAACAGCGGGAAGCCGGGCCCTGGATGGGCAGCAGCCAGCACCGGCGCCGCCGCGGCCGCGACCCCGCTCACGAGCCCACCCGGCTGGCCACGTAGGCGAGCACCAGGGCGGCGCCCGTGGCGATGGCGAGGGCGTAATTACGTACGTAGCCCGTCTGCAGCCGGCGCAACCGGGTGCCGCTGTCCCGCACGAGCGTGGCCGTACCGTTGACGACGCCGTCGATGACCTCGTTGTCGAACACGTAGGCCGAGAAGTTGGCCAGCGCCGTCGAGGGGCGGGCGATGAAGGTGTCGTACGCCCAGTCAACCCACCACGCCCGCTGGAAGAAGACCGGCGTGAGCCGCGGTCGCTGCCAGCGCCGGAACCACAGGCCGCCGGCCAGCAGGACTCCGGTGACTGCCACCACCCCGTCGGCGACCTCGAAGGCGTCCTTGGCACCCGTGCTGAACGTGAGCACCCGCTCGGCCGATCCGAACAGCGGGTCCAGCCACCTGGCCAGGTAGTCGAGGTTGGCGTAGGGCAGGTCGATGACCCCGGCGGCGAGAGACCCGATGGCGAGGATGACGAGCGGCACCAGCATCACGGCGGGTGACTCGTGGGGAAGGACCTCCTCTGGCCCCGACGTGCGCCAGCGCTCGGGTCCGTAGAAGGTGAGGAAGACGATCCGGCCCAGGTAGTAGGCGGTGAGCAGGGCGGTGAGCAGGCCGAAGGCGTACAGCGCCGGGCTGCGGGCGTAGGCGTTCATGAGTACGTCACCCTTGGAGAAGAACCCGGAGAAGGGCGGCACCCCGGCGATGGCCAGCCAGGCGACGATGAAGGTGCCGGCCGTCACCGGCATGAATTTTCGCAGGCCACCCATGCGGCTCATGTCCTGCTCGTCGTGGAGGCCGTGCATCACCGAGCCGGCGCCGAGGAAGAGCAGGGCCTTGTAGAAGGCGTGGGTGATCATCAAGAAGATGGCGGCCACGTAGGCGCCGGTGCCGACGGCCAGGAACATGTAGCCCAGCTGGGAGATCGTCGAGTAGGCGAGGCCCCGCTTGATGTCCCCCTGGGCGCAGGCCGAGGTGGCGGCCAGGAACGCCGTGGCCAGCCCGACGATGGCCACCACGTTGAGTGACGACGCCGTGTGGCTGAGCAGCGGGCTGACCCTCGCCATCAGGTAGACGCCGGCCGTGACCATGGTGGCGGCGTGGATGAGCGCCGACACGGGCGTCGGGCCCTCCATGGCGTCGGGGAGCCAGATGAACAGCGGTATCTGGGCGGACTTGCCCACCGCCCCGAGGAACAGCAGCAGCGTGATGGCGGTGAGGGTCGTCGGGCCGATGCTGCCAACGGCGCCGAACACGCCGCTGTAGCTGAGCGTGCCCACCGTCGAGAAGATCAGGAACATGGCGATGAGGAAGCCGAAGTCGCCGATGCGGTTGACGATGAAGGCCTTCTTGCCCGCGCTGGCGGCGCTGTCACGGTCGAACCAGAAGGCGACCAGCCAGTACGAGCACGCCCCCACCCCCTCCCAGCCGAGGAAGGTGAGCACGAAGTTGTCCGCCATGACCAGGATGAGCATGGAGAACACGAAGAGGTTGAGGTAGACGAAGAACTTCGAGAACTGCGGGTCGCGGTGCATGTAGCCGATCGAGTAGAGGTGGATCAGCGCGCTCACCGCGGTGACGAACAGCACCATCGTGATCGACAACTGGTCGACCAGCAGCGCCGCCTTGATCTGGAGGCCGCCCACGGGGATCCAGGTGACGATCGTCTGGTCGAAGGAGCGGTTGCTGCTGGCTCGATGGAGCAGGTCGAGGAAGACGAAGACGCCCACCACGAAGGACGCCGTCACCAGCAGCGTGGCGAACCAACCAGCGAGCGGATTGCCGAGGCGCTTGCCGAAGAAGGCCAGCAGCACGGCCCCGGCCAGGGGCAGCAGGGGGATGATGTAGGCGTAATGGAGCACGCTCGGAGTCAGCCCTTCAGGATGTGGAGATCGTCCGCCGTGGCGCCCTTGCGCCGGCGGAAGATGGCGACGATGATGCCCAGCCCGACGACGACCTCGGCCGCCGCCACCACCAGCACGAAGAAGACCAGGGATTGGCCGCCGATGTCGTTCAGCATGCGGGAGAAGGTGACGAGGGTCAGGTTGACGGCGTTGAGCATGAGCTCGACGCACATGAACATGACCAGCACGTTGCGTCGAAGGAGGAGCCCGACGCCGCCGATGGTGAACAGCACGGCCGCCAGCGTCAGGTAGTAGGGACCCCCGAGGCTCACGAGCCACCGCCCGGGATCCCGGTCGGAGCCGGCTCCTCCTCGACAGCCGCTGGGGCGGTCTCGGCCTCAGGCTGCTCGGGCTCGGGCTCCGGCTCGATCGCCGTCTCCGGCGGCTCGGGCTCGGCCTCCTTCGAGGGCCGGCGGGAGAGCACCACGGCGCCGACCACGGCGATCACCAGCAGGACCGACGTGACCTCGAACGGGAGCAGGTAGGTGGTGAAGAGCGACCGGGCGAGCTTCTCGACGTTGGACCCAGGCCCTCCGGCAGGACCGGCCACCGAGCGGGCACCCGTCACCCAGTGGACCCCCGCCAGGAACAGCAGAAGGGACAGGCCCGCGGCCCCGATGACGAGGGCGAGGGGCCGCTGTCCCGGGAGCGGGTCCCGCCGCATCACGTCCAGCCGGTCGACGCCCAGCAGCATGATGACGAACAGGAAGAGGACGACGATGGCGCCGGCGTAGACGATCACCTGGACGACCGCCAGGAAGTCGGCCGACTGCTCCACGAACAGGACCGCGATCCCGAACAGCGTCATCACGAGCATCAGGGCCGAGTGCACCGGGTTGCGGGCGGCGATCACGCCGATGGCCCCGGCCACGATGACCGCGGCCGACACGGCGAACACCGTGGCGTCGGTGATGGTGACGGCCAGGATCGGGACGTGCACGAGCGGCACCGGCGGCACTAGCGGTACCTCCCCCCGTATCGGTGGGAGATGTCGGCCGAATTGACGTCTCGGATGGAGATGTTGCCCGTCGCCTCGTCGTCGCGGTCGCCGACCTGGCCCGCCTCAGGAGTCCGGACGCCGTAGCCGAGCTCGCCGGACCACTGGACCCGACCCTCGAAGGCGGCGTCGCCGTTGGGCGAGGTCGCCCGCATCCAGCCCGAGGTGTGGGCGTCGTCGCCGGAACGCCAGTCCTCCCACGGCAGCTGACGGGGGCGGCCCTCGTCGTCGACGACGAGCTCGTCCTTGGTGTAGATGGCGTCCTGGCGGTCCACGAAGGAGAACTCGAACAGCTTGCTCTCGGTGATGGCCTCGGTCGGGCACGCCTCGACACACAGGTCGCAGTGGATGCAGCGCAGGTAGTTGATCTCGTACACGAACCCGAACCGCTCCCCCGGAGACACCGGGCTGTCAGGCGGGTTGTCGGCGCCCCGCACGTAGATGCAGCGGGCCGGGCAGACCCCGGCGCACAGCTCGCACCCGATGCACTTCTCCATGCCGTCCTCGTACCGGCCCAGCACGTGGCGACCGTGGAAGCGGGGCGGCTTGAGCCGCTTCTCGTCGGGATAGCGGTGCGTCACCCGCGGCTCGAAGACCTGGCGGATGGTCACGCGGAAGCCGTCGAAGAACCCCATCAGGCCACCTCGGTCCGGGCGCGCGACACCCGCAGCGCCTGGTAGAGCATGAGCCCGAACGCCAGGCCGCCGCCGAAGACGGCGAACCCCCATCGCGTGTCGATGAGCATGCCAGCCACGACGAGGAGCCAGAACAACGACAGCGGGATGAGCCGCTTCCACCCCAGGTCCATCAGCTGGTCGTAGCGCAGGCGGGGCAGGCTGGCCCTGATCCACACGTACACGTACAGGAAGACGATCGTCTTGCCGAGGAACCACAGGATCGGCCACAGCCAGCGCACGACGTGGGGAGCAGGGCCGTCGGGCCCGCCGAAGAACAGGGTCACGACGATGGCCGACATCGTGATCGTGTTCATGAACTCGGCCAGGAAGAAGAGGGCGAAGCGAACCGAGGAGTACTCGGTGTGGAAACCCCCGACCAGCTCCTGCTCACCCTCCACCAGGTCGAAGGGCGGACGGTTCACCTCCGCCGTGACGGCGATGAAGAAGATGGCGAAGGGCACCACGCCGAGCCGGAGCACGTTCCAGTTGGGTATGAAGCCGTAGAGGCTGCCGTTCTGGGACTCGACGATGTCGCGGGTGGACAGCGAGCCCGTGATGAGGACGGCAGCCGCCGTCGACAGGCCCATGGCTGCCTCGTAGGAGACCATCTGGGCGGTGGCCCGGACCGAGCCGAGGAGGGGGTACTTCGAGCCGGACGCCCAGCCGGCCAGCATGAGTCCGTACACCGCCACCGACGACATGGCCAGGAGGAACAGGATCCCGATCTGCGGATCGGCCACCTGGATCTCGGTCGTGTGGCCGAAGACCGTCACCTCCCCGCCGATGGGGATGATGGTGAAGATGAGGAAGGCGGGCACCACGGCGAGGTAGGGCGCCAGGTAGAACACGGTGCGGTCGGAGCCGTCCGGACGCAGGCCCTCCTTGAAGAAGAGCTTGATCCCGTCAGCCATGGTCTGGAGGATCCCCCAGGGCCCGGCGCGATTGGGGCCGATCCGGCTCTGCATGTCGGAGATGACCTTGCGCTCGAACCAGATCATGAGCAGCACCGACACCATGAGCACGACGAAGGCCACGATGACCTTGACGGCGACGATGAGAAAGACCCAGGGATCGATGCCGTGCGCGAACAGCGGGTCGCCCATCAGAGGGTCTCCAGGCGCACGTCGTTGACGGTTCTGCCGCTGTCGATGAGGTCTTCGGCGCCGTCGTCGGCCAGGTCGAGGTCGATCACGGCGACACCCCTGGGGACGTCGGTGTCGGCGAGCACCCCCATCTCCAGGGCCTCGCGGCCGCGGACCCGCACCCGGCCGCCGGTCTGCACACCGAGGCGGTCGAGGTCGTAGGGGTTGGCCCGGAGACCCGGTGACGGAGCGAGCGGGGCCAGGGAGGGGCAGGCCTGGACCAGGGTCCCGTGGTCGTACAGGCGGTGACGGGCGACGAGGCGGAGGGCGTAGCTGTCGGGCGCGGGTACCGACCGCGGCTTGGCCGGGGTGAACCGCACCAGCGCCGGCCGGTCGGCGGACGAAGGGACGTCGGGTGGGCCGACCTCCAGCGCGCCGGGTTGCGACGGTCCGGCGACCGGCAGTTGCGTCTCGGGCGGGCCTGCCCTCGGCGCCGGACCCGCGTCCGCCGGGACGTCGGACGGGATGCCGGGCACCTCGCCGTTGGCCGTCGGTGGTGCCCCGGCGATGTTGGGGATCCCCTGGCTCTCGATGGCGCCGATGCCCGGCGTGGCCATGGGGTCGATGGGACCGGGCGCCGGCTGGGTGGCGCCCGCACCGGTGTCGGTTGCACCGGCGTGCACGGGCGCCGCACCGCCGGGGCGGCCGGTACCGACGGCGAGGCGGACCGGCACCCTCGGCATCGGAGCCACGATCCCGTCGGCGGCGTGCGGGTCGCCGATCAGGCGGCGGGTGATGCCGGCGTGCGAGGGAGCCACCCGCTCGATCTCGTCCCAGACGGCGTCCACCGTGTCCATGCCGAGGTCGCCCCCGAGGCGGGCGGCGAGCTCGGCGGCGATCATCCAGTCGGGTCGCGTGACGCCAGGCCCGACGACCTTCTGGCCCAGGCGGCTGATGCGACCCTCGACGTTCGTCGTGGTGCCGGAACGTTCGGCGTACATGGCGGCGGGAAGGACGACGTCGGCCTGTCCGGAGGACTCGTTCAGGAAGGCGTCGACGGCGACGACGAAGGTGGCGCCCGCCATGCCTCGCTGGGCGAGCTGCCGGTCGGGGAAATCGGTGAGCGGGTCGGCGCCGAGGAGCACGAGCGCCTCGATGCGCTTCTCGGCGGCGGCCGAGAGCATCCCGGCGGTGTCCAACCCCCGCTCCTCGGGCACCGCCCCCCACGCCGCCGTGTACCACGCGCGCGCCTCGTCCAGGCCCACGCGGCCGGGCAGGATGCCGGGGGCGAGACCCATGTCGAGCGCACCGTGGACGTTCGACCGCCGCAGGGCGGGCAGGAAGCGGGCCTCCGGCCACGCACCGAACAGCACCGCCGCAGCCTCGTCGACCATGTCGTCGGCCTCGGCGACCGACGGACGGCCCAGGACCACGACGACGCCGTCGCCGTCGGCACCGGGGCCCTGGCCGTCACGACGATGAAGGATCGCCCGCGCCACATCCAGGGGCTGCTCACCGTCGCCCGCCGGCGCCGACTCTGTCTCCGGCGCCACGAGGGCACGGGCCAGCGCCGCCACCTCCCCGGGACCGTAGGTGAGCGATGCGCTGGCGTAGCGGGTCATGGCGGTGGGTACCGCCGTGAGCTCGATCACGGGCACGCCGCGCTCGACTGCCGCCTCCCGCAGGCGGAGGAACAGCACCGGCAGCTCCTCGCGCAGGTCGGGCGCCAGCAGCACCAGGGCGTCGGCCGAGCAGGCCTGGTCGATCGTCGCCCTGGGCAGGCCCAGAACGACCTCGGCCGGCAGGCCGTCACCGAGCTGGGCGTCGACCGAATCGGTGCCCAGGACCCCCTTGGCCAGCTTGGCCCAGGCGTAGGCGTCCTCGTTGGGCAGCCGGGCGCCGCCGATGACGCCGACGGCAGAGGGCCCGCCCCGGTGCTTGACCCCGGCCAGCCCCTGGGCGGCCGCCGCCAGCGCGTCGTCCCAGGAGACCTCGACGAGCTCGTCGCCTCGGCGCACGAGAGGGTGGGTGACGCGGTCGTCACTGTTGACCGCCTCGAAGTCGAAGCGGCCCTTGTCGCACAGCCACGTCTGGTTCACGGGATCGGAGTCCACACCGAGGTACCGCGTGAGCCGGTTGGAGGACGACTGCACGACCACCCGGCAGCCGACGGCACACGAGGTGCACGTGCTCTCGACCTGCTCGAGATCCCAGGGCCGCGCCCTGAACCGGTACGGCGCGGCGGTGAGGGCGCCGACCGGGCAGATCTGGACGGTGTTGCCGCTGAAGTACGAGGCGAAGGGATGGTCGGGGTACGTGTTCACCTCGAGCTGGTCGCCCCGCCCGATGAAGTTGATGAGAGGCTCGCCGGCGTGCTCGTCGGCGAAGCGTGTGCACCGGGCGCACTGGATGCAGCGCTCGCGGTCCAGGTCGACCAGTCCGCTGATGGGTATCGGCTTGGCGAAATGCCGCTTCTCCTCGACGAAGCGGCTCTCTCCGGGGCCGTAGGCGAGGGTCTGGTCCTGGAGAGGGCACTCCCCACCCTTGTCGCAGACGGGGCAGTCGAGGGGGTGGTTGATGAGGAGGAACTCGAGCACCCCGTCCTGGGCCTTCTTCACCTTGTCGGAGGTCGTGCGCACCTCCTGGCCGTCGGCCACGGCGACGAAGCAGGCGGGCTGGAGGGAGTAGCCGCGCGGCCCCCTGATCTCCACGAGGCACATGCGGCACATGCCCACCGGCTTCATCCGGGGGTGGTAGCAGAACCTCGGGATGTAGGTGCCCGCCCGCTCGGCGGCCGCGATGACCATCTCGCCCGGCCGGGCCTCGACCTGACGGCCGTCGACCACGATGCTGAGGGTCTCCGTGTTGCCGGGCCGGCCTCCCGGGCCGGCCGTGGCGGTGTCAGCCATACGGACAGGCGCCTTCCTTGATGTGCACGAGGAACTCGTCCCGGAACATGCGGATGGCCCACACGATCGACGACGGGATCGAGGGCCCCAGCACGCAGATGGTGGTCTGCTGGGGCGGCCACGACAAACCGGGGGCGATGTTGTCGCACACGTCGAGGAGCAGGTCCAGGTCCTGCTCCCGGCCCGAGCCCTCCTCGATACGGCGGACCACCTTCTCGATCCAGCCCGCGCCCTCGCGGCAGGGGGTGCACTGGCCGCAGGACTCCCGGTAGAAGAAGCGCACGATGCGCCAGGCGGCGCGCACCACACAGGTCTGGTCGTCCATGACGACGACCGACCCGGAGCCGAGCATGGAGCCCGCCTTGCCCACGGCGTCCTGGTCGAGGGGCAGGTCGATCTGGTCGGGGCCGAACCAGGGGGCCGACACCCCGCCAGGGATGAAGGCCTTGAGCTCGCGACCATGGCGGATGCCGCCTCCCAGCACGGGGGCGAAGATGAGATCGCGGAAGGTCGTCTTGGCCATCTCCAGCTCGTAGTTCCCCGGCCGGCGGACGTGGCCCGACAGGGCGAACACCCGCGTCCCGGTCGAGCTGCCCTCGCCCAGTGCGGCGAATGCGTGCCCGCCGTGCTGCACGATCCAGGGCAGGTTGGCCATGGTCTCGGTGTTGTTGACGATGGTCGGCTCCCCGTAGAGACCGATGGCGGCGGGAAAGTACGGCGGCTTGATCCGTGGGAAGGCCCGCTTGCCCTCGAGGCTCTCCAGCAGCCCGGTCTCCTCGCCGGCGATGTAGGCCCCTGCGCCCGGATGGACGACCACGTCGACGGAGAAACCCGACCCGAAGATGTCGCGGCCCACGGCGCCGTGCTGGTAGGCCTCGTTCAGGGCAGCCTGCATGCGCTCCAGCCCGAGGGCGAACTCACCCCGCACGAAGATGAAGGCCTGCGTCACCTGGTTGGCGTAGGCGGCGATGAGCGTGCCTTCGATGATCCCGTGCGGGTCACGCTCGATCAGCAGGTGGTCCTTGAAGGTGGCCGGCTCGCTCTCGTCACCGTTGACGACGAGGTAGCGCACCGGCGACGGGCGGAGCATCGACCACTTGCGTCCGGCCGGGAAGCCGGCACCCCCGCGCCCGAGCAGGCTGGCCGCGTTCACCTCCTCGGCGACCTGCTCCGGCTCCATGCGCAGAGCCCTGCGCAACCCGTCGTAGCCACCGGTCGCCAGGTACCGCTCGAGGGTGTGCGAGTCCCCGTGGCGCAGGCGGGCGGTGACGATCGGTGAGGCGTCTGTGAGGGCCATCAGGACCTCTCGGCCTGGGCGGCCGCGGCGCGCTCCGCTCGGGCCCGGTCTGCCTCGGCCCGCTCGGCCCGGACCTGCTCGGCGGGCACGGCGAGCCCGCCCTGCCGGCGCACGCGCGACAGCACCCCGTGGTGCGGCACGTCGTCGTCGAGGCGGCCGGCGGCGAGATCCTCGACCAGGGTGTCGAAGCGCTCGTCGTCGACCGACCCGAAGAAGCGGTGGTTCACCTGAAGGCACGGCGCCCGGTCGCAGAAGGCGATGCACTCGGCTTCCTCGAGGCTGAACATCTGGTCGGGAGTGGTCGCCCCGACGCCGATGGCGAGCCGTTCCTCGGCGTGCTCGAGCAGCTCGTAGGCACCGTTCAGGAGGCAGGCGATGTTGGTGCACACCGACACCATGTAGCGGCCCACGGGCTCGGTGCGCAGCATCTCGTAGAAGCTGGCCGTGCCCAGGACCTCGGCGGGGGTGATGCCCATGAGCTCTGCGATGTGCTCCATGACCTCGGGACTGAGCCAGCCCTCCTCGGCCTGGGCCAGGTGGCAGATGGGCACCAGCGCCGAGCGCGAGTCGGGGTACAGCGACATCAGCTCCCGGGCCTGGGCCACGGCCTCCGCGCTGAGGCGGGCCATCAGCGGTCCACCTCTCCCAAGATGGGGTCGATCGAGGAGATGATGGCGACGGCGTCGGCGACGAGGCCGCCGTGGACCATGGTCGCCATGCTCTGGAGGTTGTTGAACGACGGCGCCCGGATGTGGAGCCGGTAAGGCTTGGGGGAGCCGTCGGAGACCAGGTAGCAGCCGAGCTCGCCGCGGGGCGACTCGATGCCGACGTAGACCTCGCCCTCGGGCACCTTGAAGCCTTCGGTGAAGATCTTGAAGTGGTGGATGAGCGCTTCCATCGACTCGTCGATGCGAGCTCGCGGAGGCGGGGTGACCTTCTTGTCCTGCGTGCGGTAGTCGCCGGCCGGCATGCGGTTGACGATCTGGCGGACGATGCGGATCGATTCGCGGATCTCGTTCAGGCGCACGGCGTAGCGGTCGAAGCTGTCGCCGTAGGTCCCCACCACCACGTCGAAGTCGACCTGGTCGTAGAACAGGTACGGCATCGTCCGCCGCAGGTCCCACGGCACACCGGTGGACCGGAGGATGGGCCCGGTGGCCGAGGAGGCGATGGCCGCCTCGGCGGTGATCCTCCCGACGCCCTCGGT
>Ga0066670_10000604_pt1 | contig 11123 bp, 9 predicted proteins | sample GraSoiAngelo_119_FD_66459 | JGI IMG/M metagenome (GOLD analysis project Ga0066670, IMG submission 66459) | Grasslands soil microbial communities from the Angelo Coastal Reserve, California, USA - 14_0919_05_20cm | ecosystem: Environmental > Terrestrial > Soil > Grasslands | place: USA...
ACCGTGCCCGGCAGGCTCGAACGGCTCCCGACGGTGCCGGTCTCCGAGGCGCCGAAGCCGTCGACGAGGAGCGCGTTCGGGACCAGGGAGGACAACTTCTGCTTGGTGGACGGAGAGAGGATGGCGCCGCCCGAGCCGATCACGATGAGCGTCGACGTGTCGTGCCGGCCCTCCCGGTGGGCGTCGGCGAGTGGGCGGGCCATGGCGTCGCCGACGATGACGAGGACGTTCACCTTCTCGTCGCCGATCAGGCGCCACACGGCCTCGGGATCGAAGCGGCCCTGTGGGGTGACAACAAGGCGCCCGCCGCTGAACAGCGACACGAACGCCAGCCAGTGGGCGCTGACATGCATGAGCGGAGGCGTCGCCAGGGTGACCATCCCGGGGTCGAGCAGGCGGTCGACGATCTCCTCGGGCCGGTCGATGAAGTTGCCCGACTGGAGCGGGTCGCCGCCGCCCATGGCGGCGAAGAAGATGTCCTCCTGCCGCCAGAGCACGCCTTTGGGCATTCCGGTCGTACCGCCGGTGTACGCGCAGTAGATGTCGTCGCCCGAGCGTGGACCGAAGTCCCGCTCCGGTGGCGCGCCCGCCAACGCGTCCTCGTAGCCGACGGCGCCGGGAGGTGGCGGCTCGCCGGAGCCGTCCTCGACGACGACCAGGCTGCGCAGGAGCGGAAGGTCAGGCTTCACCGCGGCCACGCGAGGGGAGAACTGCCGGTGGAGCACGACGGCGACGAGGTCGGCGTCGTCGAAGAGGTGGGCCAGCTCGGCGTCGACGTAGCGGTAGTTGACGTTGATGGGGACGGCCCTGATCTTGAAGGCACCCAGCATTGCCTCGACGTACTCGGTGCCGTTGAGGAGCTGGAGTCCCACGTGGTCGCCGGCGCGCACTCCCGCCGCCAGCAGGTGATGGGCCAGCCGGTTGGCGCGGTCCTCGAGCTGTCGGTAGGTCAGGCGCCGTTCACCGGCGACGATCGCCTCTCGCTCCGGGATGGCGTCGGCCACCAGCTCGAACAGATCACCGAGATTGAACGTCGACGATGGTCCTGTTCGGTCCCCAGCGTCCTGACGTACCATCAGGTGCATGCTAGTGGCTGATGATCCGGGGGACGCTGGGCCTGGCGGGCCTGCGGCAGGTCGGCCGCTGCCGGCGGAGCTGTACCGGCGTATTCGGCGAGCCGCCGACCCGCCTGTCCGCATCGCCATGACCGCACCGCGCACCGCTGCCTTCGTCGCCCGCTCCTGGGCGCGCAGCCGGCAGGACGCGACGACGGCCTACCCGCCGACGCCGCCGCCCAGCGCCGGGCTGGCTGCCCAGGTTGCGATGGACGAGCTCCTGCTGGCCGTGATGAAGAGCCCCAGGCGTTACCCGCACCGCGCCGACTACGAGCGCGTCGGGCGCGAGGTCCTCGAAGCCGCCGACCTCTTCGAACGCCGGGGGTGGGTCGCCGACCCCGCCTCCTACCACCCCGATCCGCCGGCGCTGTCGTCGCCCGCCATCGAGGCGTGCCGGCCCTTCGACCTGGCGTGGACGCGGGGGATCCCGTACGAGCACCTGTCGTTCGAGAGCGGCTACGAGCCGCACGCCGACGAGCCGGGGCGGCAGCGCTGGCTGGACGGGACGCCGAACCGGACCGCCCACGCCTGGGTCCTGCGCCACCCCGGCCGGCCCCGTCCCTGGCTGGTGTGCCTGCACGGGTTCGGGACGGGAAGCGCCATGCTCGACCTGCCGGCCTTCCGGGCCGTGCGCCTCCACCGGGACCTCCAGCTCAACCTGCTCCTGCCGGTGCTGCCCTGCCACGGCCCCCGCAAGCTCAGCCGGCTGGGCTCGGACAGCCTGCTGTCCTTCGACGTCCTCAACAGCATCCACGGGATCGCCCAGGGCGTGTGGGACGTGCGCCGGCTGCTCGACTGGGTCAGGCGCGAGGGCGCGCCCGCCGTGGGCCTCTACGGCATCTCCCTGGGCGGCTACATGGCGGCCCTCATGGCCGGCCTGGAAGACGGCTTGGACTGCGCCATCGCGGGCATACCGGCGACCGACCTGCCGCGCCTGTTCTTCCACCATTCACCTCCGCACATCCGCCGCCGGGCATCCGAGCACCATCTCGCCGGCGAGGAGGCGAACCGCATCCACCGGACCGTCTCACCGCTGGCGCTCGAACCCCGCGTCCCCGAGCGGGGTCGGTTCATCTACGCCGGGCTCGCCGACCGCCTGGCCCCTCCCGGGCAGGCCCAGCGGCTCTGGCTCCACTGGGGCCGCCCCAGCATCCACTGGTATCCGGGCAATCACGTGGGGTTCTTCTGGACGCGCGAGCTCGGCGACTTCGTGGACTCGGCCCTCGCCGCATCGGGCCTGGCCGAGCTGCCGGCGGTCCCGGCCACGGCCACGGCCTAGCCCGCCATGGAGCGGCTCACCGGCATCGACGCCGGGTTCCTCTACATGGAGACCCCGACGCTCCACATGCACACCCTGAAGATCTCGATCGTCGACCCGACGACGGTCCCCGGCGGCTACTCGTTCGCACGGGTCGGGGAGGTGCTCGGGGAGCGGCTGCACCTGCTCCCACCCTTCCGGCGCAGGCTGGTCGAGGTCCCCGGCGGACTGCACCATCCCCTGTGGGTCGAGGATCCCGATTTCGACCTGGCCCACCACCTCCACCGGGCCGAGATCGCCGCGCCCGGGGGGCCGCACCAGCTCGGCGAGCTCATCTCCGACATCGCCAGCCGCCAACTGGACCGGAGCCACCCGCTCTGGGAGCTGTGGGTGGTCGAGGGCATCGAGCACGGACACATCGGCTTCGTGGCCAAGATCCACCACGCCGCCGCCGACGGCGTCGCCGCCGCCGCCATGCTCGCCAACGTGCTCGACGCCGAGGCCGACCCGGGAGGTCGGCCCCAGGACGAGGCCGACCCGGCCGACGCGGGAGGCCCCCCCCAGGACGAGGCCGACGCGGCGCCGGTCGCCCCACCGTCCCGTCCCTGGCGACCGGAGCCCATCCCGACCGGCACCGAGCGCCTGGTCGGCGCGCTCCGCGACCTTCTCCGCAACCTCGCCACGCTCCCCGGCCTGGTTCGCAGGACGGCGGCCGGGCTCACCGCCGTGGTCCGCCGACGACGCTCGGGCGCGCTCTCGCCGCCGCTTCCCTTCAGCACGCCGCGCACGTCGTTCAACCGGGCCCTGACCCCCAACCGGTGGTTCGCCATGGCGTCGCTCCCGCTCGAGGAGGTCAAGGCCGTCCGCGGCGCCTTCGGCGTGACGATCAACGACGTCGTCCTGGCCCTGTGCGCCGGCGCCCTGCGACGGTACCTGGACGAGCGGGGCGAGCTGCCCGAGCGGCCTCTGCTCGCCGGGGTGCCGGTGTCGACCGGCTCGCCCGACCAGCCCGAGGGGCCACGCCTGGCGGGCAACCGGGTCTCCAACCTGTTCACGTCGCTGCGGACCGACATCGCCGACCCCGTCGAGCGCCTGCACGCCATCCACGACGTCACCCGGGCGGCGAAGGAGGTGCAGGACGCGCTGGGCCCCGAGATGCTCGTCGACTGGAGCGAGGTCACCCCGCCGCGCATCTTCTCGGCTTGGATGCGGCTGTACTCACGCCTCAAGCTGGCGGATCGCCACCGCCCACCCATCAACCTGGTGATCTCCAACGTGCCTGGTCCCCGCCAACCCCTGCACATCGCCGGCGCGCGCCTGCTCGACCTCTACTCGATGGGTCCCATCCTGGAGGGGATCGGGCTGAACATCACCGTGTGGAGCTACGTCGACCGTCTCGGCTTCGGCCTGGTTGCCTGCCGGGAGACCATGCCCGACATCTGGGACCTGGCCGACCACCTGCCCGACGCCCTGGCCGAGCTGCGCAAGGCCGCTCAGGCGGTCTGACCGCCAGTGGTGGGAAGTCCCGCCGCCGCCCAGGCCCGAAATCCTCCGATCACGTCGGTCGCGGCCCAGAGACCGAGCGCCTGGAGGGACACCGCGGCGAGGCTCGATGCGTAGCCCTCGGAGCAGAGCACGACGACAGACTGATCGGGGCCGGAGACCTCTGGGACGCGAGCGTTGCTCGTCGGATCGAGACGCCACTCGAGGACGTTCCGCTCGACGACGAGAGCGGCGGGAACCTCGCCCTCGCGGTGGCGCTGCTCCGCCGGGCGGATGTCGACCAGCAGCGCTCCCGCCTGCACGGCAGCCCTCGCTTGTCCCGGGTCCAGGCGCCGAAGCCGGGCCCTGGCCTCGGCGAGGTGACGATCGACGTTGCAACCGCTCATGTGAGCGTGTCCACCGGCTCCGACCGGTCCCGGAGCAGCCGGCCCGAGCGTTCATCGATGCGGTAGTAGGTCATGGCCTCGAGGCGCGGCCCGTAGACGTGCAAGCTCACCGCCGGCACTGCGCCGCTGTTGACGATGTCGTGCACGTGATCGGGGCCGAAGGCGATGGACCCGCCTGCCTGGATGGTCCGCACGCGGAGGCGATGCGAGCGCGGGGTGCCGCTGGTCTCGACCAGGCTCCCGTCGAGAACGTAGATGGCTCCAGAGGCGCCGCCGTGGTCGTGAAGATCGATGTCGCCTCCGCAGGACCACCAGAGGAGCCACGCGTCGAGTCCCTCCTCGGCGAAGAGGGGCTCGTACCATCGCTTGCTCGTACCCGTCGGGAGAAGCCCGCGGAGCGAGCTCGTCTCGGGGACTCCGCCGGTCCGAGCCAGGCGACGAACGGCGGCCAGGAGCTCGGGCGGACCGAGCTGCGAGCGGGCGACCACGGGATTCTCTACTTTGTTCATCAGATTAGTGGACTTTAGCACCCATGAGGCCGCTGTGAAATCGACGAGGGCGGGGTCGGCGCTTTCTGGCGCGCTCAGGCAGCCTGACGCCCGGCGGGCGGGCGACCCCAGATGTCGTTGCACTCCTCGCAGACGCTCTCGGGAATGACGCCGGCCCGCATCAGCAGGGCGAAGATCCTGCAGCCCAGGCAGTAGCCGAGGAATGCCTCGAGGCTCGCCGCCACCAGCAGGCCGCCCATGACGGAGTAGGCCGCCCCCCGCAGTCCGAACCCGAGGGCGAGCACGGCGGCGGTGACGCTGAACGCCACGCCCATGGCCTGGGCGAACCGCTTGGGCGGCCCCGGAACGAGGCGGGGCGCGACGCGCAAGCGAGGCGTGATCACACGGGTCACCAGCTGGCCGAGGGGGCTGAGGCTCGGCCCGGTGAGGACCCTGGCCACGAACCCATAGGCGACGACGGCCAGGAGCCAGGGCTGGTCGGCGGCGATGGCGACGACGGTCGCGACGATGACGCCACCGGCCACCAGCCGGGCAGAGACCTCGTTGACCGGGTTGGGGAATGAGAACAGCTCGGTGAGCATCTGCGTTGCGTCTCTCAAGCAGGTTGGAACGACGACAGGGTCGCGGTCAGGTCGTCGTCATAGGTAAACGTGAAGGGCCCGTAGGGCTGTTCCCCGTGCTCGCGCTCGGTGTACTTGACCCACAGGGCGCGGGTGGGGTCGTACCAGTAGGTGCGGCTCCGGGTGATCTTCTGCGACGACCCCGGCCTGCTGACCCGGTCGATGGTCACCTTCCAGGTCGGCACGGCCTGCCCGGCCACCGTCAGGGTCTCCTGGTCGACCACGTGGACGGTCCAGTCCTCGGTGCGCTCGGTCGACCCGTCCGACGCGATCACCTGGCTCGTGCCGGTCACGGTCTGCCCCGGGGAGAGCTGGCCGGGCACCTGGACCATCGGCGGCCGGTAGTCGCCCTGGTTGTTCTGGGACACCCCACCGAAGGTCACCTGGCCGCCCTCGAAGTCGAACGCCAGGCCCGAGGCGGTCCGGTCGAGGATCTCCCGCTCGGTGTGGTCACTGGAGTAGGTGATGTCGAGGACGACCTGGCTCGGGCCGAGCCCGTTGTCGCCGTGGGCGACCATCGTCATCTGGTTGGGAAAGGAGCGGCTCCCGAACCCCGTCGCCGTCTCCGTCCCGCTGACTGCCCACGTGTAGGTTCCGAGGCGCGGGACCGTCGCCGCGGCGCCAATGGCTCCCGACCTGGGCCCCGGACCCGCGCCGACGCCGCGGCCGCTTGGCAACGCGTTGTTCGATGTTCCACCCGTTCCCGGCCCGGCGGTGATCGTCGTCGGAGCGACAGCCGGGGCCGGCGCGGCCGGCGTCGCTCCCACCGGGCCGGCACCAGGTCCGACGGGCGCCGACTGGTCGAACCTGCCGCCCCGCAGGAAGGTCGGGGGCCGGTGGCTGCGCACCGCCAGCTGGTAGGCGACGCCTCCCTGGAGCACGGCCAGGACAGCCAGGGAGGCGAGCACGCCGCGCGTCCAGAGCCGGCGGCTCCGGTGGGTCAGCTGCGGCACCACTCGGAGGACGATGCCCGCTTTGTACCCCTTTGGTCTTGACAGAACCGTTCGCGCCATCACAGGATGCAGCATATTGTCCACCAAATTGATGGACAAACTCAAGATTCGACGTTTCGAGGAAGGCAGACGACCGACGTGAGAACGCTGCGACGAGTCAGATCACTGCGCCCGTCCCTCTTGATCGCCCTCGCCGTGGCCCTGGCTGGCGCCATCCTGGTCGGGGCGGGGGCGGGGTCCGCCCAGGCCGCCACCAAGGTCCAGGTCAGCCGGTCCTTCGTGAAGGGCAGCGACGGACAGCTCTACTGGGTGACCAACCACCTGGTCGGCGGGGTCAAGGCGCCCAAAGTGAAGGCGCCGAGCCGGTCGGCAGCGGCGACAGCCGCTCCGACAGCGGCGGGGGGCGGCAAGGAGTACCTCGTCGTGTGGGCCGGCGACCAGAACGCCGCCGACACCAAGGGCTCCGACATCAAGGACGCGCCGCTCGCCGTCAACCCGGTCAAGACCACCAACGAGGATGCCGTCACCGATCCCCCGGCTCCCGACTTCCTGGCCGTGATCGACGCCACGCCGTCCTCGTCGACCTACGGCAAGGTCGTCAATACAGCCACGGTGGGCCCGCTGGTGGAGAACGAACCCCACCACATGCAGTACCTGTACCACAAGGGAGACAAGATCTTCGCCGGCGGCCTGTTCAGCTCGGCGACCTACGTCTTCGATGTCTCCAAGCTCCCGACCGTCAGCCTGTCGGGCGTGAGCCTCCCGACCGACACGCGCGGCGGATCGATACCAGACGCCTTCTGGACTCTCCCCGACCACACCGCCTACGCCACCTACATGGGCGGCCCGGTCGTGCCCGGTCCGTACACCTACAGCGACGGCGAGACCCGCATCGGCAACGGCTACGGAGGATCGCCCGGCGAGCTCGTCCACTTCGACACGACGGGCAAGGTGCTGTCGGAGACACCGGCGGCCAACGCGACGACCGAGGACCCGGCCACCTGCCCCAACTACCCACCCATCCCGGGCCAGGCGACGTGCGCCAACCCCCACGGCATCCAGGCCCGCCCGGACCTGCAGCGCATGGTCACCAGTGACTACGCCGAGCCCCGCAACATCGTGCTGGACCCGGTGAAGCCGTGGGACCCCAGCACCTTCCGTCCCACGGTCCGGATCTGGGACATCAGCAAGGAGAACGCCCCCAAGGTCGTCTCCGACACGGTGCTGCCCGACGGCCCTCGGGTCGAGCAGAACCCGGGCCACGAGGAGGAGCGGGGGATCATGGAGGCCAGCGTCACCAACCGGCCCCAGGACAAAGGCGCCTTCGCCGAGTCGATGTGCGGCGGCGTGATCTACTACTCGCCCGATATCACGGCCGCCAAGCCGGTGTGGCGGGAGGTCTTCGACGACACCGCTGCCTCGAAGGTCCTCAACCCTGACATCACCGAAGGGGGCGGCTGCGACGGCGGCGGCTGGGTGCAGACCGATCCGACCGATCACTACCTGTACCACGCAGTCATCGGCCGGAACCCCGGGTCCCTCGACTCGTCCGACCCCGGCGTCCCGAAGATGGTGTACGCCCTCGACATCAGCAAGCTGATCGCCGCGGGCGAGAGCCCGGCCTGCAACGTCAACACCATCGACCAGGTCTACGACGGCGGCTCGGCGCCCGACTGCCCGACGGTCGCCAGCGTGCAGTCGCTGCCCGACGGCACCTCTGGTGGACCGCACTGGGGGACCGAGGACAACTTCGTCAAGGGGCCGGACGGTCTCTACAGCGAGACCGGCAACATCACGCGGCTGGCGGCATCCAACTACTTCGTCGCTCGTACCGGCGTCGACGGCAACCACAAGCTGTGCATGCTCAACGTCGGTCCCGGCGGCAAGCTCAGCATCGACCGCAACTTCCGGGACGAGAACGAGGGCACGCCCTGCGTGGACTTCAACCGCAACAGCTGGCCACAGGGCAAGAACGGCAATGCCAAGCCCCACTCGGAGCTGTTCGTGGTGCCCGACGCCAGCCTGAAATAGTGCCTCGCCCGAGACGCCTGCTTCTTGCAGCGGCGGCGGTGGCGACCTCGACGGTCGTCACCGCCGCCCCGGCATCGGCGCACTCCCACGCCGTGCTCGCGGGCCCGGAGGCAGGTCTGGTCGTCGTCTACGGTCAGCTGGCTGCCGCCGTCCTCGTCGCTTCCACGGTCGTCCTCGTGGGTCTCGTCTTCGCCCCACTGGTCGCCGGTCCGCCCGTGGGGCCCGGTCGCACCAGGGCAGTCGTCGCCGCCGCCGGCATCGCCGCGGCCGCCGCCGACGTGGCCACCCTGGTCTGGCCCGCCCTGGCCCGCAATACGTTCGGCGGCTGGCCGGCTCGGGTCGCCCTGGCCCACCTGCTGCTGGCGAGCGCCGTGGTGGTCGGGATGCGCCAGGCCAGCCTGGCGGCGACGGCTGTGGCGGGGGCGCTGCTGCTCGTTGTCCTCGTGCTCAGCGAGGACCACGACGGGTCACTGCACATCCTCGTCGCGGGTGCCCACCTGTTCGCTGCCACCGTGTGGGCGGGCGGCGTCCTCCATCTCGCGCTCGGGTGGTCCCGGGCATCAGGGCAGCGAGCGGCTGTACGTCAGGCAGCCCGCCGCTTCGGACCGACGGCTGCGGTAGCGGCCGTGCTGACGGTGTCGAGCGCCGTCGCTGCCACCCACCTCCACGTCCCGCGGGCCGCGGACCTGATCGGCACCGGCTACGGCCAGCTCGTGGTGCTGGAGATCCTCGTCGCCGCGGTCGTGCTCGCCGTGGCCGCCGCCGTCCGCCGGGGCGGCGAGCACCACGAGGGTCGACGGGCCTCTCTCGTGAAGGTGGAGACCGCGCTCGTCAGCCTGGCCGTCGGCGTCGGCGCCGCCCTCTCGGTCCTGACACCACCCGCGCCCCTCGTGCAGCTCGCGGAGTACCGCCCCCCGGTGGCGAGCGCCGCCTGCACGAGCCGTCACCTGGGCCATCTTGCCGGGCTCCTCGCTGCCAACGACGACAGCCCGGCGCGCTACCGGCTCGAAGCGCTCAGCCAGCGAGGGGCAACTGCTGGGGGGTCGACGTGGTCGACGTGCAGCATGGCCGAGGAGTCGACGCCCGATCCCGGTGCGGCCGCCCTCGGGTCGGCGTACGCCTCCTTCCTCGATTCGGTGGGCGTTCACCAGGCGACGATCTTCAGCGACGGTTCGCCGGGGTCACAGGAGCTGACGACTGCCCTCGTGGGCCGTGCTCGTTCGGTCGGATGGGCGGTCACGGTCGCCCCTGACTGGGAGCCGGGTCAGCCCTACATCGGCGGCGGCGACGCGGTCGTCATCGCAACGAGCACGGAGCGGGCGGCGAGCGTCCTGGCCGCGGTCGTGGCCTCGCCGTCCCGGCCGACGCGGGGAGTCTTCCTGGCCCCGTGGTTGCTGAGCCCCGAGCTGCTGACGCCGGGGCTGTCGACGAACGGGGTGCAGGTCAGCATCGGTCTGGGCTTCGACCCGAACTCGAACGCCGCCGCCAGCTACATCGACCTCCTCGCCCGGGTGGATGACGACGCCCGGCCCACCGCCGCCGGGCTCGAGGGTTACCTGGAAGCGCTCGCTGCGGCCGAGCGACGGAAGGTGCCACGGCCGACGGGGCTCCGTTTCTACACCGCATCGGAGGCCAACTTCCTGCCCGCTTCGGTCTCCGAGGGTCACCAGGACAACAGCGCCGCCACGTGGATCCCGCAGCGCCCGAACGCCAACCTGCTGCCAGAGAGCGGCGTCATCGCCCTTCCGGGGCCATGAGCTCCCGCTACGCTCGAAGTGATGGAGCGACCCAGCATCAGGACCGCCCTCCGCAACTTTTCCTCTTACGACGCCCCGATCGGCACCAAGCTGCGGATGACGGTGACCAACAACCTCACGAAGCTACGCGCCCGATCGGAGTGCTGTGGGCACCCCGGCCAACCCGGGTGTTGAAAGGGGTCACCGGGGCCCCGTGAGGGCCACGACGACCACCACCACGATCACTGAGCGTCAGGCGTGAAGAAGGGTGCGGTGACCGTCCGGTCGATGCCCGGGAACGAGAGCGGCCGGAACACGACCCGGACCGGCAGGTCGAAGGTCAGGCGCTCGGGCTCACAGTCGACGATCCGGGTGACGATGCGCACCGCAGGGTCCTCGTCGAGCGCCACCAGCCCGGGCACGTACGGGACGGCGTCCGAGAACTGCGGCAGGAAGGCGTGGTGGACGATGGTCCAGGCGAACAGCCGGCCCCGGCCGCTCATCATCGTCCACGTGAAGGACGACTGGCCGCACGCCTCGCACGTCTCCCGCGGGTACCACGCGTAGGCGCCGCAGGAGTCGCAGCGGGGCACGGCGAGCTCTCCGCGGGCGGCCGCCGCCCAGTACTCCCGCGTCGGCTCCCAGTCGGTGTCGGGGAGGGGGAAGTCGGGGCGCATCGCGACGTCACACCCGGCGCAGCACGAGCGTTGACGCCTGGGGACCCGTGTAGCCGCCGTAAACGCCCACCCGGGCGTCCGGCACCTGGGCGGCCGCCTCACCGCGCAGCTGGCGGACGACCTCCACGACGTGGGCGATGCCGAGCACGTAGGCGTGGGACAGCAGGCCACCGTGGGTGTTGTAGGGCAGGACGCCGCCGTCATGGTCGAGGGCCCCGCCCTCGACGAAGTCGCCGCCCTCGCCCTTGACGCAGAAGCCCATGTCCTCGATCTGCATGATTGCGTGGATGGTAAAGGGGTCGTACAGCGTCAGCACGTCCACGTCTGCGGGTTCC
>Ga0066670_10000610_pt1 | contig 11086 bp, 9 predicted proteins | sample GraSoiAngelo_119_FD_66459 | JGI IMG/M metagenome (GOLD analysis project Ga0066670, IMG submission 66459) | Grasslands soil microbial communities from the Angelo Coastal Reserve, California, USA - 14_0919_05_20cm | ecosystem: Environmental > Terrestrial > Soil > Grasslands | place: USA...
CGCGTTCCAGGTGCGCGGCGGGTTCAGATAGATCGAGGTTGCCGACAGGAATGAAACGGAATACGTGCGATCCGCGCAATTCTTGCAACCGACCTGCAACGAGAGGTTTGGCACCGCCGTAGGCTCGAACCCGACGCTCGCGCTCCACAGCACCTGGCTATTGGTCCACGCACCATCCGTGCTATCGGGGTTGCCCGCGTTGCCGATGGCGTAGCCGTCGTTGTAATTCAGGTCGATGTTCGGCTTGATGATCAGGATAGGTGTGTCGAAAGCGTAAGTCGCGGAAGCGACCACGGACACGTCCGGCGCGCGCACAGGCGTCGCGATGCGGCCCGCGAAGTCGACAAAGCCGCGATTGCAGTTAGCAGCGATGCTAGCGTGGTTGCCGGTGGCGAGTGCAGCCTGGCAGGCCGCAATCTGCGCCTGCACGTCGGGTGAGATGTTTGTATAACGCGCGTGCTGCAGGCCCAGCATCGTCTCGATCGTTAGCCTGTGGGTGGGCATCCAGGTCGCTTCGATTTCTCCGCCATAATTTTGCAGATCTGCCGGATTGGTGGTCGTGAAGATCCGCACGCCGTTGTTGGTGTACGCAGCGGAGATCTGCACATCGTGCGTGTAGGCGTAGAAGCCTGTAACGTTCAGTCGAAGGGTTCTATCCAAGAGTTCCGTGCGCATGCCGATCTCTTCCGACCAGACCTTCTCCGGTTTGAACGCGAGGAACAGGTTGTTGGCAAGCGCCCGGCCATTCCAGCCGCCGGACTTTGCGCCGCGCGTGGCCGAGGCGTAGAACATTACGTCCGGCGAATACTCATACGCCAGCGCGAAACGGGGCGTCACAAAGCTGGCATCCCGGTTGAGCGGAATTCCGGCAGCGGCAATGGCTGCGCTGCTGAAGTTCGCTCCCAGGGCGCCCGCGTTCTTGTAAACGTCGAGGTCCTTGCTTTCTTTCGTGTAGCGCAGGCCGAGAGTTGCCGTGTAGTGATCGGCGAACTTGTAGTCCACTTGACCGTATGCGGCGTATGTATCGAGGGTGTTGAGAATCGTGCGGTCGCCCGTGACCGTGAAGCTAGTGGCGGTGCCTACGCCAGTACCGAGGTCCGTCGTATTGCGCTCGTGCAGGTAGTAGAGACCGAATACGTAGTTGAGCGCGGCGCTCAGCGCGTTGCCCGTGGCTTTGAGTTCCTGCGACCACTGCTCATGCCTCGAGTCATTCAGGATCGGCGACACGCCGGTCGGTATCGGGTTCGGAGCACCGCTGATCGAGTCGATGTAGTAGAGCTGGTGGGTGTCGCGGTAGCCGGATATGGAGTTGAGCGTCAGATCGCCGAGCATCCACTGGAGATTCGCAGTAGAAGACCATGTTCGTGCTTCCGCTCCCGGGTCATTGAAGCGTTTGGCGCCCGTGAAGTACTGGGCCAGCGAGTTTTTTACGATGCCGGTCACAACGATGCGGTCGCCCGTCGTGGGGTCGACGACGTTCAAGAGATTCGCATTGGTGTCATCTATGAGGTCGGCCGTGAGGTCGACTATGAGATCATCGCTGGGCAGCAGGCGCACGGCCGCGCGGCTGCCCCACGTGTTCTCGCCGTTCATCATGTCGCCGGTGGAGATTTGGCGGGCATAGCCGTCATCGCGATGGCGAAAGCCGGAGAACTTAGTCAGGACCTTGTCAGAAAGGGGCAGGTCCACCGAGCCCCGAAAGTCCAGAGCATCATAGCTGCCGGTGCCTCCCTCAAAGTAGCCCTGGAACTTGTTGGCAGGTTTCTTCATCACTACGTTGATCGCTCCGCCAGTCGTATTGCGGCCGAACAGGGTGCCCTGCGGACCGCGCAGCACTTCGATACGCTCCACATCCAACAGGCCGAAGTTGTTGGCGTTCTGGCGCGAGATATAGACGTCATCGACATAGGTCCCGACTGGAACGTCCTGTGTAGCGATGGATTCAGTGTTGCCGACGCCGCGGATGTAATAAGTATTGGAAGTTCCGAGGCCGACGTTGTTGTTGCCGATGAGGTTCGGTACCTGCTCGATCAGATCGATGGTATCGCGAATCTGCTTGCGCTCTAGGTCGGCGGTGCCGAGCACCGTCACGGCGATCGGAACATCCTGCAACCGCTGCTCGCGTCGCTGCGCTGTGACGACGATCTCTCCGAGCACGGCCGGCTCGGTCGCTGTCGATGAGCTCGGGGCGGGCTCCTGTGCCCATACGTTCGATGCGGCCGTCAGGGCCACGGTCGAAAGTACCTTGAAAGTCATACGCATAGGTTCTGGTCTCCCAGTAGGTGCGATGAGGAGGACCTACCAACAAAGAGGGCCCGGGGCGACCTCGCCTGCGTAGGCTGCGAGATGCGTGGGAATGACGGGGTCGTACTTCGGCCACCAGCGGAACGACTGCTCGGGGCTCACGTAGTTGGTCGAGAGCGCGCCGCCCTTAGTTCGGAAGAAATACAGGTTGCCGGTCAGAGTGCCGTAGGGTCCGTGCGGGATATCGGCGGGTCGCCAGAAATACGCACCGGGACGCATGACTCCGCGGTTGCCATGGGTCTCGCCACTGACGAGATACATCTCTTCGACGGTCGGATGCACTTCGGCCCTCTCGCCCCAGCGCAGGGGCAGCGTGCCGAGCAGCCACGCGGTGTCCCGGGTGACGGGGTCCTGATAGAGGATCTTGCGGCCCGCGCCGGGCGGGAACTGCGGGTGAAAGTTTCCCGTATACGGCACGGTGTAAGCATCGAGGTGCTCCACCAGGCGCGCCGGATCGTACTTCGCTCCGGACGCGTGCTCGGGACGGGCCGAGAAGAACGTGAGGACGACGGCGCCCATTTCGCTCAGCAGCCGCTCGTGCGCATGGCCGGCCGGCCAGTGGGCGTAGGCAAGATGACTGAAGGAGCGGTCACCGACGCGCAGCGAGCCGCTCAGCACGATGAATTCCTCATCGGCGTTGAGCGCTGCGTCGGGCGCGGAGAATCCGGGAGGGTAGCGCACCAGCAGGCTTGTAGCGCCGGTCTCATCCTCGACGCTCAATACCTTCACGTCGCTCCCGGGGCGCAGGCGCCCCATGTCGCGGTCCGTCTGCCAGGGCAGGCGCTGCGACTGCACGAATTCAATCCAGGGTCGCACGTTGGGGCCTTACGACGGTTTGAACGGGGGTGTGAGCGGCTGCTTTCGCAGGGGCACCCGTGGATCGCGGTCTTCGGTGAGCACCAGCAGCAGCTTGTCGATTGAGTCCTGAACGAGGGCCTGTATGCGTTGGCGCACCGCAGGATTATTGCCCGCCGCTTCGATGGCCTCGTGAGTCAGTACGCCGGCAGCCACCAGCGCTTCCTCCAGCGCCACACGTCGCGCGCGCTCGACGTGAAGCTGTGAACTGAGTTCCATGACGAGCCCGGCGAGGCTCTCGTTATCGAGGCTGACATCGGCTGAAGAGCTCATGCGGGTTTCTCCGCTTCCAATACCGCCCAGGGGAAATGCCATTCAGCGCGCACCGGCCAGCGCAGCTCTCCGAGCCGTCCGGCAGCGCGCTCGTCGAACGCAGACCAGCGCGCGCCATCCAGTCCCGCGTCGCTCGCCATGGCCGTGAGGTCCGCCGCCATCATCGGTGGCAGGTACGGCTCGTTGTTCCGCTGGCCGTGCTCGAGCATCGCCAGATCGCGAAAGGCGTCACCGGTGAACTGGAAGTCCAGGAAGCGCAGCACGCCTCCCGGGGCGAGCAGGCGTGCGCATTCGGTGAAGAGCTGCGGAAGCACCGACAGCGGCAGTTCGTGCACCAGCATGGTGGAGGTCACGAGGTCGGCCGAGCCCGTGCCGAGACCCGTCGCGGCCGCGTCCGCCTGCTTGAAGTGAATCTGCAAGCGCTGCTCGTCGGCGCGCTGCGCGGCCAAGCGCAGGCAACTCGCCGCCAGGTCGACGCCGACCACCTCCGCTTCAGGGAAGGTCTTCTTGAGTACCCAGGTCGACTTACCGAATCCGCAGCCCAGATCGACGATACAGCGGTACCGGTGCGACGGCAGGGCCGTGCTCGCAAACAGGCGGTGGAACAGGTAGTCGTCGTTCTCGCCCAGCATCACCAGCTTGGCGCCGAGCTCGTACACCCGTGCCGCGGTGTCGCTCGACCAGACACCGCCCGGCTGCAGATGGATGTCCCACTCGGTGTACCAGTCCGGCAGCTGCAGGGATGGGTCGAGCTCCAGCGTCGCGCACGGCGGCGCTCGGGTGCCCTCGCCGGCGGCCTCGCACGCGACCGCAGCACTGACGGCTCGCCACAGCATCTTCTGCGATCCGCGCTCGAGCCACGCGAACCAACGATACGACGGCAGGGCGTGGACTGCGGCGGCGAGCTTCTCGGGAGTGTCCGCTCCAGTCCTGTGAGAGTCATCGAGCTGCCGACGCACGTGCGGGTAGAGCCGCTGGGCCCATCGCTGCCTCAGAGCCAGCACGAAGTCGAGCGCCGCCTGCTGTTCGAGGGGGCGGCTCACAGTTCGCCCGCCTCGACGAGCTCGATAAGCTCGCCCGCCGCGCCCTTCAGCGTCGCTGCCGCACCGACTCCGCGCAGCAGCCCCGGAGCGACGGGGACAGCGCGCGCGCAGCGCCGCAGACCCTCGCAGGCAAAGCTCACGATCGCCATCCCGGGCGGCAGCTCGCCGGGCGGCGTGGGCCGCGGCTTGGTGACCGCCGGATAGGCATCGAGCTCGATCAGGGTGCCCCCCGGAAGCTTGATGAGCCCGTGCCGGTGCAAGGTCTCGATCGGCAGGCCGTTGGCCTGCGAGATCACGGCTACGGGCGTCGCCACCGGAGGATCGATCTCGTTGGCGAAGCCCGCGTAGACCGCGAACATTGCGTCGAGGTCCGGTCCACCAGCCACGGCAACGAACACTCGGCCGACGAATGAGCGCGCCACTGCGAGCTCGAACTGGGTTCCCGCCCCGATCTGAGTGAAGTAGAGACACTCTCCGGCAGGCCCGAGCACCTGCATGGCTCGAATAGTCGGAAAACGCGTGAGGCTGCGGGGTGCGCCGATGAGCCGGAAGTCACCGCCGGCGCCCAGGCGTGCCTCGAGTGCATCCAGGTCCTGGACCACGAGCTCCGTCGCGTTCCAGCCGTGCGTGGTCAAGGCACGAAAACCGGCGGCGGCCGGGCTCTCGACGAAGCGCAGTTGCACGGCCTCACCGCTCTCCGGCTCGAGAGTCAGGTAGGCACGCCCGGCGACCGCCGGCGCTCGCCACGCATGGGCGACCGCCGGGGGCACCGAACCGCGATCCACGGGGCGGTAGCCGAGACCGCGCGTGTAGGCCTGCTCGATGTTCTCGAGGTCCGGAACCGCGTGTGTCACGGCACGGATTGCGCCCAGCATTGGGCGGTCGCGTTGCGCCTCAGGCATGCACGGCTTCCCCGGCTGAGCCGTCGATCAGCGTCTCGAGCTGCTCGACGTGTCGCCGATAGCTGCCGAGTGCCGCCCTGACCAGCAGCACGCCCGGTACGCCGACCGCGAGGGCCTCGATCGTCATCGCGTAACGGAGCTTTGTGGGGTCTGCGAACAGATCTGTCATCCATCCCACCGGCAAGGGACCGAGCAGTTGCCCGGCGATGCTGATAACGAGGTAGTAGATCGCCATCGCCTGCGAGCGCATCTGCCCGGGGGCGATCAGCGCCAGGCAGGCCGGGCCGGCGGCGGCGGCGGCGGCTTGTCCCGTGAATGCCAGGAAGACGGCGGCCATGGCGAGCCGGGCGCTTGGCATCAGCGGATACACGGCAAACCCTGGAATGGCGAGCGCGAGGCCCGTGAGCAGCGCGCGCGCCGTAGCGTCCTTGCGCCCGCGTGCAATCCAGCGGTTCGTGAGCCACATCCCGAGTGCGGTCCCCACCGGTCCGCCGGAGAAGAAAGCCAGGCCGGTGGCGACCCCCACATCGCGCACGCTCCAACCCCAGGTGCGGTCGAACAGCGCCGTGTTCCAGAGGACCAGCGACCCCAGCGTGACGGTGCAGCCTGAGCCGACGAACAGCAAGCCGAACGCGCGCCAGTGCTGAGCGATGAAGCGGATCGCGCCGGACAGCGAGACCTGCCCCTTGGTATCCAGCGCGATCCCCTGCGCGATGCGCTCCCGGCGCTCAGGCTCGCGCAAAGTGAGCAGCAGCGCCGCCAGCAAGAGACCCGGGGTGCCGACGAGCAGAAACGACAGCTGCCACGAGCGCAGCTCGCCGAGAGGCCCGAGAGTCAACGGGCCGAGCGAGGTGATCCGGTGTACCAGCGGCCCGCCGAACAGGAAGGCTGAGCCTGCCCCGAGGAAGGTACCCGACATGAACACGCTCAGGGCGCGGGAGCGCGTGCTGCGCGGAAAGTAGTCGCTGATGAGCGAGACCGCGCACGGCGCCACGGTCGCTTCCCCCAACCCCACGCCGACGCGCGTGGTGAAGAGGGGCACGAAGCTGCGCACGACGCTCGCCGCGGCCGTCATGGTGCACCATACGGCAACGCCCGCGGCGAGCAGCGCGCGGCGGTTGACGCGGTCGGCCAGCCAGCCGATCGGCAGGCCCATCAGCACATAGAGGACCCCGAACGCCGGTCCGAGCAGCAATCCCACCTGCAAGTCGCTCAGCCGCAGGTCGGACTTCAGCGGTCCGACGAGCAAGCTCGGCAGGAAGCGGTCGATATAGGAGACGACCTGCGCGAGGGTCAGCACCACGACGCCGTACCAGGCGAGGCGCGCAGGTGTCCAGGCGCCCGCGTCCGCCGCGCCCGAGGGGCGCGGGGCCTCGCCGGCTCCGGCACGCGCCGTCACCAAGAGCCCGGGTGCGCCGTCGGCGCAACTGGTCGGCGCGACTGGTCTAGACAGCCTGCATTGCGACCCATTCTGCGGTGCAGTAACGGCCATATCCCCTATTGGTATACTAATATACCTTTTGAGGCGGCGGTGCCGCGAATGCATGATGCGGGAGGGTGCGCTTGCCGGCGGCACCGATGACCCTGGTGGAAAAGGTGATAGCCCGCGCCGCGGGGCGTGTCCGGGTACGCCCGGGTGAGATCATGACCGCGAAAGTGGACTTCGCCTTTGCGCACGACAGCTCCGGACCGCGTCGCTGGCAGCCGTACCTCGAGCAGCTCGGGACCGGAGTCTGGGATCCCGCCAAGGTCGCAATCGTGACCGATCACTACGTGCCGGCGACAGATCTGGAGTCCGCAGAGATTCTCAGTACGACGCGCGCGTTCGTCGCGGCCCACGGCATTCGAAACTTCTTCGACATGGTGGGCATCTGCCACCTGGTGCTGCCCGAGCATGGGCTGATACGCCCCGGCGCCTTCATCGCCGGTGGCGACAGCCACACGCCGATGGCAGGCGCCTTCGGCGCCTACGCCGCAGGCTACGGTGCGACCGACATGGCGGCGATCATCGCCAGCGGCGAGACCTGGCTGGCTGTCCCGCACACCCTGCGTGCCGTGTGGTCGGGTGCCTTTGCGCGGGGCGTCGTGGCCAAGGACGTGATGCTGTTCCTGTGCCGCACCCTCGGTCTCGACAACGCCTTCACCGCCATTGAGTTCTGCGGGCCGACTATTGCCGCGATGACCATGCTGGAGCGCATGGTTCTGTGCAACATGGCGGCGGAGCTCGGCTGTGACACCGGCGTCATCGCGCCCGATGCCGTGACGTTCGAGTATCTGCGCTCCCGTGGCGCGCCCGTGGCGGATGAGTCCGCGGCCGCGGCCCTGGCATCGGACCCGCAGGCGGCCTGCCGCGCCGAGCATCGCTTCGATGCCGGCGCGCTTGCACCGCAGATCGCACTGCCGCATTCACCGGCCAACTCCGTCGCGGCCGGCGAGCTCGACCGCATCCGCATCGATCAGGCGTATATCGGGGCCTGCGTCGGCGCGAAGCTCTCGGACCTGCGTATGGCAGCAGAGGTCCTCCGTGGGCGCAAAGTGGCGCCGCACGTGCGGTTGCTGGTGGCGCCTGCTTCCGCCCAAACCACGCAGACGGCCATCGCCGAGGGCGTGCTCGCGAGCCTGGTTGATGCGGGGGCCATCCTGCTCCCGTCAGGGTGCGGCGCCTGCGCCGGCCTCGGCGCCGGCATGCTGGCGGCCGGCGAGACCTGCATCTCGTCGACCAACCGTAACTTCCGCGGCCGCATGGGTTCGGCGCAGGCGACCGTCTATCTCGGCTCGCCGTATTCGGTGGCCGCGGCCGCAGTGGCCGGCCGCATAGTGGATCCTCGTGAGCTGCTGGACGGGGTCAGCGGAGAGCCGGCGTGAGCAGCGTGCCAACGCCAACGGGTCGTGCCTTTCGCTTCGGCGACAACATCGATACCGATCAACTGGCCCCCGGACCCTTCCTCAAGCTGCCGCCGCAGCAGCTCGCGGCGCATTGTCTGCAGGCCATCGACCCGACCTTCGTGAGCACGGTGCGTCCCGGCGACGTGCTGATCGCCGGCAGCAACTTCGGCATGGGCTCATCACGCGAGCAGGCGGTCGTGTCGCTGAGGATCCTCGGGATACAGGCGGTGCTCGCGCGCTCGTTCGCGCGCATCTTCTGGCGCAACGCCATCAATCTGGGCGTGGCGGCGCTCATCTTTCCGTGGACGGAAGAGATCGCTGCCGGCGATGAGGTCGAGGTGGATCTCGCGGCCGGACGGGTCACGGACCTGACGCGGGGCGCGAGGTGGCAGGTGGAGCCCCTGCCACCGCAGGTCCTGGACATGCTCGCGCACGGCGGGCTCATTCCCTATCTGCGCCGCCGGCAATCGGGAGCCTCGTCTGCATGACTTTGCGAGAACGACTTCAAGAGGGCGGTGCGCTCCTGGCGCCCGGCGCGTATGACGCCTTGTCCGCCCTGCTGATCGAGCGGGCTGGCTTCGAGGCCGCTTACGTCTCGGGCGCCTCGATCGCGTACACGCAGCTGGCACGGCCGGACATCGGACTGGTCAGCTTCGATCATCTGGCTGACGTCGTGGCGCGCATCGCGGAACGCGTCTCCCTGCCGCTCATCGTCGATGCCGACACCGGATTCGGCAACGTGCTCAACGTCCGGCGCACGGTCACGGTGCTGGAGCGGTTGGGCGCGAGCGCCGTGCAGCTCGAGGATCAGACCTCGCCGAAGCGCTGCGGACATCTGACGGGCAAGAACCTGATCCCCTCGGCGCAGATGCTCGGCAAGATCCGCGCGGCCTGCGATGCACGCACGCGCTCCGGGACACTGATCATCGCGCGCACCGATGCGATCGCCGTGGAAGGGCTCAGCGCGGCGCTCGAGCGAGCGGGCGCCTACGCGGCCGCCGGGGCCGATGTGCTATTCGTCGAGGCGCCGCGCTCGCTCGAGGAGATGCAGCAGGTGGCGAACACGCTGGCGCATCGCGCGCCACTGGTTGCGAACATGGTGGAAGGTGGCCGCACGCCACTACAAACGCTCGCGCAGCTCTCGGGCCTCGGCTTCCGGCTGATCATCTTCCCTGGCGCGCTCGTGCGCGCCACCGTGCCGCACATGGAAGCATTCCTCGCCAGCCTGAAGCGCGACGGCACCAGTCAGGCGTTTGCGCCGCTCATGACCGATATCGGCGCTCTCAACGAGCGGGTCGGGCTGCCGGAGCTCTCCGAGCTCGGCAGAGCCTATGAGGAGGGAGACGCGGGGGGCTCGGAGTAGGAGAGCGCAGATTTCGACGGCCGCAGGGTCGTCAGACCCAGCTGGAGCGCCCGGAGCGCTTGCGTCGACGTCGCGAGACGAAGTGGTACTGAAAGCGATCGGGACGGTAGTGGCCGCAGATGAATTGCACCGGCTGACCACCGGCGGTACGCATGACGCGCTCGATCTTCAGCAGCGGCGAACCGGCATTGACGTGCAGCGTCTGCGCGATCTGGCCCTCGGCAGCGGCGGCGCTGATCCACTGCTCCGCCTCGATGACCACGGCCCCGGCGCGCTCCAGCAGCGTCAAGAGCGGAGTCGATGCGAGCTGCGAGCGCGTGTAGCGTGCCGCAATCTTAGCCGGCACGTAGGTGACGAGGTGCGAGAAGGGTTCGCCAGCGAGCTTGCGCAGGCGGACGGCGAGCTGCACCGGCGTTCCGGGGTCGACCTCCAGGCACTCCGCGACCTGTGGGTCCGCGGGGACGTTGCGCACGTCCAGCAGTTCCACCTGGGTCTCGATGCCCATGCGCTGCAGAGCTTCGATCAGATTATCGAAGGAACCGCGCACCATCGGGGTCACCGTGTTGGCCGCGACTATGGTTCCACGGCCACGATGGCGTGTGACGAGGCGCTCGCCGGCGAGCTCGTTAAGCGCGCGTTTCACCGTGATACGAGAGACGCGAAAGGCGCGCGCCAGCTCCTGCTCGCCCGGGAGCACCGTGCCCGAGCGCAGTTCGCCACGCCGGATGCGCTCACGCAGCAGCAGATAGATCTGGTGGTAGAGCGGCGTGCGCATGCTGACGTCGACGTGTGCGGCGCCGAGGCCGAGCACCGTGGGATGCGCTTTCGCCGAACGTGCGGGACGCATGCTGACTTGGCTCACCTGCTTACCTGCTCTACCTTTATACCAACTTGACTGCGCGGCGCGATAATACCGGAGCCTCCGCCGCAGTCGTCCCCGGAAAGGTCATATGGTCCATCGTGCAAAACACCCGCGCCGGGTCGCATACGGGATAGCCCCGGCTACGCAGAGTCTTAAGCGCCACAGCACCGGTGCGCTCGTGAAGGAAAATCCTGTCGACGGCCAGCACCGCCGTGCCGTTGCGCTCCTCGCCGATCCGATGCTGCCGCCAGATCTTTTCGAACAGGGTCAGAGGAGCCGCTGATTCATGAGCCGCGTCAGCCACAGGGACGGTGTAAATATTGCCCGCGCGGGGGTCCGATGATCTCGCCGCGGTCGTAGATCACCTCGCCGCGGAGCAGCGTCGTCGCCACTCGCGCACTCAACTCGATGCCTTCGAAGGGCGTGTACCCTTGCGCGGACTTCGAATCCCGGGCGCGGATCGTATCGCTGACGTCCGTTTCCACCAGAACGATGTCGGCATCGAATCCCGGCGCGAGGTTGCCTTTGGAGCGCAACCCGAAACGTTGCGCCGGGTTCGCAGAAGTGAGTTCGGCGATCCGGTTCATCGTCAGGCCCC
>Ga0066670_10000611_pt1 | contig 11085 bp, 10 predicted proteins | sample GraSoiAngelo_119_FD_66459 | JGI IMG/M metagenome (GOLD analysis project Ga0066670, IMG submission 66459) | Grasslands soil microbial communities from the Angelo Coastal Reserve, California, USA - 14_0919_05_20cm | ecosystem: Environmental > Terrestrial > Soil > Grasslands | place: USA...
GACGTTGCCGCCGGCGACTGAGGATTAGCGAAATTGCTGGATGCTCCGGCACCGGCCACACCGGGGCCGCAGGGCGTAATGCAGTAGTACAGGTCGTAGCCTTTGGGATTCCCCGGGGCCGTGCTCCAGTTGATGGTGATGGTCTGATTCCCCGAAGTCGGCGTACATGCGGAAGACTGAGAAGATGGCTGCCCCTCTTGTCCATTTTGCCAAACCGGAACCACGAAGAACGTGTAGTTAGAGCCTACCGTCAACGACCCTCCAGCGCCCACCGAGCACGCCGGCGCGGCCATCGGCACATTATTAATAAACGAAGCGTAACTCGGACCGATTACATCGAAAGTGTTCTTGTAGTCCTGCGCCACAACAACACCGGAGCCGATGCTCGTCGTAATGAGCGTCTTCTGATTAGAGAATGTCGTAAGTAAAGAATTACTTCCTGCCGCCGCTATGGAGCTGTAGTTGCCGGAAACAGGGAGAACGCCGCTGCTTGGAGCGCACGTTCCATTCACGAATTGCACGCCGACCAAACCGCTGCCATTGGTCAGAGCTGCCACACAGGGATGGGCGATCGTATCCAAGACGATCGTGCCTATGACCGCAGAGCCAAAAGAACTGTAAGTTGTCAGCAAAGGGCTCCCGCCGCCGTTGATGTAGACGACTCCCCCGACCCCAAGCTGAATGGCGGCATTGCCCCAATAAAGCATTCCTCGATGTACGGAATACGCATGAGTAACAATCATGTTCCCGCAGTTGCGGCAGTAAGCGGTCGGGGTGTGCGAGACGCCATCGGCACCGCCGCCTGGAGACATGCCCACGAAGTCCAACGTGATGTTACCCGGCGAGTTGTTGCCGGGATTCAAGCGGAATTGGAAACACGAACTCATGTAGTCGTTTACGCCGCTGCCAGGGTCGCAATCAACCCAGTCGAGGGTGATGTTCTGCCCAGCCTCCGTCAGTATCCCCAAAGTCCCATTAACAGGAACGCCATGCACATTGATGTGGGATATATGAACAGCCTGGGGCGAGCCGCTGATGAAAAATCCTGGGTGCGCGGAGTTAATGCTGACCCGCGGCATGGGACTCCAGCCAACGTTCGTGCCGCTGTTCGGGTGTTGCGGAAGAACGTCGCCAATCCACTTAGCGCAGCCTTGGCCACAAGAGGCGGTTTCTATCGTGTCGTTCAGCCAGAGTGCCCCCGATTGGCTTACAGCAAGCAGGTTCCCGCTGAGCTGTAGCCAGGAATTGATGACGAACGGATTCCCGGAGGCATCGGCGGGGATGTGCAACGTTCCATATCCAGACGTGATAGACGCCGCCGCCGCTTGAATCGCCGGAACGGCATCCAATCGAATCGTCGCCCCGCTAACCGTCGTTCCCGCTGCATCCGCTAACGTCAGTGTCGTCGTCCCCGCGCCACTCGCAATCGTCGTGGAAAGACTGTCGCTCATCGCCGCCGGAGGGCTAGCCCCAGCGAATGATGTCGGGAAGATGGCAGGAAACGTCTGGTTGTCCATCATCGGCGAACCGAAATCTTCAACGCACAGGTCCTGCGTTCCTGACGCGGATAGAGCGTTGCTCACACCAATGAGCGCAAACGTGCCCGCCGAAGCTCGGTCACTGTAGAAGGCATAGTAAACCGCACCGGCAACGCCGCTAGGAACGCACACTAAGTTTGAGCTGTAGAAGGTGGCGGTGCCGCCAGTGGCTGATGTGGATGCTCCAAGTGCCGTAGACGGAGGCCCAGTAAATGTAAAGTGAGTAGTATCAGCAGCGCTTGTAACACTGAACCATCCACGAAACGTTGTATCGGAAAGCGCGTTACCACCACCTATGAAGACTTCGCCACACGTCCCTGTACTACAGCCCACCAAGAAACCGTGCGCTGCCGCTGTCGTAACGGTCACCGTCTGTCCCGAACGGGACATGGACGTGACGTTCACAGTGATTGCACCAAGCGCCGCTGCTCCTGTAGCCGTAGAACCAGTAGTTGAAGGCGCAGTTAGCCCACCGTTACGGTCGCGCGCTATAACCCGGTAGTTGTAAGTAGTGGCTCCTGTCGGTCCCGGCGTGTTCAGCAAAGTTCCCGTGCCAGCAGTCGACAGGCTCGGCGTCACCGTTGGCGCAGAAGGCGTGGACATGCCGTGGGGTGCGCCGCAGCCGTAGAGCGCAACGCCGTCGCCGTTAACGAACGTGCTGGCGGAGGAGATGGTCACGCTCACTGAGCCGTTGGTGCAGTTAGCCGTCAGGCCTACCGCGGCAGGCGTGGTGTTGGGATTCACCGCGCGCGCGCCAAAGGCGGTGATGTCCACGTAGGGATTTGGCCCCTTGAAGCGCTGATTAGCGTTGAAGTTCTGTTGCGCGGCCCAATTGTTCGAGACGTTGGTTTGCGCGCCGGCCCCGAGCGGGCCGGTTTCTGTGCCGGTTTCGTCCTTGTAGTAGAGAAGTTTGTCAGCCGTCTTGGTGTAAACACTCACGGTGCCAGAACCGGCTGCGCCGGGTGGCGTGCTTTGGTTCGCGAGGTTCAGAGTGCCGCTGGCGAGATTGCCGATGACCGAAGTGTTGCCGTTCACCGTGAGGTTCCCGCTGAGGTTGAGAGAGAACGCGGAAATGCCGCTGAAAGTCGGAGAAGAAGGATCGTTCGGCAAGATGACGTTAGGAAGCTGCTTCGTAGTGATGCCGGGGCCGGAGATTTCAATTTCGTATTTGCCGGGCGCGGCGTAGAAGGAATAGTTGCCGAGGCCATCGGTCGTGGTGGGATTGGCGAGCGCCTGGGTGAGCGCGGCGTCGGAATAAATCAGAGCAAGCGGAAGGCAAGGCTGGCCGCTGGCGGGCATGGCACAGACGCGCACTGTAGCGCCGGCAAGGGGAATTCCGCGCGAATTGAAGACGATGTCGTCTTTGCGCGAGCCTTGTGCATGCGCCGGCGCGACTACACCGGGGAACACGTGCAGCAAGAGTGCCAGCCATGCCCAGAGGAACCCCATCGCGATTTTTGATCGTATCATGCGTGACCTTCGCAGTAGCACAGGCACTCTTGCCTGTGCGGTTTTGTCGTTGCACCGCAGTGTTGGTGAACAGCCAGGAATGGCTGTGCTACAGCAGCTTGCGAGCGGTGATGGTGATTTGGACGATGTCGGAAGTAACGCTGGCGGGATAGGCGCCCGCGGCGATTTCCGTGCCGCCGCCGCTGAAGGCTTTGAGCTTCCAGTTGTTCAGCGCGGAACCCGCGATCGGCACGTAGTAACCGCCATTGCCGTTCTGGCTGTCGGCAAAGACTTGGATAATCTGTGTGCTCGGGAGTTTGTCGACGACGGTGGTGAAGTCGAGCGTGTCGCCGCCTGTCGAATAGTTTCCCGAGAACGTAAGCGTGCCGATGGCGTAGAACAAGTTGCTGCCGGACCCGTCGACGTTGTTGGGCGTAAGGGTGATGGTAATGGGCATAATGAGCCTCCGTGGAGAATTGTCTGCGGCTAAAACTGTGAAGTTAATGAAGTAAATGAGATAAGCAGATAAAGGAAAAATCATGCCCATCGGGCCGGCGTTCTGCAGTCCTTTACTTCCTTAGCTTCGTTTGCCTCATCAACTTCCTTTGCTTCCCTCTAGAATGGTGTGTAACCGGAGCGCGCCGAGAATGGGCGCCTGCGGCGCGCGGACTGCTGCTCGCGGCGCACGGCAGCGCTGACGAGATCCTCGATGGCGTCAGCTGCGGCGTCATCCCACTTCTCTGCGAGCGGGCTGCCGCGCGCCCAAGCAGCCAGCGCGGCCGTCGCATAAGCGATGGCCTCTTGCGCATTGCGGATCAAAACTGGCGAAGTCGCGTCGGTGAAATCGGGATGCGCCTTGACGTAGCGCAGGCGGATTTGCGTGTCCTGTGTGGCGCCGAGGAAATAGAGTCCGTCGGCGCGCCATTCCCAAACGCTCAGCGTCACGTCCTGCGCGCGCGAAGGCAAGCCGCCGTGGCGCGTGAGGTCTGCCATTTCCAGAAAATCGTCGGTCGAGCCGTTGCGGCGCTCCCAGATTTTCAGCGGCACAAGAAGATCCGTAGGAAGTTGATTGGGCGGCGCGGTGGCATCGGTAATGGAGACTTGCAACGACGTGTCCGTTTGCGTGACCGCGGGCACGACGAGGAGCGCGTCATCCTGAATGAAGCCGCCACCGCCGGCGTTGCCGAGCGCGCGTTGCACTTTGCGATACGCGGAATTGGCGTAGGGCAGCAGGATTGTATCGGTGAACAGGTTGCCCTGCGAGTCGTTCAGCAGCGAGCGCACGAGCGACGTGATTCGTCCTGCGGTGTTGTACGCGGATGAACCAACGACAGGCATAGCTGGGCCTCTATCAATTAGGGACGTTTAATAGTTGACAACACACGCGAATCGTTGTAAGAACGCACGCGGACAGGCGTCGTCTCGGAGGATGCTACCAGTGGGGGTACTGGACGCGCCTGTCAAGCGCGAGGGCTGGCGACAGCCTCATGGGTTCGAGTCCCACATTCTCCGTTCCGCTTTCGCGCGGAATTAGAACTGGTTCCTAGTTTGAAGCATCTCGCAAAACTCTCACACTTTTGAGATTTTTGAATTGCCATTTGGGTGTATACTGTACTTGCTTGACAGGCGCGTCTAGCACGCGTAAGCATTCTTAGGGCAGCCGTTTTGGCTGCCCTTTCTTTTTTGGAGCTTTGCACTTCGGGACCGGGCGAAGCGCGAAAAGCAGGATAATCACGAGAAGAATCTCCGCCGGGGCGCCGCCCTTCAGAATTGAGCCGAGCTTGGCGTGAATCGCCACGCGTTCGTCGGGGAAGAGTGAAACTTTGTCGCTTTTCACGTTTGCGTTCCTTTCATTCCGTTGGTAACGGTGACTTTTGAAGATACGCGGCAACACCGATGACGGCGTTGATTAGCGCGGCGGCGGCAGCGATGCGCATGGTCGCGCCCATCCCCGCCTGCAAATTGAAATGTTGCGGATCGATTCCCACAGCCGCGAAGCCGGTGAGCACGCCACCAGCGGCGCCACTAATGGCAGCGGCGAGGAGACCCTTCAGCCAAATCTCGATTCGTATGATATTCATTAGATGTAGCCGCCCTTTTCAGAGGGCGGGCCTTTGTTGAATCGTCTCCAAGCAACGTTCATCGCGGCACGGAACGTCCAAAAATCCCGCGGTCTAAAGACTGCGGCTACGGCACCGTCACAAAGGGTTGTTTGTGGAAGGCCGGGACGGAATCGTCGAGGACGTCGTAGGCCCAGCTTTCGTACTGTTGCTCTTTACGGTGCGCGCGTTCGTACAAATGGGCGCGCGTCTTGGTGCGCGGCAGTGCACGCGAGAATTCGATGGCGCGCGCGATGTGTTCCGCAACTGTCGGCGTGAGCCGAATGAACTCCCCCCGCGCGCACTCCAAGGTGAAGCAATGCTCGTAATCTCCCCGCGAAGGATACGGGCCGAGCGCCGGAACGCTGATGCCATTTTCGCGCTCGATGGTCTGTGAATACCATTGACGCGGCGAGCCGTAAGCTTCCGGGGGAAGCCAGCGCTCGATGTGCCAGCGATTCACTGCGGGATATTTCGGTTCTTCTCTAAGTTCAATGCGCTCGCGTAGCAGTACGCCATGCTCGTCGCGGTCCTCAAATTTGCCGCCAATCCATGCCAGACGGTTCCAGCCCCAGATGGCCCGGTAATTCGGTTCGCCGAAGCGATTGATTCCGCCGGCGCGCGCGAGACGATGCGCGATATTCTCCGGCGTTTCGCGCGTTTCGCGGAGAACCTGAATCATTTTGCGCCTTGCGTAAAATCTAGGCCCTTTACGACGAATTTGTGATCACCACAATCGAGAAGAAGCTCGCTGATGCTCTCTTTTTGTTCCTCGACAATCGCGGAATGTTCCCGGATGGAAGTCGTACAGTGGAGCACGGTTCCGCGTTTCAGATTGCGCGGGCCGGAGTCGAGCTGCACGCCAATGTCCGGCGCAATCATAGGCCGGAGAATCGCGACGTCCCGCGCGGGATCCACGCGAAGAAAGACGAACACGAGCGGATCTGCTTTGCCCGATGCCGCTGGCCTGTTGTGCGCAAGAATTGCCACTCCCACGAAGAGGGTTGCTAAGGCGACGGCGATGACGACTCTGGACATCTTTGGGATGGAGTAGTTCTGATTGTGCCAAGCAGGGGCGCATTGCTGAGCCCCTACAGAGGCTGCTTCCAATTAGAGTTCGTAGGGGCACGACATAGTCGTGCCCCTACGGTTGCCACGACTGACGTCTACTGTTGTTCTTAGTAGCCGGACGGACGGGCCAAGGTGTCGATGAACGCGCCGGTTCTTGGACTGTCGTCAAAAACCTGGAACGCGGTGTCGAAATAGAAGATGTAGCTCGCCGCGAGGCCGCCGCTGGCGCCGTAAATCGGGAACACCGTGTTGCCGTTGACTTCGTAGAAGTCAATGTCTTTCAACACGGCGCGGCCCCAGTGCGAGAGGTCGAGGAAGTCCACGCGGGTCTGGTCGGCGTTGACGCTGGACTTGATGGGAATGCCGCTCATGGTTTTGCGGCCGCTGAAGAGCAGGTCGAGGTCATTGCCATCGCGGGCGCCGCCTTCTTTGATGATTTGTGACACGGTGATGCCGAGATTTTCCCAGGCATGCTCCTGCTCGACGGCCATGTAGGCGATGAGCTTGGCAATGTGGTTGATGCCCAGCGATTTTCGGACCTTGTTGATGGCCAGGCGCACGTTGCTCGGCGTGAGCGCGGCATTGCCTGCGTTGACGCGCGGCGTGGCGAGCTGCACAGGATATGTGGCGCGGTTGAGGTTGAGCCAGGTGCCCGTCGTGGCGTTGTTCTGGTGATACTTGATGCCGAAGAGCGACACGGGCTGCGCTCCGGAGAGGCCGTCGTGAACGATGACGTCGCCGTTGGTGAGTCCGGCGGGGTTGGCATCCACAGTAATGGTCTGCGTGGCGCTGATGGGATCGGCCGCGACGACGTTGGCGGTGCCACGGTTGGTGGTCAGCGTCGAGTCGTAGACTTGAATCGTCTGGCCGACGTAAACGAGCGCCGCACCGGGAGGCGTGGACATGGTCCAAGTCGTGCTGGCGAACGAGCTTATGGCGCCGAGGACGCCGTTGCCGGCGGTCTGCATCAGCTTGTCGAGAAACGCGCGGAATTGCTTCATGCCGTTGGCCACTTCGCGCTTGGTGGCGTTTTCGACGGCGCGCTCGCGGCCGGTGGTCGCGTATTCCACCAGCTTCGTGATTTCAATCGCGAAGCGGAAGAAAATCGGCGAGACCTGGGCGACATCGTAGGCCGTGCCGGAGCCGCGGCCGAGATCGCCGCCGTCGGCGTTGTACGAGCCGGCTTTGCCGCCGGGATTCACCTGCAAAGGCAGGCGCATGTTGCGGCTGGAAACTTTCTCCACGTCCCCGCGCTGCTGGATCATGGTGAGTAAAATGTCGTCACGTTCATACAAGAGAGGTACTTTGTCGCGCACCTTCTCGAGCTGCAACGCGACGACGTTCGCGTTCGCTTGTGCTGGCATCTGTTGTTCTCCTTAGGATGAGTGCGTTCCGTTGGGACGAAGCGCGGTAGCGCTTCGAGAGCGCACGCGAGGCCGTATGTAGAGGCCGGGTGAAGGACTGCCGGCCTCTACACAGGGTCAGGTATGCGTCTGCGGAATCGCACGGGCGTCTCTTGAGAAGGCGCCGGAAAAAATTCTGTGTTGCTTTACCTGGAACCACGCTGACAGGATTTAGAAGAAATCGGGGCTCAATCTGCTTTACTGGCGCTGTCGAAGCATACCGAGACAGAATCGCGACGGCGCAGACAACACAAAGATGGATCTGTCGGGATACGCTGCAGTCGGGCTGCTATTTCTGGTTGCAGTTTACACACTACAAATTTGCGCGCGAGACTTTCGGGAAGCTCGAAAGGCCAGGAGTCGGCGTGCATACTTGTACTTAATCTGCGCGGTACTGGCTCTCGCGGTCATCGCGATAGGCTTGCTGGTCGTACTCTTCTCGATCCTCGGGCCTTTCCACTAGAAGCTATTACACAACCCGGTCTTGACCCAATGGATTCAACAACTCAGAGAGGTTGTGCAATACGCTCTAGTATCAGTAGAGAACGCTCACGAATTGAGGATTTGCTCATCGGACAGCTTGCGGGAGTCAACGCGGCAGACCTAGACCCGCATTTTGTTACCGGTGTGTTACTTTTACTGCATGAGAATTGTGCTCGGCACACTGATACTGCTCGCCCTGGCGGCGTTGATCGCGGCCGGTGCTCCAGTTGCACCGCAAGCGCCCGCGACGGCGGTAACGGACACAACCTCGCAGGAGCAAGCGAAGCCATCCGCAAAGGCCCCCTCGAGTCGCAGCGCGAGCAAGATTCCGTGCAAAACGCCCGAGAACGCCGCGCTGTGCTATTGGACCCACGGCCGGCTGTCGATCTGGGAAGGGACCCCGCCATTCCGCCTCTGGAAGATCGGCACGCGGCGAATCCTCGCCGTCATAAATGGACCGTCACGCTACCCTCCTCGTACCGACGATGAGATCGAGAACCCCAAGTTTCCCACAGAATTAGACCGAGCCTATGAAGCCGATAATCGACGCCACAAGAGAGCAACAGGGATCATGTGGGCTATTCCACCACCAGTGTTCGCCGATTTTGAAATTTGTCCCCTAGAGCCGGAACACAAGGGATGGATGCAGGATATTTGTATCGAGTCGGCCAAGAACATCGTTATAGAAAAAGATTATTAGGCCTAGTTCACCAGATATCTCAACGTTTTCGTCGTATCTTTTTGTCGTTCGCGTCCGGGAAATACGTATTCAACCAAGTGGTGTGGGCGGGCGCGTTTCTATTCGGGAGCGAATTGTCATACGGTCCGGAGTGAGTGCTCATCGTGAGGCCCTCGGAAGTGCCATTTGGGAATTTCCAGTTGGAACGATCAGGCCTCGGACGCATATTAAAATGCGTTGCACCGTTGGTTGGGTCATGACCGCTGAGATACCCCTCGCGTGCAGCGCGTAACGAGGATTCGTATGCGGCGCGCTCATCAGGGCTCCGCAGCACGTTTTCCGATGGCTGCACAGGCGGATGAACAGCGTTGCGGGGCTTGCCCGTTCGGTGAGATAACTCCGCGTCGTTAATCATCGCGTGGGCCACCCTTTGGCGGGCGGCGCCAATCGGCTCATTGGAGCCTGGCCTGTCGTGGAGCGAGCGGGTTTCGCCGAAGACGCTCAAACCCACATCGTGCACCGTCAAGCCGGGGGCAACGTGGTGTTGCTCCACAGATTCTTCCCAGGCGCGGTTGCCTTTCGCGGACGGAGCGGCGGGCTTCGGCGGTGGCCCTGGTTGCGGCTTGAATTTGTCGATAGCGCGGTCGAGCAAGGATTCATTAGCGCCGTTTTGAGGTCGTGGGTTCGTCTGCGGCACTGGTCATCTCCGATCGCACGGGGGCGGCACGTGCCGCGACTCAATAGACATTCTTCATCCGCAATTTCTGTGCTACAGCTCGAGGATTTGCTCGTCGCTGAGCTTGCGATAGTCGACGCGCCGCGAGTCAGGGCGCGTAGTATTGCGATTCGGATCCGTTCCCGCCCGAGTCTGCGAGGTTCGCGGCGAATTTGCTGCCGCGGATGCCCTTCCGGAATCAGATCTGACTGGCTCGACTTCCCTTCTTGTTGAAGCCGCGTCCGAGCGCGCGGCGCTGCCGCGATGCGCGGCGAGCGTGGTCTGCGTCCAGTCATTGAGAACACGCTTCGTTGCGCTCGGCACAAGTTGCCGAGCGCGGTCGTCGATCAAGCGGACGACTTGCGCGCGCGTTTCGTTATCGAAACGGCGCACGGAAAGAATTTGCGCGATTTGCTCGCCGAGCTGGCGATCTCCTTTGAGGGCGGCTTCGACGTCCTGGCGCACGGCGGCGCCAAGACGTTCCTGTAGGGGCACGACATGTCGTGCCTCTACAGTTGCCTTTCCCTCGTCCTTCCCCAAATTTGACAAAGCCTGTTGGATGGTATGTGCGATCGTGGCACCGACGCTGCGCTCCAAATCTTCGTTGGCGCCTTTTTCAAAGGCGGCGTAGGCGGCCATGTGGGCTTGTTCGGCCACCGTGCTGCCAGACGCGGGCGCGGCATGCCGCGCACCTACAAAAGACGCTGCACCACTCGCCACGTTTGCAGCGAGCAGACGAGCGGGAACCGTAGGGACGGGATCTGCTCCACCCGTTGAAAGGCCGGCAACATTTGAAGTGGGCGAACCAAGGGTAGCCCCTATGGCAGACTGCGCATCGCGCCGGTTTGCGGCATAAACTTGTGCCAATCGGGGAAGATTGGATGCGTTTGCTGAGATGCCACTTCCCTTCTCTGCTTCTTCCAGGGCGCGCAGGCCGGCAAAGACCATTTCGCGGAACGCAGCGGGATCTTCGCGCAACATCATGGCGGCGAGCTGCGTCCGCGCCGCGCTGGTTTCCTCCGCAGACTTCCCTGCCGCGCCAAAGTAGGAGCGATCAATGTCATCCAGCAGGCGCGCACGACTTGCCGCGGCGCGCGCATCGTTGACGCCGCCCGGGTACAATTCTTTTAGTGCGCGCGCATCCTCGGGCGTCGCAAAAGCTGCGCGATACGCCGCCGCTTCCTCCCGCGCTTGCTGGACGCCATTCCAAAGCTCGCGTGCCCCTTCGCCGCTCCAAGGGTCTTTCATTTGTGTCGCGAGCCACGGCGGAGGCTCAGGTGTCACAGATACTCTTGCCTGTCTGTCGTGACCCGTGTTCGGTGATCCGTGTTCCCCGGCTCCAGCATCCGAGGATGCAGCCTGCGATTCGTCATTCCGCGGAGCCGAAGGCGAAGAGGAATCCTGGCGTGCGCTCTGGGGATGCGTTTCAGATGGCGGAGAGGCCGCAGCCTCATTCTCCGGCTCGATCTCGAGGATCTGCTCATCGGTCAGTAAGAACAAATCGCGCGCCGTGCTCGCGCCGTTCACTGGAGTCGTCGTTGCGTCTTGTTGATCCATTCCCTACCTCAAAACAAAAAGCCCCGATTTCTCGGGGCGAATTGTTGCGTTTTAGCCCAACAACAAAACTCAAAAGAACTCAATCAGGCCG
>Ga0066670_10000613_pt1 | contig 11074 bp, 7 predicted proteins | sample GraSoiAngelo_119_FD_66459 | JGI IMG/M metagenome (GOLD analysis project Ga0066670, IMG submission 66459) | Grasslands soil microbial communities from the Angelo Coastal Reserve, California, USA - 14_0919_05_20cm | ecosystem: Environmental > Terrestrial > Soil > Grasslands | place: USA...
AGGGCGGCATCAACGGGCGCAAGATCAACCTGATCACGTGCGACGACGCCGAGGACGGCTCCCAGAATCTGGCCTGCGCCACCAAGCTCGTCGAGCAGGACCACGTCTTCGCCCTGATCGGGAACAACAGCGACGCCAGCGCCCGCTCGGCCAGCTACGAGTTCGGCCACAACGTCCCCGACCTCGGCTTCCCGCTCAACAACGGGTACGCCAAGTACCCCAACATGTTCTCCTACCTCGGCGGCGGCGGGTACGCCCGCAACGGCAAGCAGGTCGGCAACAACGGCATGCTGGAGCAGCAACCTGGGATATTCCAGTGGTTCCACCAGACCATGGGGATCAGCAACGGCGGCTTCTGCTTCTACAGCATCGCCGTGTCGCAGCAGGAGGGCATCGCAGAGGAGAAGCAGGCCCAAGCGGCGGGTATCAACAACACCTACGACTGCGGGGGCTCGAACGCTGGCGCCAACCCCGCCACCGGCGAATCCGACACCGACACGATCAACATGAAGTCGAAGGGCGTGGACGGAGTCTGGGATGCTATGGACACCAACGCCAACGCCAAAGTGTGCCAGTCCTTCGACCGCAACCAGTTCCACCCCAAGGCCAAGGTCTCCACCGTCGAGGTGTGGGGCCAGGAGGTGGGCAGCTGGAGCGCCCCGTGCCGCAACATCGTCTTCGTTCCTGGGTTCGAGGACTCGTACAGCGACACGGCGAACCCCGCCGTGGCCCAGTTCCGCCACGACTTCGACGCCTACTGCAAGGGCTGTCCTCTGCACGCGTGGAGCCTCGACGGCTACGGCGTCGGCCAGATGTTCGGCGACGCCCTGGCGGCCATGGGAGGGGCTCCGACCAGGGGCGGGTTCATGGGTTGGATGAACGGCCTGAACAACTACACCGACCACGGCCTGTGGGCGCCGCTGGACTATCACCCGTACAACTTCAGCCAGCCCCACCAGCAGTGCTTCACGGTCGTCCAGTGGCAGGACTCTGCCCACGGCTACGTGACCAGGGCGCCGCTCAACACGTGCTCGAACGTCGGCTGGATCAGCTATCCCGCGAGCGACGACGGCTCGTAGGTCTCAGGCCGCCTCCGGCACCACCGCGTGGCGGAACAGGCGGGAGGCGTTCTCGTAGGTGAGCTTGCGCACCTCGGCCGCGGGCAGCTTGCCGATCCGCTGCTCGACGACGAGCTGGGTGTCCGGCCAGGTCGAGTCGGCGTGCGGGTAGTCGCTCTCGAGCATGATGTGGTCGATCCCGATGCGGTCGCGCAGCTCGATGGTCGACGGATCGTCGATGGTGCAGAACCAGAAGTTGCGCTGGAGGGCCTCTGAGGGCAGGAGGGGCCCGTCCCACACGCCGCCCTGCTGGGCGGAGTGGTGGACCACGTAGTCGAGGCGGTCGAGCAGCATCGGCACCCAGCCGATACCTCCCTCGGCCATGGCCACCTTGATGCCGGGGAACCGCAAGGGGATCCTGGCCCACACCCAGTCGGCCGCGCTCGCCAGGGCGTTGGCCGGGAAGAGGGTCGTGAGCAGCTCGAGGGGAGCCCCCGGAGAGGTGGCCGCGGTCCATGCGGACGATCCCGTGTGCAGGCAGACCACGGTCTCGGTCTCCTCGCAGGCCCGCAGGAACGGGTCCCAGTGGTCGGTGTGCACGGAGGGAAGACCGACGTTGGCCGGGTTCTCGGCGAAGCTCACGGCTCTGAAGCCCCGCCCGGCATTGGCGCGGATCTCATCGGCGGCCACGACCGGATCGCGCAGCCACGGGATCTGCAGTGGGATGATGCGCTCGGGGTAGGTCCCCGCCCACACGTCGCGGTGCCAGTCGTTCCAGGCTCGTACGCACGCCAGGCCGAGCTCGGGGTCCTTGCTGCGGGAGAACACGGTGCCGGCGAACCCGGCGAGCAGCGAGGGGAAGTTGAGCGACGCCTGGATGCCGCCGATGTCCATGTCCCGGATGCGCTCGTGGATGTCCCAGCAGCCGCGGCGCATCTCGTCGAAGCGGGCCGGCTCCATGCTCCACTCGTCCTGGGGTCGACCCACGACGGCGTTGAGGCCCACGTTGGGGTAGTGGTTGCCTTCGTAGAGCCACATCTCGGCGCCCTCGTCGGTCTCGACCACACGCGGTGCCTGGTCGGCCAGCGCCTTCGGCATGCGGCCTTCGAACAGGTCCGGTGGCTCGATCAGATGGTCGTCGACCGAGACGATCGTGTAGCGACGGGGACGGGGCTCGGGGTCGGGCAGGAGGTTCGCCACCAGGGCGGATGGTAGCTCCGTCAGCTTGTCCTCGCTGACGCCCGTGTCAGGTGTAACCTTGGCTGACTGGTCGGTCGGAAGGGGAGGGCCGCATGCGGACGTGGAAGCCTCTGTCGGTGGGAGTGGTCGGAGCGGCGATGGCCCTGGTGCTCAGCGCCTGTGGCGGTGGGAGCAGCTCCAGCAGCTCCACGACGACGACACAGAGCCCCGCTCAGGCCACGGCGGTGATCACCAGCAACTGGACCGCGTTCTTCAACGGGAGCAACCCCGACACCAGCGCGAAGATCGTGCTGCTGCAGAACAACCAGAAGCTGCGGGACCAGTACAACAAGGCGTATGGCGGCAACCCCGCTACGGCCGTGACGGCTGCCAAGGTCACGAACGTCCAGGTGCTGGGGGCGAGCGACTGCCAGCAGGCAGCCCTCACGTCGCCGTGCGCCAAAGTGAGCTACGACCTGATCAACAGCCAGAACGGCTCGCCGCTTCTGGCCGGACAGACGGGTTACGCCGTCAACGTGAACGGCAAGTGGCTGGTCTCCCAGAACACCTTCTGCGCCCTGATCGCCCTGACGGGCAGCCAGTGTCCGGCGTGAGCCGCTAACTAGCGGGCCGGGGTGCCGGGCAGCAGTTGATCGATGGCGTCGCCGAGCTCGTCGACGCGCCCGTGGTGCACGACCCGGCCCTGGTTGAGGAGCACGGCGTGGTCGGACACCTGCAGGGCCCTCCCCACGTGCTGCTCGACGATCAGCAGTGTGGTGCCGGCGCGGCGGATGTCGCCGAGGATGCGGAAGACGTCGTCCAGCACGATCGGGGCCAGCCCCAGCGACAGCTCGTCGACCACGAGAAGCCGGGGCGGGTTGGCCAGCACCTTGGCCAGCGAGAGGATCCGCTGCTCGCCTCCGGAGAGCGTCCCTGCGCTCTGCTTGCGGCGCTCGCCGAGGCGGGGGAAGGCCTCGTAGGCGCGATCGGTCGCTTCCCGCATGTGCTTTCGGCCCAGGGCCTCGCGGAAGGTCAGGACCAGGTTCTCCTCGACCGTGAGTGACGAGAACACCGAGCGACCCTCCGGGGCGTGGGCAATTCCCATGCGCGCGATCCGCCAGGCCGGAAGCCCGGTGATGTCCTCACCCCGGTAGCGGAGTTGGCCCGAGGTGACCGGGACCAGGCCGGTGCAGACCCGGGCCACGGTGGACTTGCCGGCGCCGTTGGGCCCCAGCAGCGCCGTGGCCGAGCCTTCGGGGAGCGAGAACGACACGTCGAAGATGGCCCGGAAAGGTCCGTAGGCCGACGAGACGTCGACGAGCTCGAGCAGCGCCGCGCCAGGCCCACCGGCGCCGTTGCCGAGGGTCGTCACACCGCCTCCCCCAGGTAGGCACGACGCACGTTCGCATCGCCCATCACGGTGGCCGTGGGCCCGTCGGCGATGAGCTGACCGAGCTCGAGAACGCACAGGCGGGTGACGCACCGCTCGACCATCTCCAGGTCGTGCTCGACGAGGAGAATGGCGGTCCCTCGTTCCTGCTGGACGCGGCCGAGGACCTGGGCAAGCGCGAGCGACTCCATGCGATCGAGCCCCGACGAGGGCTCGTCGAGGAGCAGCAGACGGGGCTCGGTGATCAGCGCCCGGCCGAGCTCGACGAGTCGCCCGTGACCGAGGCTCAGAGCCTCGACGGGGAGGTCGGCGACGTCGTCGATTCCCAGCAGGCTGAGCACGGCGGCGGCCCGGACCTGCTCGTCCGTCGTGGGGTCGCCCCGGTTGAGTAGGTCCTTCCACATCGCCCCGTTGCCACGGCGGGCCCGCTCGGCCACCAGCAGGTGGTCACGAGCCGTCATCTCCGTGAACAGCTCGATGCGCTGGAAGGTACGTCCGATGCCGAGGCGCGCCCGCCGGTAGACCGGCATGCGGCTGAGGTCGTGACCGTCGAAGGTGACCGTGCCCGTGTCGGGGCGCAGGATGCCGAGCAGGCAGTTGAACAGTGTCGTCTTGCCCGCCCCGTTGGGGCCGACCAGTCCCACCGCCTCGCCGGCCTCGACGCCGATCGACAGCTCGGACAGCGCCACGACGCCGCCGAAGCGCTTGGAGATCCCGCTCGCCCGCAGGAGGGCCATGTCAGGGGCCACCCGGGTGTGGTGAGCGTTCGGGAACGACAGGAGCGGGCCCGTCGGCCACGGCCTGGCCGTCGCCGCTCAGCTCGAGCGCAGGCGCCTGGCCCCGCGCCAGCGTGGCGGCGTCGGCGACGCCCGCCGTGGGCTCGCGCCCGGCCCGACGGTCCAGCCAGGCCGCGATCCACAGCAGACTGCGACGCTTGTTGAACTCCACCGCCCCCTCGGGATGCTTGGCGTAGGTGAGGGCGCCGATCCCGAACAGGAAGAAGGACAGCGCGGTCACCCGGTTGCCGAGGAAGCTGAAGACCGACGTGCCACCGAGGTCGCTCAGTAGCTCCGGCACCAGGACGAGGGCGATGCCCGCGTTCACCGCTCCCTCCACCGTGCGAACGCCGGTGGTGAGGACCAGCACGATCCACAGGATCGAGAAGAAGACGTTGTAGTCGCCCCCGGAGGTGGTCCCCTGGAGGGATCCGAACATGGCTCCCCCGACGCCGGCGATGCCCGCCGAGAGGGCGAAGATGGTGATCTTGGCGCGGGCCGGGTTGATGCCGATGGTCTCGGCTGCCACCTGGCTGCCTCGCATGGCGGAGAGGTACCTGCCGACTGTTCCTTTGCGTACGAGGATCACGACGACCGCGCAGACGGCGAACACCGCCATGGCCAGCAGGAAGAAGGCGCGGTTGCCGTTGAAGCCGGGCGGCCGGGGCACGTTCACACCGGTGTCGCCGTTGCCGAGCCAGCTCTGGGGGAAGAGCAGATTGCTGGCGAGCAGAGCGAAGGCGAGGGTGGCCAGGGCCAGGTAGAGGCCCCTGAGGCGCAGGGTGGGGATGGCGACCAGGGCGCCGGCGGCGGCCGCCACCGCCCCCCCGATGAGCAGGGCGACGATCACGTTGATGTTGAACTCGGTGGCCAGCTGGCCGGCGGTGAAGGCGCCGAGACCGGCGAAGCTGGCCTGACACAACGAGATCTGGCCGCTCATGCCCGTGAGGGCCGTGATGGACAGGAAGATGGTCGCGTAGACGATGCCCTGGGTGAGCAGGAACAGCCAGTGGGTGGGGACGAGGAAGAGCGTGATCCCCATGTAGGCCACGATGAAGATCGGGAAGATGATCGTGGTGAGCCGGTCCAGGGTCGCGCCGCGCAAGGATGCGGCCAGGGCGGGGGGAGGTGGATCGACGCCAGCCAGTGGGTCGCCGGCCTCCCGGCGCCGCCGCACCAGCGGCCAGAACAGCAGCAGGAGCACCAGGACGATGAAGGGGAACGAGGGTCGCAGCGCTGTGGCCCAGATGCTGTTGAGCGGCAGGTAGCCCGTGAGGACCTGCTGGAAGATGCCGAGGAACAGGCCGCCGGCCAGGGCGAGCGGCAGGCTCGCCAGCCCGGCGAACACCGCGGCGGCGATGGCTGCCACCAGTAGCGCGATGAAGTTCGTCGCATCGATGTTGGCGTAGTAGGGGGCGAGCAGGACGCCCGCGAGGGCAGCCAGGAAGCCGGAGAGCATCCAGGCGAAGGAGCTGACCCGATCGGCGTTGATGCCCGCCAGCTCGACCATGCGGGGGCTCTCGACGACGGCTCGCATCTTGAGGCCCAGGGCGGTGAACCGGAACAGCACGCCGAGCCCGGCCATCACCACGAGCACGGCGACGATGACGACCAGCTGGTTGCCGTCGATGTGGTAGCTACCGAAGTGATAGACGGCGTTCGGCTTCGGGGACAGGCTGGGGGGGTTCTGGTGCTGGCCGGGCCAGAAGAACTGCACGATCGACGGGATGCCGATCAGCAGACCCAGCCCGGTGATGAGCTTCACCACCGTGGGTGCCGTGCGCATGTGGCGGAACAACAAGCGATCCAGGACGTAGCCCAGCGCCGGTCCGGCCACGACCACGGCGAGCACGAATCCCACCCATTTGGACAGGTGGTGCTGGGAGACGGCGCCGTAGTAGATGGCCGCCGACACGTACGCCTGCGCCGCGAACGCCATGTTGAACACGCCCGAGGTCTTGTAGGTGAGGACCAACCCCACGGCCACGAGCGCGTAGACGAAGCCGTACGGGATACCCGGTATGGCGAAGGACAGGAAGTGAGTCAAGCCGGGTCAGCTGGTCTTGGGCGTCGGCTGGGTGGAGTTGAAGAAGGTGCTCGGGTCGTTCGGGAAGGGGACAGGGGTCATGGACGTCGGGTTGGGTGACTGGAAGCAGACGAAGGGGTTCTTGCCGCTCCCGAAGACCGAGGTGAACTTGCCCTGCTGGACCTGGAGGAAGGCATTGCAGTCTATGGGCCCCGGGTTGCTGTGCTGCTGCGTCCAGTCGATCCCGGGTGAGATACCGCCCGCCGTGTAGTGGGTCATCTTGTTGATGGTGTTGATGACGTTCTGGCGGGTGACGTTGCTGCCCACCTGCTTGAGTGCGGTGACGAACAGGTCGGCGTTGATCCAACCCGCGAGCGTCACGTCGCTCACCGGCGCCCCGATCTTCGCCATGGCGTCCAGATAGCTGTCCATGCCCTGGGTGAAGCCGTGGGCGTACGGGACGAAGCCGGTCTCGAAGTACACGCCCTCCATGAGCGGGGCGAACTGATTGAGCACGCTCTGGTCGTAGCCGTTGGGCCAGTACTGCTTCACCTGGTTGTAGAGGCCGGCCTGCTGGAGGCCCTTGCTGAGCACCGTGTTGCCGGTCGGGTCCATGCACGTGCCCACGAACTGGGCCCCGCTGTTCTTCAGCTGGGTGACGTCGCCGCTGATGTCGGTGAAGCCGAAGGGCAGGCTGGTGTCCTTGAGCACCACCTGCTGACCGACCGCGGCGCCGTACTTCTGGTAGCCGTAGATCTGGCCCGTGGCGCAGTCTGCCGACTGGGAGACCGTGTAGGCGATGGTGCCGACCTTCTGGGCTCCCACCCGGTTGGCGAGCCAGGCGATCCCCGGACCGGGATGGGTGAAGTTGAGGTACGAGCCCTTCTCACCGAACAGGCTGGGCCCGTCGGACCACTCGGGGTTGACGTTCCAGCCGAAGGTGGGGATGTTGTTCTGCGCCAGGTACTTGCCTCCGGCGAAGATCGGCGTGGCCACGCCCACCACGGCGAACACGTTGTCCTGGGTGACCAGGGCCCGCGCCTGGGAGACGTTGAGCGAGGGCAGTGTCTGGTCGTCGAGCTGGGCGACGTACTTGATCTTGCGTCCGTTGACGCCGTTCGGTACCTGCGTGTCGAGGTAGGCCTGCACACCCTGGAAGATCGGTCCGTACTGGTTGGCGAGAGGGCCGGTCTTGGCGGCGATGCCGCCGATGTCGATCTCGCTCGACGTCACCCCCTGCGTCTGGCTGCCGCCGCCTCCGCCTCCGGACGCGTTGCCGCAGGCAACCAGTATCAGGCTGAGGACTGCAGGAAGGGCGACGAGTCGGACGACCCTGCTGGCCAAGCCGGGCATGGTGACCTCCGGTGGGGTGCTTCGGTCGACTGCGTTGCGATCAGGTTAGGAAGATCGTGCGCGCGCTGCAGCGGTGAGTGTGATCGCCCCAGTCGACCTGCCCGAACCCGCGAGAACGGTCCGGCCGTCAGGCCGGGACCGTCGCGTCGAGCACCGATACCCCCCGTCCCTGGTCCCACTGCCGGCAAGTATGACATCGTTGTCAGGATCATGGGCAACAGGACAGGTTGGCAGGCCGGCGATGTCGTCTGACATCCAGTACGGGATCACAGCCTCTGCCGGGCAACGCCCCGGGCACCCCGCCCTCGTGCTCGGGTCCGAGCAGCGCACCTACGCGCAGCTGGACGACCGTGCCCGCCGGGTCGCCGGGGTGCTCGCCGGCCTCGGGGTGGGCGAGGGTGACCGGATCGGCGTCATGCTGCCGAACTCCTTCGAGTGGTTCGAGGTGGTCCACGGTGCCGGCCGCCTGGGGGCGGTGGCGGTCCCGGTCAACGTCCACTTCAAGGCGGCCGAGGCGGGGTGGGTGTTGACGGACTCCGGGTGCAAGGCAGCAGTCGTCACGCCTGACCTGGCCGGGAGCATGTCCGAGGTTCCGTCGCTGCCCCGCCTGGTCGTGGGCGAGGGCTACGAGGAGGCGGTGGACGCAGCCGCGCCGTACGACGGCGACGGCTGGCCGACCACCATGGTGTACACCTCGGGAACGACGGGTCGCCCCAAGGGGGTCGTGCCGGGCGGAGACGACCTGCGCCGCACGGCGGCCGGGATGGCCGGGATGGGCGCCCGCTGGGGGTTCGGTCCGGACGACGTTCACCTGCTCGTCGGGCCGGCCTACCACTCGGGCCCGGCTGCGTTCGCCCAGACCCACCTGGCGCTCGGGGCGACCGTGGTGATCATGCCCCGATGGGACGCCGAGTCGTGCCTGGCGCTCATCGAGCGCCACCGCGTGACCAACACGCACATGGTCCCGTCGAACTTCATCCGCATCCTCGACCTGGACCCCCGGACCCGGGCCCGTTACGACCTGTCGTCGTTGCGGGTGGTGCTGCACGCCGCCGCCCCGTGCCCGGTACCGGTCAAGCGGGCCTTCATGGACCTCGTGGGCCCGGAGAAGGTCTTCGAGTACTTCGGCGCGACCGAGGGAGGCGGCACCGCCATCTCGCCCCAGGAGTGGCTGGAGCACCCGGGCAGCGTGGGCCGGGCGATCGGCGGCAACGAGATCGTGATCCTCGACGACGAGGGCCGGGTCCTGGGGCCTCGAGAAGTCGGGCTGGTGTACGTGCGACCGGCCACGGCGCCGTTCCGGTACCACCGTGACGACGAGAAGACGTCGGCCGCGTTCAAGGACGATCGCTTCACCGTGGGCGACATGGGCTACCTGGACGAGGACGGGTACCTGTTCCTCACCGACCGGCGGGCCGACATGGTGATCACCGGCGGGGTGAACGTGTACCCGCGCGAGATCGAGGACGTTCTCTATCTGCACCCCGATGTCGCGGACTGCGCGGTCTACGGCGTCCCCGACGAGCGCTGGGGTGAGGCGCTCAAGGCCGTCGTCCAGCCCCGCGCCGGTGCCAGCCTCGACGAGGACCAGGTGGTGGCCTGGTGCCGGGAGCGGCTGGCCGACTACAAGCGGCCCCGCCTGGTCGAGTTCGTCGCCGAGCTTCCCCGCGATCCGAACGGCAAGATCGCCAAGCACCGCCTGCGCGCCGCAGACGTGCCGGAGCGAGGTGAGTGAAGCGGCGCTCGTCGCTGGCCGCCGTTCTTCGAAATGGCGGCCACCGACGCCGCCGCTCCCCTCTGTGCCCGCTGGCGAGGCGGCGGCCGTGCTCCGGCGCAACGGCTCGAATCACACAGGGTGAGCCGGGCGAGCGGATCGGCCCCTTTTCGTAGAACGGGGCCGAGGCGCTCGGTCGGATCGCCGAAAAGGTCGTGCGTCTCGTCAGGCGAGCTCGAGGAGGAGGGTGAGGATCTCGAAGGGCCGGACGTTGAGCGCGATCGAGCCGTCGTCCTCGAACTGCAGGGCCTCGTGAGGGTGCTCGAGGAGATCGGCTCGCCGTGCCCTCGTGACCTGCCGGGCGCAGGTCAGCCGGGCCGGTCCGCGCTGGCCCCAGGCCTCGTAGAGGCGCACGATCATGACGTCGCTGTCCTCGGCCTTCTTGACCGCGTCGACCACCACACCCGGCCGGTCGACGTGAAGGAACGACGTCTGCCGGGCGCCCGTTCCCGGGTGTGGCGTCGTCGTCACGGCGCGCAAGGGGACGTTGAGCTCGTAGCCCGTCTCGACGACCCGACCCTCGCGGAGGTCGCCCGCGTGCGGCAGCAGGGCATACGTGAAGTCGTGTGGGCCGCGGTCGGCCAGCGGGTCGGGCCAGCCCGGCGCCCGGAGGAGCGACAGCCGCATGACGTTGCCCTGGATGTCGTAGCCGTACTTGCAGTCGTTGAGCAGGGCGACCCCGTAGCCGGCTTCGGACAGGTCCGCCCATCGCTGGGCGCACACCTCGAAGCGGGCCAGGTCCCAGCTGGTGTTGGCGTGCGTGGGCCGCTCGACGTGGCCGTACTGGATCTCGTAGGTGGCGCGCGGAGACCGGACGTCCACGGGGAACGCCACCTTCAGCATGCGGCGCGACTCGCGCCAGTCCACCGCGGTGGCGAAGTCCAGCCGGGCCGACCCAGCCGACAGGGAGATCGTCTGGGTGATCCGGGAGCTCCCGAAGGAGCGGGTCAGGCGGACGGACGCCCGCTGCGGCCCGCGCTCGGTGACGGCGAGGTCGTCCAGGGTCGTGACCTCGACCGGGTGGTCCAGGGTGAACCGGTCGACGTCCCAGGCGTCGTAGAAGTTGGGGTAGTCGGCGAATACCTGCAGCACGTTGCCTCGTGATCCGGGGGCCAGAACCTCGCGGCTCGCCGACTTGTCCCACACCGAGGTGAGCAATCCAGTCTCGTCCCAGCGCACGCACAAGCGGCTGTTCTCCAGGTGGCTCTCGTCCACGGCGAGCTCGGAGCCGGAAGGCGGTGTAGCCCGGCTCACGAGCTCGTAGACGCTGTAGCCGCACGAGGGGACCGACGCCACGAAGAGGAGCGACCCGTCGTCAGCGACCTGCACGGGGCTCTCCTCGCCGTCGGGGCCGACGGCCACGTCCGCGTCGGTGCCGGCGGCGAGCCGCACCAGCTCGCGGCGGTCGCGTGATGCCGCGTTGAACACGACCACCGGGTGCGACAGGCCACGGGTGTCGGCGGCTGCAACCAGCGCATCCGTGGCGTCGCCGATCACGGCACCGGCCTCGGCGGCCAC
>Ga0066670_10000614_pt1 | contig 11072 bp, 10 predicted proteins | sample GraSoiAngelo_119_FD_66459 | JGI IMG/M metagenome (GOLD analysis project Ga0066670, IMG submission 66459) | Grasslands soil microbial communities from the Angelo Coastal Reserve, California, USA - 14_0919_05_20cm | ecosystem: Environmental > Terrestrial > Soil > Grasslands | place: USA...
GTTAGCCGACAAATCACCGGAACGAAACCGGACGGCAGGCTTTAGGTACCGGGCAGCGGTTGGACACGAGGAGGAACCATGAAGAAAGTCGCAATCACCTTGTTGGCTGGTGCCGGCGCTCTGTTTGCCGGCGGCGCAAGTGCGTCTGACATGTTCACGAGCAGTGGCTACGCCAACCCGGATCTCGTGCAGCCGGTTCGTATGGTGTGTAACGAGTATGGACGATGCTATAACACCCGCGGCAACAGCCGCGTCATCATTCGCGATTCTTACGGCTACGCGCCACGCGAGCGATACTACGAGCGGCGCGGCTATCGCGATTGGGATGATGGGCCGCGTGCCGGCTTCGGCTTCCGGGCGCCTGGAGTAAGCGTCGGCATCGGCGACGACCGCTGGTAAGCCGACATGCAAAGCTGCAGAAAATACGGCCCGCCGGTCAACCGGCGGGCCGAATTTTTTCGCAGCGAGTCCGCCCAAGCATCAGTGACGTCCACGAGCCCATCCGTAATGAAAATTCCTCCTTGTGCCATCGTGGCCCAAGCTAATGCGGCGTTGCCGCCTAGAGGCGATTGTCCCGAGGGGAAGGAGGCGATTTCTGATCTGTCTTCTGCGCGTCGCGCTTGTTGGTTTCGTGACGACCAATCACGCATCCGGCAACGGCGCCCACCTTTCCATGCCCCGCCATGTGGCCCGCCACACCGCCGACGACGGCACCCTTGATACATCCCTTTGCCTCCACGGCTGCGGGAATTAACGCCAGGCCCCAAATGACGCTGGCAAAGATCAGCGGTTTCATTGCGTCCTCCGAAAAAATTCCTGCAACAATTCGGCCTAGAAGGATTGGTTCCGAACGAGCACGCGACTTTCGGCTTATAGGGACAAGGCTGATCAGAGGTCGTGACTCATTAAGTTGACTCCCGCCGTTCATATCGATGCAGACAACCGTGACCTGCGGCTCGATGCGTGTCGCGGGTTGGCGCTGTGGTTTATCTTCCTCGATCACATTCCCCACAACGCGCTCGCCTGGCTATCGCTTCGCAATTACGGCTTCAGCGATACCAGCGAAGTTTTTGTATTCGTCTCTGGCTATACCTGCATGCTGGCCTATGGTGGGGCGCTGCCGGAGCAGGGCTGGACAACCATATTCGCACGCGCGATACGCCGTGCCTGGGAAATCTATGCGGCCTTCCTGCTTTTGCTGATCGCCTACTTCGTCCTGATCTGGGTTGCCGGCGACGGCGCCCGCTATTTGGACGAGACCAATACAAGGCCATTTTTCGAAGATCCCGGCGCGGCGGTTGTCCACGCCGTGCTGCTGCAATATGCGGCGGTCAATACGGACATCCTGCCCACCTTCGCGCTGCTACATTTGGTTTTCCCCCCTCTGCTGTGGCTCTTCATCCGCGGTCGCGAGGTGGTGCTCGCCGCATCTTTTGCGCTGTATTTGATCGTGCAAATCTTCGGCTGGCATCTGCCGGCGTGGCCGAACGGCGAGTTGTACTTCAATCCGCTGGCGTGGCAGTTCTTGTTCGTGTTCGGCGCATGGTATTCGGAGGAGGGCGCCGGCCGGCTAAAGAAGATCGTGCAGTCACGCGCCGCGCTCGCCCTGGCGCTGCTCTATCTCGTGTTGAGCCTCGCGATAGCGCTGACCTGGCAGATCAAGCCACTGGAAGGATTTATCCCCAATGCAGTTTCAAAGCTGATTTACCCGATCGACAAGAGCCACCTTGCGCCGGTTCGGCTGTTGCATTTCCTGGCTCTGGCCATCGTTGTCTCCAGGCTGACGCCGCCGGACTGGCGCGGTCTGTCCAATCCCTGGTTAACAGCGATGATCCGTTGCGGCGAAAACTCGTTGGCAATGTATTGCCTGAGCGTATTGCTGTCGTTCGGGGGATTGGTGATCCTCAACCGGATTTCGAGCAGCTTCGCGATGCAGGCGGCTGTCAGCGTTGCCGGGATCGCTCTGATGATCGCGGTGGCGACTTTATTGACATGGGAAGCCAAGCGAGATCGCCGAGGGCCGAAGCTGTTTTGAAATCTGCGGCACGCGATGAGACCGCCACCTTTGGCTATCCGCGCGAGCGCGTGTTTTGAACAGCGGGTTGAATAAACCTTTGGCTATCCGCGACAGGCGCCGTTTTTACGGCGGGTGACGGCCTCACTCTACAAATGCGCCGGCGCCAGTCTTGTTCCCTGGGACTTGGGTCGCATCCGCAGAATAGTCGGGAACCTGAGGAAACGTCTTGGGCCGCTATGCATTTCGCTCACTCGCTTCCGGAACATTCTTCCCAATCCGTAGTCACCTGAGGGGATTTTGCTGTGAGCGAGGATTTCAAATCAAGTTTGAACAGAATTGCCGTGCTCGGCGCCCCCATCGATATCGGTGCCTCGCAGCGGGGCACACTGATGGGACCCGCGGCGCTGAGGACGGCCGGTCTTCTGAATTTGCTTGGCGGCCTCGGGTTCGAGGTGGAAGACCATGGTGATCTATCGATCAGCGATATGGCTGAGCTAGCGGACGCGCCGCCCGACAAAGCCCGGCACTACCGGGAGATCCAGCGTTGGATTCGTGCGTTGAGCGTACAAAGCTATGAGCTGGCTCGATCCGGTGCGATCCCGATATTCCTAGGAGGCGACCACACGCTCTCGATGGGTTCGGTGAATGGGGTCGCTCGCCACTGGGGCGAAGCCGGCCGCGAGCTTTTCGTGCTGTGGCTCGATGCGCATGCGGACTACAACACCCCAGCGACCACGCTTTCCGCCAACATGCATGGCATGTCGGCGGCTTTCCTCTGCGGCGAGCCCGGGCTCGATAGTCTTCTCGGCGAAGAGCCGCGGGCATCGATTGATCCTGATCGGCTCGAGTTGTTCGGCGTGCGTTCGATCGACAGTATGGAAAAGCGTCTGCTGTGCGATCGCCGTATCAGTCTTGCGGACATGCGCCAGATCGACGAGTTCGGCGTCGGCATTCTGATCCGCCGCGTCATCGATAAGGTGAAAGGCCGACAAGGCGTGCTCCACGTCAGTTTCGATATCGACTTTCTCGACCCCCATCTCGCACCGGGCGTGGCCACGACGGTCCCTGGCGGCGCAACCTATCGTGAGGCGCATCTGGTCATGGAGATGCTGCACGATTCCGGGCTGGTGCGATCCGTCGATGTCGTCGAGCTCAATCCGTTCCTGGATGAGCGGGGCCGCACGGCGCGCACTGCCGTCGAACTGATCGGCAGCCTGTTTGGCCAACAGATCACAGAACGCCCGACGCCCTCCAATGCGATTGAACGCGGCGAGTGACACCACACAGGCGGGGGGCGCACAGAAAGGCCCGCCGACAGGCGGGCCTTAGAGTGCATGCGAGTCTGTGGCGCTGACTACGGTACAGCGACGCCGTAGTAATCATTCACCGCGCGGGTTCGGGCTGGGTCGTTCCAGTTCCAGGCGTTGTCATTGGTGTATTTCGGCGCGCCTTTGAGCTGGCTCTCGGTGATACCGGTACGATAGCCGCCGAGATTGGTATCGTATTTCAGGGATTGCCAGGGCAGCGGATAATGCTCGTCGCCGATGCCGAGGAACCCCCCAAAGCTCAGGACGGCGTAGGACACTCTGCCGCTGATTTTGTCGATCATGACACGCTCGATCGATCCGATCTTCTGATCGTTCGCGCCATAGACGGTAGTACCCTCGACCTTATCACTGCCGATGAGTGAACCTGTTTCTCTCGCTTCCATTTCTCTTGCTTGCATCGCCATTGTTGTTTCTCCCTATTGGAGAACGGCCAACAGGACGCACAAGGAATTGTTCCTCGCTTGCGAAGCAGTGTCACATCGGCGGATGCAGTCCGCCCTCTCAGTTCCGCGATTGGGAACATGATCGCAGAGCATCCCCTTGTTCCTTTTACTTTCTCAATTCGCGTGACCGCCAAGCTCGGGCGCGCGGGCGACAGGAACTTCGGGATGGGCGAAGATTTATATCTTGACCAGACAAGTCAGGGATTTCCGATGCAGGACAATCACTCAAAGAATGGAAAATCTGCAAAGCGGATGCAACGCCGTCCTGTCGTAATCGCCATTGCGGTGTCAATTCTCGGGGTGCTTGCGATGTTGATTGTCGACCACGGCCCGTCGACGCGTCCTCAGATCCAGACTGCCGAAGTCGCGAGTCACATGACCACGGGGGAGGCGGCGAGCGCCGTCGGCGCGACGGTTACTCCGACCGAACCCACCCCAGGCGTTGAGCCGGCCAGGCCCGGCCCCAAGCCGGCCGAGCCGGCAAGCGCGGCTGCGCGTTAGCTCGATGTTTTTAAGGTGCTGCAGAACGACTATGAAATGGCAGGCTTGGCTCGCCCACACCGGACCGCGTTTCACCGGATACTGACGAACCTGCCCCATATTGCTGCGAGACTGGCGCCAACTAAAAGATAGAACGGGCTTTCGCAGAATGTGCTGCCGTATCGGCACACGTCCGCGCTGAAGCTCCCGAGTTCGTGGTGGCCGGCGGCATAGAACAAGCCGGACAAGAGAACCAGCGCTCCAGCCACAAAATACATCGGACACCTCCGGAGGGGGCCAGGCGCCAGCACGCAAAGCCGGGCAATTCGTCGCAGCGGGATTGCAGCGGCTGCGAAGACGGTAAGGGCGACGCGGCATCTTCCAGCAAGTTTATGAAGGAATCGCAAACTCGCACTCAGAGCGTTCAGGCTTTTTGGTTTGCGCGATTGCCGCCTGCCTCTAAACAGAAAAACTCTGATGGAAACTGAGAACCGCTGGAATGTTAGTTCCGCGAGAGGAACCTGCCGAGACGATGCGAGTTGCTACCGTGCTCCTTTGCGCGCGCTGGAGGCTCCTTGAACCGTCGACATTTCCTGCAAGCTGCAGCTTCGTTGCCAGTGTTCTCTGGCGCGGGCGGGCTCATTCCGCCCGCGAGGGCGGAGGCGGTCGCGTTTGACCGGTCGATTGTCCGGCAGCTAGCCCGCGACGCAGCCAGCAAGCCGTACAAGGCGCCCGACACCAAACTGCCTGACAACCTGAAGAAGCTCGACTACGACCACTACCGGCAAATACGTTTCCTGCCTGAGCACGCGCTGTGGCGCGGTGAAAAACTGCCTTTCGAGGTGCAGTTCTTTCATCGAGGTTTCTTTTATGCGCCGCGCGTGGACATCTACGAAGTCGCAAACGGACAGGCGACGAAGATTCCGTACCGACCTGACGTTTTTTCATTCGGAAGCAACCAGCCACCGGCTGCCGACGTCGATTTGGGCTTCGCCGGTTTCCGAATCCACGCTCCGTTCAACCGGCCTGATTATTACGATGAAGTGTGCGTCTTTCTGGGCGCGAGTTACTTCCGCGCTGTCGCCAAAGGCGAGATCTACGGCCTCTCAGCTCGCGGCTTGGCGATCAATACGGGCGAGGCCAAAGGAGAGGAATTCCCGCTCTTTAAGACATTCTGGATCGAGAAGCCGGCCGCGAACACCAACTCGATAGTCGTGCACGCGCTGCTCGACAGCGAGAGTACGACGGCCGCCTATCGCTTCACGGTGCGGCCAGGCGACACCACGGTGTTCGACGTGGAAATGGCCATCTATCCGCGCGTCGCTCTCGACCATGCCGGGCTTGCGCCGATGACGAGCATGTTTTTCTTCGGACCTAATGATCGAATCGAGGTCGATGACTTCCGTCCTTCGGTGCACGATTCGGACGGTATCGCCATCTACAACGGCCGTGGGGAAGCATTGTGGCGGCCGCTCAGCAACCCACGCGATTTGCAGATCAGCACGTTTTCCGATCTCAACCCGCGCGGTTTCGGATTGATGCAGCGGGAAAAAAACTTTCTCGAATATCAGGATATCGAATCGGGTTTTGAGAAGCGCCCCAGCTTGTGGGCAGAGCCCATTGGGGATTGGGGCGAAGGTTCGGTTCAACTGATCGAGATTCCGACCAAGGAAGAAATCCACGACAACATCGCTGGCTTCTGGCGGCCAAAGGATCCACTGCAGGCAAAGGGCGAGCACACCTTCACCTATCGTCTGCATTGGGGGCCGGATGCGCCCAAGGCTACGTCGCTCGCCCGTTTTTCACGCACAGCCGTTGGCGCAAGAGGCGAAGGCATCAAAATATTCGTTCTCGATTTGATCGGCGAGCGACTGAGGTCGGTCGATCCAAACAGCATCCGAGGCAACGTCACCGCGGAAAAAACCGAGATCAAGAACGTCGTCACACAGCCAAACCCGGCAATCGGAGGCTGGCGATTAAGTTTCGAGCTTTCCGTCAAGGAGCAGGCGCCGATCGAATTACGCGCATCGCTGATGCAGGGCAACGACGCCATATCGGAGGTTTGGGTTTATCGATGGACACCCTGACGCAACAATCCGGGTTCCAGTCTGCTCAGGGCGAGCAACCTGAGCAATTCCTTCCGCCGGAATCGCCCCTGCCAGTGTCCCGGCAGGAGTTGCACGACTTTCAGCACCGCGAGGAAATGACAAAGGACGCCACCAGTCCGGTTGGCTTTCGGCGTGCATGCATCTTCGGCGGCACCGCGGCAATGACATTGGCCGGCTGCTACGAAATGTATGAAGTGCTCCAGGTCGGCGGGGTTACATTCCTCGAATGGATGGTGCTGGTTCTATTCGTGCTGCTGTTCGCATGGGTCGCGTTCTCGTTCATGTCCGCACTGGCCGGTTTCGGGGTGCTGCTGTTTCGAACGCCTGATCCGCTCGGCATCGATCCCGATGTGGCCCTTCCACCCATCGTCAGCAAAAACGCCATGTTATTGCCGACCTATAATGAAGATCCCTATCGAATCATGGCTCGCCTTCGGGCGATGCATGAGTCGGTCGAGGAGTCCGGATGTGGCTCAAGGTTCGACTGGTTCGTGCTGAGCGACACGACCAACCCTTCAATTTGGATTGTTGAAGAGCAATGTTTTCTGCGGCTGCGCATCGAGGGCGGCTTCAGCAATGTCTTCTATCGTCATCGCGCGAAAAATACCGCACGGAAATCCGGCAATATCGAAGACTGGATCAAGCGGTTCGGCGCCGGCTATGACCACATGATCGTACTGGATGCAGACAGCCTGATGACAGGCGAGACGATCGTGAGGCTGGTGTCGGCGATGGAGGCGCATCCTCCAGTCGCGCTGATCCAGACGCTGCCTGTCGTCGTCAACGCAAGGACGCTGTTCGCCAGATTGCAGCAGTTTTCGGGGCGGCTATACGGGCCTCTGGTAGCCGCGGGCATTGCTTGGTGGCATGGGTTCGAGGGCAACTACTGGGGACACAACGCCATCATTCGGTTGCGCGCGTTCGCGCTGCATGCAGGACTGCCCGACCTGAAGGGCCGTAAACCTTTCGGTGGGCATATCCTCAGTCACGATTTCGTCGAAGCAGCATTGATGCGGCGGGCAGGATGGGCCATCACAATGACGCCGAGCTTGGGCGGCAGCTTCGAGGAATGCCCGCCTTCGCTAGTTGATTACGCAGCTCGCGATCGGCGCTGGTGCCAGGGTAACCTCCAACACCTGGCGGTGCTCCCGGCACGCGGCCTGCACTGGGTATCTCGGCTTCATCTGCTCACGGGTATCGGTTCATATCTTACCGCGCCGCTCTGGCTGTTGTTTTTGGTGTTGGGGATCCTGATCTCGTTGCAAGCGCAGTTCGTTCGTCCCGAATACTTTCCAAAAGGATTTTCGCTGTTTCCGAAATGGCCGGCCCAGGACCCTATCCTTGCTGCATGGGTGTTCGTCGGCACCATGGGACTGCTGATCGTGCCGAAGCTTCTCGCCTATGTTCTTCTGGCGACCCAAACCCGAAATCGCAAGAATTTCGGTGGAGCGCTGCTGGTGTTCGCTGGCCTCCTCATCGAGACGCTGCTGTCCGGCCTGATCGCGCCGGTGATGATGATCTTCCAATCTACCGCCGTTGGAGAAATCCTGTTGGGGCGCGATGCGGGCTGGCAGGTTCAACGCCGCGATGACGGCGAATTACCGCGCGGGGAGTTAATCCGAAAATACGCGCTGCCGACTTTTTTCGGCGTCGCGATGGCGGCCAGCGCCTATGCGGTATCGCTGCCGCTATTGCTTTGGATGGCGCCGGTCATTACTGGCCTACTTCTTTGCATTCCCATTGCAATGCTCTCCTCGAGGGTATCCGGTTCAAATTCCAGATTGTTTCGGACGCCCGAGCAGACCGCTCCGCCTCAGGTGCTGGGTCGTGCAAATGAATTGACCAAGAAGTCCGATGGAGTTATTGCGGCGCCGCTGCAGGCAATGCGGGATGACCGCCAATTTATGGAAAATCATCTGGCGAATTTGTCAGGCGAAAAACGCCGCGACCCTGGACAGATCGATCCCGACCTCGCGATCGCGCGGGCGAAAATCGAGGAAGCGGAGACTTTCGATGAGGCGCAGCGCTATCTGACCCCGCGTGAGACCTTCGCGGTTCTCAATTCGCCGGTCGTCCTGCGAGCGGTGTGTGCCATGCCCGGCGCTCAGGAGCACGAGCGGCTTCGCGAAGGATAAGATTCGATGTTCCGGATCTGATCCGAGGAGAGCGCAGACCTATTCCGCCGCCTGCGAGGATGGCGGGCGCATAGCGTTGAGGCCATCGGCTTCCGTTGCCGAGATTGTGGTGCGTACCATCAGGCGTGCTTCGTGCGCCGGCCATGGCCTTCCGCGGTGCATCGTCGCCCGATTATCCCACATCACAACGTCGCCTCGCCGCCATTGATGCAGGTAGCTCGTTCCCGGCGCGGTCGCGCATTCCATCAATTCGTCTATCAACGTTTTCCCCGCCGCCGCCTCCACGCCTTCGACCGCATAGGCGTGCGAGGCCAGATAGATCGCCCCGCGGCCGTTGACGGGATTTTTCCACACCATGCGCCAGCATTGCGGCGGCAGCGCCGCGCGCTCCTCGGGGCTGGCGAGGTCCGGCGCGATCTGGCTGCGCGAATGCGCGTAGTCGTGCCATGCAAAAGAGTTCTCGAGCTTGTTCCGCAGGCGCTGATCGAGTCGCTCGAAGGCAAGGCGGGTCGAAACGTATTCGGTCTCCCCGCCACGTGCCGGGATAATGCGCGCCGATAAAATCGACGTCAGCGCCGGCACGCGCTTGAACGACGAGTCGGTGTGCCAGAGCTGGTTGGCCTTGCTGCGCAGCGAAAGCCGGTGATCCGGTGGCACCACCTTTCCATCGGGACCGACGGTGCTCAGGATGACAAAATGCGAGCCAGTGCCCTGCGAGCCGACCTTGGTGACTTCTGGTGGCCCAAACCGGCGCGAGAACGCAAGCTGAAGCTCGTCTGTCACTTCCTGCTCACGAAAAACCAGAACCGAATGTTCTTCGAAAGCCGCTCGTACCGCGGTATAGACAGCATCGTCCGAGGCGACATCTGCAAGCGTCACGCCCCGAAGCTCGGCGGCAAATCCCGGACCCAATGGCACCGCGTCCATCGGCAAGTTCTCCCTTTCTTTTATTATATGAAGTTAGGGCAAATCTGCCCGCGCGGCAACGACCCCGCGGAGATGCCGGGTGCTGGAGATAGTTCTGCTACATCGCCGCTTGCCATCGCAACTTGACCGGCCGCCAAAAGGCGCTCGGTCTTGAGCCGCCTCGACTCTCATCTCGGGCCGATGAAGCGATTGAATAGTGCTTATTTGCAACATCAGGATTGTTTCTCTGGTCGGTCGCGAAAATGCGGCAAACCCTGACGTTTTTGGCCACAATCCAAAACGATCATCGCCCTATGTAAACGTTGGTTTGTTGCGTAGCGTGGGGGCGTGGACGATGCTTTCGGTGGATCAGTTTCTCAGGTTGATAAGTGTGCCGGCCGTGGTAGCGGCTTTCCTGATCGCATCGCAGATCTCGGGCGCGGTGACGTCCCGCACGGCGCCAATGGCAATGGCCAGCGAGTAGCCACCAGCTTCAAGTGTATTGTTTGAGCTGCAGCAGCAGGTCGAGCCGATGCTCGATCGAGCTTGTGCGTGGACAATTATCTCTGGCTCATTCTCGAGTTGCCAGCATGCAAGGGACCGCGCGTGTCCGACCCGCTATCCCGCCAAGGAGGACCAGAATAAGGCGATCACAGCCATCGCCATTAATCCCGTGCCGATCCAGCCGAGAACGACCAGACGCGAGCTGGCCCGGAATCGACCCATCAATCCAGCGTTGGCGACGATCACCATCATCATCGCCATGATCGGAACGGCGACAATGCCGTTGAGCACCGCGCTCCACACCAGCATGTGAATCGCGTCTATGCCTGTAAAGCCGAGCCCGAATCCGATCACGGTAGCGGCTGCGATGATGGTGTAGAACCCAACCGCGTCCGGCGCCTTTGCCTGGAGGGTCGCCTGCCATCCGAATGCCTCAGCTACGCCATAGGCCGCGGCGCCGGCCAGCACTGGAATTGCCAGCAGGCCTGTGCCGATAATACCGAGCGCAAACAGCACGAAGGTAAAATCACCCGCGAGGGGCCTGAGCGCCTCAGCGGCTTGCGTTGCCGAATTGACGTTGGTGACACCATGGGCGTTCAAGACGGCGGCCGTGGTCAGAATGATAGAAAAGGCGATCACGTTGGAGAAGATCATTCCGACAGTGGTGTCGATCTCGATGCGATCGATCTCGGTGACACCGCCCTTGGCGAGCTCTCGAAGCGGACGCCGTCCCTTGCCCTTCATTTCCTCGACTTCCTGCGAGGCCTGCCAGAAAAATAGGTACGGGCTTATCGTCGTCCCCAGAACCGCCACCACCATCAGGAAGTAGTCTGCATTGATGACGGGGCTGGGCCAGATAGCCGCGAGCAACGCGGTACTCCATGGAATTCTGACGGTCAACGCGGTTGCGACATAGGCAAACAACGACAGCGTCAGAAATTTCAGCACCGGTGAATAACGGCGATACGGCACGAAGACTTGCAGCAACGTCGATACCGATGCGAAAATCAGCGCGTGCTCGTGGTTGAGGCCGCCAATAACGAGCGAAAGGGATTCTCCCATCGCGGCGATGTCGGCGGCGATGTTGAAAGTGTTCGCGGTCACCAACAAGAAGATCAAGGCCAGCACAAGCCAGCGGGGCGCCAACTCCA
>Ga0066670_10000620_pt1 | contig 11027 bp, 12 predicted proteins | sample GraSoiAngelo_119_FD_66459 | JGI IMG/M metagenome (GOLD analysis project Ga0066670, IMG submission 66459) | Grasslands soil microbial communities from the Angelo Coastal Reserve, California, USA - 14_0919_05_20cm | ecosystem: Environmental > Terrestrial > Soil > Grasslands | place: USA...
CGAGCAGAACCTGTCACCGCTGAAGGTCGCTCTCGTCCAGGCCGCGAGAGGGGACATCACCAAGGCGCTGGCTGCCCTCGCGCCCGACCTCGCCACGCCCACCGATCTGCGCTCGGTGAGGAAGTTCCTCGAGGATCTGCTGGCAGGCAGGCTGCGGGTACCCGCCGAGGTACCGCAGCCTTCGGCGCCAACGGCGCGATCCTCCCGGTGGCCGGTATGGCTGCCTCGACCACGCCGCACGAGCCGGGGCGGCCCCCGCCCCACTCCGTAGAGCCGCCTTCGGTCGGCCGCGGCCCGAAGCTGGTCGTGGGGAAACCGCACGTGGCCTCCAGGCCCGGCCATCGGCCACGATGAGGAGATGGCCCGATTCCTGTCCGACGAGTGGCTGGCCGAGCTGAACGGCGCCGTGGCGTTCGACGATCACCTCCACGAGGCGGCATCGGGCTTGCGCCTGACCATCCAGCAGGTGGTCACCCGTCCCGAAAACAGCGAGAGGTGCTACACCATCGAGATCGACGACGGTCGGGTGCGGCTCTCGGCCGGTCGGATCGAGAGTGCCGACGCCACCATCACCGAGGACTACGACACGGCGGCCGCCCTCGCCCGGGGCGAGACGACGCCCCAGGACGCCATCCTCGCCGGCAGGATCCGGGTGAGCGGCGACCTGGGCGCCCTGCTGAAGGGCCAGGAAGTGCTCGAGCTCGTCCGGGCCCGCTTCGACGACGTCCGGTCCCGGACCGAGTACTGAGATGGAAGTCCTCAACAGTCGGCTCCTCCTGCGGCCGACCGACCTCGAGCGGTCGCTGGCCTTCTATCGGGAGACGCTCGGGCTGGCTATCTATCGGGAGTTCGGCGAGGGCGACCACCGGGGAGTGGTGTTCTTCCTGGGCGGGGGCCTGCTCGAGGTCTCCGGCCGGGCCGAGGCCCCCGCGGGCCCCAACCTGGCCATGTGGCTCCAGGTCCGCGACGTCGACGCCGCCCACGACGAGCTGGCGGCCAAGGGCGTGACGGTGCTGCGGCCGCCCGTCACCGAGCCCTGGGGGCTCCGGGAGATGTGGGTCAGCGATCCCGACGGGCTGGCGCTGGCGATCATCGAGGTCCCCGCCGACCACCCGCTCCGACGCCGCTGATCCCTGACAGGGGGGAGGCAAGCAGCCGCTCGGGCGAGATATCTTCTGGGGTTAACCACACACCCGAGCACAGGGGGCGCACGTGACGCTGAGCGGAGTGATCGACGACCACGTCCTGCAGCGGTACCGGGTACTGCTCGACGCCGAAGACGCCGCGTTCGACCAGTTGGCTCACGCCTACGAAGACGGCGATCGTGATCACTTCGAGGCCGACATGGCCGCCTGGCAGTCGGCGATCGACCGCCGGCTGGCCTACCTCCGCCAACTGGGGCTCAGCAGCACCCCCGTCTAACCGAGCAGCTCGGCCACCTCGGCCCGCTCCTCGAGGAGCTCCTCGGTCGTGACCCTGATGCGGTCCCGGCCCAGCTCGTCGTGCTCGAGGCCGGTCACCACCTCCCAGCCGGTGCCGGTCGAGCGCACCGGGTAGCCGAACTGGAGATCCTCGGGCACCCCGTACTCACCCGAGCTCGGCACGGCCAGCGACACCCAGTCTCCCGCGTCGGTCGGCGTGCGAATGCTGGCGACCGAGTCGACGACGGCGTTGGCGGCCGAGGCGGCCGACGAGGAGCCGCGTGCCTCGATCACGGCCGCCCCACGCTTCTGGACCGTGGTGATGAACTCCCCCCGGAGCCAGTCGTGGTCGGTGATGACCTCCGGCACCGGCCGACCGCCGATGCGGGCGTGGGCGAAGTCCGGGTACTGGGTCGTCGAGTGATTGCCCCAGACGCCCACGTTCGTGACGTCGGTGACCGGTACCCCCGCCCGCCTGGCGAGGAGGGCGACCGCTCGGTTCTGATCGAGGCGGGTCATGGCGAACCACCGCTCGACGGGGACGTCGCGCCCGTTGGTCCGGGCGATGAGGCAGTTGGTGTTGCAGGGATTGCCGACGACGAGGACGCGGACGTCGCTGGCCGCGTGCTCGGCGACGGCCCGGCCCTGCGGCCGGAAGATCCCGCCGTTGATGTTCAGCAGGTCCCGCCGCTCCATGCCCGCCTTGCGGGGCACCGAGCCCACGAGCAGCGCCCACGAGGTGCCGTCGAAGGCCTGCTTGAGGTCCGAGGTGACGACGATGTTCGACAGGAGTGGAAAGGCGCAGTCGTCCAGCTCCATCGCCACGCCCTCGAGCGCATGCATGGCGGGCTCGATCTCGAGCAGGCGCAGCACCACGGGTTGGTCCGGGCCCAGCAGCTGGCCGGACGCGATCCGGAACAGCAGGGCGTAGCCGATCTGGCCGGCGGCGCCGGTGACTGTGACCCGGACGGGTGCGGCGTCGGCGCTGGGCACGCAACCTCCTTCTAGAGCCGGTCGACGATGGCCGAGGCGAACTCGGACGTCTTGACCTCGGTCGCCCCTTCGGTCAGCCGGGCGAAGTCGTAGGTCACGATTCGCTCGGCGAAGGTGGCCTCCATGGCCCGAACGATGTCGTCGGCCGCCGCCTGCCACCCCAGGTGCTCGAACATCAGAACGCCCGAGAGCAGGAGGGACCCCGGGTTGACCTTGTCCTGGCCGGCGTAGCGGGGCGCCGTGCCGTGGGTCGCCTCGAAGATGCCGTGCCCGCTGACGTAGTTGATGTTGCCACCCGGCGCGATCCCGATCCCGCCGACCTGGGCGGCCAGGGCGTCGGAGAGGTAGTCACCGTTGAGGTTGGTCGTGGCGATGACGTCGAACTCGTCGGGGCGGGTGAGCACCTGCTGGAGGGTGATGTCGGCGATCGTGTCCTGGACGAGCACCCGCCCGCCGGGGTCGCCGCCGCAGTCCTCCCAGGCGACGGCCACGTCGGCGAACTCCTCGCGCACCAGTTCGTAGCCCCAGCTGCGAAAGGCGCCCTCGGTGAACTTCTGGATGTTGCCCTTGTGCACCAGGGTGACGGACCGTCGCCCTCGGGCCACGGCGTAGTTGACGGCGGCGCGGATCAGCCTCTTCGATCCCGTCTCGGAGACGGGCTTGATCCCGACACCCGAGTCGGGCCGCACCGACCAGCCCATCTCGTCGTGCAGGAACGTGATGAGCTTCTTCGCCTCCGGGGTGCCCTCCTGGACCTCGAGACCGGCGTAGACGTCCTCGGTGTTCTCCCGGAAGATCACCATGTCGACCTTCTCCGGGTGGCGCACGGGCGAGGGGACGCCCTGGAACCAGCGGACGGGCCGCAGGCACACGTACAGGTCCAGCACCTGGCGCAGGGCGACGTTGAGGGACCTGATACCGCCGCCGACCGGTGTGGTGAGCGGACCCTTGATGCCGATGAGGTAGTCCGCGAAGGTGCTGACGGTCTCCTCGGGCAGCCACGTCCCCGTCTCGTCGAACGCGGTCTGGCCGGCGAGGACCTCCTTCCACGCGACCCGGTGCCCGTGCTTGGCCGCCGCCGTGTCGAGCACCCGCTGGGCGGCAGGCCAGATGTCGACGCCGATGCCGTCTCCCCTGATGAACGGCACGATCGGCTCGTCGGGCACCTGGAGGGCGCCCTCGCTCGACATGGTGATGCGCTCGGCCATGCCGTCGAGCCTAGTGTCGGTGGGACTACTCGCCCCTAGTCGGGGGGACCCTCAGACGGCGGGACCGAGGCCCAGGTTGTTGTAGATCTCCCGGGTCGCGGCAGCTTGGTTCATGGTGTAGAAGTGCAGACCGGGCACCCCCTCAGCCAGCAACTTCTGGCCCAGCTCGGTGGCCACCTCGACACCGATACGGCGCACCTCGTCGGGTTGGTCGGCCACCGGTTCAAGGCGGTCGGTCACCGACCGCGGCACCTCGGTCCCCGACAGCTCGCACATCCTGGTGACCGTGCGAACGCTGGTGATGGGCATGATGCCGGGGATCACCGGTTTGTCCACACCGAGGGCGGAGAGCGACTCGACCAGATCCAGATAATCCTCCAGGTGGAAGAAGAACTGGGTGATGGCGAAGTCGGCGACCTCGAGCTTGAGGGCGGTGTGGCGGCGGTCGGTCGCCCGGTCCGGCGCCTGGGGGTGTCCCTCGGGGTGGGCGGCCACGGCCACACAGAACGGTGACACCGAGCGCGCCAGCTCCACGAGATCCAGGGCGTACCGGAGGTCGCCGTCGGGCAGGCCGGAGTCGGCATCGAGGGGCGGGTCCCCGTGGAGGGCCAGGATGTTCTCGACCCCGGCGTCCCGGTAGCGGACCAGGACATCTTCGAGCTGCTCCCGGCGGTGGGCGGCGCAGGTGAGGTGGGCCATGGCCGTCATGGAGCTCTGGTGCTGCAGGCGTACGACGAGGTCGTGGGTCCGCTCCCTGGTTGACCCGCCCGCGCCGTAGGTGATCGAGGTGAACGCCGGCCGCAGCAGCTGCAGCTCGGCCAGGGCCGTCTCCAGGCGGCGCTCAGCCGTCTCGCTGCGCGGGGGCCAGAGCTCGATCGAAAAGGTCCGACCCCCCTCGAGCAGGTCCGAGATCCTCGCCATGGTCCTGAGAGCGTACTTCTCCCCCGGCGAACCCGAGCCCGCCGGCCCAGGTTGGGCCCTATCCTCGCTGGGCCCGTCGCTCGGCGGCCCGCACGGCGTTGCTCAGCAGCATGGCCCTGGTCATCGGTCCCACCCCGCCGAGCCGTGGGGTGAGCCACCCGGCGACCTCGGCGACGGACTCGTCCACATCCGACAGGAGGCGCTTGCCCGCCCAGGAGGTCCCCGCCCCGACCACCGCAGCGCCTGGCTTGACCATGTCGGGCCGCACCAGGCCGGCCCGGCCGGCGGCAGCGACGAGGATGTCCGCCCGGCGGGTGTGGTCGCCGAGATCCGGCACGCCGGTGTGCACGACGGTGACGGCGGCGTTGGCGTTCGGTCGCTTGAGGGCCAGCAGCAGGGCCAGCGGCCGCCCGATGGTGAGCCCCCGGCCGATGATGACGACGTGCCGGCCCTCGATTGCGACCCCGTTGGCCACCAGCAGCGCCTGGATACCCGCCGGTGTGCAGGGAACAGGTCCGTCGGCGCCCATCACCAGACGACCGAGGTTCACCGGGTGCAACCCGTCGACGTCCTTGTCGGGATCGACGGCCAGCAGCGCCGCCTCTTCGTCGAGACCGCCGGGAAGGGGGAGCTGGACCAGGTAGGCGTCCACCTCGGGGTCGGCGTTGAACCGGGCGATGGTCGCGTGCAGCTCTTGCTCGCTGGTCGTGGCGGGCAGGTGGGCGTGGACCGATGCGATGCCGACCTCGGCGCTGTCCTGGTGCTTCATCTCGACGTAGCGGGCGCTCGGCCCGTGGTCACCCACGAGAATCGATCCGAGGCCAGGCTGGACGCCGGCGCCCTTGAGCTCTCGCACCCGCTCGGACAGCTGCTCACGGATGCGCGTCGCCAGCGCCTCGCCGTCGAGAACGCGAGCCGCCATCAGTGCCGGAAGTGCCGCTCGCCCGTCAGGACCATGGCCAACCCGTGCTCGTCGGCGGCGGTGACGATGTCGTCGTCGCGCAGGGACCCCCCGGGCTGGACGACAGCGGCGACACCTGCGGCCGCCACGGCGTCCAGTCCATCGCGAAATGGGAAGAAGGCGTCGCTGGCCGCCGCGCCCCCGTGGGCCCGGCCGGCGGCCTTCCGCACCGCGATCTGGCCCGGCTCCACCCGGTTCTGCTGGCCGGCGCCGACACCGACGGCCTGCCCCCCGGCGACGAGCACGATGGCGTTGGACGAGGTGAAGGCGCAGATCCGCCAGGCCAGCTCCAGGTCACCCCACTGGGCCTCGGTGGGGGCGACCTTCGTCACGACCCGCCAGGCGTCCCGGCCGGCGGGAAAGTGGTCCGCCTCCTGCACCAGGTACCCCCCGTCGAGCCGGCGCAGCTCCCTGACGTGGGGTCCCGGCGGTGGCGCCTCCAACACCCGCATGTTCTTGCGCTTGGCCACGAAGAGCTCGAGGGCGGCAGAGGTGTAGCCGGGCGCCACCATGACGTCGGCCATCGGGTTGGCCACGATCTCGGCCGCCAGCTCCTCGCCGACGGGACGGTTCAGCGCCACGATCCCCCCGAAGGCCGACATCGGGTCGCACTCGAAGGCCCGCCGGTAGGCGCCGGCGATGTCCTCCGCCACGGCCGCTCCGCAGGGGTTGGCGTGCTTCATGATGGCGACGGCGGGCGTGCCTCCCAGCTGGTGCACCAGCTGCCAGGCGGCCTCGGCGTCGAACAGGTTGAGGTAGGAGAGCATCTTCCCGCTGTGCTGGACGGCGGCGTCCCACCACCCTCGGCCGCCGACGTCGCGGTAGCGCGCCCCCTCCTGGTGCGGGTTCTCCCCGTAGCGGAGATCCTGCACGCGCTCCAGGGCCAGGTGGAGAGTCGGCGGCAGCTTGTGGGCAGGACCGCCGGCGCCTCCGTCGTCGAGCCACCCGACGATGGCGGCGTCGTAGGCAGCAGTGTGGGCAAAGGCGGCGCGGGCAAGGCGACGACGCGTGTCGTCCGACAAGGCGCCGTCCCGGCGGAGCTCGTCGAGCACGGGTCCGTAGTCGGCGGGGTCCACGATCACGCCCACGTGGTCGTGGTTCTTGGCCGCGGCGCGGACCATGCTCGGTCCACCGATGTCGATCGTCTCGATCCCGGGGCGGGAGCGGAACGGGTAGAGGTTGCACACCACCAGGTCGACGGGCGTGATGCCCCGCCGGTCCAGGTCGGCGACGTGGGCGGGGTTGCGTCGGTCGGCCAGGATGGCGCCGTGGATGCCCGGGTGCAGGGTCTTCACCCGCCCGTCGAGCATCTCCGGAGCACCGGTCACCGCCTCCACCGGCGTGGCGGGGATGCCCAGGTCGTCCAGGGCGGAGGCGGTGCCCCCACTCGCCACGAGCTCCCATCCCAGCTCGGACAGGCCACGCGCGAACGCCGTCAGACCGGTCTTGTCGTACACCGACAGCAGGGCCCTCATGTGGTCGGAATCCCCTTCGTCGCGATCACCTCGGCGATGGTGGCGGGGTAGAGCCGGCGCTCGACGTCCTTGATCCGCTCGTGCAGAGAGTCCACGGTGTCTCCGGGCAGCACGGGCACGGCCTCCTGGGCGAGGATCGGCCCGTCGTCGACCTCGAGCGTGGCCACGTGCACCGTGCACCCGGTGACCTTGACCCCGGCGGCGAGGGCCTCCTCGACCGCGTGCCACCCGCGGAAGGCGGGCAACAGGGCCGGGTGGGTGTTGAGGATCTGGCCGGGGTAGGCGTCGTGCACCGGCTTGTCCAGGATGGTGCCGAATCCCGCCATCACGACCAGCTCGACGCCATGGGCGCGCAGCACGTCGACGACCTGCTCGGTGTAGGCGACGCGGTCGAAGTCCTTGCCGAAGCTGGTGCGCTCGACGAGCTGGGCCGGCACCCCGGCGTTCGTCGCCACCTCGAGGGCCCGGCACGGCCGGTCCACCACGACCACGGCCACGGGCAGGTCCGCCTCGAGGATGGCCTCGAGGTTGGTCCCGCTCCCCGACGCCAGCACCCCGACTCGCACCCCTCGCACGCTACCAGCGCGGCCCGTTCCGGCCGGTCATTGGCTCAACCCGGCCGGCCCGCGCGGGTGATCCGGCTCGGCGTCAGGCGAGCTTGTGCACCACCTCGACCATGAGCTCGCCGGCCTCGGTGGGGTTCTGGGCCACGATCGCTCCGGCCGCATCGAGGGCGTCCATCTTGGCCCTGGCCGTACCCGACGAGCCGGAGATGATCGCACCCGCGTGTCCCATGCGCTTGCCCGACGGGGCCGTGACGCCGGCGATATAGGCGACGACCGGCTTGCTCATGTCCTTGGCCATGAACTCGGCCGCCCGCTCCTCCTCGGTGCCGCCGATCTCGCCGATCATCATCACCGCACGGGTCTCCGGATCGGCTTCGAACGCGGCAAGGCAGTCGATGAACCCGGTGCCGGGTACGGGATCCCCGCCGATACCCACGCAGGTGGTCTGGCCGACGCCCTGCAGGGACAGCTCGTTGAGCGCCTGGTAGGTGAGCGTCCCCGACCGGCTGACGATCCCGACCGGCCCGCCGGGCAGGGCGATGTCGCCCGACGTGATGCCGATGTTGCACTTCCCGGGCGAGATGATGCCGGGGCAGTTGGGTCCGAGCAGCCGGGACGCGGGGTGGTCCCGCCGCAGCTGGTTGTAGAGCAGCGCCTCGTCCTGGGCGGGGATGAACTCGGTGATGCAGACGATGAAGGGAATGCCTGCGGCCGCCGCCTCGAGCGTCGCCGCGGGCGCGGCTCTGGGCGGCACCGAGACGAAGGAGGCGTTGGCCCCGGTCGCCGCCACCGCCTCGGCCACGGTGTCGAAGACCGGTATGCCCTCGACGTCCTGGCCGCCCTTGCCCGGGGTGACACCGGCGACCACCTTGGTGCCGTAGTCGCGGTTGCGCAGCCCGTGGAAGCGGCCCTGGCCGCCGGTCAGTCCTTGGATGGCGACCTTGGTGTGCTCGTCGACGAAGATGCTCACCTCGTCCCCCCCGCGCCCCCGGCCAGCTCCACTGCCTTGCGGGCGGCCTCCAGCATGGTCGGCAACGAGATCAGGCGATCGGACTGGTGATCGGCGAGCAGGGCCCGGCCCTCGGCGACGTTGGTGCCGTCGAGACGCATGGCGATCGGCGCCCGCAGCTTCACCCGGCCCAGGGCCTCGACGATGCCCTTGGCCACCTCGTCGACGCGGGTGATACCGCCGAAGATGTTGACGAGGATGGAGCGGACGTTGTCGTCGGTGTTGATGACCTCCAGGGCGTTGGCCATGACATCGGCGTTCGCACCGCCGCCGACGTCCAGGAAGTTGGCGGCCGACCCGCCGACCTGGTTCACCACGTCGAGCGTGCTCATGGCCAGCCCGGCGCCGTTGGCGATGATGCCCACTGTGCCTGACAGCCCGATGTAGTTGAGCCCCTTCTCTCGAGCCAGACGTTCCCGGTCGTCGAGGTCCTGGAAGTTGGTGAGCTCGGCCCACTCCGGATGGCGGAAGGCTGCGCTCTCGTCGAGGGTCACCTTGGCGTCCAGAGCGTGGACCCGGCCGTCGGGGGTGAGGATCATCGGGTTGACCTCCACCAGCTCCGCATCGCCCTCGACGAAGCAGCGGTAGAGCTTGACCAACAGCTCGATGGCGCCCTCTCTCGCCTCCTTGTCCAGCCCGGCCCGGCCAACCAGGCTGGCCGCAGCCTCGGCCGTGAGCCCTTCGACGGGATCGATGTGGTGCCGGGCGATCGCGTCCGGCTCCTCGGCCGCCACCTGCTCGATGTCGACCCCACCCCGGCTCGACACCATGCCAAGGTGCAGCTTCGCCGAACGATCGAGCGTGAAGCTGGCGTAGTACTCCCTGGCGATGTCCGACGCGTGCTCGATCCACAGCCGGCGCACGACGTGGCCCTTGATGTCCATCCCGAGGATGGCCTCGGCGTGGCGCCGGACCTCGGCGGCGTCGCCCGCCAGCTTGATGCCGCCGGCCTTGCCTCGACCGCCCACCTGGACCTGCGCCTTCACCACGACGGGGTAGCCGGCCCGGTCGGCCTCGGCGACGGCCTCGTCGGCCGTGTCGGCCACGCCACCCGGTGACACCGGGATCCCGTAGCGGGCGAAGTACTGCTTGCCCTGGTACTCGAACAGGTCCACCTGGCTGCCTCTCTCGTCTGGTCTAGGTCTGGCTGCTCTCGGCTGCGGCCTCCCGCCGGTCGAGCTCGCCGGCCAGCCACTCGGAGATGGCAGGCAGCGGCGCACCGGGGGTGAAGACCTGGGCCACGCCGATCTCCTTCAGCTTGGGGATGTCGGCCTCGGGGATGATCCCCCCGCACACCACGAGCACGTCGTCGGCACCGTGGGACCTGAGGGCCTCCATGATCTTGGGCACGAGGGTCAGGTGGGCGCCCGAGAGCAGGGAGAGCCCGACGGCGTCGGCGTCCTCCTGGATCACGGCCTGGACGACCTGGTCCGGCGTCTGGTGCAGGCCGGTGTAGATGACCTCGAACCCGGCGTCGCGCAGCGCACGAGCGATCACCTTGGCCCCCCGGTCGTGCCCGTCGAGGCCAGGCTTGGCCACGATGACGCGGTAGGGCCTGTTCATCGGAGGGAATACTACGGCAGGCCGGTGCGGGGGCTGAGAAGCGTCAGGCCCGCTTGAGCGGGGCCCAGGCCAGCAGCAGCTGCTTCTCGCCGATGCCCGGGAACCGGATCGTGGCCTCCGACTTGTCTCCGGTGCCGCGCAGCTCGAGGACGACGCCCTCTCCCCACTTGCCGTGCACGACGTCGTCGCCGACCTTCAGGCCCAGCCGCTCGGCGCCCGTCGTCCGCGCCGGGCTGGTACGCCCCGCCCGGCGGGCCTCCTCGACGAGGGCGTCGCGGCCCCTGGTGCCCGAACGGCCGGCGCCGTTGCTCGAGCTCGTCGGGGCGCCGTTCCCCGCCGCCCGGAGCAGCATCTCGGGGACCTCCTTGAGGAAGCGGCTGGGCGGGTTCCACTGGACCGAGCCCCACAGCCCGCGGCAGGTGGCGTGGGAGAGGTGGAGGTACTCACGGGCCCGGGTCATGCCGACGTAGCACAACCGGCGCTCTTCCTCGAGCTCGTCGGGCTCGCCCATGGCCCGCAGATGCGGGAACACGCCCTCCTCCATCCCGACCAGGAACACGGCCGGGAACTCGAGGCCTTTTGCCGTGTGGAGGGTCATCAGGGCGACCCGTGAGTCGTCGTCGCCGAGCTCGTCGGCGTCGTTCACCAGCGCCACCGCCTCGAGGAACGGGGCGAGCTCGTCGTGCTCGCTGGCCACGCCCACCAGCTCGGCCAGGTTCTCGAGCCTTCCGGCGGCCTCGAGGCTGTGCTCGGCTTCCAGCTCGGCGCGGTAACCGGTGAGCTCGAGCACGGCCTCCAGCACCACCGCCGGGTCGGCGCCGGACACGTCACCGTCGGCCGCGGCCCGCAGACGCTCCAGCAGGGCGCGCAAGGTGCGGATCCCGCTGGCGGCCTTCCCGGTGACACCCGC